>ERZ780108.8-NODE-8-length-59824-cov-14.3599_pt1 | contig 59824 bp, 51 predicted proteins | sample MGYA00511369_ERZ780108 | MGnify/ENA primary metagenome ERZ780108 (study PRJEB29588, sample SAMEA2159553) | human gut metagenome | biome: human gut; feature: human-associated habitat; material: faeces | place: Denmark | collected 2008/2010 ...
CATCAGAATTACCCCTTCTGTCCGGCTGTATTACAAAGCGGCAGTCGTTAAAGAATTCCATGTTTGCCTTACTGCTTCCAATACATCCCACTTCCTCACCTACAAAGAATGCAACTTTTATTTCGTTAAACTTCTGGAGGCATTGAAGGCATAACCATACACCGTTCTTATCATCAGCACCCAGACCGCAAAAACTCCTTTCCGTGGGACTGTAACCAAACAATAAGTCCTTGGTTTCAATTACCGTGAAGTCTGTCGGATGGTATTTCTGCACTTGGTCCAAATGAGCAACCATGCAGGGATAAGTATCTGATGTTCCCTTCGTCATGTAGATGTTCCCCGTGTTCCAGTCGAGGTCTATCTTCACGTTTTGTATGTTCCTGTCAACCCACTTGCAGACGAAGGAAATAATCTTGCCCTCGTATCCTGACTTTGAGTGGATTTTATAAAGCTGTTTTAATAATTTGAAATCCATAATCTTTACGCTTTTCGTTTTGTTGTTGAATTTGATTTTGATTTAACTTGAAGAGAGATTAAAGGAGGAAGCCAGGATATTCTTGTTTTGTTGTTTTTTTCATCACAGTTTCCTCCCTTTTCAGTGTTATGCGGCCTTAAGTTCCATTTGCTTATTCTCGGAGATATAACAATCCTCCGCCTTCTCCTTGCATCCTTCCGAACAATAGCAGCTACCTGTCACTTCCGATTCATGTCCGTCATCCTTAACAAACCATTCGCCGCACCAAGGACAACGGTCAACATCCTCCTCGTGATAGTACATTTCCTCTGAGTCAATCCATACAAATTCCCCAAGGTCGTCAACACTGCAACTGTATTCCCTTCCGTGGTACATTACAATCGTAGTATCGAAGTCACCGTAACATTCATGGAACTCGTCATAGCTTTCATCATCGTTCTCCTCATACCCGTCAATACTTCCGTCTGTGGTATCAAGCTCGTAGTCGTAGCCGTTTACCTCGTAGTTGTATGCTCTTCCTTCAGACATATCGTACCACTTGAAGCTGTCCTGGTATGAAAGTGTGTCTTCAGTGCCCAAGTCGCAGTCTATGTAGAATTTCTTGTCCTCCAACGAATTCCCAAAGATATCAACGAAACTTCTTGAATGGTGGCAGTCATAACCTACTTGCTTGTATCCGTCTATGTAACCTCCTATTATCAATGCGTTCACCAAGGCACGTTTCAATACGTCGTCCTGGTTTGTGGAATATTGTCTTTCAGCAAGTCTCCAGATTTTGTTTGAACCTTCCTCATAAACCTTGTTGAAGATTACACATCTCGCTATGATTTTTCCATCTTCGTTTTTCAAATAGGCGGCACTTGCGTCAACCGAGTCGCGATAGAAACAATGATAGCCTTTGTCTGTCATGCATGAATAGAAGTCACCCTCGCATTCACCCGAGTCATAAATATCATTGAAATTATCATCAACGAACAAACGGTTTTCTTTCGGCAGCGATGAAATTGAGAAAGCCTGCCAGTCCTGTGTGAAGCATTCCTGCAAATAGATGATTACGCTTTCCGGCAATGTCCTTCCGAAAGAGGTTTCCATGATTAAATGCCTGATGAATTTTCCTGCTTTCATCTTGAACACCTTTCCTCCGTTGTCATGGTTGATATACCTTACAGCCTTTGAATCACCGTCTTCACATATCCCGTTGTACTTGTCGGTTTCATATTTGCCTGAACGGAAGGTATAGTTAATCAGGTTTACTTCATATTGTAAGCCATCATCCTCGCCTGAATCCATAATTTTCTCGAACATTACTTTCTTCAGGTCTGCCATGTTGGTGATATTGAGAAGCGAGAAATTGTTGGTTCTTATAGCATTTCTTAATAAGTTCCTGTCCTTTATGAAGTCGAGCAGTATCCTGTTCCTTCTTGTTTTCTTCCCGTTGTCATGCTCGATAAAGCCGAACCTGCAACAAAAGCCTTCGTATCCGTCGAAATTGTAGTATAACATAGTCGTTCTGTTTTTAATGGTTTAACCTGAATTTGATAAAACGAAAAAAGGCAGGACACTCCACTTTTCTTTTATTGTTCAGTGAAATGCCCCGCCCTTTGATTAGTGGTAGGTAATAAATATCAGACAGCAATCATCAAGCTGCCCGAAACGTTTGAAGTCCTCTCGTATGGTGAGTAGTCAAGCTCCGGATGGTCTGCCTTGAATTGGGTCGCGTTAAATGATAACCTTGTGGTCGGAAGTTTTCTTGTCAAACTCATTGTTCCTGTATCCCATGTTTTCACTCCCTTGCTTTCCATATCCTCCAAGATTTCCGACTTTAGAATTTTCAGTTTTTCCTCTACATCGTCCTTGGTCTGGATTAGTTGCCTGATGTAGTCCTCCTGCCTTCTGTATTTCTCCGGTATGGAATAAGGGTTTATGAATTGTTTTCCTTGCAGGTCTGTATCAAGAAGCTCCTTGCAGATGTCAGATGGTATTCTCTCTATTGGTAGGATATTTCTTATGTGGTCGAATGTTCCGTCCTGCTTGGGTTTGTTCCTAATATGGAGTATGAACAGATTACCGACCTTTGCATCCTTGTTTTGTAGCTTGAAAAAACAGGCGTAGATTGATAGCTGCCACCTTGCCTTTTCCAACTTATCCGGTGTCATTGTTCCGTAAGTCTTGATGTCACCCAACGAAAAAGTATCATCCGAGCTTCTGTAAACCTTGTCTATGTTGCTTGCCCAGTTCTCCCCGTCCGTAACTGTGTATTCAGACCTTTCATGTACCAGTCCGTTTTCTTGGCACAGTCCGATGTAATCCTGTACCTCTTGTGTCCCGTCGTTTATCCAAGAGCTGTCGAATGCTTCAATTGACTCATGAACTTCAGTCCCATACCTTGCTGCTTCTTGTAACATTCCTTCCGGTACATTGTCGAACTCATCAGGGAACAGTTGCCTTTGTAGCATTCCCGTAATTCCCGATAGCTGTCTATTTTCCAGCCAATATTCGTGACGCTCCTTGTTGAAAAGAACGCCGCTGTCTTCCAGTTCAATCCTTGTCGTTTTCATTTCTGTCGATTTTTAGTTATTGTTTTATTGTTTGATTTTTCATTATTCATTTTTAATTTAAATCTTATGCTGCTTTCAACTGGTTCTTTCTTTCAGTGAACAGTGCCTTTATCTCTGCGTTGCCCTCAACCTCATTTTGGTGCTGCCTGTAAAGGTTCATAAGGGAAGTGTTGTCATTGCATTGTGAAAGAGCAATTCTTATCCCTGAATACTTATCAGTTGGTTGTTGAGTTGTGGTCGTAGTAGTAACCGTTGCTCTTGTCCTTTTAGGCTGTTGTTTCCTTTGTAGATTGTTCTCAGCCACAAGGTTCTCTTCATTTGACAAATCTTCCCCGGCATAGACATAAAGTCCCAATCCGAACATGGCCAAGTTTTTAACCAGGCACCTCATTATCGCCTTGTTTATATCGAACATCGTAGCTGCCTGTACCGTTTTTTCTACGTAAGTCTTCTTATAGCTGTCGTAAACTTGGTAGGTGTATGGTTGTTCCTTCATCGCCTTGTTCTTAGCGTCCATTACAGGCAACCACATCTCGTAACTCTGTCCGTCAGCCGTAGCCTCAGTATAAACCATGATTCCTATGTTTGGATCGTTGAAATAAGGCAGGTTGGTTGTCGGGTCTTTTATTATCCTGTATTCGGCGTTTGGATAAGCCCTCTTGAATTCAGCCCAAGCATTTGCCCAACTAAGGTAGCTTAACTTGTCATTCTCCCGTCGTTCAAGTTTGTCCGAAAGGTCGAGTGAATAAAGTGCGTCGAACATTGCTTTCCTTCTTACCTCTTCTGTTGCGTCCTTTGGTAGTATCGGTCTTTCAAATTTTATTTTTGTCATAATTGTTTTGCTTTAAAGTTGTTGTTGAATTAAGTTGAAACAAAAAAGGAGGGACACACTTCTTTATTAATTGATTGTGTATCTCTCCTTGTAAGTCAGTTGATGAACCAGGAATAGCCCTCTTTATCATCCCCGTTTATCGCCTTCTGTATACCTATTGCAAAGTCGGTGCAGTTCTGGTTCCTCTCAAGCCACTTGTCGATATAGCTTTGTTTGACCGCCTCGTTTCCGAGTTGCATAAGGTTCCAGCAGGTAAAGTCGTCACCGCTTGTTATTCCGAAGTCAGGGTTCGAAACATAATTCCTTACCATTGCATTGACCGCAGTATCTCCAACAATAAGCTGCGGCAGTTTTCTCTGTTCGTTTATTGTCAATGCTTGGTAAAGCCTCATTCTACCTATAATCTTACAGAACAACTCCTCGGATATGCTTGTCGATTTGAGGTTTTGAAGGACTTGCAATGTATTCTCCATCCTAGGCTCGAAACCACCGAACAGCTCGAATGTCTTTTGCATTATATCAGCCTCGGTCAAACATTCAATAGTTCCCGAATAACCGTCACAGGTCAGCATTAAGTTTGAACATACCCTTACTTGCCAACCAACAAAAACCTTGAACTTCATCGCCGACTTCCTGCTGTATAACTTGTCCTCGTTGTACGCCCTGACACCGCCTATGCAAAGATGTACAGTTTGTCCGTTGATTGTCCTTGTAAGATTAAGTACGTGACAGCAGAAAGCCATTCGTTGGTAGAATACGGTTTTCTCTTTTTCCGTAAGTTCGTATGCTTTCTTGTGCTGGGCTGATGGTATACGGCCAATAATCGGATGTGAAACCCTTAACTCGACCGGCGTAAGCTCACCGAACACATTGCTTGCCACTTTTGTAACCGCTCCGATGAAGTTCTGGTGCGATATTGTAAGGCTGTTGTCAGAGAAAGTTGGTATGATGTTCTTTTCCGTCAGTTCTTCAAGCGATATTTCTTGTGTATTACTCTCAATGAAGTTGGGATGCCTTTTACCTTTTGCTCCATTGTCATTTGTTATAACCTCACCCTCGAATGGCATGGTTATCGTCTGTTGGTTGTTGTTGTTTGTCTTCATTTTATTTGTGTTTTTAATCGTTGTTTACCCGATGTTGAAGAAATAAAGGACCGGATGTTGGGGCATTTTGATTGTTATTGCCTTATTATCCAGTCGATTTGCAGTTTGGTCATTGATTGAAATGATACTGCACGATGTCTTGTTCTTCTTTGTCTTTTCCATGTTACGATGATTTAAAAGATGAAAAACTAAGGAGGCTCCCGCGATTCCAATAGTTTCACGATTACCCCCTGTAATTTCTTTATCCCCTTCAAGAGCGTAGCAATGCCCTCAAGGAAATTAATCAGAACGTCGAGGTCTTTTTCCTTAAGCACTCTCAACGCTGTTTGTTCCGGCTACCGAATCCAATGAAGCGGTAGTTTTCTTGTTTCTGTACTTGCCAATAAGATTTCTGCTCAAGTCAATGGCCTCGATTAAAGTCACGGTCACTACTAAAACTTTGTAACCTGTCCTTAAAATGTTCCTGATTTCCATAATTGTCTGTTGTTTAAAATGATTAATAATGTTGTTTTCCTAATACACAATTAAGGCTTTCAGGGGATTACAGACGGAAAAATTTAGAAAGGTGAAAGGGTGAAAAAGTGAAATAACGGTGAGAAGGTGAGAGGGTGAGAAGGTGAGATTAAAAAAGTAAAAAGGTAAAGTGAAGGTGAGGAACAATGTTATTTTACAAGGTGATAAAAGTGGTGCTCATGGATATTTGTCAACGTAGTTCCTCTAGTGAGATAAGGGTATAACACTTTTTTTAACTGAGATAATTCCTCTATATAGGAAACCTGGTATTTTCAGTGAGAATTTTTGTTATTTTCAATTATTCACTAGCAACACCCCCGGTAGAAAGTATCCACAAGCAACACAACAAATGATGGAGAAAAAATAAAAAAGCCGAAACACCATGCTCTTCACACAATGTCCCGACTTCCGCTTTAGGTTCACCATATTTCCACAAAGATGCACTCAAGGCAAATAGTTTCTGTATGGGTCGTCACCAAGGCCTTTAAACTGACAACTTTTTCTTGGTTGCCTTTTCCACAGATTCTTCATAGTGGTGTCTCTTGCCTGATTGTTGTTAAGCCCGTAGATTTGTTTTTGTCATTCTTCTCCACAAGCCGAACGATAATCCGAACCAACCATTTTTATATGCTGTCGGATAAGGGTGATATTGTAGTATCGTAATCCCTCATTATTAAGGCTTTGGATGCTTTTCGTACTGGCATATTATAAAAGACGGCAAACCACATTTTGAATGAAGGGGCTTGTTGTCATTCAAATAATTTGTTTACATTTCCTTTATTTTAGGAAACAATATTTGTTTTTGTCACCCAAGCAGGGAAACATAAACCATGTAAAGAGCAAATCACCCGAACAAATCACTATGGCTGCCGGTGTCTATAAGTATTAGCAACAATTCGTCATCCTTTTGCTCCCATACAAGTAACCAGTCAGGAGTTATATGGCACTCCCAGCAATCCTTATATGCGCCTTTTAACTTGTGGGGATGATATTTAGCCGGAAGGCTGCCGTTTTCAGACAAGATTGTAATGACTTCCCGGAATTTGCCCTCGTCACATCCACGCTTTAAGCACTTCTTGAATGAGCGTTTAAAGAGATTGGAATATCTTATCGTATAACTCATTCCTTAAGGCTTTTCATCAGTACGTCGATGTCGTCAGTTTCAAACAGTTTGTCCTCATGCGCTGCTTTTATGGCTTTATCCAAGCGGCATACAGTCTGGGTCTTTTGTTTCTTGGCTGTCCAACCGAACTTTCTGACCAACGACTTGAACAAACTCTTGTCGCTTTCAGGAATATTCAGATAATATGTTAAGTTTGGTTCCATAATCTTGCATTTTTCTACAAATTTACACATTTGGATTGAAAGTACAAAACAAAATCCCTGAAAAGGACGGATTAGCCGGTAAGGGACATATTCGGATTATTTTGGAGACTTCAATTCGTCTGTTGTCTGAACGACTATGAACGGGTTAGGGAACAGATTGTAAAAAGACGGTTAATCATATTGTAAGACACGGCACATTGAACGGTAAAAGGTGGTCTATTACAAATTAAAATATGGCCTTTTGTAAACTGAACGATAAGCACCTGAATATCAACAAGTTACCAACGCAACGTCCTCCAAAGTCATAAAACGCGCCTGACAGACCTTCAATGCCTAACTTGTGAAAAGGATGAAGGTTGAACATCGGGCGGTATAATATGTCATTCAAAGCGATAAAAAGCACTTCCCAGACCCTCAAAACCTAACTTGTGGATTAGAGGTTGAACATGGAACGGCGTAAAAGGTCATTTAAGGCCACAAAACGCTCCTGCCAGACCTCCAAATCCTAACTAATGAAAATATATCAGTAAACTTTATGAAGATGTTGATATTAAATTTAGCAAAAACACTTTCCGATGAAGTACAGTATTCGGAAGGTCGTCAGGATTGTGTTTCTCCGGATGTAAACGTAAATAAAGTAAACACTGTGATAGTTCCCGACAAGTTCAGGAAGGATATTGAAGCCTTGGAGAATTATACGGGCAGGAAACTTGAAAGCGGACTCTGCATTAGGGTTGACTTGTCCGAGCTTCTTACCGTAATACCGAGGGAGAGGAAGAGGACCGATGCCTATAATACCCTTGTTCAATATCTCAAGGACGAATTCGGGATAGACTTAATCATAAACTCTAAAAAGCAGAAAGGAGGCAGTTATGAAAAGTGAGGAAGTAAGAAATGGCATAAGAATCCGTAAACATTTTGCCACATCGACCAAGATAAGTGAGGATGGCCTGTTGGTGGAGAAGGAATTTATAGACCATGATGACGGAAACAAACTAAAGACCTACAACCCGAAAATCAAGGTGGACGAAAAAGGCCTCAGGTATATAGAGAACAAGAATTTAGGGAGGGTCTACATTCAGGATTTGGTTGCTGATTGTTTCTGTGCCCCTAAGCCTGATGACGGCAATTATTATGTACTGGTTCACAAGGATGGCAACTTACAGAATGACCACTATAAAAACCTTGAATGGAGGCTTGCAACTTCTGCCTATCCCCAAACTACGGCAAAAACGGCAGGCTATGTAAAATTGGATTACGGTCTTGAAGTAAGAAGGAACGGTACGATATCTCAAAACGGAAAGGAATTGACTGTTGGTACTGCAATCGGTGACAGGGATATTGATATGATTGTTCCTATCGAGCCTTTTGTTGAGTATGAGAGGAAAAACAGTTGGGGCAGGTACGAGAGGAAAAGAATTAGTGTTGACAAGCTAATGGATATAGCTAGGTACGTGAATAAAAATAAAAACCGTTTCGAGCATCCTGTAATACTCCACAGGGACAATGACTGGCTCAACTTCGACTCCGACAACCTTGAATGGACAGACTATAACGACCCGAGATACAAGGAATATTATAATAGGACGGTCGACGAAAAGAACAGACTTGGCCGTGAATTGAATGGAGAGAAGTGGGACTATATGGAAAAACAACCACAATACCAACACATCTAAAGCTCCAGAATTTTTGAATAAGGTAATTATATAAGGATTTGATATTTTGTTTTACTTTGTTTGATTGATTTGTTCTTGACGGGATAACATTGGAAAACACAAAAACATTATTATTCTCCGACACTCTTTTTGACAGGATAAGGCTTGGTTCTCTTTTTAATCACGGTAATCAATATGGTGGTTTTAAGGACTGCAGAACCTTATCCTCGACTACTGAAATAACTAACAAAATACAGAAAATAAAATAACCTTTAAAACGAAATAACGATGAAAAATTTTAACGATAAAGCAGAAAGAATTATAATGAACAACGGCAACGTAATGGAAGTAAAGTACAAGTCGGAGTTGCTGGAACAGATAAGGCAGGACTTCGAGATAATGGAGAATGAATCTTCCGACATTGACCCGGGATTTTTCACAGAGGATGATGTCTGGTCTTTGTATGAGTTCCTTTTAATGAGGCACAAGGACGACTGGTATGTAATTGACGATATGGAGGATTCAGACGCAGAGGATTCCTATTATGAAGAAGAGGAGGAGTATTTTTATGAGGAGGAACATACAGTCGGTGATGAAGACGATTACGAAGATTAAAATGATTTGTGAATATGAAGGAGCTGTTTAATATAAGTCCGCATTCTACCGGAGACGGATTCACTATGGACTTGAAGACAGGAGAGGTTGATGTCCCTGATGAATATGGTGGCTATATAATCTCTACTTCCATGGGCGCAGGCAAAACAGAGTCTATAAAAAGCATGATAAGACAAAAGTACAATGACGGTATTCTTTATTGTGTCGATACGAAAGAAGAACTCAAGAAAATGTATTGTTGGATTATTGACGAGCTGGTGAAAGATAAATCCTGCGGCCTGAACTATAATGACGTGATGATTGTTTCGAGCGATAAGGATTTCCAATACCAGCTTTCTTTATACAGGGACAATCCGGAAATGTTGATGTACAAGAAGGTCATATTGATTACCCATGTACGCTTCTGGACAGACTTGATTAACTATTTCCTTGTCTACAACCCAAATGAAGAAGTAAAACCATTCGACGGTGATTTTGCAAGGCTGATGACGAGGGATGACTTGAGGAGGTATGTCGTATTTGACGAGACACCCACTTTTATCAAGCCTTTCGTTGAGTTTGACAGGACATTGCTCGGTATATTCGGAAAAACGGATGAAGACGGCAGGATAGTAAGCAAGGATAAAGCCGAAATAGAAAAATACTACGACAGCTTCATCAGGAATACCAAACTCGATTTCTTCAACGACACATACAAGATAAACAGGATAAAGAGGGATGTTGTTCTTGGCCTTATTCCTAAGTATTATGATTCATGGATGGTTGAGGAAGGACAAAAGGTTGGCATTACTTTTAACCCGGTAGACATCTGCCCTGACAATGTTGATATAAAGACCCACGTACTTATTTTCGAGGGAGCCGGTAATATTCTCTTCAAGGGTTCTTCATGTTTCAAATTATTGGATGTAAAGGAGAAATACAATACCATTACGGAGTTTAAGCAGGTGGAGTTCGGGTTGAAAAGGAACAGGTTGAACAATAATAAATTCAGTTCTTTTCTTGATGATGTCGCAAAACTTATTGACAAACCCTCTCTTGTTGTCTGTTGGAAGGATGTTAATGGTAATGACGAAGGACCTGGTATATCATCTTATGCCGAAAGGGTGAGGAATGGACTGTTGGAAAGGAAAGTTAATCCGGAAATGTTCTCGGTCACTTACTATGGAGCGTCGGATAATAAAAGTACCAACCAATACAGGGACATGAGGCAGATTATACTATGCGGTGACTGGAGTTTGCCTAATACCGAAGCTGCAAAAATAAGGAAGGCATACGGGACAAAGGCTGATTCACAAGACCTTAAGATGTGGTTTTTCACCCAGCTGATAACAAGGATAGGCATAAGGAAACATATCAAGGGAGATAGATATACTGTCTTTTATACCGCGGATTTTGACATTACTTTCATAAACAGGCTGGATTCGTATTTCAACAAGAACAAGTTAATACCGATAAGCCCAGTGATACATGAAGACTGGAAGGTGAAACTAGACGGCATGAAAATCAGGAGTAACATCAAAAGTGAAATCATAACCTTGGCCGGAAGTGATGACAAGATGCAACAAGCCATAGTCCAAGGAAAAGAATTCAGAAAAGAGGTTACGTTCGAGCTTCTTGATATGTTGGGAATAAAGAGGAGCCGGAATGAAAAGGATAAGTACAAGGCTCTGATAAACGTCCTTAAAAGCATCAGGATATTGCTTGACATTGTACCCGAAACAAGATGAACAAATGCCGGAATATATAGTAGCCGCTGTCTTCATTTGTTGGTTAATCCTGTCTTAATATCATGGTCTTAAGTTTAAAACAATAAGTAAAAGACCCCCCGATTTTTCGACCCTCATGTTAATTATATAGAGAAGTAAAAAAAAGGGGGGATAATATTGTTGTAAAAAGGGTAATACAAGGGGATAATAAGGGGATATAAAAGGGTAATAAAAAGTTAATTAAAAGACCTGCTTCGCGGTATCGACAGTGGTGAAGTGGAGGTGATAAAACAAAAAGAAAAATCCTCCTCTCTCTACCACTGTTTTGGGACGAAGTACCCTCTTTTCCTTTATTCCTTTTATTATCCTTTTTAAAACCACAATAATATAACAGGGAATGAAGTAGCATCTGGATTGAAAAATATTATCGTTGTATTGTAATTGTATTTGTTGGTTTGGTTTATGATTTGGTTTCGTAATATTGGATAAGTAAAAAGTATCATCAATATTCAATCAGTAAAATAACGACAAGATATGAATACAATAATAACAAAACAGAAAAATAAATACGATAATAAAAATAATTACAACAACATGAAACAAAAATATCCTGATAACTCTATTAACACAATTATTGAAAACTTGTCATGTAGTTTATGATTGGGTTTTATCTTGTTGGGTTTGGTTTTTGTTCGGCTAAGTAAAATAAATAAGTTGGTCAGGAATATTACAAGGGCAGATAAGTTGGTTGCTTTGTTTTATTAGTTGAAAGATTGATTTGTTTGTTTTCTGTCCATGTTGGTTGAAATAAAAAAGTTGTATCAGTGTAAAGCAATGTTGTATTGTAAGTGTAAGGTTGAGATAATGATAAAATACAAAATATACTCCAACTTCAAAAACAACAAAAATACTGAATAATACAACAAACAATTCAACACCAATATCATAACTTACAACCAAACAAAATAACCTGCCTGATAAGATACTGCCTGTTGATAAAAACCGATAAAATAAGTGACAAGAAAAAATCGAGTAAACAGAAATCGAATAAATTAAAAATCACAATGAATAAAACTGCAACAGATAAAAATATCACGGTCAAAAAACTTATCATTATAAAACATCGGCAAAAATAATGAAGTAAAAATCGTGGCTAAACAAAACAACAATAAAATCTATCGTGGCTAAAATTAAAAGCAAAGTCAAAAACAATGATTAAATGATGTGACCAATAAAAAAATCAAGACAAAAAATTAATCGTAGCAAAATGAAATCAGAATCAAGAAAATACAAGAAAAATATGGCTGAACAAAACACTAAAATAACGTAACGGCTCTAAAATAAAAAAGCAAAGTCAAAAATAGAACAATAAACAACAGCAAAATCAAAAACAAAAAATAATATGGCTGAAAATAACCGAAAATAAAAGCTGCAATAATATAAAATAACGTGGCAAAAACAATGATGAAAAACGAGAACGGGGATAACCACTCACTCTACCTCACTGAACAAAAATGATTAAAGTAAAAAGTTCGGAGTTGGTTTCATTGGGGTATAACATCACGAAAAACAAGAATAAAATAAGTAGCCTGATGAAAAATTGTGGAGTGAAAAATGATGATGTTCCAGGTTAGATGTTGCTGTTGTTAGAGTCTTATTTGTTTTGTTGTGATTGTTGTTAGTGGTGAGAGGAAAAATGTAAAATATTGGTAGTGAAAAAGATATGTGAAATTTGATGCTGCTAATTATTGGTCTTGAATTGATGCCCTTAAATGTAAAATTGTGCATCGTTGTTTTCTGCTTTTGTTTTTGTCAAGTATGTTATTGTGAAAAGAGGAAAAATGTTGGTGGCAAATAATTGATGGGTAAGATTTCAAGGTGTTTTTTGATTATAAGGAAACAGAATCGTACCAGAACAAAGAACAATACAAGAAAGAGAGCTACCCACGATTTTTCAACCCACCTGTTAATTATATAGAGAACAAGAAAAAAGTGGGTAATAATAGAAAAATAAAGGAAATACAAAAGTGAACAATAAAGTTAAGAACAAACCTACTTCGTGGTAAAAAGAGTGGTGGAGTAGATGAGAATATAAGGGTGAATCAACTGGGTAATCTGGTGAAATAAAAAATTAAATCAACACTACTCTCTCACCACTGTCTTTAAGGGACGAAGGACCAATCTCTTTACTTCTTTTATCACTACATTACATCCAATAAAAAACAAGGAATACAATACAAGGGATAACAACACATTACACTGTCTTAGCACCCTCATTGAAAAACAGTATCAAGAAAAAACAATGATAAACGATACAACAATCAATGAACAGCTAAATAAAATCAATTAAAAACAATAAAGTAATTATGTTGTATGTTCTTTATCCTTGTTCATTGTATCGGATGTGTCAAGTAAAAAATAATTCAACAGAAAAATGACCCAACAAAAATAAAGAACAAAATGATGGAACTAATAAACAACAGACCTCCTTGATAGTAAAAAAATATGTTGCTGAATTTATCCCTTGGTTTTAATGGCAACGAAAATAATCTATCAAGGAAATAACAGAATAAAAGCCAAGGAAAAGATTATCAAAAAGAGGGAACGACTGAAAAAACAATCAGGCCACAACTCTCTCAATAACAAACAAAAATAAAATACAAATACTAAGAAAATGAAAACAGTGAAGATAAAAAATACCGTCAGCTTCTATAATAATGCTGAGGACTCAAAAAGCAAGAGATACATAAGCCTTGACTACGTACTTCTTGAAATGGTGGCAAAAGACGAACAATTAAAACAACTGACAGAATTTGTAAGAAACCAGCCTGACGAAGATATGTTCAAGGAGGAGAAAAAGAAACTCCCGATGATTGCTCCTTCTGGTATTTTCACTTACAGAAACGATAACATTGATAACCTCCGGGAATACTCAAACATCATGGTTCTTGACTTCGATAAATTCCCCAATCATGAAGCAGCCAATGAATTCAAGCAAAAACTGATTCAATATGTCGACCAACTTCATATCTACGCTGTATGGTTTTCTCCAAGTAATAAGGGTGTGAAGGTTGCTATGCTCCATGACAATACTAACCCGGAATACCATTACAACTTATTCATGCAGGTCAGGTTCAAGTTATATCCCAATACAGAACAATTTGACATGAAATGCGGAAACCTTAGCCGTACATGTTTCCTGAGTTATGCCCCTGATGTTTGGCTTAATCCTGATAGGGAACATTTAACGCCTTTCCATTTTGTTTACGACCCTCAATACCCGAACATACCGCCAAGAGATTACAGCTCAAAAGGATATTCAAGCAAGGAGTTCAGGCATACGGAGGAAGAGATAAAGCTGAACAAGTTTTTCCAGGCACAATGGACAGACAAGCAGCTGATGAACTATGCCGATAAGCTTTGGAGAAAAATATATCCTGATTCATACAAGGACGGAAACAGGCACCAATCGATACTTTCAAGGGCCAAGTGGTTGTGTCTTTATGGTGTGTTGTTCGATGATGCAGTGAATTATCTTAAAGCCACATTCGGAAGGCATGGGATTGACAAGAAGGATATTGAGGCGATGGCAATTAATAACTACAACTCAAACCGTGACAAATTCGGAAGCAAGAGAAACGAGATATACCAACGAAGGAACAATGGGATTAATTATAACAGGAACCGATGGAATGCTACAAAGAATTAAGTTTGGCATAAAAATTCTGTTCAATAAAATTTCGAACTAATCTCCCTTAAAAACAAGAACCCCTCCAAACCGTACTGATAAAAAAGTGTGGCAAGGAGGGGATATTTTTTGTTGTTTCGTTTTTATATGTTCGGTTGAATAATGGCGAGAATAACATAAGCGCTTAATAATCAATGGATAAATGTCTCAAAAATAAAACATGGCAAAATGAGAGGTAAAAGGTGGCTGATGAGGAGGTAAGAGGTGGCGTTTTAGAAGGTGATTCATGGCTTTTGAATTTTACAAGATAGGGAACAGTGCCATATAAAGTTACGAAAAAATAAGAGTATAAAATTTTGAAAATACAATGATTTCCGCTATTTTTGCAGAAAAACAAGTTATGCCGACGATATTCATTTTCTTTGGTTTCAGGTTCATGTTTTATTCAAACGATCACAAACCGATACATGTCCATATCATAAAAGACGGACATGAAGCAAAATATAATGTCAAACCAATGGAGATGGTATATAACCATGGCTTCAAGAAGAACGAACTTGCCTTGATTGAATCTGTCATACTTGAAAATGAAGACATAATAATATCACACTGGAAAAATTATTTCAAAGACAAAAAGTGAATGGAGGAGCGGATATGGATAAAAAGAAAATAACAAAAGTATGGGTTGATGACACTCATGTATATGCAATGACAGAAACAGGACTTACAGCAAATTATGCTTTTTCCCAATGGCCTAAGCTTGCAAAAGCCACAAGAGAACAAAGAGAGGATTATCAGCTTTCTTATTCTGGCATACATTGGCCACAGATAGACGAGGACCTGAATTTTGAGTCTATGTTCAATGCTAATGGTTTATGTCCAATAACTGAAGCTGAGAATTCGTTCTATTTCTCATAAAGATAGACCACTTTGCAATGCTAGAACCCCCAAACCTCTCAACGATGCTCAAATCGGGGGTCGTTTTATTTTGGACCGCTATTGATTATAAGGGCAAGATACAAAAAATCCGATGGGCAGCATATTTCAGCCATCCATCGGATAATGTATGATTTAGTCTTGTGTTGGGATTTTTTATAACTGCACCTCTATCTTCAGTTTTCCTCCAAGTCTACGTTCAACTATATCGAACAATGTCTTAAGGGTGGTGTTTTCGCCGTCGTTCTCAACCCTCGATATAAAAGTACAATTCTTGTCTATCTTCTTGGTCAGCTCCTCTTGGGTCATAGACATCTTTTCCATAACAGAACGGATCTTGATTTCTATCCGTAATGCCTCCAGTTTACTTTCAAGACGGTCACGTTCAGGTGTACATATTTCACCGTAATATTCATCCTTTATCTGTTCTAATGTCTTTGTATTCATCTTTTATTGAATGGTTTTTACAAATATACGGTTATTTCTTCGATAACGCAAAGTCCAGCAATAACAATGAACCGTTTAGAAGATTTAATAAATATATACGCTATATATCAAATATATTTATTACATTTGCAGAAAATAAATGGAACATGAATACAACAACGATACCGACGAAAAGGAAAATCATAAACTTGAAGGACGATACTTTCAAGGCATTGTCCATCATGGCTATCCAACACGGCACCAATCTCAAGAACTTTATTGAAACGACACTTGACAGGATTGCCGAAAACTATGATGACGAAAAACTTTATGCCTATTTAGTGAAGAATTTTCCGGATGGGAAGGAGCCTCTTAATGAAACCGAAAAGAAAGACTTTGAAAACTGGTTGGGCATATGAAAGTTGGTTACTCCAAACGTTTCGAGAAGGCCGTAAGGAAACTTTCCGGGAAAACACTTGATTCTGTCCGCCAGGTAATAATGGAGGTAAAGGAAGTGAGACAAATATCAGACATTACTGATTGCAAAAAACTTGTAGGGTATGAAAATATTTACCGTATAAGGATTGGCGATTATCGGGCTTTCTTTACTTACCATATAAGGATTGTTGACGACACGGTTTTCTTTGAGTATATAGTTTCAAGAGGTGAGGCATACGATAAAAAGATGCAGACTAAATTTAAGAGAATTGACAAATAAGATTATCGTATGGCTAATGAGAAGTAATAAGTCATTTTGCGATGATGGTAAAGATTTTAAGGCTTATAATATCATACATTTCCGCTATTGTGATCGTTCCGATAGCACTTATAAGCAAGATTTTCAGAAAATAGCGTTTTGTTACCTCCCGAAAGGATTTTTATACAGTCCCAATAACTGTTTAGTAAAATAATAGAAGAATTGCATATCATCAACAAAATATCTTTTGAACAATCTTTTTGGTTCTTTCAAGCAACGGTAAAGCCATTCCATCCCGATTTTTTGCCAAAACATTGGTGCCCGTTTTAAAGTCCCCGCCTCAAAATCTATCGTAGCGCCTAGAGCCATGAAAAGTTTTACATTCGGCATCTTGTCACGGTATTTCATTATCCACTTTTCTTGTTTCGGCGCACCAACACCGACAAGCAAAACATTAGCACCACTTTTGTTTACGATGTCAATAATATCCATGCATTCCTGTTCGTTCCGTTCAAATCCGAAAGACGGGGAATGTGCCCCAACAACTATTTGCCTACCTACCTTTTCATTAATCCTCTCCATCGCTTTTGCTGCGATTCCTTCTTTTGCGCCTAAAAGAAAAATCCTACAGTTTTGGTCATCTTTATGGTACATATAATAAGAGGTGAAAAAACTGCTGCCTGGTATTGCTTCCGGTAAAGGATGTTGCAACAACTTTGACAACAAGTAAAGGATTTTACTGTCGCATATTACCCATTCTGTCTTTTGGTAGACATCGTAGAAATCATTGTCATGTTGTAATTTTACAAGGTGGTCAACATTGGGAGTTACTAATACACCATCATGCAACGAACTCAATAGTTTTTTTCTCGTTATGGACTGTATGGCGATATTAAGTATTGTTACTTTTTCCATATCAAGGTGATAAAGTTATTTTTATTACATTTAATATCCATTCCTGTAAAAAAGGTTGGGAATATTGTGCAAAGAACAAGAATAGATAATAAAACACACTCTTATGCCTTAGCTTAAGAGTACATTAAACGTAGTCAACCATTGTTTATAAATCTTATCAATGGAATAATTGCAGCTTTTTTTGATGGCGTTGATAGCCATTGTGCTTCTAAGTTTTTCATTAGTCATAATAACAGAAATTTTTTCAGCCATCTTTTCTGCATGAAAGCCGTCTTTTGAAAAAGGAACAACAAGCCCGTCTTGGTCATCATTGATAATGTCGTAAACTGCTGAATAACTACCGTAGACAACAGGAACTACACCAAAACTCATACATTCCGGCAATACTAAAGGGAAACCTTCATATTCAGAAGTGAGTAAAAGAACAGAAGCTCGTTTATAATATTCGGTCGGTTGCTTAAAACCTTCAAAAAATACATTTTGTAAATTTAAGGTTTTGCAAAGCCTTTCAAGATTTTCACGTTCTTCACCATCTCCGATAATTCTTAATATCCAATCAGAATATTTGTTCTCCAATAATGACCAAGTTTCAATAATTCTTGAAGTTCGTTTTTGGTTATAATCTATACGCCCTACATAAATTATTTCTTTCTGTTTACTAACTGGAGAATATACATAGTCTGATGAGTCTATTGTTACAGGATTGGTTTGCACCGATAAATGCTCTGGATTCTTTATATGTGTAAACGTTTTGAATTTATCGATAAAACTTGGAGACAGAACCATATATAAATCGCTGTGTTCATACACATAACGCATACTTAGGCTTGTAACCAACTTATAGGCTTGTTTCTTAAAATATAATACCAATCGTTTAAGTCTATTTTGTGTCTTTTCCAAGTCTATCTCAACCCCTTTTATCCTTGCATTCGTATCAGGAGAATTGTGGTATATGGCTATTGTTTTAATATGTGGCAATTTGGCCTTGGCTTTATTCAACACATTAGCTGGAATGTAAGGCAATCCCCATTGGTTAATTACTATGTCAATCTTATTATCAATTAAAATAGAACGCAATTCTTTGACGTTTTTTCCCGAATAACGAAATTCCCCTAATGTGAAGAATTTTATCCGTTTGTCAGCCCTTGCCACCATTATGGGATTGGGAGGCATGAAGCAAGCTATGCTTACATTATGGCCATGTGAAACGAAAGATTTGGCTAAGGTTAGCGTAACAACTTCTTGTCCGCCAATCTCAAATACTTTCATGAGAAAAAGTATATTCATACAACTTTGTTATATCTATGCGAGGTTGTCTTTCAGAAATTTGAGGCTTTTAGTCCTATTGTCGTCAATGATTTTATTAACCGGGACAAAATCAACATCCAATGAAACGGGTTCTTTATCAGTCCCATCGTCATAGATAAGCCTTGACTCTGTTCCTGTTAATTTCAATATAGACAAAGCCCTGCTATTTATATTGCTTGCTGGATTCAATAACGTTGTAAAAGGTATATTAAAATTTATTGAAAAAGCTGTTCCGTGGAAACTGTCGGTTATGACATAAACAGCTTGACTGAAAATTGAAATGAATTCACGTGGACCTGCATCACTTATATGAATGATACCATCGTCTCCTTTAACGTTTGAGAATCCTAATTTTATATTTAATACTTCCGCTCCAAACTTTTTTGCTATTTTTTTTGCTAAAGTATAAATATAATGGGAACCGGAAAGCGTGTATATAACTACATATTTTTTATCTTCAGGTAAATAATCTTTTCTTGCGACATAGTTAATCCATTCTACCTTCGTAAGTAACAATGTCGGATCCAATACAACAGTGGCACTACGATCAGAACAGTTTTTTACAATTTCTTGTCCTGTAATCTCACGTACAGAAATTGCATCCATATTTTCAAGATACCGCTTATACAAATGTTTTTTGTTTTCCGGTATATGATTAACGCTAAAACTTGCCGCATACGATATTTTTTTTGCTTTCCACCTGTTGGCCATAATTAGGAAGAAAACATCCAAATACCTTGTCTGCATATAATTCCAAACTTGGTCGCTTCCGGTTATCATTATATCATAAGGCAACTTTTGTATTTTACGCATTTCCTCCAACGTATAAAACTTGTCGGAATGTTTAATGTAATCGTTGAAAAAATCCTCGAAAATTTTATGTCGTTTGTTTACCTTATCCTTATTTGCCTCAAAAGTTTTCCGAGCCTTATATTTGTCTATAACGAGTTCCACTATTTTTGCTGTTCCCCTTATCGGCCCGTATATCTTGTAGCGGTTTATAATGGCGTTCTTGTATGAACTGAATGAGCTTTCAATAACGCCTTTTTCTTTTTCCAAATCAATTACTTCTGCATCATAACCCATCAAGTTTAGTTTCTTCTGCAATGCGTATGCTTGTAATTCCGCTCCGTAATTATCACACTTTACAAATGTAACAATGCCTATTTTCATGATGTACGTCCAATTTTATAACTAATTGTTTTATATACGTTGTATAACCCTAACCCATAGATCATTCTCTTAAAGAGAATCTTAACCAGATTTTTAAAGAAAGAGTCAAGCATGTCATACTTTTGTGCATAATCCTTCAACGAATTTTCCGGACTTAATAAATCCATGATAGCTGCATCCCTTCCTTTTGGCCTGACAAAGGGGTGATTCAAATTTTCATTTTTAAGTGTTGCTTCCTCCAATGTCCGTTCTTCAATATAGATGTTGTCTGTCGGCTTTATGAATTTATCGATAAGTTCATTATTGTCGATAATCATTGAAACTCCGGCTGAAATATTTTTTTGAAATTTAGTACCTTTTGTACCAACTCCCCAATAGTCAGCTATTGTAAAAGTTCCTATTCGTCGGGTATTTGCGTATTTACAATTATAACAACATTCTCTAAATATTAATCCCTTGAAAAATGCTGTCATATAAGCGTTTGATTCTTGGTTCAAAATGCACCAGTTTTTGTAATTTGTAACTTTTACAGCTGGAACTATAGACCAACTATCAACGTTTCTGAATCTAAACCCAACAATTTTTCCTGCAACAGTTGGGAGAAATTTTTTCAATTTTGCCAATTTCTCCAAATAGGTATCAAATACTTTTTGATTTGGTACTCCATGACAGACCAAATCCAATGTCACAAGTAAGCCATCACATCGCTTGCCAAGATATTTGTATAGGCCTGCTATTTGACATGGAGTACCCGTAAATAACACCTTACGCCCTGCCGTTAAATATTTCTTCGCCTCTTTATATGAAGTTCCGATTTTACTTTGGACGTATTTTGACTCCCTTAATTTATAAAGCTCATCTATCTTTTCGATGCCAATATGATATACTTTTAGATTTTTGTCGATTGTTGCTCCAAATACCACACCGCCTTCTGCTATAATTTTCCTGGCAAAAAAAGAAAACGCCCCTCCACTTGAGCTAATTTTACGATCAGGGTAATTAATGAATGCATACACTTTGGGCGTTGCATTTTCTATTGGCAATGGATTTAAGACTGGGCAAGTTTTTTGACACAACTTACATTCTACACACTTATCTGTGTTTATATTAGGTTGCAAGAAACCTTCAGAGTCTTCAACCATCGAGATTGCATTTTTAGGGCAAATATTCATGCAAGCATGACACCCTGTGCAAGTATCACGTTCAGCTAATTTTATTATCATTATTTGGTTGCTTCAGATATGTTGTATCGCCCGTTCCATAAAGAAACAAGTAAGCGGTTTATTGGGTTAAGAATCCTTTTTTTATGAGAATATGCATACTTACAGGCTGCATAAGCTCCTTCTACAAATTTTTCAAGCCCCCAGTCTTTAATAATATTCAATGATTCTTGGCTCATTTTACTGAACTCATCATCCGATAATCTTTGTATTTTAAACAACGCTTCAACCATTTCCTTTTCACTTTCAGGAGAAAAATGGAACCCATTAAGGCCATCTTTTACCAATGTCGTTGCACTGCCGCATTCTTTACTAATAGCTACTATATGACCGCTTGCCATACATTCGTTTACTACCATACCCCATGTTTCAACTTTTGTACTGGGCAGAACCAAAGCTTTCATCCTGACGAACAGTTGCCTGATTTTCTCTCTTGGTTGAAAGTCCAAAAAAGTAACATGTGGATCGTTATCTGCTATTTTTATTAGCTTTTCATGTTCCGGACCATTGCCCACCATTACCAAAGGTATAGTTCCACCTTTATTTATGTATTCTTTGTATGCATGAAGAAAACGTGGCAGGTTTTTCATTGCCCCTTGACGTCCTACTGTCATAAAATATGTTTGAGGTAAATCATTGAAATCAGTGTTTTCTACCTTTTCGCCCCAAAAATCATTGTCTGATGTGTCAAGTCCATAAAAAATCTCGTTCTTTTTGAATCCCCACGCTAGCAATGTTTCGTCCCATGCTGGTGCAGGGCATAGAAATGCATCAACATTCCGTATAATACTGGTTTTAATCCAATTTGATATCTTACTTCGATTAAATGTATCAAATCTTTGGTCATCATATTCCACTAAACCTTTTTTTCTTGATTTTGCCCATTTAAGCCCAATCGCACCATAAGGAAACGATATAAAGCCTGTAACCAAGACATCAGGATTTAGTTTGTCCAACATGTAAAACGCTTTTTGCTTGTAGTTTAATTCTTCGGGAGCATCCCAGATATGTACAATGTTCAAAACGGACATATCGGCTTGAGGGATTTTCCCATACAGTAAGTTCTCTTTGCTTGCTTGTAATATCCATAACTCTCCCCCGTCAGCCTTCAATTTCTCTGAAAATGTGACCAAGCGTGGAATGAAATATAATGCGTAATTACCGAACATTACAACCTTCATATTTTATCCATTTATTTGTAAGTTTATATTTCATATACTTTATAAATTGAGAACTAAATGATGTCGTAATATGACTCAGTAAATATAAAGTGGCTATTATTTTATATAATATGGCCTCATTTTTAATGACCTGAAATGAAACAATACTCATACGTAAATTATACCATAAATGAAATCTCTTTTTGGAGATAGGTGCATCTATTTGCATGGAAATCCTTTTTATTATAGTATCAATCTTAAAAGGATTACAATAGCCATTAGAGATATTCCCATATAGGTAATATAGCAAGTTTTGATTAACTTTTATACCAAATTTGTCATATAGTTGTTTATTACAATAAGCAACTCTTAGAATATTTCTTTTTACACCAACAGTTCTTGTTACCCCAGATTCATTAATTCTATAAAACAGGAGATAATCTGGCAATGTAATACATTTGCATCCGTCCCAAAGCATTCTATTCCACAAATCAACATCTTCAAAATTAACTACTGTTCCGTCATCTTTATACAGATATTTTTTTATCAAAGATGACTTTACCATAATACCTGGATGCGTAATCTGGTTTTCAAACAGCTCTATGTATTTTATATTATTTGAATCTAAATATGTTTTTATGGGAAATGGTCTGAAAAAATCTCCATTCTGAGACAATTCGTATGTACATATATTTACTATATCGACAGTCTCATCTTTTGTAAAAGCCTCTATTTGTTTTTGGAATAAATTCTCAATAGCTATATCATCTGCATCCATGCGGGATATATATAATCCTTTTGCTAAACCAATCCCTTTATTCAAGGTTTTAATGAGTTTGAGATTTTTTTCATTTTTAATATATCTAATTCTTTTATCATTATATGATAAAATTATATTTTCAGTGTTATCAAAACTTCCATCGTTTATTATAATTAGTTCAAAATTAGTATATGTCTGGCCAAGTATACTTTCTATCGCTTTATCTAAATAATTTTCCCCATTATATACAGGTAAAATTACAGATATCAATGGTCTCTCATTCAATAACATTTCTTTTTATAATTTTAGCAGGATTACCAATAACAACAGAATTATCTGGGATATCTTTCGTTACAACAGCTCCGGCACCAATTGTTACATTATTCCCAATTTTTATTTGACCTATTACAACTGAATTTGCGCATATTTTTACATTATTCCCAATCGTAGGCTTGTCTGATATGTTTTTAGTAGTTTTTTTCCCAATTGTTACATTTTGCCATATCTCACAATCTTTCCCTATAGAGATAGCATTAACTACGGTTGAAAAACCGTGCCATATTAATAAACCACCACCAATAGATTTACGATCTAAAAAAAAATACAAATTATGAACACCCTTATAAATATATTTTAAGAACTTGATTCTTGGATATCTGAAATAAAAAACATCCCTAAATTCAGGTATTTTTTCTAACAAATAACATAGCGTAAAGCAATAATTTATTCTAAATTTAAAATGCATAGAGTAATGGTCAATATCTTCTTTTATTAGAGGATTTCTATTCATAATAAAAATAGAGATAAATGGGATATATTTAATGCACAATAAAATATATAATACTATCTTAAACATGTCTTTTCTTTATATGTTATACAAAATGTTAATATCTTTGCAAGTATAAAGTGTTTATAACTTATACATTTGTACAATAAATTTAATATATTAGGTTTTTTTATCCTGTTTAGGATACTTTTTATTTCTACAGTGTCTAATTTAAGAATCTCTCCTGTTTTATAAAGATTAATTAGACCCCAAACTGTCTCAAAATAAAATTCATTCTTATTTGATATTGAAAAATAGAAATTGCTTATAATTAATTTGGCTTTAATTAGTGAGATATAATTATTTTGAGTAAGATTATTCATATATGAATTTTCATTTAAATGGTTGTAATAATAGACAACATCATTTATGTATGCTCGTTTACCATAATACAATAACTTTAATAAAACAGAATAATCTTCTCCGTAATTTATATTAGCAAAAGCATGTACATTATTTTTTATATATAGTTCGCGTTTAATTAATCTACCCCATATTTGATTAGAAACAATTCCTATGCCACTTAACATAAGCCGTATGTATTCATTTTTATTATATTCAAAAGGTAGATTTGTTTTCGTTCTATTTTTATATACATCGACAAATGCCCCATCGATAATATCGAATTTGGTATCTTTTGCCTTATGAACTAATAATGCGATACAATTTGGAGCAATCCAATCATCACTATCAACGTGGAAAACATATTCTCCTGTAGCAGAGTCTAAAGCTGTATTTCTGGCAAGTGCAAGCCCACGATTGACATTATGGTGGATTATTTTTATATATTTATATCGATTGGGATATTTTTTTATGACATCACAAAGAACTTCAATACTGTTATCAGGTGAACAATCGTCAACAAATACATATTCTATGTGCTCATAAGTTTGTTCCATCAATGAAATGACACAACGCTCTATATATTGAGCCACATTGTATATCGGAACTAAAATAGAGACCTTAATCATAACTTGCTTTTAAAGTAATCCAATGAATGTTCTACATATTTCTTGCTGGATTGTCGCAGAGTGTCCAGCTTAGTCTGCTCTTTTGTTGAATCGTAAAAAGGCATTAATTCCGAAGCTGGAGTTCCAATTATTGCAATACTTTTTCTCAATCCCACATTATGTAATAACGATGATATTCTGTCATCTCCTGCATTGCTTTTTACTATACCTATTATCGGTATACCAAAATTTACAGAAAAGGCAACGCCATGAAAGGACGATGTAATTACCATAAAGCTATTGCTGATTAATGTCAAGAAGTCTTCTATTCCCACATTTTGCCGAACAGAACAATTAATATTGTATTCGGTAGGAATTTTGGATGTACTTATCACTTGTTTGTCATATTTTTCACTGAAATATTTTGCGAGTTCAAAAATGTATGGTTTGGGGTCAAAAGCGTAATCAAGCATATACATAAAAATATAATCTCCTTTTCTTGAAGAAGGCTTAATAAACTTACTCCATTCTGTCGTATTTATCATCAGGGTAGGATCTAAAGTGACAGGAGGTACCTTCCCAAGCAGATTGTATACGATTTTTGCTCCCTGATTCTCTCTGACAGAAATAAATTTATACCTTGATAGATACTCTTTGTATTTTCTAGCTACATCATCATTTAACGAATTGCAAGCGAAACTTGAAGAAAATGACATTATATTAGAGCCTGCCGGTTCAAAAATAAAGAAATATGCTGGATCCGCATATGTGAATCTTGGATTCCAAACCTGGTCACTGCCTGTGACGTATATGTCAAATGATGGTGGATTTGCTTTTAACTCATTTTTGTCTGAATATTTGCGAGTTAATCGATAATACTTTGTCATAAAACGAAGTATTTTTTTTCTTTTTCGGTACTTAGCTTTCAGACCGAAACACTGAGCTATACGCGTTTTTAATGATGGGTAGAATATGTGCATTCCGTGCTCTTCTTGCCATCGGTTGGGGTATTTATAATCAATAATTGTAACATCATGGCCTAATCTTTCAAACAATAGTTGTGTAGCATAAGCCTGAAGTACTGAGCCGTGATGTACAACATTATGCATAGTTATAATTCCTATTTTCATAATGGTTATCAATATTTATTTTATAAACGATCAAGAAACTTATGATATAAATGAAATATCCATTGCCTAACCCTGGAATTGATGACATTGTTTTCACTAAAAGAAACATAACCACTACTGTAAAGGCAATAATATTTTTATTTTTAAGGGTGTAATAAAATCCCTGTAATAATGAAAATGCGAAAGCGAAAGCACCAAGCAGTCCGAAATTCACGAGAGTTTGAAACCACACGGATTCCAAACCGTAAGCTTCTACATATCTGTTTATAACTATTGACGTACCTTCAAGTCCAAAGCCATAAAGTGGAGAGCTTTCAAGTGCATTCATAACAACTGCTATTTGCAATTCACGCATATCAGAACTACTACCAACAACAGACTTTGTATCTATAAAACTTAAAAATATTTGTGTGAAATAATCAAAAAATACAAATACTGCACATAATAACAATATGATTATACGTGCTTTTTTCTTAATGCTAAGTGTAAAACTTAAAAGTACTATGCATAATGCCAAAGCAAGAATCACAGTCCGTGTGCCAGTTAACAAAGAGCAAAAACAACATAATGCCACTAATGTCCATAAATTCCTCGATAGTCTCTTAGTTAGATATATATTCTTTAACAAATAGAAAAGAATGCAAATCGCTGTGCAACATACTGTTCCCAAAGCACCGACATCACGCATTATAGAATGACAACGCATACTGCCAAATCTGATGTCTTCTGTCCTGTCTGCTGCATACCCTATAAAGAGAGACGAATTTACATACCATTTATAAATCGGGTTGCTTTGCGTAAGGAACTCGAACAGGCAGTAAAGACATACAATAGCTATAAACGAAATAAAGAATTTATAAAAGATTTTTCTGTTTTTCTCTTTCCACATCAAATTCCAAAAGACAATTGGTAAAGCGTATTCCGCAATTACATAGGAAATAGAAGAGGGCCAGTGTGGTATAGTCATTACATTTGAAACGACATGGGAAATTATAACAAAAATAAGCGTTAAATAAAACGGGTATTTGACTTCAACTTTATCTTTTCTATATCTGTTGGAAACAAAATATATCACGAATGCAAATATTCCTGCTACCTGAAAAAGATTTATGGAGTTGGTCAATCCGACCATACTCATTAGCGGATAATAAGCGACAAATAAGCATACTGCCTTATCAAACTTGTATAGCAGAAATAACAAGCATAATAATAATAAAATATAAGACATTTATTTTCCTCGTTTTTTGAAGTAATTTTTCATAACCTGATATGGATGAGTTATTTTGTAAATCAATCCTTTTAGTTTATATTGACGTCGAATTAACATACACGAACCATCCAAGCTAATTTTACTATCCTTTAATCCATTCATAATCTTATGCTGAATAGCATTCCTTTTTGCGGAATTTCGCTGTTGCCCTTCCGCAACCAACTCAAATGGATGTTCCACCAATGTGCAGTTACATTTATGTAAAACTTCGTCGCCTTTTGAAGTGAAAGCTATTGCGGCGCTCACGCCGTCCTCATTGTCCTTGTAAGTCTTACCCCACAAATCACCGATACGGATGTCTGCCGATGAGTGGTTGTACTTGAACTTGCACTTGTCATAACAAGCCTTGCCAAGGCAGGCATCACTAAGGAACAGCCGGTAAAACGGGTCACCTTGCGACAGTCTTGAATTATAGAAACCTTTTTTTTCCCTTATTAACATATTGTAGGAATCGTGCCAATCAACTTTCTTACCTGTCTTTTCTCCATCCATTGACATCGCCCAAGAGTCGTGCCAGCCAGTGAACTTGTTTCGCCATGATGCATAAGTGATTTTTCCTATTTTCTTTTCCACCTCTACCACATATTTCCGCCACAGCAACATTGATGGCACGCCATGACAAAAGAAATCCATCAGTACAAAATTGTCCTCACAACGGAACTTCTGTATGTAACGTCTGAACGAGTCTATCTGACAGGGAGTACCAGTTACGAGATATTTCTCTTTGCGATTTATTGCCTTGAATCCGTCAATGGTGTAACTTTGGATATATTTGCTTCCTGTTGACGGGATAAGTTCTTCAACGGTTGCGGCAATATAATGCTCGGCACGGTTTGTGTCAGGGTTATACCTTACGCCACAGACTTTATAGCCTGTACCTATCAATGCACGTCCAACCTCAAAGCCCACACCGCCAGATGAACACTTACGGCGTACTTGTGTGTCGTTGCTCCATGCGGCATAGCTCTTTATATTAGCATAGCATCTTAGAGCCAGCCCGTCATGTGAATAGGAGCAGGCATCCGTACATAGCCCACAATAGGTGCACTTGGCCGTATCAGTAATCTGCGGTTCATAGAAACCGTCGGCATTAAGCCGAATGTCTATAATATGACGGGCACAAACAGTGGCGCATACTCCGCAGCCAAAACAATCTTTTATGTTCGAGATGTTCATTTGTTATTTCTCTTAAACCTTTTCTTGATTATTCCGACAACTTTCCCTCTAAGTTTTTCACGGTCATGCTTGTTAAAGCCGAGGTAATATCCCAAGATTAAAGTCGACAATACTGAAAGGATGCAAACAGTAAAGAACCTGACAATAATCAAGTTTATTCCCGAATAGGCCAATACTGGTAAGACAACCGACAATATTGTGACTATGTATACTCGTATGGTTACGCTTTTCAAGAATTTAGTCATGGGAAAATCCATAATCCTCACAAGCATGTAAAGACGGGCGATATGGCAGACGAACTCCACGGCAAAAGCTATCACCATAGCGTAATATGGTTCAGCCCCCAATTTAAACGCCACATAGACAATCGGCAATGTGAGCAATGAAATACCACCTACGACAATTTGGTAATCACGAACTTTGCCAGATGCATGCATGGAGATAATCAAAGGATTGGACAGGGTGTTCAATAATGCAGTCAATATTGCGAGACGAAGGAATATCGCGGTATAATCCGGAACTTCTTTCAGCCATATCCCTAACACCAATGGGGCTTCAACAGCTACAGGTAAAGATAAAGTCAGTAAAAGAATGTAGGATACCTTCGCACCTCTGAATACCAGCTTGTACATGTCTTCCCTGTCACCAGCGGCATAATTCTTTATGATTTGTGGATTCATTGCCATCTGGAAATTGCTTACGAAACCATTAATCTTTCCAAGGACCTGGTAGGCGATTCCACGTGCAGCATTGACAGCTGGGCCGAAAAACATATTGAGTACCACATTCACACCTTGCTCTTTTGCCACACCTGCCAAAGAGCCGATAAGGTTCCATCCTACAAACGAAGTCACCTCCTTACCATATTTGCAGTTGAACGTTCCTGTAAAGCGGCATTCGGAAAACTTTTTCCTGCAATAGAGATAATAAGCCGCTATCAAGGCTATTTGCACCAATGCCATCAATGCGGCATAGACAATAAGCCTGTCAAACGGAGTTATTACTATTACATAGCAAATGGCAAGTTTCAGCACTGCGTCTATTATGGAGAAATAGGCGAAAGCAGACATCCTCTCGTATGCAATAAGCGCTCCGTTGTATGGAACGTTGATAACATTAAGTACAAACACAAGCAGTGAAAACTGGAACACCCAATTTGCCGCCTCATACCTATTTGGAGGAAAATTCATGTAGTTGTTCAAGAACCAAGAGCCTAATGTCTCACCAATAAAAACAATGACTAATGCTAAAAATATATGAATCATCAGCATTGTGCTGAAAATTCCCTTTACATCACCGTTTTCTCCTTTCCCTATTTCAAAAGAAAGAAACCTTTGCGTCGCCGTTGTCATCGCACCGCTTATCAACGAGAACATCGTTACAAAACCGCCCACTACATTGTAGATCCCAAAGTCAACTTCCCCTAATTTGTCCAAGATGACACGACTCGTGTACAAGCCTATGAACATCATTAAGAGCATACGGAAGTACAGCAGCAGCGTGTTCTTGGCTATACGTTTGTTATTTTCCGAAGCAGAGGCCATAGCAACAATAGTAAGCGTCCAATATAGCTTTATCACTATTTCTCAGGGTATGTCTAAAACGAACTTAAGCCCCGATTGGAATTTGTATTTTAACACTTATATCAATGAAAACATAAGTTTTTCTTGCATTCATGCAGACTGCGCGAAGGTTGTTTCTTGCCTAAATATAAGTTTGAGGCACTTATATGTTTTCAGTATTATTTTACTTATTGTTAATGATGGCAGCCAGTATGGGTCATACCGATAAACGTTGCAAAACGGCTTAACCCCACAAGCTGCCATCACTTGTATCATTACAAATGCCGACACCCCATCTTTTTATGTTCAAGAATAATCTCTTGTTCATATTCAACATTCATTCATCTTGGGTTCTGGAGCAAGCCAATTCAAAAAGTCAAGAACGTTCGGCTCGTCAGTATAGAAACCGTTTATGTCCTTCTCGAAGTCTCCGTAAAAGTCTTGATAGAGAGTATATCTATTTCCGAACTTCGTGGTGAAGAACTTATGTCTTGAATCCTCTTTCTCATCTTCATGTATCTTATCCCAGAAAACCTCACTATTCCATAAATCAAAAGAGTTTTTATCCAACCATGCTACAGGGTCATTGACATATGTTTTTCCGAGATATGTAACAAGCTGGCCGACAAAACACTGGCCCTCAATCTTCTTTTTGGAAACACGGGTAGGGAATATGACATCAAGTTTGGTATTGTCCTTTTTCATTACCGTAACTGTATATCCGTCATCCTTGCTTTCCAACGGCAGGTAGGAGTCAAGAGGGTGTGGCTTAATTGTTTCCAAGTTTGCTATCACTTCCATTCCGTCTTCATCCATCTTGAAACTATCTGCCAATCTTGAAAGTAATGTACAGCCTTCCTTGTCATGCCAATTGAAAGCCAAATCGGATTCAAGCATTTCCTTAGCCTTGATATTATCACCTCCGGCAAGTTCCAGAAATGCGTCTTTTCTGTATTGTAGGTTGGGGTATATTCTTCTTATTGTCTTATCATGAATGACGAAATAAAGAGCGACATCCTTCAAGCGTTGGAAATCCCCGGACAGGACATTATCTTTTATCCATAGTTTCAGGCTGCTTTCGGGTGCATCGGCGACGGCTTGGGTAAAGGCATTATAAAGAAGGTTTGTGTCTTTTGTTGATAGATCCAACTTGTCACACCAATAAAAAGCCATGTTACCCAGACTCCTGTACATGACTTCATAAGTGCAGCCTATACTTACGGAGGCGGCATCTTCAACAAGCATAACCAGTTGGAGCAGGTAATATTCGTTCATGTTTCTGGCACTTCTTTTTACAATATCGTAAAGTTGCTTGTAGACACCGTAATAAAAAGCCACGTCACCATTTACGTCCATAGTGGGATGATGAAGTTTCTGCCACCTTTTCTTGAATATGTCTTCTGTGGTTATGGCTGTATTATTTGAAGATTGGTCATTGTTGCTGTTCCGTTTATTCATTACCTTGCCTCCTTAACTTCATTTTTCACCTTATTAAATATGCAGCCAAACAGTCCTAAGATACCTTCTCCAGACAGCAAGATGGGTAGTGGTGTTTATTTCAGTGCAAATATTAGTGCAGGTATTTATTAGTTCATCTTTCGCTTCGTTGATATTTTCTTTTGATGATACAGTTATTGCCATTACATTGAGAGTATCTTCACCGACCTTGAAACCTTGAACAGCTTTTACTTTTGATTTTTCGTCGGTAAGGACATTGTATAAGGTAGGGGCGTAGTTGTGGAACGACTCTATCAGCTTTTCCTTGCTTTCAGGATTTTAAGGGTTGTTCGTCGCTTGTATTTTCGCTCCTTTCACCAGTTTCTCGTTTGCCTTACCAGCTGTCATAAAGTATTCGGCCAAGAAGTAATCCCAGTTTGCAAAGAGGGTAAAACTTTCTTTGTCCTTATCTTGTATTATTCCAACGTGGGCATAATAAGTAGTCGTAACCGTTTCCTCTTTTTCCTTACTTGGATAATATACCTGCTCCGTTATATCTACTTTCCTTATTATCTCGGTGAAATTTGTATGTTGTATCTTGGTTTCGTGTTGGTCGTCTTCAAATTCAACACCGGGAGTAGGAGTAAGGAACGGTCTGATTATGAGCTTTTTCCAGTTGGCTTTCACATATCCGGGATTGTCTTTTTCGTAACGGATTAGGTTTAATATTAATTCTGCGTTTTTAGTATTGAGCTTTGCGACTCTTTGGCTTAACTCCACATGACCTTTCTTATATAGTTTCTTACAGAAATCAACCAACGAGGGCTTGAATGTTAGTTCGTCGACAAATTCATAAAGCATAGGAAGCGTCTTTCCACCATAACCACAACCTTGAATCAGGCCTATCACCAAATCAACAGCCCTTTCCTTGATTGTCCCTAATGTCTGCCTGTCACCCTCGGCATTGTGAACCCTTACTACATGAAAGTTCCAGATGTTGGGTATTGATACAGCCAAGTCCAGTCCCTTAATGTGATAAACCAACCTTTTGTCACGCCTGAATTTAGTGATGTATCCTTCCGTTCCTGCAAGTGGCCCATCGATGACTTTTACAATGTCGTTCGGCTCGTTTGTCTTGGGGTTGAATGCATAGTCGGTGTAAGGCCGTTCAAGGGGAATTGCAGTTTCGGGGTAGTTCTCGTTATAGTCCTTGAACTTCCTCATCTGCGCCTCGGGTATCGTGGAAAGCGTAGCCCTGCTTTCGGATGGACGTTTACGGTTGACCCTGATAACCGCATTCGGATAGTAGTCACGTATGAAACCAGCCAGTGCATCATGGGTGGCAAGCACGAACACATAACCATCGAAAAGGGGCAGCTTGCATTTCCTTTCCGCAATTCGTACATCAACCGTAGTATGCGTAGGACAATAAGCCTCCAGTATATTGCCTATCTTGTCCTTGTTCTGTCTGACAAGATTACAAAACTCTTTCTCACGCCCGGGTCTTGTCCTGACAACGAACCAATGGAAATCCACACGGTTGAGTTTGTCTTTAGGCATACGCTAATCCAATGGTCTTAAGAGATTTGGCAAATTAAGGTGTTGGGTAATAAGTAAGCGTTCTTTGCCGACGGGACATTCTTCTCGCTACCCTCATGACAATCGCATGAAAGTTCTGAAGTACCTTTTCAAGATAAAAATATGCGTCTTGCAACTGGTTTTCATTGCATTCGCTTGCATTATCTTTCAGGCGTAACGGAAGGTATCCCGGACGAAACTCAGCAGCGATTACCTACCGTTGTTATGTGGTGTGACGAACAAAGCGTTGCAGGCTTCATTTTTTTCATTTCCATACCACAAAATTCCTTGTTGGTTCCTTAATTTAGTTCTTGTTTCTATGGAGGAGTTTATCACCGCTTTATAAGTATAAAACCTCCAATCCGCTGCAAAGATAGTAAAAACAGCCGATTTAAAGTACTTCTGGCCGACTTTTTTGATGAAATTTTATCCTTGATGTTTGACTAAAACATGCATTGTTTGACCAAAAACGAACAACTCATAAACTAAGGTATTGATATTAAGCATTTTACAAAATATCACCGCTTCATACTTATAAAACAGCCACGTTAATCAAACATCGAGCGTATGAAGTTGAAGAGTGTAGGACAATCCGGTTGCTTGATGTATTCCGAAACGATGTAGTCAACAGAATACTTGTGTATAATCCGGAAATACAGTGTACCATTCCTTGCCCTCTACGGTTGATGGGCGAAACTTTATCCTTACCGATGCCATATACCTTCGTTCTAGTCGTTAATTATCCGTTATTTTACTAGTCGTTTTAAAGTGTTCCGCAAAAGGCCGTCAATTGGTTTGTAAAAGGCCATCAATCACCACTCAAAAGACGGCAAATCGCAATGCAAAAGGCCGTGAATTGAAACCCCTCCCCACCACGCTTGTCTGGAGAATGACAGGGAGAGGTCAACATTGCAGTCTTCATCCACGTTCAATCATCCCAATCACAACCGTTCTTGATTACGTCGAACAACAAATCCTTATAAATTTTTGATTGGCCGTGAAATCGTCGTATGCGTTGAACAATATGGCATATACCAGCCCTGGAGCAACTTGTTTGACCTGTGGTCTTGAATGTTTATCATTTCGTCATTTCTCTGATTATCAATAAAATACATCAAATAAACAGTTTTCGTAAAGACAAGGCAATGGCTTAGCAAGAAAAAGGTGCGCCCTCAATCCTGCCTTACAAATCAATGTAAGTATGCCATGCCTTGTTTTTCAGCTACGGTCCTGTACTATTCCACAGCAGCCTTGCTTTTCTTGCGTGTTTTCCGTGTTCGTGAAGATGTTGCAACCTCCGCTGCAACCATTGCGTCGTATTCGTCGCTTGCCTTTTGTGCCAAGCCGGTGAAATCCTGCTCCTTACCATCTGTTTCCACAGCCTGTAAGAACAGCATCCATTCCTTCTTCAGGCATTCGGTCTTTTTGTCCACCGTATCCTCATCCATGGCGGCCTTCATCTTCACTTCGGGAATTGACGTTATGAACAGCAGGAGCAGATGCATCGTGCTGGCCTTACTCTCGTCTACAACGGAATTGTAGGCAGAAATCATCATGTCAATGATGGCACTGTTATGCTTCATCTTAGGTTCATGCCTGCAACCCACCTGTATGGCCCTGCGGATTTTGTCTCCACGCTCTATTTCCGCTTGTGTACCCCTCAACTCGTCGGTCAGGCTTCCCTCCAGCACTGCCTTCTCAAGTTTTGCTTTCTTGTAGCCGTCAGTAAGCTTGTATATTTTCCATGCCCCACGGGTTGACATACCATCCTCTGCAACACACTTGTTCACCCTGCTTATTACTGTATCATCACCGTCACTCATGGATTCGACGAAGCGCTTGGTGTCGTTGCAGGTCCATCTCTTTACAATCAGGTTGCGTTCAGCCAGTACGGATCTTACGTCTGTCCCTTCAGGTATGGCAATTTGCTTGACCCCGGCCTTCACGGGAACAGCCTTCGTGCTTGCGTCGGAATAGTACAGTTCCAGGGCCTCGTTCCTGTGCTGACCATCAATGATTGCATAGCAGTATTCAATGCCTTCGGTCTGCAATGTCAGCTTGTTTCCATCCCTGTCGTGCAATGCGATCCCATCCTCCAGCAAGTCGATAGCCTGAAGCACGGATATATCGTCGAACATCGTGTGCACACGCTTAAAGGACTCTTTCAGGTTCTTAACGTGGAACTTCGATATTTTGCGGTTGTCGTCAATATACACCAATTTTAGCCCAGCTTGGTAAAGCTCCATGTAGTCCACTGACACCCCGTTGCTTAATGCGACCATCAACTTTTGCCTTAGCTCCTCGCTTTGAACAATATTGATGCCTCCAAGGGGCTTTGTTTCTGATGCATCCTGACGCAGCATACCTGTCTGTGCGCCACAGTTACCAACAGGCGTGACGCTACCCTGTGCCATAAGGCTGTTTTCAATACTCTCTGCCGCTGCGTAAGCGGTCTTTCTTTCTACTTCTGTCTTCATTCTTTATTTTCATTATTGTTGAAAATTAGATTCTCAACGTCCGACTTTTTATAAAAGGACTTTCGTCCACACTTGATATTACGGAGATAGCCTGATTTGTTCCACCTCCACAACGTGCTCTTTGAAGCTCCTAACATTTTAGCTACTTCATCCGGGGTAAGATAGGTTTCCTGAACCCTCTCAGCCCTTCCCATCGCCCGACCTTCTTCTATTAATGACAGGCCGAACTCTTTCAAGTCACTTATTCCGACCGTAATACTTATATTATTACTGCCATCGGAAATCAAATCTGTTATTGTCATTTTTTTACTTTTTAAAAATAAACTTCGGCCCTCACCTCTGTTTAAGGATTATCCTTGGTGATACCATTTCCCAGGTAGCCAACGATGAAACAGAGACACCGCTGGTCGCAAGGGACGATGCAAAGGTAAGACGGACTTGATATAAAAATATATGTAAACGCTTGATTTCTGGCGAATGGTTATATAACGTTATGTAACCGTTATAAATCTTAGTTTATTGGAGTTTTGTACAATAGACAAACAAAAAAGCCGCACTCCTTTTCGGAATACGGCTGTAATAAAATCTTGGTGTATTAAATTGGGGCTATTGAGGCATTACATCTTGTCAATGACGTTTTTAAGTATATCGTCGTCAATGTTGCGGTATCTTGCAAAAGCCTTGCTGCCTTCAACATGACCGGACATCTTGCCTACTATGTTCGGGTCTGACACATATTTATATGCATTAGCGACAAAGGTCCTGCGTGCAATATGGCTGCTTGCTATCTTGTTAATCGGACAAAGCTCCATCTCTCCGGTCTTTGGATTACGTACTTCCACTTTACGGATTATCCCTGCAATGGTAAATATCTCCTTTATGGCTTCGTTGTACTTAACTTGTGAAATGAAAGGGAACAAACGTCCCTGTTTATCAACACCTTTGTATTTCTTAATCAACTCCGCGGCCAATGTACGTAGTGGAACCCTTGCTTGTGTGGCGTCCCCTTCATCTTTCGTTTTATGCGGCGTATATACCAGCACTCCGTCGGTTATATTGCCCATAGTCAGTTTCATGAGGTCGCTGACCCTGCAACCTACGAAGCAATGGAACACGAATATGTCCCGCTGTGTTTTCAAATGCTCGGTCGGCATGTCTGTTTCCGCAATCTTGTCGCGCTCATCCGATGATAAATAATAGGGCGTACCGTATCTCTCTACACCTATTTTAACACCGTCGAAGGGTCTATTCTTGGTCTTGCCCTCATCGTAACACCATGAGAAGAAACTCCTTAGTTTTTTCATCAGGGTTATTATAGTATTGTTGCCACGTACCTCTATATCCAAACGTCCCCTTCTTATACCGTTGGGCTGTTCCTTTATCATCTTGGCATACTGTTTCGGATATCTTTCCGAGAGCGCCTTTTCATTTTTCAGGTAGTCGCGGAAATCCTCAATGTCATCCTTGGTCACGTCGTTTACGTTGAAAGTAAAATCCTTACGCTTACCCATGGTCTGCTGGAACTTAGTGAACCTCCATATGTCACGTTTCAACACCTGCATACCTCTTTCCCTGTCATCACTGAACTCCTTTTCCTTGAGGAACTCGTCAAACAGTTCAAAGAAAGTCTTGTTCCGTTCTATCTCTTCGGGTGTCATGTAATTCTCTGGATGAAAGAACCTGTCGACAACCATTTTCAGCCAATCATCCTTCAAGTCTGTCTTTTCAGCCGACTCATAACACTTGAATATGAAATTCTTAAGGTCGTTTATGGTCTTTTGCTTCGCTTTTATATCCTCACGTTCACTGTTGCTGATAATGCGTTGTTCGTTAATAACAATATCCCCGTTCTGTCGCAACACATAACCGTTCTTTAATGCGTTGCCTTTTGTTGTTGAGCTTATTGTTTTCTTGGGCATCTTGATACCTGATTCGACAGTCTTGCCCCAATCAATCTCGTACTCAAAATATTTAGGGTCTATGTATACGCCGCTCTTTGCACGAAGGTTGAATTTCTTGCCGTTGTAGAACCTTAGCAGTATTTCACTCTTTCCGTTGGTGAGTTTCTTGCTTGACAGTCTTAATTCTATTTGTGCCATAACGTAAAGATTTTTGACAACACAAAGGTACGAAAAACCATAATTAGGGGCAAATATTTTTGGCGTCTTTTTGGCGTCCTTTATGAAAATGAATGAAAATTGGCGTCTTTTTGGCGTGCAACACTATTTAACAAAATAGACATAACACATTGATTATCAGACTTGTTTATTTTATTCGATTGCATTCGATTTTATTAAAATGCACCCTTAATATTCCCAACGGGGTCACATTGACGGATGCCGGACGGTTGCATTGCAGCCGTCCGGCATTTTCATTATGCCCGCACAGCAGTGGCTTCGGCACTTCCCAGCACACGCCTTACGGCCTGCGGCGGCGGCACCGGACAGCGGACGAAATGCGAAAGGCCACCTTTTACCGTCCAAAAGGCCGTGTTTTACAAGCTAAAAGACCATGTTTTACAGTGCAAAAGGTCACATATCGCAAAGACATTAATAATCAAGCAGTTACGAACTGCATGGAAGCCGCCTTGCAAGCGGCGGCGGAAAGGGCGGCGGCGGATGCCGCAAAAAAGGCCGGATAAATTTGGGCATGCCCGTGATTTTCATTATATTTGCATAATACAGGGCGCTGACGCGGCACGGAAGGACGGCAAGCCTTAGGCCCGTCCGCACCTGAACAACATTCAGACTGACACTTGTTACACTATGACACAAGAGGAAAAAACAGCAATAGAGGAAAGGATTGTCGACGTGCTGAAGACCGTCTACGACCCTGAAATACCGGTCAACATATACGACCTGGGACTGATTTACAAGATTGACGTGAAAGACGACGCCACCGTTGACATCGACATGACGTTCACCGCGCCGACATGCCCGGCCGCAGACTTCATACTTGAGGACGTAAGGCAGAAGGTTGACGCGCTCGACGGCGTGAAGACCGCCACGGTGAACCTCGTGTTCGAACCTGCCTGGGACCAGAGCATGCTGAGCGAGGAGGCAAGGCTCGAATTAGGGTTGGACTGAAAACAACGCCCATGCACAAGAATATCTACATACTGTCAGACGCCCACCTCGGCTCGTGGGCTATCGACCACGCACGCACGCAGGAACGCAGGCTTGTGCGTTTCCTCGACGACATAAAGGAGAAAGCCGCAGCTGTGTACCTGCTTGGAGACATGTTCGACTTCTGGTACGAATACAAATACGTCGTGCCGAAGGGCTACACGCGCTTCCTCGGCAAGCTGTCGGAGCTGACAGACATGGGCGTGGAGGTGCATTTCTTTACCGGCAACCACGACATCTGGGCGTATGACTACCTTGAAAAGGAGTGCGGCGTGATACTGCACACAAAGCCCGAAACGACCGAAATATACGGAAAGATATTCTACCTGGCACACGGCGACGGCCTTGGCGACCACGACCCGAAGTTCAACTTCATACGCCGCATGTTCCACAACCGCACCTGCCAGCGGCTGTTCAGCGCCCTGCACCCGCGCTGGGGCGTATGGTTCGGCATGACATGGGCCAAGCACAGCCGCCTGAAACGCGTCGACGGAAAGGAGCCTCCGTACCAAGGCGAGGACAAGGAGGAGCTTGTGCAATACACGAAACAGTACATGAAGACCCACCCGGACGTGGACTATTTCATCTACGGTCACCGCCACATAGAGCTTGACCTGATGCTCTCGCGAAAGACGCGGATGATGATTATCGGCGACTGGATATGGCAGTTCACCTACGTTGTGTTCGATGGCGAACACCTGTTCCTCGAGGAATACGTCGAGGGAGAAAGCAGACTATGATTGAAAGGTGAGAAGGTGAGATGTTGAGAAGGTGAGAAAAGAAGATATAAAGGTGAGAAGGTGAGATGTTGAGAAGGTGAGAAAGCCCAAGCGTTTGAAAAAACAATCAACGCGTCTGCGCTTTCTCACCTTCTCAACATCTCACCTTCTCACCTTTAAATTACAGTAGGTTCATCGTGTCAGTGGCAATCATCAGTTCCTCGTCGGTCGGGATTACGCATACGGTAACCTTCGAGTCGGGGGTTGAGATGACGGCTTCCTCGCCGCGGATAGTCTTGTTCTTCTCAACGTCGAGCTTCACTCCCATGTACTCCAAGCCTACACATGCGTCCTGGCGGGTCTGGTACTGGTTCTCGCCAACACCTGCCGTGAACACGATTATGTCGCATCCGCCCATGGCTGCGGCGTAAGCTCCGATGTACTTCTTTATGCGGTAGTTGTACATGTCGAGCGCAATCTTGGCCATTTCGTCACCCTTCTCGATGGCGGCTTCTATCTCGCGCATGTCCGAAGAGATGCCGGTTATGCCGAGAACGCCGCTCTTCTTGTTGAGCAGGTTTGACATACCGTCGGCGTCAAGGCCGAGTTTCTTCTCGAGGAAGGTCACCGCTCCGGCGTCGATGTCGCCGCTTCGGGTGCCCATCATCAGTCCTTCGAGCGGAGTAAGGCCCATCGACGTGTCAACGCATTTGCCGTTCTGAACGGCCGCAATGCTGCCTCCGTTACCGATGTGGCAGGTTATTATCTTCTTGTCTTCACACTTAACGCCGAGGAAGTCGCAAACCCTCTGCGACACGTAGCGGTGGCTCGTGCCGTGGAAACCATAGCGGCGCACGCCGTACTTCTTGTAAAGCTCGTAGGGAATGGCGTAAAGATACGAGTGGGCGGGCATAGTCTGATGGAACGCAGTGTCGAAAACGCCCACCTGCGGAAGGCCGGGCATCAGCTCGCTCACGGCCTCAACACCCTTGAGGTTTGCCGGGTTGTGCAGCGGAGCAAGGTCGATGCACTCCTTGAAGGTCTTTAGAACCTCGTCGTCAAGCAGCACGCTCTTGTTGAACTTCTCGCCTCCGTGCACCATGCGGTGGCCTACCGCGTCGATTTCATCGAGGCTTTTGATTACTCCTATTTCGGGGTCGGTAAGCAGCGAGAAGATGAACTTCACTCCCTCTGTGTGCTCGGGAATGTCGTGCATGATGGTTTTCTTCGTGCCGTCAGGCATCTTCACTTTCACAAACGCTCCGTCGAGGCCGACGCGCTCCGCGCCGCCAGACGTCATGACAGACTTGTCGTCCATGTTGTAAAGTGCGTATTTGATGGACGAGCTACCGCAATTCAAGACTAAAATTTTCATGGATTTTATTTTTTATGGAGTTAAGGAGTTATGAAGTTAAAGAATTAAGACCTGTTTCTTGTCAAGTGAAAAACGAATAGTGAAAAGTCAATAACCGCATTTTTCATGATTATTCATTTTACATTATTCATTCTTCATTTAATAAATCATTTGTCTTAACCCCTTTACTTCTTAACTCCCTAACTCCTGATAATTAAATTTATTTCTTCGCGTCCATCGCCTGGCAGGCGGTGATTGCTATCATTTTATACACGTCGTCAATAGAGCAGCCGCGGCTGAGGTCGTTAACCGGACGCGCGATGCCTTGCAGGATGGGGCCTAAGGCTTCGGCGTCGCCGAGACGCTGCACGAGCTTGTAAGAGATGTTGCCAACTTCGAGGCAGGGGAATACGAGCACGTTGGCGTGGCCGGCGATTTCGCTTCCGGGCGCTTTCTTCGCCCCTACAGAGGGCACGAGGGCCGCATCGGCCTGCAACTCGCCGTCAATCTTCAGCTCGGGAGCAAGCTCCTTTGCCAGCTTGGTAGCCTCGACAACCTTGTCGACAACCTCATGCGACGCGCTGCCTTTGGTCGAGAAGCTGAGCATTGCGACGCGTGGGTCGGCAAATCCGGCCACCGACTTTGCCGTCTGCGCCGTGCAAACGGCGATTTGCGCCAGCTGTCCTGCATCGGGAACGGGGGTAACTGCCACGTCGCCCACTACCAGAACGCCGTCCTCGCCATACTGTTTCTGCTTTGAGATGAGCAGCATCGCGCCGCTGACACATGTGATGCCAGGCTCGCACTTGATGATTTGCAGAGCCGGACGGAGCGTGTCTGCCGTGGTGCTGAGGGCGCCCGAAATCTGGCCGTCGGCGCCTCCGGTCTTGATAATCATACACCCTAAGTAGAGCGGATTCTTGACAAGCTCGCGGGCCTGCTCAATGGTCATGCCCTTCTTCTTGCGCAGTTCAGCCAGCAGCGCGGCATATTCCTCGGCCTTGGGATTGTTCTCCGGGTCGATGATGGTGGCCTTTCCGATGTTCTTCAAGCCCCATTCACCGGCCAGCCTGTTGATTTCCTCCGGGTTGCCTATGAGTATGATGTCGGCAATCTCGTCGGCCAATGCCATGTCGGCAGCCTTCAGCGTGCGCTCTTCCGTTGCTTCGGGAAGTACTATACGCTGCTTGTCGCTCTTTGCGCGAGCGATGATTTGTTGTACTAAATCCATAGTTTGTAGTTTATAAGTATATATGTGTTTTTGTAAATCAGAGTTTGCAAACGCGCCGGTTAGGCAGTTGCAAATGTACGTAAAATAATCCGAACTGATGCGGATTGTCGCGTTTTTTTACTTATAAAAAAACTAAAGGATTTATCATCATGCTTTCTTGGTATTTTCTGGATGCCGCATCGGCGTGCGGCATGACGGCTACCGAGCGCCTCGATTGCGGCTGATTTGGGAAAAACAAGCAAGCAAATCTTTCAAAAAAGGAGAAGAAAAGGTTGCCGGTTAATTTCTGACGGCTGAATAGGACAAATAAGACAGATAAGACTAATAAAGCCAATTGACAAAAGCATTTTAAGCTCCCGCCCTTCGGGAGGGCTGGGGTGGGTCTTCAATAGACGGCCTTTTACCGTGCAAAAGACGACCTTTTACAACGCCGCTGATTATCAGGCAGTTACACGGCGATCAGCGAGGGCGCTGCATGCGGCTGATTTTCTCGTCTAAATAACGCCTGAAGCCGTCGCCGCCGAGCACCTGAATGTCGTCATACAGGCCGAGCACGAAGCGGCCGATGCCGGCATAGCTGCACACGTCCAAGCGCAGCAGGCGGCCTCCGCCGCCGGCATCGGTGATAAAAGGCTTGGCCTGCGGATATTCCTCTTTCAGTATGTTGTACGACAGCTGGCCGAGCACCAGCTCGACGGGCATCAGTTCCTCGCCGCTGAACATGAACACGTCGGTGAACATCTGGCGGTGCCTGTCGGCGTAAGCCCACTCAGAGTCGAGCACTACAACGCCCTCCATACGGCTTATCTTGAACGTCTTGTTCATGCCGGAGGCCATCTCGTAGCAGCGCACTTCATTGTTGTTGTTCATCAGGAGGAACGGCTCCACGAAGCGGTCGCGCACGGTGCGGCTGTGGGGCGACGCATAGCCCTTCAGCACAACCTGCCGTTTCAGCTTTATTGCGTCGTACAGTGGGCCGATGTTCTGCACGGCGTGCTCGCGCAGCTGCTCGTCGGCCAGTATGTCGAAGTCGTAAAACTGCTCTAATTTTTTCTTCAAGTTGGCTATCAGGGCGTTGCCGTGCTCGGCCTTGTCGAGCATCCGGCGCAGCAGCACCGCTTCTTCCTCGGTGAAGGAAATGCGGCTTACCAGATGGTCGAAGAAGGGCGACGAGCGGTCGATGGCGTAATACGCGCCGCGCTTTTCCACCTTGAAGCCGCTGTCGCGGAAGAACTCAAGGTAGTAATAAAGGTTGCGGCGGCTTATCGAGAGCTTGCCGCACAGCTCGTCAACGGTATAGTTGTGGTTCTCGGCGAGCAGCAACAGCAGGCGCAGCTCGCGCTCAAGTTTGTCGTGGCGCATGTATTTAAGGAGTTAAAGAAGTTATAGAAGTTAAAGGAGTTAAAGCCAAATGCCTTTACAAGTTTGGTGTATATGGCATTCGAGTTGTTTTGATTAAAAGAGAAGGAAGCCGCAAAGGTATTGGCTTTAACTCCTTTAACTTCTATAACTCCTTTAACTTCCACATCACAATAACCGAAAGCTTTTCCTGTGATACGGCGTTACGCCATGTTCCGCTATCGCCTCGCGGTGGGCACGTGTGGGGTAACCCTTGTTCACGTCCCAGGCGTATTGGGGATATTCGGCGGCCAGGCGGTCCATGTAGTCGTCGCGGTATGTCTTGGCAAGGATGCTCGCCGCCGCTATTGACAGGTACTTTCCGTCACCCTTCACGACGGTGGTGTAGGGTATGAAACGGTAGGGTTTGAAGCGGTTTCCGTCAACAATTATGGCTTCGGGGCGCACCGCCAGCCGGTCAAGGGCGCGGTGCATGGCCAGTATGCTGGCGTTGAGTATGTTTATTTCGTCAATCTCTTCGGGCGTAACAACGCCCACCGCCCATGCCAGCGCGTCGCGTTCTATTATGCTGCGAAGCCTGTAACGGTGCGCTGCCGTGAGCTGTTTAGAGTCGTTAAGGTCGTCGTTCACATAGTCTTCGGGCAGGATTACCGCTGCGGCAAACACGCTCCCGGCAAGGCATCCGCGCCCGGCCTCGTCGCATCCGGCCTCGACAAGGCCCTTGTAAAAATGGCTTTCAAGCATGATTTTATCGTTATTTAACTAAAAACGCAAGGCGAGTGAACTTATTGTGCACAAACGCACGCTTATTTTGCAGTCAGAAACGAAAACATAAAATATATGGATATGGAAAAGCAAATTGTACTGACCGCGAACGAGGGGGCGACAAGCAAATGCGCCGAAACATTGAAAAGGATTGGCCGCTACGCCGCCATGCCGCAGCAGATGCTGCGCAGGTATTACTCAAAGGTGCTCGGCGAGGACATAAGCGAAGCCCGGGCGCGCGCCATAACCGAAACCCAGATAGCGTTTTTCGCCGTCACCCTGCCTGCCGATTATCCCTTGGTGCTGAGGATTTTGGCCTGCGTGTGGTTTGTGGTGAAGGTGAGGAAAACAAAGAGCAGCCCCCTCCCGACCTCCCCGAGGGGAGGAGAATGTCGGCGGAAATAAGGCGGTATGAGTAGTTTTGTTCCCTACCTTAGAAATAATTAAAGCTGATGCACCTCCCCTCGGGGAGGCCGGGAGGGGGCTATTGGTGTCAGAACATCCTGCTGACGCGCTTAACCCCCTCCACGAGAGCGTCGATTTCGTCCTTCGTGTTGTAAAGGGCGAACGAGGCGCGGACCGTGCCCTGTATGCCGAGACGCTCCATAAGGGGCTGGGCGCAGTGGTGGCCGGTGCGCACGGCGATGCCGAGCCGGTCGAGCAGTGTACCCATGTCAAGGTGGTGGATGTCGCCTACGAGGAACGAAACGACGGCATCCTTGCGCTCCGCCGTGCCGAAGATGCGTATTCCCTCGACCTCGGCGAGCCGCCGCATGGCGTACTCCGTCAGCTCGTGTTCGTGCCTTTGGATGTTGTCCATGCCCAAGGCCGTAACATAGTCGATGGCCTTCGCCAGCCCGTGGGTGGCCACATAGTCGGGCGTTCCCGCCTCGAACTTGAACGGAAGGTGCTCGAACACAGTGCGCTCGAAGCTCACGCTCTCAATCATCTCTCCCCCACCCTGATACGGCGGCAGGCGGTCGAGCCAGTCTTCCTTGCCGTAAAGCACGCCGACTCCCGTCGGGCCGTACATCTTGTGGCCGCTGAAGGCGAAGAAGTCGCAGTCCATCGCCTGCACGTCTACCGCGAAGTGGGGCGCGCTCTGGGCGCCGTCAACCATCACGGGAACGCCATGTTCATGGGCGATGCGTATGATTTCGTCCACCGGATTGACCGTTCCGAGTACGTTGCTGACGTGCGTCACGCTGATAATCTTCGTCCTTTCGGTAAACAGCTTCTCGTATTCGTCGAGCATAAGTTCGCCCCCGTCGGTCATCGGAATGACGCGTATGGCGATGCCTTTCTTGGCCGCCTGAAGCTGCCACGGCACAATGTTGGAGTGGTGTTCCATGACAGAGACGATTACTTCGTCGCCCTCCTGCATGAACGCATCACAGAAAGAAGAGGCCACGAGGTTAAGGCTCTCGGTGGTTCCGCGCGTGAAGACGACCTCGTTTGTTGACCGCGCGTTGATGAAGCGGCGCACCGTCTCACGCGCATTCTCGTGCAGTTCGGTGGCCTGTTGCGACAGGTAATGCACTCCGCGGTGAACGTTCGCGTTGACGTTGTAATACTCTTCGGTTATGGCTTCAACCACCTGGCGCGGCTTTTGGGTAGTAGCCGCGTTGTCAAGGTAAACCAACGGGCGGTCGTAAACCGTCCGCGAAAGTATCGGGAAGTCGTTGCGTATGGTGTTGATGTCGAGCATATAACTATTGATTAAACACCCACCCCAACCCTCCCGAAGGGAGGGAGCTTAGTAACCGAAAGCCTGCGAAGGAGCGGATGCACGTTTATCATACTTTCATATAATACCTTATTATTAATCAAACAAGGCATTTCAAGCCCCCTCCCTTAGGGAGGGATGGGGTGGGTCCTTACCTACACAGCTTGCATCCCTCGCATTTGTTCAGCTCGCCACGGAACCGTTTTTCAACGAGATAGTGCAGGCGGTCGCGCAGGGGGGCAAGTTTTATGTTGTCGATAACCTCGTTTGCGAAGGCGAACTCAAGCAGGAGCTTGGCCTCTTTGAACGGAATGCCGCGCTGACGCATGTAGAACAGGGCTGCGTCATTGAGCTGGCCGACGGTGCTTCCGTGTGCACACTTCACGTCGTCGGCGTATATTTCGAGCATCGGCTGCGTGTACATGCGTGCCTCCTTGGTGGCACAGAGGTTCTGGTTGGTTTCCTGCGACACGGTCTTTTGCGCTCCATGACGCACCAGCACCTTGCCTGCGAACGCGCCGACGGCGTTCCCGTCAAGCACATATTTGTACAGTTCGCGGCTCGTGCAGTGAGGCACGCGGTGGTCGATGAGCGTGTTGTTGTCAACATGCTGGTGCTTGTCGGCTATCACGCAGCCGCAAAGGTCGCACTCGGCGCCCTCCCCTGCCATGACAAGGTCGGTGCGGTTGCGCGTCACTCCGTTGTGCAGCGTTATGACATTGTGGCTCACACGGCTGTCCCTTTGCTGCTCGATGAACACGTTGCTCACACGGACGTTCTTCACATGGGTCTCCTCTAAGCAGTAAAGGTCAAGCGAGGCGTTGTCGCCTACGTAAGCTTCAATTACCTGCGTGGCAAGGAAACGGCGGTCGTCGGCGGCATGGTCGCAGAAGAGCAGCTTCACCTGAGCGCCTGCTTCGACAACAATGAGCACGCGGCGGTTAACCATCAGGTCAACGTCCGACCGCAATATGTTGATTACCTGCACGGCTTTCTCCACCACAACGCCCTTCGGAACATACACAAGCAGGCCGTCCTGAGCCAGCATCGTGTTAAGGGCGGTGATGCCGTCGTCAGCCGTCCTGGCAAGCTTTGCATAGTATTTCGCCACGAAGTCGGGATGTTCGGTGGCGTATTTTGCCAGAGAACCCACTACAACTCCGTCGGGCAGAGGGTGCCCTTTGGGCAGAACCTTGTCGTAAAAGCCATCGTTCAAGACGAAGTAAAGCTGCGTGCTGAGGTTCGGAACGTCGCAACGGAACGCCTCATACGGGTCAACCGGTATATCCAGACGGTTGAGGTTAAGCCCGTAGTCAGGCTCGAACAGCGCCGGGACGTCAGTATATTTATACCGTTCTACCTTCTTCGTGGGGAAGCCTATGCGGCGGAAGTCGTCGAAAGCGGCGTCGCGCACGGCATTCATCGGCGCCGCGCTGTGCTCCATCAACATTCCGCGGCACTGCGAATACAGGTCGATATATTGTTTTTCGCTTTGCATTTTGTTTTTATTTAGGAGTTAAAGAAGTTAATGAAGTTAAAGGAGTTAAAGACAAATGGCAATCATCGAATAAGACAAATGAGCCAGATAAGACCAATATACTTAGCCTGTAATGCAAGTCTGCTTACTCCTTTACTCCTCCTCTCCTTACTACTTAAATCCCGTCTACTTCTTCCTTAATCCAGTCGTAGCCGCGTTTCTCTATTTCCTTCGACAGCTCCGGACCGGCGGTCTTCACGATGCGGCCTTGGTAAAGCACGTGAACGATGTCGGGCTTGATGATGTCAAGCAGGCGTTCGTAGTGCGTGATGACTATGCAACTCGACTCCGGCGTGCGCAGCTTGTTCACCCCTTCGGCCACGATGCGCAGCGCATCGACGTCAAGACCCGAGTCGGTCTCGTCGAGAATGCTCAGCTTCGGTTCAAGCATAGCCATCTGGAAAATCTCGTTGCGCTTCTTCTCACCGCCGCTGAAGCCCTCGTTCACCGAGCGGTTCGACAGCTTGCTGTCAAGCTCCACGATTTTCCTTTTCTCGCGCATCAGCTTCAGGAACTCCGCCGCATTCAACGGTTCCTTGCCCTCATACTTGCGTTTCTCGTTCACGGCGGCGCGCATGAAGTTGGTCATCGACACTCCGGGGATTTCCACCGGGTACTGGAACGAAAGGAAAAGACCCTCGTGCGCCCTGTCTTCCGGCTTCATGGCGAGCAGGTCCTTGCCGTTGAACGTCACCTCGCCCCCGGTCACTTCATACAGCGGATTGCCAACGAGCACCGCGCTCAGCGTGCTCTTTCCCGAGCCGTTAGGCCCCATTATGGCGTGCGTCTCGCCGTCGCGTATTGTAAGGTTGATGCCCTTCAATATCTCCTTGTCGCCTATCTTGGCGTGTAAGTCTTTAATTTCCAACATAACATCTTTGATAAATGGAGAATTGAAAATGGAGAATTGAAAATTATGATTACCTTTACGTTTCGGCAATCACATTATCTTCATTGCGTCCATTCCCTTTCCTCAATTAATATATGGTAATCATAATTCTCAAATCTCAACTTTCAACTTTCAATTAACCGGCTATCCTACCGTCCCCTCCAGCGACACGCTCAGCAGCTTCTGGGCCTCCACGGCGAACTCCATCGGCAGCTTGTTGAGCACGTCCTTGGCGTAACCGTTGACGATAAGGCCGACGGCCTGCTCGGTGGGGATGCCGCGCTGGTTGCAGTAGAACAGCTGGTCTTCGCTGATTTTGCTGGTCGTAGCCTCATGCTCCACTATGGCAGTGTCGTTGTGGATGTCCATGTAGGGGAAGGTATGCGCGCCGCATTCGCTGCCCAGCAGCAGCGAGTCGCACGACGAGTAGTTGCGCGCGCCATCGGCTCCGGGCGCCACGCGCACCAGTCCGCGGTAAGAGTTCTGGCTGTGCCCGGCGCTTATGCCCTTGCTTATTATGGTGCTGCGCGTGTTCTTGCCCAAGTGAATCATCTTAGTTCCCGTGTCGGCCTCCTGCATGTTGTTGGTCACGGCGACAGAGTAGAACTCCGCCACGGAGTTGTCGCCGCGCAGTATGCACGAGGGATACTTCCAAGTAATGGCCGAACCGGTCTCCACCTGAGTCCACGACAGCTTTGAGTTCTTGCCGCGCAGGTCGCCTCGCTTGGTCACAAGATTTAGCACGCCGCCGCGCCCCTGCTCGTCGCCGGGATACCAGTTCTGCACCGTAGAGTACTTCACTTCGGCGTTGTCCTTCACTATTATCTCCACGATGGCGGCGTGAAGCTGGTTCTCGTCGCGCATCGGGGCGGTGCAACCTTCAAGGTAAGACACGTAGCTGTCATCCTCGGCGATGATTAGCGTGCGCTCGAACTGCCCCGTGTTCCTTGCGTTGATGCGGAAATACGAACTTAGCTCCATCGGGCTTCGCACGCCCTTCGGTATGTAGACGAACGAACCGTCGCTGAACACTGCGCTGTTCAACGCGGCGAAGAAGTTGTCGCGATAAGGCACAACCGAGCCTATGTATTCGCGCACGAGGTCGGGATGGTTCTTAACCGCGTCGCCTATTGAGCAGAAGATGATGCCTTTCTCGGCCAGTTTCTCCTTGTACGTGGTCTTCACCGACACCGAGTCCATTATCGCGTCCACAGCCGTCTGGCCGCTGAGTATCAGCCGCTCTTCGAGCGGAATGCCCAGCTTGTCAAACGTCTTCATCAGCTCCGGGTCAATCTCCTTCTTGCCCTCGTCCTTCTTCTTCGCCATGGGGTCGGCGTAATAGGAAATGGCCTGATAGTCGATTTCGGGCAGATGAACGTGCCCCCACGTGGGCTGTTCCATCGTAAGCCAGTGCCTGAAAGCCTTTAGGCGGAAGTCGAGCATCCACTCCGGCTCGCCCTTCTTGGCGGAAATAAGGCGCACAGTGTCCTCGGTAAGCCCCTTGTCTATGATGTCTGTATGCACGTCGGTAGTGAAGCCGAACTCGTATTTCTGCTCGGCCACCTGGCGCACAAACTCGTTTTGCTTGTTGTTAACACTTTCCATTACAGTCAATTCTCACGTCCGCGCTGTCGGCACGGACACTATTCAGCAAGTCTGCAAAGTTAATAAATAATGGAAGCAAAAGCAAAATTTTGGATGTAAAAAAACAAAACGCAGGCGAAACGCCGCCGTGAGCCAATGCAAGAGGCGGCCTTTTGCACTGCGAAAGAACGTAGATTGCACGATAAAAGGCCGTGTTTTGCACTGCAAAACACGGCCTTTTGGTAAACATCTGGCAATCAGCCTGTTGCCAATGGTGAAAATCATGCCGTCCGGACAAGGCGGAGAAGCCTTGCCAGCCTTATTTCCCCACCCTGCAAAAGCATTCCCGGCAGCCTCCCTTTGATATGGCCGGGACGGGTGGCAGGATGCTGCGGCCGGGGCTTCGGATTACTTCTTGACGAACTTCTTGCCGTCGCGTATGTACAGGCCCTTGGGCAGCTGGGTCTCGTCGGTGCCAACGTAGCGGCCGTCGATGCTGTATATACGGTTGTCGGCAGGCTCGCCGTCGGCGTCAACGTTCACGTCGGCTATGCCGGTGCCTACGTTCTCAGCCGTTATGCAGACTTTGTCAAGATAGAAACGGCCCTTGTCGGTCATGAAACGCAGCTTAACCACGCCGTTGGCCTCAACCGTAGTGTTGAAGGCCGACCACTTGCCAACGCTCATGGTGAACGAAGTCTTGCCGAGCGTAGCGTCACCCTGTGCCACCTCTACAGTCATAGTGGTGCCGTCACTGCCGTAAGGAGCGGCCTTGAACCACAGGTTGTATGTGCCGTTGATGGTTATCTCGGGCGTTGTGGCCTGTCCCGTCATCATTGACGAGCCGTACCTTGCACACCTGTCGGCCTGCTGGCTTGACGTGGAAGTCCATCCCTGGTTGTCGTACACTACTGAGCCTGACGTGTTTACGTTGAAGTTTCCGTCGTTTCCTCCACTGCCGTTGCACTGGTCGAACGACTCGTAGAAGATGTACGTCTCGGGCAGAGGATAGTCGTCGGTGGATATGTTCTCGTTGGCGAACGAGAATGATATGGTACCGTCAGAAGCCTTCGTGATGTTGGTTATCGGCTTGTTCATCAAATACGAGCCGTTGGAGTTGAGGTTGTACAGCTCCGCCGCAGGCGACGATGTGTTGGTAAGGCTTGTGTGGTAGCTGTAAGGCCACAGGTCGCCTTGGTTTGCATCGCGTGTGCCGTCAGCCGGAATGATGGTGCAGTGCGGGTGCGGGTTGCCTCCGCTCTGCGCTATCGGGCTGTTCACAATGTTGTAAGCCCAGATGTACTCGTCGAAGTCGACGTGCAGAATGAGCAGTCCGGTGCCGGGAAGTCCTGCGTCCCATCCCGAGCCGTCATGGTTCTCAAGCAGGTAGTATTCGTCCGTGTGGCCGTCGTTGTACACGATGTACGCATCCTGGTTGTCGTTGATGCCCCTCATGCCGCTCACCGTGCGGTCGCTTTCGAGCACGGTCGGAGTGAGCCATCCGGCGTACATCTTCTCATAGGACGTGTATCCGGCGGGGATGAAGCTGTTGCCGTTGTAGTTGCCGGCAGACATCAGGCCCCATTCGCCAAGGCCGAAGTCGGCGGTCAACGAGTTGTCGTTGCGCGTGTCGTACATGTCGGGAAGGCCGAGGCAGTGGGAGAACTCGTGGCAGATTGTCCCGATGCCGTCGATGCCGCCGCCGGCTCCAAGCTCGCATCCGCAGGCGTATGTGTTAATCCTCACGCCGTTGATGGTGAGGGCCGAGCCGGTGGCCGAGGTGAGGTTGTACTCGTGCGGCCATATCGTGTTGGCGCCTCCGCCGGAAGCTTCGCCGCGGCCTGCGTACAGGATGAACACCTGGTCAACCTCGCCGTCGCCGTCCCAGTCGTAGTCGTTGAAGTCAACCTCGTCGGCAACGGCCGAGCAGGCGTCCTTCACCATCTGTCCTATCACGCGCATGTTGTCCTGGCCGTTGACGTTGCCGCCGTAATAAGCCTGGTTCTCGGGCATGGCCACGGGGCCAACCACGTCGAACTTGAGGCTGAACTGGCCGTAGCTCTGGTCGCGGAAGTAGTCGTGCACGGAGCCGACGAAGCCCATCGAAGGCTCGGAGAAGTTCTCCTCGTTGACTATCCTGTCATAGAGGGCCTGCGTATGGGCGGCCTCGAAGGGCCGGTCGGCAAAGCTCACGAGGATAATCAGGCCCTTCTTCTCGCCCGTGTAGGGGGCGTGGTCGCCGCCAAGCTGCACGCGCGACATCGGCGCACGGCGCTGCCTCGCCTCTTCGGCGGCGGCGCGGCGCGGCTCGCCGGCCTTCAAGAGGGCGCTTACATTGGCAGTCTCGAACAGTCCCGTACCTGCGTTCTCTACATAGCAGCGGCCGTCGGCGGCACGCCAGTAGTGACAGAACTCATCGCCGCGAAGCTCAACCCTGACGGTTGAGCCGTCGGCCGTCGTCACCGTCTTCCATATCCCGCGCTTGGCCGGGACTGCGTAGCCAATGGCGCACATCAGGGCCATTGACGCTGTGATGAATAGTTTTCTCATGTTTTGATAGTATTTAATGCGGTTTTATTCAAAAAATCCCGGAAGCTTGTACCTGACTTCCGGGATTTTTATGTGGTTCAGGAAATCTTCTCGTTATCTCTCAAGATTACCTTTGATGCCTGCGGCCGGAACTTTTATTCCCATGTTCTTGCCGAACCATTTTGTACTCTTGCCTGCAAAGGTCTTCGGGAAGATTGCCTTGCCTACCTTCCAACCATTCTTCACCGGCGAAACGCCTGCGGCTGACGTGATGTCGAACGTCTCGTAAGCTCCGCCTGCCCACTGTCCGGGAGCGTCCATGTAGTAAACGGTTCCGAATACGAACTGTCCGTTCTCCTCATCATACCAGCTTGTTGTGCCGTCGGCTTCAACGTTTGCGGCGTGGAATGCCGTCACGGCGTCTCCGCCAAGAAGCACCTCGCCACTCTGAAGCGCGAAGCCTGTATTGGCGTCAAGGAACGTGATGTTGCCCTCAGCGTCCATCGTGAACTCCAGGGATGCGCCGTTTACAATCCACGGCTCAACCTTGTAGCTTGATGGGTTGTTGGCGTCCTGATAGATTGTTGTCGTGTATGATGTGTTGAAGCCTTGCACGCCTACCAGAGGATTGCCCACGAATGACGGGTCGGTAGCGCTCCTGGTGATGAACGCAGGCTCTACGTTGTGCGTGAACGTTCCGGTGTACAGCGGCTGCCATGTCGGACGGGTAGCATCGATGCTGAATTCGAACGTAGTCGCAGAGCTGCTGCGCTCGTTGCCTTCAGAGTCGTATGTAACGATTATCATCGTATATGTTCCGCTCTCCTCAAGCGCGATGCTTACTTCCTTGCCTTCGGTTATGGTCTCAAGCGGAGTCACTGAACCGTCGGTCAGTCCGTCGATGATTGCCTGAACGTCGTCACCCTCGGCGGCAAGTATGTACCTTGCGCTTGCAACATCCTCGCCAAGCGTGATTGTTCCCTGTGCGTAATAGTTGTCGTCAAGGTCGATGAAGCGGCCCGTATAAGTGAACGACGACGAATAGTCAACGAACGCATAGCCGGGCAAAGCTATCGTAAGCAGCTGGCAGGGAAGATAGCCTAACGGCGTAAACGAATCATCGAAGTTGACATATATACCTCTTTCGGGGAAGGTGAACACACCATCCTGCAGCTTGCCGAACAGGTCTGGCTCCTGAGCCTTTACCGCATCGACAGAGCCAAGGTTGATAGCTTCCTGGTCAACTATGCTGAAAAGGTGCATTGCGCCTCTGCCGCCAAGAGCACTGTCATCCACGCCAGGATAGAAATCGCCGGTAATGTAAACAAAGTTAGGGTCGGTAGCATTGATGACCATGCTCATGTTCTCCCTTTCTGCCCATCCGAACGTGCCGCTCGCTATGTATGTGGTATAGAAGTCAGTGCCTGCACCATACGGCGTAACAATGCGGTACATGCCGGGAGTTGTAATGCTTTGCTGTATCTCGACATTGTAAGTCAGCGGGTCTTCACCATAATAGCTGCTGACTATACCCTCACGGAACAAGCCTTGTCCAAGAGACTCCCATTCAGACATTCCTATCGAGAACGAGTATGAAGAGTTACCGTAAGGCGTGGTATAGTTCGCGTCTTTTACGGAAAGGGTGACATCATCGAAATGTCCCAACTCGATGCTTGAGGGGTCATAGGTGATTGTGAGATTGGCTGTCGTCTCGCCTTCGGCGAATGTAACAGTGTTGGGCACTGTCACTTTGCTGTTGGCGGAAACTGTAACGTCGAGGTCAACGGTCAATGTTCCTTCGCTATTGATACGGTTGACAGGTATCTGCACGCTGCTTTCGTCCTGCGAAAGGTTCACGGTTGACGGCAGCTCACTGCTGAAATACACCTGCTCCCCCTCGACTTTCGCTCCGGAGTATTCGAACTCTTCCGTACAAGAGCCAAGTGATGTAACCAGGGCAGCGGCAAAGAGCATTGCCGGAAAATTAAATATTCTTTTCATAATTCGCTGTTTTTATTGTTGTGATGTAGTTGGAGCGTACAGGCCGGAGCACATCGGGTTGTTGTATCCATTTACCGCCCTGTTGTTCATTTCCTCCATTTGTGAAATCTGCCAATTCATCCATGCCGGCAGCTCTGTCGTAGAGTTGTACAGGTATGCAGATGTATGGTTGGTGCCGTTGTAATTCCTTACCACAGGATAACCGAGCCTCTTCACATCAAACCAATATTGTCCTTCGCCCCAAAGTTCGATTGCCTTTTGGAACACAATCTCGTCAATTACAGCCTGTGGGTCGCTTACGCGGCATGTGTAAGCCGGGTCGCGGTATTGACGCATGAACGTTTCAAGCAGACGTATTCCCTCAGCTGAACTCGTATGTGCGGCAGCTTCGGCTTCGATTAAATACATTTCCTCTATACGCATGAACGGGAAACCTGTCACGTTGCCGGCGCTGTAATCATTCGTGCTGCCGCCTCCGGGACGGAACTTCAGAGAAGCGTAATCAGGCAAGCCAGCTCCTACTTCATCGTCGATGTACGTGTTGTCTCCGTCAAGGGCAGAGCCTGCGGGAGCTTTCCACAACAGTTTGCGCCAGTCGGTGTTGCTTATGCGGCTGTACATGTCGGCGTCAATCCTCACGTATGTGCCAAGCTGCGTACCTGTATATCCGTAAGATATTTCGTTACACATGTTGGCTGTCCAGCAATAAAGGTTGTTTACGTTGCCGGCAGCGTACTGCGAACCCCACATGAACTGGTTGATGTCGTTGAAGCCCGACGTAGTGCTAAGTCCCTGTTCCCTCGTGATGGGCGTTGTCGAAGAGGCGTCAATGGCCATACGGGCGTATTTCTGCGCTTCGCCATACTCTCCGAGCCACATGTAGCAGCGTGCCATGAGTCCGTACACACAGTCAAGGTGAGGCATGGTCTTGCTGCTGCTCGGCAGGAAGTTAATCCATTCAGCCGCCTGCTGCAGGTCGCCGAGAATGAACTCTGACATCTGCGCACGTGTGGCACGCGGATTGTTCTTCCACTGCTCCTCGGTCATGTCTTCAGTTACGATAGGAACAGTAAGTCCTTCGATGCTGTTCTGCTCGGGGCTTATAGGCTGTGTCTTGTCGTTCGGCTGCCACTCGTATTCGCGCGCCATGTCAAGATACAGCATTGCGCGGTAAGCCAGCGCAACCGCATAGTATCCCTTCATCTCGTCGCTGACGTTCACGTCGATGCTGTTCATCGCCTTGTTGGTGGCTCCTGCGTATGCAGTCTCGTAGTACCAGAGGAACTGGTTTACAAGATACTCACGTGAAAGGTAGAGGTCGCCTACCCAGTTCATGTACAGACATCCGTTCAGGTCGTCGCCGTACGCCATCTCGCCCGACTGGATGTTTCGTATAATCATAAGCGCCGGATAACCGAAGCTCGGCGTCCACTGCGTTGTCCATTGCTGTGTGGCGTATGAGTTAAGTCCTCCGACCAAAGCCTCCACGGCTTCTGACGACTCTCCTACCTGTCCGGCAGTAGCTCCGTCAGTGGGGAAAGTCTCGTCGATACAGCCGGTAAGTGAAACTGACGAGGCCAAGAGAGCTACGCCCACACATATTGTTGCTATTCTTTTCATCTTATGTTCTTGTTTTAATTTTTAGAAAGTTATGCTGATACCGCCAGAGATAGTCCTCATTGCAGAATAATAATTCGTTGATGCACTACCGGTGATGCTCTGGCGCGGGTCAAGGCCCTGGCGCTTAGACCACAGCCACAGGTTGGTGGCGGTGAGGTACAGGCGGAGCTTGTTCACGCCTACCTTTGTAGTCCACTTAGCCGGGAAAGTATAGCCGAAGTTGAGGTTCTGCAGGCTCAGGTACGAAGCGTCTGTAAGGAAGCGGTCAGAAGTAGCCGTAGCGTTGACATCGTCGATTACGAGACGCGGGATGTTCGAGCTTGTATTCTCGGGCGACCATGCGTCAAGCAAGTCGGCATGGATGGAGCCACCCTTGGCAGTACTTGACATGCTCATCATTCCAGCATAGTCAGAGTCGTAGATTTGTCCGCCAATCTGGTAAGAGAAGTCGATTGACAGGTCGAAGCCTTTGTACGAGAACGAAGTGCCGAAACCTCCGTATGCCCACGGCAGGGCTGTGCCGCAGAGGTAGTCGGTAGCGCTCGACGGGTCGGTAGTCACGTCGCGTCCTTTGTATTCGCGTACGGTCTGTCCGTTTTCGTCAACGCTGTTTTCGTAAACGTCGTAATAGAACAGGGCGCGTCCCTGGTCGTCAACGCCGGCATACTTGGGCATGTAGAATGTGTACAGGGATTCTCCCTCGCCGTAATAGAACTGGCCACTCTGGTATCCGGGAGCACCCTCCACCTCAAGCGTCTTGTTGTCGTCGGCGATAGTGAGGATTTTGTTGTCGTAAGCCGTAAAGTTCAGGTTGATGCCCCACTCGAAGTCTTTTGTCCTGATGGGGGTTCCGAACAGTTCCACTTCGACACCCTGGTTGCGCATGTCGCCGATGTTGTCGTAGTAGCCTTCGTAGCCTGACGATGACGGGAGGGCGAAGTAGTCGAGCATGTCGGTAGTCTTGCGGTAGAAGTACTCGATGCTACCTGACAGCCTGCCGCGGAACAATGAGAACTCGAAGCCCGTATTGAAGTTTCCGCCCTTTTCCCAAGTGATTTCAGGATTACCCTTGACTGTTGAGGGAACAAGGCCGACGCCGTCGCCGGCAGGCGCGAATGTATAAACGTCAGTATAGCGGTAAGAACCGATGTTGTCGTTACCCTGCTCACCGTATGAAGCCTTGAACTTCAACTCGTCAACCCAAGGAGCGTTGAACCACTTTTCCTTGCTGATAATCCAGGCGCCGCCGATTGACCAGAAGTTACCCCAGCGGTGGTCGGGATGGAAGCGTGACGATGCGTCGCGGCGGTAAGACACCGAGCCGAAATACTTTTGGTCATAGTTGTACTGGGCGCGGCCGAACCAGCCCTCAACGTTGTAGTCGGAGGTGTAAGACGTAGCGGAACCGATTGTAACGGCGCCGGCAAGCTCGTTGTTGGATACAGAGAAGATGTTGCTCTTGCTTGCATAGAGGTCGTAGTTCCTCAGGCGGTAATACTCGTGGCCGAGCATCACGTCAACGTCGTGCTTGCCGAAAACGTGGTGCCAGCTCAACAGCTGCTGGTAGTTGTACGACCATGCGCGCACATGCTCCTTGCTGACCGAGCCGTTTGACGACGCGAACTGGCCGTAGAACGGGTTTTGCGTCGAAGTGAACCTTGTCTCATCGAGCATCACAGAGTTGTTCGAAGTGAACTTGAAGTCCTTGAGGAAACGGATTTCGAAGAAGCCCGTAGCGTCGAGGCTGTTGCCCTCACGCTGGTTCACGTCGAAGTTGTTTGCGAACACCGGGTTGGAGTTGGTCAGCGTCGGACGTGTAACGCCTGTAATGCTGCCGTCACCGAAGTCATACATCGGCAGTCCGGTCTTCGGGTCCTGAAGAATGTTTCCGGCCGCATCACGTATGTAAAGCGGATAGATGGGGGCGATGTTCTTCACAACGAACACGTTGCCTACAGTGCTGCCGCCGTCGTCAGCCAGGTAGTTCGACTTGTAGTGGGCATAGTTGAAGTTAGCGCCCACCTTCAGCCACGGCCTCAGCTGGTAGTCAGCCTTCAACCTTCCGGTGAACCTGCTGTAGTCAGAGCCGATGGCGATACCCTCATTCTTCAAGTAGCCGGCCGACCCGTAGAAAGAGCCGTTAGCGTTGCTTCCCGTTGCGGTGACGTTGTATTCCTGGCGGAGACCGGTCTGGTACACGGCGTCGCGCCAAGAGTCGGGCTTGAGAAGGTAGCCGTTGACAACGTTTCCGAGCGTTGCGTTCGGGTTGAGCTTGCCGTCAGTACCAATGAGGCTTTGTCCCTGCGGCACCGAATAAACGTTGTATCCCAAGTTGTATGCGCCCGAGAACATGTTGTTCACAGCCCAGTTGTGAGCCGTAGCGGCGTCGTTGCCAGCCACCATGCTGTAGTTCTTCAAAGCGTTATAGTATGTCTCATAGTATGCGGCAGGGCTTTCCACCGTGTTGTAGAACTCCACACCGCGCGTGTTTGCGCCCCACTTGGCGTCAACCGTGATAGAAGTGCGTCCCTGCTCGGCGCTCTTCGTCGTGATGATGACAACGCCGTTGGCACCGCGCGCACCGTAAAGGGCGGCCGAAGCGGCGTCCTTCAACACAGTCATCGACGCGATGTCGTTCTGGTTGATGTTGTTCAACTCGCCGTCATAAGGCACACCGTCGACAACAATGAGCGGCTTGCTGTCAGCACTAATCGAGCTTATGCCTCGGATGCGGATTGAGAAAGACTCCTCACCCGGAGCGCCCGTAGCGCTGTTGATTTGCACGCCTGACACCTTACCAGTCAACGCGGACAAAGCGTTCGAGCTGGCAATCTTGGCGATTTCCTCAGACTTCACCACAGCCGCCGAACCCGTGAAGGCCGACTTCGTAGAAGTACCGTAAGCCACGACCATCACCTCGTCAAGGTCGGTCAGCACGGGCAGAAGCGTCACATTGACGTTGCGGCCGCTCACGGTCACCTCCTGCGTCTCCATGCCCACGTAGGAAACGACAAGCTTTTTCTTGCCTGACGGCAACGACAGCGAGAAACGGCCGTCGGCGTCGGTCACGGTGCCGGTGTCTGTGCCGTCTACGCGGACTGTGGCGCCGATAATCGGCAGCCCGTCCTCCTGCGACACCACGGTACCCGTGACTGTCGTTTGAGCCAATGCCATCCCCACGCACAGGAACAGCGAGGCCAAAATCATTGTTAGTCTTTTTTCCATAAATACTCTCTCTAATTAAATAAATTAGGGATAATCGTGTCACGCGCGCGTAGGCGTGATAAAATTAAGGTGTAAACACCACACCCGTTATCGTAATGTCACCGGACAACGGGCTTATGCTTACACATTGTCCGGCATGTTTAAAACTTAACAAACCGGTGCCAATATAAGCGCGCATCGCCCTCTCCGGCCGGCTTTCGCAGGCATCGGGTGTAACGCGTTGCAGCTCAAGGCGTTGCAAAAGGCCGTCTTTTACGTTGTAAAACATGGCCTTTTGCCGTCTAAAAGACGGCCTTTCGGACGGTAAAAGGCCACCTTTCAGGGATTATCCGCAAACGCCTTGACGGCTGCTTCCTGTCATGCGCGATGGCTTCATGCCGCAGCCGGGAGTCCAAGACGTGCGCTCGCGCGCGTGTTCAAATTAATAAACATTAAGAAACGGGGCGGCTGTGTCCGCCGCGTTTGCCGCTTACGGCTCTGAACATGACAGCAAGCCACGGCGCGCTTGCCGTCATGGGAAATATCTGGCGGGCCTCTTCCTTAAACCGGCAACGGCATCCCCGGAGGCGGAATGCTTTGGCAGACGGCCTTCATCTTGCCGCAAACGGGGGCGTCAGGCAGCCGACGGTCCGCACCGGAGTGCGGCATCACAACAGCCGGAAGCCCCGCTTCAGTCCGTTCTGATTTG
>ERZ780108.17-NODE-17-length-47893-cov-12.5093_pt1 | contig 47893 bp, 36 predicted proteins | sample MGYA00511369_ERZ780108 | MGnify/ENA primary metagenome ERZ780108 (study PRJEB29588, sample SAMEA2159553) | human gut metagenome | biome: human gut; feature: human-associated habitat; material: faeces | place: Denmark | collected 2008/2010 ...
CCGCCGAAAACCCGGGTGCCTTTTTCAGCAACATCAGCGACAGCCTGCAACCGGAGGGGCTGTCGCCGTCAGCCGGCCAGGACGTGGCCGTCAAGACGTACGCCACGGCCTGCTGGGTGAACCGCTGGCCGCTGCTGCCTTCGTGCAACGGCATGTTGCTGACCGCCAACAGCGACAGCGCGGCGGAGAAAAGGCTTGCGGCTGCAAACAGGAAGATGCCAGAAATAATAAGAAAAGCCATCGAATACACACGCACGAGGGTCGAACTATTGGACAGGACGATTGAAGAAACCGGCTATTACATGAAGACCCACAACGTGAACGACGACGGCTACAACACCATTGCGGAATATGCGGCAGGATTGGAGCAACGCAAAGCCAAAGCCGAAAAGCTGCTCTCTGCCCTGACGGCGGCATCGAAACACAGACAGACGGCCATAAGGCTCGTCACCGAATACACCGTAATAAGCAAAGACACGGCTGGAAAAACGCTGCGCACACCTTGCTCTGTCCTTACCCCCGACCGCACAAAGCCGCTCCGCCTGCTGCAAACCGCCGACCGGACAACGCCTACAGGCGCGGTTCCCCTTTACCTGCACCAGTGGCTGACGCCGCAACTTGACAGAGGCGACGGCATAGCCACGGCGGCATATCCCGGCTGCCAGCTCAGCAACTACAGGCCGGACAAGGCCAGAACACAGGTGTCTGACGGTAACGTTGCAGGAAAAGACAGCATCGACGTGCCGCCCGTGCTCGCGCCAGACGGCTCTCCCGTATTCACATCATACGGCCGCCTTGCCGGCATTAGCATTGGCGGCAAAGTGGCAAAGCCCGGCGTTGCCGGCTTCGGACTAAACAACCTGCTGCCATGAAAAACATCACCACGATACTTGTCCTTGCCGCATTGCTCGTGCTGTCGGCATGTTCCAAGGTAACGCCCGGCGGCAATGCCGTCACAGTAAAAGCCGGATGCACCTACCGCGGAGGAACAGCCGACGGACTGCCCGACGGCTACGGCGTGCTGGCACGCGGCGACAGCGCCGTTTACAGCGGACAATGGAAAGCAGGAAAGAGGCACGGCACCGCCGCCGTCACCGACCCGCAGGGACGCACAGTGACGGCAACGTTCAGGGCGGACACCGTTGTGAACGGAACAGTAGCCGACAGCCTCGGCACTTACCAGGGCGAACTTGACAGCCTCTACCGTCCCAGCGGCCACGGCATATACCGCGGACGCGACGGCTCTTACTATGACGGGGCATGGCGCGAGGGCAAGAGAAACGGCTTCGGATGCGGTATAACGGCCAAAGGGAAGGTGCAGACGGGCGAATGGAAGGACGGCGTTTACCGCGGAGAACGCATGACCTACACCGCCGAGCGCATCTACGGCATAGACATTTCGCGCTACCAGCACGGCAAAGGGCGCAAGAAATACGCCATACACTGGAACAAGCTGCGCATCAACCACCTTGGAAACATAAGCCGCAAGAAGGTCAGCGGCAAGGTGGACTACCCCGTATCGTTCGTCTATATCAAGTCGACCGAAGGCGCTTCAGTGCGCAACCCCTATTATCTTAGCGATTACCGCTCCGCGCGCAGGTACAAGATACCCGTCGGCGCATACCACTTCTTCTCGTACACGTCAACCGCTCAGAAGCAGGCTCAGTACTTCCTGCGCCATTCGCGCTTCACGAAGGGCGACCTGCCGCCCGTCCTCGACGTGGAGCCTACAGCCTGGCAGATACGCAAGATGGGCGGAGTGCAGGCCATGTTCAGCCGCATACGCACGTGGCTCGGCATCGTTCAGCGGCGCACTGGGGTGCGTCCCATCCTATACGTGAGCCAGCAGTTCGTAAACAAATACCTGCCCGAAGCGCCCGACCTGATGCGCGACTACATGGTATGGATAGCCCGTTACGGCGAATACAGGCCCGAAGTGCGCCTCGCCATCTGGCAGCTGTGCCCCGACGGGCGAGTGGACGGCATACGCGGCGAGGTTGACATCAACGTGTTCAACGGCTATCACGACGACTTCCAGACATTCCTTAAGAACGAGACGATAAAGTAAGCGTAACTCTCTGACAGTCAGCGCATACGCAAAAGGCCACCTTTTACACGGTAAAAGGTGGCCTTTTGGCTTGCAATTGACGGCCTTTTATACTCCAAAAGACTGTCAATTGGACACCCACCCCAATCAAACCAGACACCCGCCCCGACCCTCCCGAAGGGAGGGAGATTGATTACATGAACTCCTTTAACTACCGAAAATAACTCCTTTAACTACAAAAAGGCTAAGAGCCATAGTTCACAATCACCGTTACCTTCACAAGACTGTAGCGCGTGCCTGCCTTTCTTGTAGAATAAGGGCCGTCACACCTCATCACGTAGACACGGTTCTGCCCCTTGCCGCGCACCGTAAGCACCGTCGTAACGCCGTTTTCGGTGCGCTTTTCGGTGAAGTCGCCCGTGCCCTTCTCGCGCTTGAAGGCTGCCGAGAAGCTGCCGGCATCGGCGTCAGAGAGTTCGAGCACCTTTACAACCTTCTGTATTTTCCGTGTATTCGGGTCACGCTCCACCGCCGAAGTGAACTTGCTTCGCCCCACCGACGAGTAATCATCGACAAGCCGGTCGATGCTGTTCTGCCCCAAGGCAGATGCCGCACACCCGGCGATGAACATCAATATAAAAACTATCCTGCGCACCATCATTGTCGTTTTTAACTATTCCAACATTTCTTCCACCTGCCTGCGCATGTCCGGGTCGTCAATGCTGCCGAGCACGTCAAGCTCGACCTGCTCCACCACCGACCGCCGGCCGATGCGGCTCTCTATATGCTCCGCGTCGGCAAGAGCCGCTTCAATGTCGCCCTTGATGCGTCCGAGGTCGTCTATGCGGTGGCCGTTGTCTATTACATAACTGCCCCCGTAAAGCCGCGCCAGCGCCTTGTCTTCGCGGTAATCCAGATATGTCAGCACCCCGAACAGCAGCACTATGGCAGCCGCCACGCCGCACACGGCACGCCATACAACAGGCATGAACCTCGCCCTGCGCCCCTCCGCGGCCTGCATAGAGCCGAAGGCGGCGAACACGGGGCGGTACTTCTCAAGCTCCTGCGGCAGCCCCTTGCGGCTGAACAGGCTGTAGAGCCTGCGCTCCTCGGCCAGCGTCGTCTCGCCGTCGAAGAAGCGGCGCACAAGCCTTTCAGTGTCTTTTATTTCCCTGTTATTCATCTTCCAAACTGTCAAGATAATGTTTCCTCACGGCCATGCGCGCACGGCTTAGCTGCTTGCGCACGGCGGCCTCGCTCGCGCCGGTCAGCCGGGCTATTTCGTCCATAGGCATACCGTCGATGTGGCGCAGGCGGAGCACCACCTGCTGGGCGGCCGGCAGCGTGTCGATTACCTTCATGACGTGCGCGAGGGCATCGCCGTCCATGCCCTCCTGGGGCTGCGCCTGCATGGCCGTAAGCTCCAAGGGTACGGTCTGCCTGCGGCGGCGCAGGCGGTCGACGCAGAGGTTTCGCACGAGGACTTTCGCCAACGGAGCCACCGGGCGGCGCAGGGTGTCGGCCATAAGGCACAGCTTCAGCAGCGCGTCCTGCACGGAATCCTCCGCGTCGGCGGCACTGCCGAGCAGACCCGTGGCCACCTGAAGCAGCATCGGGCGCATGGCCTCGGCCTCGCGTTGAAAGTCCTCTCGTGTCATGTAAAGCGTCTGCCGCCAGTTAAAAGGCGGATGGATTTAGAACTTGTTTAGGCCAGACGTGTCGATATGCGACACGCCTGTGCCTGTAAAATTGGTGTTGTCAGCCGTGCCTGAGAGCTGGATGTCTATTTGTCCGCTCGTGTCTATATTGATGCTTTGGCAGTCGAGAGCAAGCTTGAAGCGGCCTACTCCGCAACAATCGAGCTTGGCCTGTCCGCCGGAATAGCTTACGTCGTATTCGCTACGGCCGTCGATGCTCATGTCAAGAGAGGCCGCCTTGAACTTGCCGCGCAGCACGTCATTGCCCGAGTTTGCCACGGCTATGCTCTCCGCGGTTATGTCGCCCGCCAGGTTTGACTGCCCGTAATTGGTATATTCAAAGCCGCCGTCAAGCGTGATTGCGCCGTCCATGGCGTACAGTCCGTCGTTGACACACTTCAACGACGAGCCTTTTATGCCGCCGTCGAACTTCATCTGGCCGTGGTTGGTGACCTTCGTGCGGTCTGAAGCAACGTTGCAGTCGTCAATACTAAGCATTCCGTTGTTGGAGATTGACAGCACCGGCGCGGAGATTGACGGCGTTCGGACGGAGCACTGGCCGTTGTTCGAGATGGAAACGGCGACGTCCTGCCCCTTGCATGATATTCCGTCAACATCAAAAGACAGCGCGCCGTTGTTCACAACGTCAAGACTCTTGGGCGCGAACTGCCCCGCCTTGAACACCGTGCTGCCGTTGTTATGGATGCTGTTCAGCTCCGGGGCGGTGATGTCAAGCGTCAAAGTGTTAAGCAAATCAACGGCTGCATTTGCCCCGTTGCCGTATTTCTGCTTTACGACAAGGAGGTTCTTTGACACGTAAAATTCGCTCCTGTCAAGCGCGTCCTTGTCTCCACGCACCACCACTTTATAGTCATTACCGCGCGTATAGTTCACAACCACGCTCGTGTTGACCGTTATTCCTGTGAAATCACGCAGGTTGAGGGTACGCTCAACCGTACCGGTAGACACCACATGTGACTGCTCCACGATATAGCCGGAAGGCAGGTTCTTGTTTGTTCCGCTGCAAGCCGACAGCGAAAACGCCGCCGCACAGGCGGTGAATAAAATAGTCTTGATGTTCATGACATTCCGTTTTAAAATGTTATACGTTTACCCTTATTACGCATGAGAGCCGTATTTGTGACATGGGGGAACGTGTTTTTTCATGTTTTGAGCGAAAAAACGCGCGGCAAAGTATAATAAAAGGCTGCGCACCCTGCGGTTGGGCGGCAGCCTTCTTGACTGAAATTCTGATTAAAAAGAGAATGTGCGCGTAAGCGTTCCGTCGTAAGTCTCGATGTCGATGCTCACCTCGTCGCCTGCGGCAGGCTCGATGGGTAGGCGCGACGCGGCAATGCTTACGTATGCCTCGGTGGTATAATATTCGGGCACTCCGGCCTGGTCGTGGTACAGGGAAAGGCGTACAAGGCGCGTGCCGTCGTCACGTTCGTCAACGCCAAGGCATACTATACCGAGCGTCTGGGTGCCATACGAGCCGTCAACAGAGCCGGTCTTCACGCCAAGTTCAAGGTTCAGGTACTTTCCGTTACGGCTCGTCCACGAGCTGACGAAGTCCAACGGATCGGCCTTCAGGCCGTCTTCCATCTCTTCAACAGGCACAACCGACGGAACAAGCACCTGCGTAAGGCCGAGAGGTTCGGCGAGAAACGAACCGTCGTCAGCCTCTACCTTATTATAATATAACAGTGCGCGGTACACCGTGTCGGGACGTTCCATCGAGCTAATCTTTACCGCAGAAGCAAGGAACATCCGCTCGCCGTCGTCAGTCTCGATGCTTACCACATTGGCATCGGCGTCGGTCTGCGCCTCGACAAAATCTGCACGCATGTTCGACAAAGAGCCTTCGCCCGTATGGTAGGCTTCATTCTCGCACGCCATAAGCAACAAGGCCAGCGGCAGGAAGATGTGTTTCAGGCAGCGTTTCATCGTGTGGCGTTGATATGGTTGATGGCCGGATTGGCATACATTGTGAGCATACGCTCCATGAGGAACGGCTCGTCCTTGTCTGGAAGGTCGATTTTAGCAAGCTGTCCGGCAAGGTATTTCTCGAACACTGCTTTGTCCTTATCAGTGTATTCGCAGGCATGGGCACCGTCGCCGCGCAGCATGTCGATGGCGATATAGTTGGACGGATACAAGCGGTAGTTGCGGTGGATTTCGTGGTCGATGTGTTCCGCGATTACGTCAAACACCTCCGCCTTGGGCGTATCGTCGCCAAGCGTGCCGAGCCAGCTGTCAATGCACGGCGCACACTGGTAGTGAACGCGCCCCTTATAGCCAAGAATGCCGGTCTGCATGCTTACGATGTCGTCCTCGGCAGACTTCTTCCAGCCCTCTATGTCGCGCTTCTGCTGGAACTCCTTGGCCTTCAGGTAGTCGCAAGGGTCGTACTCATACGATATTGCCAGCGGCACAATGTGCAGCCTGCGCAGCTTTTCCACAACGTCGCCCTTGCCCTCTCCTATCGCCATCATCTTCAGGATGGCAGGCTGTGTGCGGTCGTCGGAATCCTTGGCACGCCCCTCGCGCTGGGCAATCCAGATGTTGTCGTGCTTCTCTTCTATTACAAAGTGCATGTAATCGGACATCAGCTTGCTGGCCATAAACGTCTCGCGGGGAGACAATCCACGCCTTACGATAAACGACTTGTTCACCCTGACAAGGTCTTTTACCCATGGCAGAGCCAGCAGGTTGTCGCCGATGGCAATCTCGCAGGTGGTATTGAAACCATTGTCAATCAAGAGTTTGTCAAGGAAACCGGAATCAAGCACGATGTCCCTGTGATTGCTTACAAACGTGTAACGCCCCACCTTGTCAACCGCAGAGGCGTCCATGTCGCAACCGGCGGTAAGCTTGTCAACCAATGACTGCACGAAACCGTAACAGAAAGACAGCTGGAACTCAAGGTTTGTCTTGCATGAAAGCATCTTGTCGCGCACGCTCTCAAAAGGCAGTCCCGGCATTGCGTATGCCAAAACCTGCCTGAATTGCCCGTCGGCGAGCAAGCGTTCAAACACCTGTGGCAACTCCTCCGGCTCATAAGGGCGGATGCTGTCAAATGCAGTAGGAACTTTCATAAATTGTCAAGGATTATTTTCAAACGACAGACAAAGGAGTTAATGGAATTTGTCTTCATGGTTCCATTAACTCCTTTAACTTTACAATGTGTTATCTGAACTGGTTTTCAACGATATCGGTAAGCACGTCGGTCATGTTGAGTCCTGCCGCCTTGACCTGTTGCGGGATGAAACTCGTGGCCGTCATGCCTGGAGTGGTGTTGATTTCTATCATGTTCACCTTATCCACTTCCTGTCCGTCACTGCCCGTTCCACGGCTTATGATGTAGTCGATGCGTATCATTCCGTTGCAGTGCAGAATGTCATAGATTTGGCTCGTAATCTCTTCCACGCGCTTGGCAGTGTCCGGGGCGAGGCGCGCCGGAGTGATTTCCTGAACCTGGCCGTTGTATTTTGCATCATAATCAAAGAACTCGCGCTGCGTAACAACTTCTGTGGCAGGCAGCACCACGCTCTTTTCATGTGTCTTGTAACAGCCTATCGAAATCTCCGTTCCTTCTATGTAGCGTTCCACCATCACGTCCTCGCTCTCAAGCATGGCCTTTCTTATAGCCGGAGCAAGCTGGTCTTTGTTCTTCACTTTCGAAACACCGAAGCTGCTGCCGTCGGCCGCAGGCTTGACGAAACACGGCATGCCGATGCGCTCCTCAATCTCGTCGTCGCTGACAATTTCCTCGTATCCCTTTCGGATAAGCAGGCTGTCGGCCACGCGGACTCCATAACCGCGCAGGTACTGGTTGAGTACGAACTTGTTGAAAGTCAACGCCTCGACAAGCACTCCGCTCGTAGAATAAGGCACATGGACAAGCTCGAAATAACCTTGCAGTATGCCGTTCTCACCCGGAGTGCCGTGTATTGTTATGTAAGCGTAATCGAATTGCACAAAATTTCCGTTCTCCATGAACGAGAAGTCGTTGCGGTCTATCGGCGCGGTTGTGCCGTCAGGCAGTTCGACGTGCCAGTCGAGCTTGCTCACAACCACGATGTAGACATTGTACCTTTCCTTGTCAAAGAAAGAATAAAGCCCTTGGGCTGAACGTAAAGAGACACCATACTCGGAAGAATATCCTCCGCATACTATGGCAATTGTTCTCTTGAGATTTTTCATAAAGTATTTTTATTTAAATTCATTTCCTTTTATATACGCCCTCCATTTGCCTATAAGCCGTTCCATGTCGTCAGGAAGCGTAGAGGTGAAGTCCATCTGCCGCCCCGTGGAAGGATGCACAAAACCCAGCGTCTTGGCGTGAAGCGCCTGCCGGGGGCAAGTCTTGAAACAGTTTTCGATGAACTGGCGGTAGCTGCCTGTACGGTTTCCACGCAGAATTTCCGTACCTCCGTAACGCTCGTCGGCAAAAAGCGGATGACCTATATGGCGCATGTGCGCCCTTATCTGATGAGTCCGTCCCGTCTCAAGGATGCACTCCACAAGGGTTACATACCCGAAACGCTCCATCACACGGTAATGAGTGACGGCGGGCTTGCCCGTCTCCGAACCCGGCGGATATACCGCCATGCGCATACGCTCTTTGGTATCACGCCCTATGTTGCCCTCTATGCGGCCCTCGTCCTCGGTGAAATTGCCCCACACAAGGGCGTTATAGCTGCGGTGTGTCGTCTTGTTGAAGAATTGCAAGGCAAGTTTCGTCTTCGCGTTGGGTGTCTTTGCAATGACCAACAGACCGCTCGTGTCCTTGTCGATGCGGTGCACCAATCCCACTTCCGGGTCATTGGGGTCATACGTCGGCACGTCTTTCAAGTGCCAGGCCACGGCATTCACCAGCGTGCCGTGCCAGTTTCCGCATCCAGGATGCACAACAAGTCCGGCGGGCTTGTCAATCACCATAAGTTCGTCATCTTCATATACGACGTCAAGCGGGATGTCCTCCGGCTCGATTGTGTTGTCATACTGCGGCCTGTCAAGCATCAGCGTGATGACGTCAAGTGGGCGTACACGGTAGTTGCTCTTCACCGGACGCCCGTTGACCTGTACGAATCCGGCATCGGCCGCACGCTGTATGCGGTTGCGGCTGGTATGCTGCAGTTTCTTGAGCATGAACTTGTCGATGCGCAACGGCTCTTGTCCTTTGTCTACAACGACACGCAGATGTTCATACAACTGCTGCCCGTCATCATCGTCAAACCCTATGTCGTCGATATAATCTTCAGCCATGAATGTTTTGGTGCAAAAAGTCTTGACGCTCAAGAATTACTGTTCAGGCCCCGTAACGACCTCGAACTCGTCAACGTCTCCGCTCTCTTCCGGCCCGGTATACAGCACGCCGTCAGACGGGGAAACCATCTCTGTAGAGTCGCTGAACCCGTCATAAAATTCAGGCTCGGCATACACTATCGAGTCACTCATGTCGCGCATGCCGTCTCCCACTTGCATCACGATGACATCATTGACAGACACTTTCTGCCCGTTATGCAACAGCCGTCCGCCTGACTTCAGCCCGTAAAGCCACTCTCCCTCACCCGGTATATATTCGGTAGGGCCTATCTTGAAGCCCATAGCTATCAGCTTGGCGCGAGCCTCACGGTAAGAGCAGTTGTCTATTATGTCGGGAATGGTGAGCATGGGCGAATGCGACGAGTTGATAACAACATAAACCACACGCCCCGACTTCACAACCTTGCCCGGTTCGGGCGACTGCTCCAGGATGCAGTCGGGCGGAAGCGTCTTAACATAGCCGGTGTCGCTCACCGCAATTTTAAGCTTGCGTCCCGTCAATATATGCTCAGCATCGGCAAAAGACTTGCGCTTGACATCGGGCACGGAAATCTCCTCGCCATGGTGTGTATATATGTCAAGCCCCACCTTTACGCCCAGACACAACAAGACGACGACAACCAGCATCAAGGCCAGGTTCAACCAAAGCCTCAAACTGAAGATTTTTCTAAAGAAATCTTTTGTCTTCATCCCTGCCGTATGATTTCACTTGAATACATGCAAGCGGCCGAAAGATGCCGGGCACCTCCCTTCCACGAGCGCGACTTATTTTCTGCAAAGGTATGAAAAAAACAGAAAGAAGCAAAGACATCGCTTTACTTCTTTCCTTTTCCTCTCCAATTTCTTATTAGCCCGGCGGTTATTTGCCGTGATGCTCGTCTGAAACAGTAAGCTTCTTGCGACCCTTTGCACGGCGCGACGCAAGCACGCGGCGACCGTTTTTAGTAGCCATTCTCTCACGGAAACCGTGCTTGTTCACCCTACGCCTGTTGTGCGGCTGAAATGTTCTTTTCATATTCTTATTTTATTTTTGTTGTTATTCGTTCCACGCTTTGGGCTGCAAAAGTACACATTTCTTTTCAAACAACCAAGGATAATATGTTTTTTAGGCATTTGTTTTATGCTTTTTTCTAAAAAAATAGTAACTTTGCAGCCTGAAAGTCAACTTTTTAGGCGGACATAACGGAACTAACGGATGAAGCGCCGGGCCTCAAAGTGCCGCCTTATCATGATTTACGGACAGGCGACAACATTCTAAATTACATATACAAAATGATTAACTCACAGGAAATAAAGAAAGGTACATGCATCCGCATGGACAACCAGGTATGGATTTGCATCGACTTCCAGCACGTAAAACCGGGAAAAGGCAACACGGTGATGCGCACAAAGCTGAAGAACGTCACCGACGGACGCGTGCTTGAGCGCACATTCCAGATTGGCTTCAAGCTTGAAGACGTACGCATCGAACACCGCCCCTACCAGTACCTGTACGAAGACCCCACAGGACTGATTTTCATGAACCAGGAGACATTCGAGCAGCTTCCTATCAACCGCGACTCGATAATCGGCGTTGACTACATGAAGGAAGGCGACGTTGTAGAAGTCGTTACCGACACCACCGACGGCACGATACTCTACGCCGAGATGCCGGTAAAGACCAACCTCCGCGTGACACACAGCGAACCGGGCGTCAAAGGCGACACCGCCACAAACGCGACAAAGCCCGCCACACTTGAGACCGGCGTTGAAGTTCGCGTTCCGCTGTTCATCAACGAGGGCGACCTGATACAGATTGACACGCGCGACGGCAGCTACCTCAGCCGCGTCAAGGAATAAACTTCTCTCCAGAAGTTGACAAGTCAAGGAGCAAAGGAGTTAAGACAATTGCCTTGTAGTTATGGCATAACGCTGCTGCAAGCCATTTGCCTTGACGCCTTTGCTCCTTAATATTTTACCGCTTCACTACCGGTCCCAACTCCCCAACATCTTAAATCCTTAACACCTTTTTCCTATGAAATACTCTTTTATCGTTCCCGTTTACAACCGCCCCGACGAGGTTGACGAACTGCTGGCCAGCCTTACCACACAAACCGTAAAGGATTTTGAGGTAATTATAGTTGAAGACGGCAGCTCCACGCCATGCAAGGACGTATGCGCAAAATACGAAGGATGCCTCGACCTGCACTATTACACGAAAAAGAACAGCGGTCCGGGGCAGAGCCGCAACTACGGCGCGGAACGCTCCAAGGGAGAGTATCTCATCGTGCTTGACTCAGACGTTGTAGTGCCCGAAGGCTACCTGCAGGCCGTAGACGACGAGCTTAACCGCGAACCGGCCGACGCCTTCGGCGGTCCCGACCGCGCGCACGCCTCGTTCACCGACACGCAAAAGGCCATAAGCTACTCCATGACGAGCTTTTTCACCACAGGCGGAATACGCGGAGGAAAGAAGAAACTTGACAAGTTCTACCCCCGCTCATACAACATGGGCATACGCCGCGACGTCTACCTGCGCCTCGGAGGCTTCTCAAAGATGCGCTTCGGCGAGGACATCGACTTCAGCATACGCATATTCAAGGCCGGCTGCCGCTGCCGGCTGTTTCCCGGAGCATGGGTGTGGCACAAGCGGCGCACCGACTTCCGCAAGTTCTTCCGCCAGGTCTACAACAGCGGCATCGCACGCATCAACCTCTACAAGAAATACCCCGAATCGCTGAAACTCGTCCACATGCTGCCAACTGTGTTCACAGTAGGCGTATGCGCGCTCGTGCTCACGTCAGCCGTAGGCCGCGTACTGATGGCCTACGACGACATCCATCGCTGGTACTGGCTGTGCGCCGCGCCCTGGCTGCCCATCATTCTCTACTGCCTGCTCATCACCGCCGACTCCACCGCTGCCAACAAAAGCCTCAAAGTAGGGCTGCTAAGCGTCCCTGCGGCGTTCGTCCAGCTCTTCGGCTACGGCTGCGGCTTCATCAGCGCATGGTGGAAACGCTGCGTAAAAGGGCAGGACGAGTTCCATGCCTTTGAAAAGACATTCTATAAATGAAATAAGAAGTTAAAGGAGTTAAGGAAGTCAAAGGAGTTAAAGACAAATGATTTTACCCCAATCAACTCCTCTACCACAGCCTGCAAAGCAATTGTCCTTAACTCCTTTGACTTCCTTAACTCCTTTAACTTCTAAAACATGACAAAACTTTCCATCAACCAATGGTCGCCCGAAGACCGTCCGCGCGAGAAGCTCATGCGGCTCGGCGCCGCAGCGCTGTCGAACGCCGAGCTGCTGGCAATACTCATCGGCTCCGGCTCGCAGGATGAAAGCGCGGTTGACCTGATGAAGCGCGTGCTCGCCGACTGCGGCAACAACCTTAACACCCTCGGGAAAATGACAATCGACGAGCTTTCCGGCGGCAAGTACAAAGGACTCGGACCGGCCAAGGCGGTAACGATAATAGCCGCCTGCGAATTGGGCAAACGGCGGCAGGCAGAAAAGGCCGAAGAGCGCCGGAAGCTCGATTCGGCCGCAGCCATCTACGAATATATGCTCCCAAAAATGCAAGACCTGCCCGAAGAAGAGGCATGGGTGCTGCTGATGAACCAGAACTTCAAGCTCATAAAAAGCGTCATGCTGTCACACGGCGGCATTACCGAGACAGCCGTAGACATTCGCCTCGCCATAAAGCACGCCCTGCTGTGCAACGCCACCGTAATAGCCCTGTGCCACAACCATCCCAGCGGAAACGCCCGTCCCAGCGGCGAAGACGACAACCTTACGCAACGGATGAAAAACGCCTGCAAAACAATGCGCCTGCATTTTCTCGACCACCTAATAATTACCGACGGCCGGTATTACAGCTACTCCGAAGAAGGCCGGCTGTAAGCGGAGGTCAGCATTCCTTGTCCTGCATACCCTCGCGCACGCGCTTCACGGCCATCTCCGCCCCGTCACAGCTCAGAAGGTAAGTGCGGCCGCGGCGCAGCCTGATGTAAAAAGCGTCGGCGTAACTGCCTACATACTCGAAGTGGGTACCGAGACCGCCGCCGGAGAACCAGCCGATGAAGCCGCAGAACGCGCCGCTGCCGCAAAAGCGGAACAGGCATGACGGCTTGCCAGTCCACAAGCCGGCGTCCGCAATATCGGCATAACGGAACACCTTGCGCCCCAGCACACGGTGGAGCACAAGCGCGTCTGCCGTCAGCTCGACGCGTCTTGGCGACATCAAGAAAAAGCAGAGCAGGCATGCCAGCACCGCCAACGTAACAACCAGCGTGGCGGTAAAGGCTACGACGTCAAACGTTTCACGCAGCATCATATACCACACCACTGCGAACACCGCAACGACAAGCACCCATACGCCTGCTGTAACGTTAAGCACTCCCTTCGACTTGCCTACCTTGCATATCACGCCACCTGCTGTTTCCATACGCATCCGTTTTTGTTTGCAATATTGCAAATATAGCATTTTTCAGACTATATGCCAAGCAAAAAACACACGAAACAACGTATTTGTCCATACAAGCGGCAACCGCCGGCAGACCATCAAACACCCGGCAGAGTACCACAGGTCACACTCCGCGTAAAGCGCTGCATGCCAGCACATTGCGAAAGGCGGTCTTTCGCAATGCAAAAGGCCGCCTTTCAGCGTGCAATACATGGCCTTTCGGGATGCAATATGCCGTCTTTTACAATACGGCACGCACCACATCAAAAAAAGCGCGCCGCATTTGCGGCGCGCTCCTACTTTTTACTTAAACAACACAAAACTTGAAACACTCCTGTTTCTTTGTGTTTCCGTCAGGCACACAAATCACCTGTATGCCGGGTTCTGGAAGGCTTCCCTCTCGGCGTCGGTCATTTCCATTGCGTCGAGCTGGCCCTTCGGTATTGGGCGGAGGTAGAAGCCGTCGGGAATGTCACGCTCGTAAGTTACGGGCGTTACGTCGTTTGCGTTCATGCCGCAGATGGTGTATGAACCAGCCCTCTCACGCCATGTCTGCGTACGCACGAGGTCAAGCCAGCGGCGGCCTTCGCCGAAGTACTCGCGGCTAAGCTCGTCGAGGATGTAGTCGATAGTGATAGTCGCAGGTGTAGCGTCCATCATCTGCTGGCTGAAGTCAGCCTCGTAAACCTGGTTCTGCGCGTTGCTGAAACGCCACTTGCCGGCACGTGCGCGGATAACGTTGATGCACTCGCGTGCGGTATATCCCGACTGGGTAGTCGCACCCTTCACGGCTGCCTCGGCTGCAACGAAGTAGAAGTCAGAGAAGTACAGGATGTTGAACGGACGTGTGCTGGCAGCATTGGGCTGGCCTACGGTTCCGGCATTGTCTGTACGGTAAACGCCGAGCTTCCACAGCATCGGGTACTTCAGACGGCTGATTGCCCTGATAGGCACAACATAGTCCGAGCGTCCGTTCACTTCATAACCGCCTACGGCATTCTCTGTAGTAACTTTTGTGCCTGCAGGCACAACGTCGTCGTCAACGAACGACAATATAGCGTCTCCTACGCCTACAGGCTTGTCATTGGCGTTAATCGCCTGCGTCAGACCGCCGTAGTTTGCTGCGTCAAGATTCCAATTGGCACGGAACACTGTAGTGAAAGTACCGTCATAACGGGAATCTTCTGTTTTGTTGGCAAACGTGTTATAGAACACTTCCTGCGGAGGAGCCATACGCGTCCAAGGACGGCCGAGGTCCTGTGTGGCTGCGCGGAGCACCGGGGTGAACGATTCACCGTTGTCGCCTCTCGTAGCGGTCATGTTAGGATAGTTCCATGTTACCATCCATACCGCGAAGTTGTCGGGAGCCGCGCCGCTGCCGTAACTCAAAGAGCTGCCGTTGAACTCCTCGCTGTTCTCTGTGTGGTCTGCATAGAGCATAACCTCGCTGTTGCGGTCGTTAGAGCCGAGGTGAACGTCGTAGTACGTAGGCTGAAGCGAGAATGAACCGGGGTTCTTTATGCCTTCTACAGCCAAGTCGTAAGCCATCTGGAAATAATCCGATGCCTGCAAGCCGTCCGGGTCAACGCGGTCACACTCGGGATAGGTCGGGATATTATTCGGATTCTCGAGCCACCAGCCATAAGCCAGGTAAGCCTTTGCCAGCGCAAGGCGTGCGGCATTCTTTGTAAGGGCGCCGGTGAGTCGTCCCGTCTCCGGCAACCTCTCAACGGCAATCTTCAAATCGGGGAACACTGCCTTCGTATAAACCTCGGGCACTGTGTTGCGTACAGAGTAACGTGTAGGAGAAACGTTGAACTTCAACTCTCCTGCGCCAAGGTCGAGGGGCACGCCTCCGAACGTCTGCACAAGGCGGAAGTAGTCCCATGCGCGGAAGAAGCGGGCCTCGGCAATGAGGGCTTCGTCCGTTCCGGCCGCCGTTCCGTTCTCTATGATGCCGCTGGCGGTGTTGATGTATGTGAACGCATTGCCCCAAAGAGCGTCTGAACGGCTCGTCTCCGAAGTGAGCTGGCCTACGCCTGAAAGGTCGGCATCCTTGAAGTTGCCGTCGGCGTCATGGCCGTAAGTGTACTCGTCGGTACCGGTTTCGCAGATACAGTAATAATACGCGTAGCCGTAAGTGTCGCGAAGGTGTGCGTACAAGGCGGTCAGTCCGCCCTCTATGCCTTGTTCCGTACCGAAGAAACTCGGGTCGTACTTGGTACGGGGCTGCTCGTCAAGAATGTCGGAGCACGATGCGAGCATCAACAGTCCGACTGACGCAATGCCTAAGTTCCTTATTTTAGATTTAAACGTATTCATGGTTTTTCGTTTTTAGAAAGTCAGATTTATACCGAATAAGAAATTGCGCGTAGACGGAGTGTTGTATCCGACAACCGGCAGTTTGTGCGAGCCGGTGTATCCTTCCATAGTGACAGCCATTGTGCTTCCGTCATTACTGAGGGTGTTGGTCTCCGGGTCAAGTCCGCATTCGTTGGTGAACGGCGAGAAGAGGACAAACGGGTTCTGCACTGTGAAGTAAGCGCGCAGCTTGCTGATGCCGAAGTCCTTAACTGCCTTGAAGTTAGCAAAGTCATAACCGATGGTGATGGCGCGTACCTTCAGGTAGCCTGCGTCGAAGTAACCGAGGGTGCTGCCGTACTTCGGGTTGTCGCTTGACATGATGCCGCCCGGTTTCGGGTACTTGGCGTCAGTGTTGGTCTCCGTCCAGTAGTCAACGTCGATTTGTCCGCGGCGTCCTGACAACATGTTGAGGTAACCGTTTGAAGAGTGGAGGGTACTGATGAGCGTACCGCCAATCTGGAACGCACCGATGAGCGAGAAGTCGAAGCCCTTGTAGTAAACGTTGGTGTTGAAACCGCCCACGAGGTCAGGCTCCATGTCCTGCACCTGCATGTCGTCTGCGCCGATGGCGCGGGTCGGTGTGCCGTCGGCATTGTAGTCGCCGGTGTACTCAACCTTAATCATACCTACGTTGCCGCCCGGCTCAAGGATATTGAGATACGGGTCGCCTTCCTGCCAAAGGCCGATTTTCTTATAGTCGTAGATTACGTCTATCGGGTGGCCTACGAACCAGCGGTTGCTCCTGTCTTCCATTGCGCCTGAAGCAAGCTCGACGAGTTCGTTGTGGTTGAAGTAGAAGTTGATGCCGGCATCCCATGTCCAGCCATTCTTGTTGTCAAGGATGACGCCGTTGAGGCTCATTTCGAAACCTGTGTTGCGTGTCTTTCCGACGTTAGCCATGTAGCTGCCTACACCTGACGTTGACGGGAGCGAAACGCTGAGGAGCAAGTCCTTGGTATTCTGGATGTAGTATTCCATTGTACCGCTCAACCTTCCGCTGAAGAACGAGAAGTCAACACCGAAGTTCCAAGTTGTAGAATACTCCCAGCTGAGTTCGTCGTTGGGCAGTGTTGAAACGTAGTAACCGCGGAGGAAGCCTGTGCTTGCCGGGCCGAAGTTGTACGGACGCGAGCTTAACGCTCCGAGTGTCGAATACGGGTCAACGCTCTGGTTTGAAGTCTCACCGTAACCTACACGCAGCTTGATGTTGTCAATCCACTTGATGTCTTTCATGAAGCTTTCGCGCGAGATGTTCCATCCGGCAGACACCGCAGGATATGTATGCCACTGGTGTCCCTTTGCCAGGCGTGAAGAACCGTCGGCACGGACAGCGGCCGAAATCATGTACTTGTTGTCGTATGTGTACATCACACGGCCCATCCAAGACATAAGTCCGCTCTGCCAGTAGTTCTGGTTTGCCGGGTTGACTGATACCTCGTCGGTAGCAGAACCGATGTTGTAATACTGGAAATACTCTGCCGGAATGCCGCGGCCAGACATGTACGTGCGCTCAAACGTTGTCTGCTCTGCGGAATAAAGTCCGGTAACGTTGACGTGGTGCTTCTCAGCGAAGGTGCGGTCGTAGGTGATGAGGTTCTCGACTACCCAGTTCCTTGTTACGTCCTGCTGCACTGACGCGCTGTTGATGGCGTCGGGGTTGGTGCTGGTCACACCTGTTCCGGTGAACACGCCGGTCTTTGCCGTACGGTAGTTCAAGCCCACGTTTACGCGGTAGCTAAGTCCTTCAATCCACGGGCACTTAACTTCGGCGAACATGGTGTTGTACGAACCGAGGCCGCGCTCTTCGTTGAGCCATGTGTCCTCGAGGCTCTCGGCCACGTCTTTCGTGAGCACCCATGTCTCGTCAAGAGGCATGCGGACTGTGCGCTTGAGGTTGCCGTCCTCGTCGTAAGGCGACGCCAGCGGACTCATCGACAGCACATTGTAAATGCCCACGTTGCCACCCTTGGTCTCGTGGTAGTTGGTGTTGGTTGAAAGCCCGAAGCGGAAATACTTGCCTACGCTCTGGTCGAAGTTACCACGGATTGACACACGGTCGTAGCCCTGCGTCGGGATAACCGCCTCGTCATGGTAGTAGCCTGCGCCGAAGCTGTAGCTTCCGCCCTGCGTTCCGCCCTGTATGCTTATGTCATGGCTGTGGGAGATACCCGTGCGATAGAACAAGTCCTGCCAGTCCGTGTTGGTGTCGTTGCTCTCGTCAAGGGTGTTCTCATACAGTCCGGCGTACTCACGCATTGCCGCATACTTCTTACCGTTCATCATCGGGTACTTGTGGAACACGGTCTTGAAGCCCACGTATGCGTTGTAGCTTACCTTTGCGGGCGAGCCTTGCATACCTTTCACCGTAGTGATGAGGATGACACCGTTGGCACCGCGGCTACCGTAGATGGCGGTTGCCGAGGCGTCCTTAAGGATGTCCATCGACTTGATGTCACCCGGGTTGATGTCGGACAGCTGGCCCATGAAGGGAATTCCGTCAAGCACGATGAGCGGGTCGTTGCTTGCGTTGAGCGAACGCTGGCCGCGGATACGGATTTGCATCTCGGCACCCGGCTTTGAAGATGTCTGCGTCATGAGCACACCGGCAACACGGCCCTGGAGCGCCTGGGCTGCGTTGGTTGCCGCAATCTGGTTCAGCTCGGCGCCGCTGACGTTGGCAACAGAACCGGTAACAGCCTCGCGCCTCTGCGTACCGTAACCGATTACCACCACTTCGTTGAGGTTGTGTTTCTCTTCCTCAAGCATGATGTTGATGTTCGACTTGTTGCCTACGCGTACTTCCTGCGTAATATAGCCGATGTAAGAGATTTCGAGAACGTCATCTGGATTGGCGGAAATCTTGAAGTTTCCGTCCATGTCGGCAACGACACCCGTAGACGAACCCTTGACTTTAATAGTAGCGCCTATCAGCGGGCCAGCCGCGTCACTGACGTTGCCGGTCACCGTCACTTTCTGCTGCACGGCCATCGGTGCGTTGCTGCCAACGCTCTCCGGCGGTGCTGAAAGTGAAACTGCAAAAGCGTTAGAAGCGGCGCAGGCCATTCCGAGTGCCAGCACTACGCCCTTCAGATTCGATTTAGATTTTGAATAATCCATAGTCTTTTGAGTTATCAAAGTTAAACATTATAGTATTAGTTAAAAATTGACATGCTACAGACATTTATATATATATTTACACACTACTTCCAACATTCAAACCGTTATATCGGCAAATACGCAAGCCTGCTTGTCGGCGGCTTGCAGCCTCCATCGGCAAAACTTGATTGTACGTACATAAAAATACACACGTCACGTGTGACGCCGTCCGGCATACTACCAGCGAGCCTTGACTTTATGTTACTTAATGTGAAGTTCGCTTTTAAAAAGCAAAATTATATATTATACGTAAACGCGTCATTTGTAAATGTTTCATATCCGTTTTTATTTGTTGCATTATGTAAAAAATGCGTATTAAAACGTCATTATAGACATATTGGAATAAAAATTGGCTTTTTCCGTACAGTTAGAAAGACAAAGGACGGATATAACTCATACGTAAGAACTGTTACATGTCTCCGCAGTCCACAACCGGCCAAATGGCGAGGGCAAGGCGCCCGGCACCTGTTTCACGGCAACCTGTAGCCCCACTGCGGCGCCTTCATGCGCGAAAGTGTGGCAAAACGCATTGCAAAAGGCCGTCTTTTACAACGCAAAAGGTCATCTCTTACAACGCAAAATGCCGTCTTTCGCAATGCGAAAGACGGCATTTTGCCATGCGCCTGACTGTCAGCGCGTTACACTGCACCGGCGTTACTTCTCCGAATAGAGCACCTGCACCACCGTCTGCCCTACCGCCCCGAGCGTGGAGCGGTCGATATGCTCCATGTCGTCGCTGACCGTATGCCACGTCGGCCCGAAGGTGCTCTGGCGGCAATCGGGGTAATATGAAACGATGTCGATTGTCGGTATCTTGGCTTTCTCGTTCACAGGGATGTGGTCGTCGGTTACATATCCGCCGTCCTGGTTGACGAAATAGCTGCCGAAGCCTACAACATCGGCGGCAGCCCACACCTTTTTCACAATGTCGGGGGCATACTGCATCGACATGCCTTCACGCCAGAACTGCGCGCCCTGGCCGCCAACCATGTCTAAAAGGATGCCGTAGCGCGCCTTGTAGCCCTGCTTGTGGGGGTTGGCCGACCAGTGTTGTGCGCCCAACGCCCACGAGTCGCCGTTGTCGGCAACGTCGCTCCAGCGCGGCACTCCCCAGTCTTCGGCGTCGAAACATACAAAGTCCACGCCCACGGCGAGCTTCGTAGTGTCGCTGTGCAGCAGCCGGGCAAGCTCCAGCATCACGGCCACGCCGCTCGCACCGTCGTTCGCCCCGAGCACAGGCTTGCGCCAGTTGGCGCTGTCAGGGTCGTTGTCTGCCCACGGACGGGTGTCCCAATGGGCGCAGAGCAGCACCCTCTCGGTAAGTTCCGGGCGGTAACTGGCAATGATGTTGGTGGCCTTCAGCGGCGTGCCGTCATATCCGCTGAGCGTCACGCGCTGCTCGGTCACGCCGAGTCCGTACTGCTTGAACTTCGCAACAATCCAGCTGCCGCACTCGTCGTGGGCCTTGCTGTTCATCGTGCGGGGGCCGAAGTCGCACTGCGCCTTGCAATAGGCGTATGCGCTGTCGGCGCTGAACGCCGGGCCTACCGGCTGCATCGCAATGCCGCTTCCGTCGCCCGAAGCCGCTTTCTTGTTGCTGTTGCAGGCGACGAAAAGCACCGCGAACAGAATAAATAGGATTTTGGATTTCATTGTCTTTCTTATTTTCAGTAGTTAAAGGGGCAAATGGGTCATCGCCCACCGCGTTCGCCAAGCAGTTAAAGACAAATGCCTTGTATGCTTGTCCTCGTTTCTTGTTTGCTGAAACAACGGCTTTAACTACTTAGCCAACGCAGTGAGCGGCAACCACTCTAAAAACTTTTACTGCTCATTATTAAATTTTTCCTTGCACATCGGCCATCACCCTAAGCCAGTTGCCGCCCCAGATGCGGGCTATGTCGCCCTCGGAATAGCGGCGGCGGAGCAGGTGCATGGTGAAGTTCAACATCTCGGAAGAGTCGGCAAAGCCGCTTACGCCGCCGTCGCCGTCAAAGTCTGTGCCTATGCCCACATGCTCTATGCCCATTATCTTGACGGCATGTTCAAGGTGGGCGATGGCGTCAAGCACGGTAGCCTCTTGCCCGTCGTTGCGCAGGAAGCCGTGATACAGCGTTATGTGGGCCACTCCGCCCTTGGCCGCAAGTGCACGCAGCTGGTCGTTGGTGAGGTTTCTCGGCACGTCGCACAGCGCCTTGCAGTTGCTGTGGCTGCACACAATGGGCTTCAGGCTGATGTCAAGCGCGTCGTAAAAGCTCTTCTCCGAGGCGTGGCTCATGTCTACCATGACGCCGCAACGGTTCATCTCGCGTATCACTTCGGCTCCGAACGCGCTCACGCCGCCGTGGGTTGACGAGCCGCGAGCACTGTCGCAGATGTCGTTGTCGCCGTTGTGGCACAGCGTGATGTACACCACTCCGCGCCCTGCAAAGTGCTCCACGTTGCTCAGGTCGTGCTCAAGCGCGAGTCCGTTCTCTATCCCGAACATCACGGAACGCCGCCCGGCGCGCTTGTTTGCATACAGGCTGCCGGGTGATATGGCGCGGCCAAGATAGCCGTTGTTCGCCTCAATGATAGCTTCAAGCTTGTCAAAGATGTGTTCGGCGTATGCTTTCGGACTGTCAAACGGCGGCTTCACCAAGTCGCGGAACGCCTCTCCCGGCTTCGGTTGCGGCAAGTAGGCGGCCATTATGACAGCATCCTGACGGCCGTCGGCCATCTTGTGCATGTCTACAAGTATGCGTGGGTCGCGCCGGTCGAAGTGAATGCCTTGCGGAAAGAACATCGGCGTGTCGCAATGTGTGTCCAAAGTGAGCACACGCCGGTGGATTTCTTTTGCGCCGGCGAACGTCCGCGCCTCGTCTACAAGCCACTTGAACAGTGGCAATCCGCTGCCGTCAAGCCATTCGGGATGCCACTGCACGCCCATCACCGGCTTCTGTCCGCTGCTCTCCATGGCCTCAATCACGCCGTCGGGCGACACCGCCGCGACGCTAAAACGCCGTCCGCAGGCGCGCACGGCCTGATGATGAAACGAATTGACGGGCAGTGTTTCCATATTATATAATGTGGAAAGAACCGTGCCGGGGAGTATTCTCACCGTATGGGTAGGCTCGCCGCGGTCGGCATCCTGACTGTGTTTTATCAACGGATGAACGTCGCCTGACGGGCAAACGGGCTTCAGGCTTCCCGTAGAAAAGCCCTCGGCGATGTCCTGCTCCACTTCTCCGCCCATTGCGGCGGCCAGCACCTGCATGCCACGGCATATCCCGAGGATGGGCAGCTGGCGGTTGCAGGCCAGGCGGACGGTCATCAGTTCGGCCTTGTCACGTTCGCGGTTGACCGAATGAAGGCGTGGAGAAGGCTCCTCGCCCGTCCACAACGGGTTGACGTCTCCTCCGCCCGTAAGCACTAATCCGTCAATATTGTCGAGCGTGCGGATTATCGCGTCCTTGTCAGCCAACGGCGGAATGACAACCGGCACGCCGCCGGCCGCGGCCACAGACTTGTAATAATGGTCGGCCAGACGCGTCTCGCCGTCGACAAAATTGCCTGTAAGCCCTATCAATGGCTTGTTCTCCGCCTCCGGGAAACGCGAGTATGCGCTTTCAAGGCAAGCATCAATATCAAACGGTAACATCGTTAAGTCCGCTCCCTTATTTCCTCAACTCCTGCGGCACAGGCACTTCCCTCTTGATGCTCTGCTCAAGGGATATAAGCGTCTCGGTAGCCACCACGCCGGGAATGCCCTGCATCTGGTTGTTCAGAAGGTCCATAAGCTGCTCGTTGTCGCGTGCATACAGCTTTACAAGCATGGTGTAAGGGCCTGTCGTGAAGTGGCACTCCACTATTTCGGGGATGTGCTCAAGGCGTTCAACCACCGACTTGTACATGTTTCCTCGTTCAAGCGTTATGCCGACATAGGTGCACGTCGAATAGCCGAGGCTTTTCGCATTGACGTCAAATCCACTGCCGGTGATTACCCCGTTTTCAATAAGATGCTGCACACGCTGGTGTATCGCGGCGCGCGAAACGCCACACTCCGCCGCAACATCCTTGAACGGTATGCGGGCGTTCTTAGACAATATGCTAAGAATTTTCCTGTCGAGACTGTCTATTTTCTCCATTTCTTAAGGTTTATATTCTTGTTTTTCTTGTGTATTCCTGCTTATTGTGACAATAGAATTAATGCGAGCAAATATAATCATTAAAAATGACACGCACAACATTTTGACATGTTTTTTAGCAGATTTGAGGCATTATGAAATAAAATAGGGAGACTTTCTACAGTCTCCCTAACGTTCTGTTGACAAACGAGTGTTATTTGTCAGCTTTTACCTTTGCCGCGCTCCTTGCCTTGGCAGTGGCCGCAACGGGCTTTCCCTTGGTTGTTCCAGGCTGCGTACCTGTGGCTTCAGCCTTTTTAACTCCAACCACTTCGACGGTGAAAACCAACGTGCTGAAGGGCTTGATTTTGCCGGCCTGACGCTCGCCATAAGCCAGGTTGTAAGGTATATACAGCTCCCACTTGCTGCCTACGGGCATCATTGTCAGTGCTTCAGTCCACCCCTTGATAACCTGGTTGGGACGGAACTTTGTCACGGGGTCTTTCCTTTTATAGCTGCTGTCGAACACAGTGCCGTCCAAAAGGCGGCCTTCGTACTTGACTGAAACCTCGTCTTTCTCACTGGGAATTTCGCCAGTACCCTTCACAAGCACCTTGTATTGCAGCCCTGAAGGCGTAGTCACCACGCCGGGCTTCTGCTTGTTGGCGGCCAGAAATTCCTCGCCGGCCTTCTTGGTGGCGGCGTTGCGCTCGTCAACGGCCTGCTTGAAAGCCTTGTCGAAATAAGCCTTGGCCGCATCTGCGGTCATCAAGTCGCTGCCGCCTTGCAGCGCACCTATGAAGCCTTCGTTGAATATGCGCTCGCTGATGGAGTCGTTACGGCCGGCAAACTCGTCTTTCAGGAACGGCAGCATACGCTGACTTACCATCTGGGCTATCTGTTCCCCAGCGTAATAAGCCTTGCTCTTGTCGTCAAAACCCTTGGCCATGGCGTCCCTGTAACCACGGATGAAATCGTCCATGTAGGCCGTGTCCACACCTAAGCTCTGCTTTAAATAAGGTATAAGGCCGTCTGTGCGCACCATGCCGGCGGCATAGCTCAACGAGTCGGCAGCCGTTTTGAGCGCTGTTACAGCGCCGCGCTGCGTGTCATCGCCGGCCTGCGCCGTCTTCGTCTTCCTTTCAGCGGCATTTGCTCCACTGAAAAATACGCCCGCCATGACGGCGAGCGTAAAGATGGATTTTATGTTCATTTCCTTTAACACTTGATTATTTCCTGCCCAAACCAACAAGCTCAATCTTGAATATGAGCGTAGAGAAAGGCTTGATTTGCGGTGTCTCACAGTCGCCGTAAGCCTTGTCGTAAGGTATTACAACTTCCCATACGCTGCCCACGGGCATGTGTGTGAGGGCTGTGGTCCATCCGGGAATTACCTGGTTTGCACGCAATGCAACAGGCTCCTTGCGCTTGTAAGAGCTGTCAAACACCTTTCCGTCGATTGTCTTGCCCTCATAATGTACACGCACCAGTGAAGTGTCTTTCGGCATTTCGCCCTTACCTTCCTTGATGACCTTGTAAAGCACGCCGCCGTCAAGCTTCTTCACGCCAGCCTGCTTTTCGTATTTGGCAATATATTCCGCGCCAGCCTTCTTGTTCTCTCCATACTGCTGCTCCATAGCCTTCGACTTGATGGCCTGCGACTTTGTCTGCCATACCATCTGCGCCTGCTCCTGAGTCATGATTGTCTTTCCGCCCTTGACGCCGCTGATGAGTGCCGCCATGAGGTTCTTCATTGATATGCTCTTGGTCGAATCTTCGCCGAAGAGGTCGTGGTTGATGGCCTTAACCATCTGGTTTGACAGCTGCTGGCCAATCTGCACGCCAGCGTAATAAGCGGCCTTCTTCTTGTCGTCGCCTGCGTTGACACCGACATTGAGACCCTTGACGAACTCGTCGATGTAAGCGGTGTCGATACCCATACCCCTCGTAATGTACTCTTTGAGGCTTTGTCCCTGCATTACGCCCATAGCGTAACTTACGGTATCGATTTCACTCTTGAGGTCTGCCTTGGGCGTAGAGTTGCCACAAGACACGAACATTGCGGATGCGACTACCGCAACGGCTGCAAATGTAAGTTTTTTCATTGCTTGTTATGTTATTAATTGATTATTCACATAAGCCCCTCCCTTTCGGGATGGCTGGGGAGGGGCTTCCAATCACATTACCTCTATCAGCTCCACGTCGAACACGAGGGTTGCGAACGGGGGTATTGTAGAGCCTGTGCCGCGCTCGCCATAGCCGAGCTGGTAAGGTATGAAGAAGCGGTATTTCGCGCCTTCCTGCATCAGCTGCAGGCCCTCTGTCCACCCGGCGATTACCTGGTTGAGGGGGAACACTGCCGGTTCGCCGCGCTGTACGCTGCTGTCGAACACCGTTCCGTCAATCAAAAAGCCCTCATAGTGGCACTTAACCTTGTCCGTTGCCTTCGGCTTCTGTCCGTTGCCTTCGCGCAACACCTTGTATTGCAGTCCGCTGGGCAGGGTCACCACGCCGTCCTTTGCGGCGTTCTCGGCGAGGTATTTCTCGCCTTCGGCCTTCGCCTTCTTGCCTTTTTCGGCCATCTCGGCGTTGGCTTTCTCCTCCTGCTTGCGGAAAAATTCCTGCACTATTGTCTGCGCCTCGCGGTCGCCCACTTTCGGTTCAACGCCAGCCAGCACGTCCTTTATTGCCGTGGCGAAATCGTCTATGTCAAGACCTGTTGCTCCCATCTGCGCCAACTGGCGGCCGATGCCAAGCCCCAAAGCGTAACTTAACTTGTCCATTTTTCTGAATTTGAATTTTTCTTTACACCTTATTAAAAACCGTGCAAAGGTAATGTTTTTATCCGATTACGGCTGCATTATTATGGAAATTTCACTAATTTTGTGGAAAGAAGAGAAGATTAGGAGTTATAGAAGTTAAAGAAGTTATCGCTCGCTGCACTCGCTAAGAAGTTAAAGCCATAACCTTTGTCAGTTGACAAGAAACGAGAGACAAGTTGACAAGGGACGATAAACAAGCTGACAAGTGGCAAGAGGCAAGCTGACAAGTGACGAGGAAAGAGTAGGCAGCAAACTAAGGTAATGGCTTTAACTTCTTAGCGAGCGCAGCGAGCGATAACTTCTTTAACTTCTATAACTTCCCCAAAAAGAATTGAACATGAAAAAACTCTTTGTCCTTACCGGTGCGGGAATGTCTGTCGAGAGCGGACTGAGCACCTTCCGCGACGCCGACGGCCTGTGGGAGAACTACCCCGTGGCGCGCGTCGCAACGCATGAGGCATGGCTGCAAGACCCTGTCTACGTAAACAACTTCTACAACATGCTGCGCAAGAAACTGCTGGAGGCGAAACCGAACGAGGGCCACCGCCTCGTGGCCGCGCTCGAACGGAAATATGACGTCACCGTGGTGACGCAGAATGTTGACAACCTGCACGAGGAGGCAGGCAGCTCGCGCGTAATCCATCTGCACGGGGAACTGATGAAGACGTGCTCCAGCCGCGACGTTGACAACCCCCGTTACTGGCGCACGATGACGGCAGACGACATCGACGTGGCGCCCGGCGAGAAGGCCGGCGACGGCTCGCTGCTGCGCCCGTACATAGTGTTCTTCGGCGAGGCGGTGCCCAACATCAGCGTGGCGGCTGACTACGCGCGGCAGGCCGACCTGTTTGTCATCATAGGAACGTCGCTCAACGTCTACCCGGCGGCCGGACTCGTGCAGTACGCCGCACCGTCAGTACCCGTCTACCTAATCGACCCAAAGCCCGTAATGGCCGCCGGACGGCACGACGTGCGCCACATAATGAAAGGCGCGTCGGAAGGCATGCGGGAGCTGTCGGGCATCCTTCTCGGAGACGAATGACAAACGGTTTCAACATGAGTCCGATATAAGCACACATCTGTATCAGCGGATTTGCAATCCGCTGCACAATTGTACGGCGGATTGCAAATCAACCGATACAGATGTGTGCCACACTTTCAACGTCAAGTAAGATAACACATTGCAAATCAACATGTTACACATTACACTGCAAAAGGCCACCTTTTGGACGGTAAAAGGTGGCCTTTTAGCGTGCAAAAGACGGCCTTTTGCATTCCAATTTGCCGTGTTTTAAATTGAGAATGGAGAAATGAGAATGGAGAATTATGATTTGCTTTGTTGGCAGTCAACCTCAAAGGTAATCATAATTCTCCATTCTCATTTCTCCATTCTCAATTTAACATGCACTTAAAATATCGCATTTCGTTTCACCGTATGCGATATTTTTCTTATTTTTGCGCCAATATGTGAAATATGGAAAACAACAAACAAACATACGAAAAGACATGGAAGACTTGGAAAAAGGCGGAATGCAGTTGCCTGACAACGCATTCCGCGAACTGAAAGAGGGCGAGGAATACCGCCCTGTGATGGACCCGCGCAAGGCCTACCCCGAAGTTAACGGATGGTCGGTGACGTGGGGTGTGCTCATGACGATACTCTTCTCGGCTGCCGCCGCATACCTCGGCCTGCGCGTGGGACAGGTGTTCGAGGCCGCCATACCTATAGCCATCATAGCCGTGGGAGTGTCTACCGCCGCCAAACGGCGCAACCCTCTCGGCGAGAACGTCATCATACAGAGCATCGGAGCATGCTCGGGCGCAGTGGTGGCGGGCGCCATCTTCACCCTGCCGGCAATCTACATACTTGAAGACAAGTATCCCGGCATGGGCGCGTCGTTCGTCGAGATATTCCTCAGCTCGCTCCTCGGAGGCGTCCTGGGCATACTGTTCCTCATCCCGTTCCGCAAGTATTTCGTGAGCGACATGCACGGGAAATACCCCTTCCCCGAAGCCACCGCCACCACGCAGGTGCTCGTAAGCGGAGCAAAGGGCGGACAGCAGGCCAAGCCCTTGCTGCTGGCCGGACTGGTGGGCGGACTGTATGACTTCATCGTGGCCACCTTCGGATGGTGGAACGAGAACTTCACCACGCGCGTAATCGGCCTCGGCGAGATGCTGGCCGACAAGGCAAAGCTCGTGTTCAAGGTAAACACCGGCGCGGCGGTGCTCGGCCTCGGCTACATCGTCGGACTGAAATACGCCCTCATCATCTGCCTCGGCTCGCTGGCGGTATGGTGGCTCATAGTGCCGCTTATGGCCGTACTGTTCGACAGCCAAGTGCTCAACCAGTGGGACCCGGCCATCGCCACCGCCGTAGGTGACATGTCGCCGGAGCAGATTTTCACCTCTTACGGCAAGTACATCGGCATAGGCGGCATAGCCATGGCCGGCATCATAGGCATCATCAACTCGTGGGGCATCATAAAGAACGCCGTCAGCCTGGCGGCACGCGAGATGCGCGGAGGCAAGAGCGACACGAAAAAAGTGCTCCGTACGCAGCGTGACATACCATTCAAGGTCATAGCCATAGGCTCTATAGCCACAATAGCAATCATCTTCCTGTTCTTCTGGTTCGGAGTGATGAAAGGCAACCTGCTCTTCGCTGTTGCCGGAATATTGCTCGTGGCTGTAATTGCCTTCCTCTTCACAACCGTCGCAGCCAACGCGATAGCCATCGTAGGCAGCAACCCCGTGTCAGGAATGACACTGATGACGCTCATCCTCGCATCCGTAATAATGGTGGCCGTAGGGCTTAAAGGCACAGGCGGCATGGTGGCCGCGCTCATCATGGGCGGCGTGGTATGCACCGCGTTGTCGATGTCGGGAGCGTTCATCACCGACCTGAAAATAGGCTACTGGCTCGGCACCACGCCCAAAAAGCAGGAAACATGGAAGTTCCTCGGCACGTTGGTGTCGGCCGCTACAGTCGGCGGAGTGATGATTTTGCTTGACAAGACATACGGTTTCGCCAGCGGACAGTTAGCCGCTCCGCAGGCCAACGCCATGGCGGCGGTCATCGACCCGCTGATGAACGGCGTGGGCGCCCCGTGGATTTTATACGGCATAGGCGCACTCATAGCCATCATCCTGACACTGTTCAAAATCCCTGCACTGGCCTTCGCCCTCGGCATGTTCATCCCGATAGAGCTTAACATTCCGCTGCTCGTGGGCGGAGCAGTCAACTGGTATGTCACATCCCGTTCCAAAGACGCAGCCGTAAACAAGGCTCGCGGAGAGAAAGGCACGCTCATCGCCAGCGGCTTCATCGCCGGAGGAGCGCTCATGGGAGTAGTAAGCGCGCTGCTGCGCTTCGCCGACATCAACCTTGTCAACGCCGAATGGCTTGCCAATCCGCTGTCGCAGGTATGCGCACTCGTGGCATACGTGCTGCTAATCACTTACTTTATAAAAGCAACAAAGAAAAGGTGAGAAGGTGAAAAAGTGAGAAGGTGAGAAAGAATTGCTTTATTTGGCTTTTCTTTCTCACCTTCTCACTTTTTCACCTTCTCACCTTTTACATCACGCATCGATATTAGCATAAGTGGCGTTCTCCTCTATGAACTGGCGGCGAGGCTCCACATCGTCACCCATGAGCATTGAGAATATCTCGTCGGCCTCGGCCGCATTCTCGATGGTTACCTGCTTCAGGAGACGCGTTTCGGGGTTCATGGTCGTTTCCCAGAGCTGTTCCGGGTTCATCTCTCCAAGACCTTTGTAACGCTGTGTATGGATGCTCTTGCCGTCATCTACGCCCTCTCCGTACTTGTCGAGGAAGGCCTGACGCTGCTGATCGGTGTAACAGTACTCCTTGACCTTGTTCTTATACGTGCAGAGGTAAAGCGGCGGAGTGGCGATATACAAGTGGCCTTCCTGTATTACCTTCGGCATGAAGCGGTAGAAGAGTGTCATTATAAGGGTGTCGATGTGTGAACCATCGACGTCGGCGTCGGTCATTATGATGATTTTGTCGTACCTCAGCTTGTCGATATTGGCCTCCTTGTCGTCCTCGCCGTCAACGCCGAAGCGCACGCCGATGCTCTGGATGATGTTCATTACCGACTCGCTCTCGAACACCTTGTGCCACATCACCTTCTCCACGTTGAGGATTTTACCGCGCAAAGGCAGTATGGCCTGCGTGAAGCGGTTGCGTCCCTGCTTGGCCGAACCGCCCGCCGAGTCACCCTCGACAAGGAAAATCTCGCACTCCTTGGGGTCTTTGTTGGAGCAGTCAGCCAGCTTTCCGGGCAGTCCGCCGCCGCTCATGGGGTTCTTTCTCTGCACGCTTTCACGCGCCTTACGCGCCGCGATGCGCGCCGTTGCGGCAAGGATTACCTTGTCACATATTTGCTTCGCCTCCTTCGGATGCTCCTCCAAGTAGTATGAAAGGGCCTCAGACACGGCCTGGCGCACGGCTCCCGTCACCTCACTGTTGCCTAACTTGGTCTTCGTCTGGCCTTCAAACTGCGGCTCGGCGACCTTGATTGATATTACGGCGGTCAAGCCCTCGCGGAAGTCTTCGCCAGCGATTTCGATTTTGGCCTTCTCTATCTGCTTGGAGATTGCAGGGTCGGCGTCGGCATACTTCTTAAGAGTTGACGTCAGTGCCATGCGAAACCCGACGAGATGTGTACCGCCTTCTATGGTGTTGATGTTGTTTACGTAAGAGTGGATGTTCTCGCTGTAATCGGTGTTATACATCACCGCCACCTCGATAGGTATGCCCTGCTTCTCGGTCTTGAGGTAGATTACGTCGTCGAAGAGGTGTGTACGGTGGCGGTCGATGTAGCGGACGAACTCCTTGAGGCCGTCAACGGCGTGGAACACCTCCTGCTTTGTCTTTCCCTCCTCGTCGGGACGAAGGTCGGTAAGCGTTATTTTTATACCGGCGTTGAGGTACGCCAGCTCGCGCATGCGCTTGGCTATGATGTCGTATTTGTAAACAGTCGTGGTGAAGATTGTGGGGTCCGGCCAGAACTGCTGACGCGTTCCGCGCAGCTCTGTCTCGCCGACAACCTTTACGGGGTACAGCGGCTTGCCCTTCTCGTATTCCTGCTGGTAGATTTTTCCGTCACGGAACACCTGCGAGAGCATGTGCGTTGACAGCGCGTTGACGCACGATACGCCCACGCCGTGCAGACCGCCTGAAACCTTATATGAGCCTTTGTCAAACTTGCCTCCGGCGTGGAGCACTGTCATCACGACCTCAAGAGCCGACTTGTGCAGCTTCTTGTGCTCGTCAACAGGTATGCCTCGGCCGTTATCCTGAACGGTGATTGAGTTGTCCTCGTTGATTGTAACCTCTATATGTGTGCAGTACCCGGCCATGGCCTCGTCGATAGAGTTGTCCACGGTCTCGTTGACCAGGTGGTGCAAACCTTTCTCGCTGATGTCGCCTATGTACATCGCCGGGCGCTTGCGCACGGCTTCAAGCCCCTCAAGCACCTGGATGTTACTGGCCGAATAATTGTTCTCGTTGATTTGATTTTCTGCCATTTTCAAATTAATGTATATTGACTTGCAAAAGTAGTAAAAAAAACCAACATGGCGAAATTTTAATTCTTAAAAACTATTTTACAAGTTGACAAGGAACGAGGGACAAGCAGACAAGGAACAAGGGACAAGTTGACGAGGAACAAGGGACAAGTTGACAAGGAACGAGGGACAAGTTGACGAGGAACGAGGGACAAGTTGACAAGCCCCCTTTTCACCTTTTCACCCCTTCACCTTTTCACCTTTCCATAACTACTTGACAATCAGCGGCGTTGCAAAAGGCCGTCTTTCAGGCTGCAAAAGACGGTCTTTTACACGCTAAAAGGCCACCTTTTGGAATGCAAAAGGTGGCCTTTCGTAAAACAGGTAAAAAGTACAGGGTTATTCAACGACTATCATCGTCCAGTATTTCAGCGACGGCAGGGTGAACACCACCTCGCCACCGGCCTGCTTGAACGGCAGTTCTTGCACGGCGCCTCCAAGCGCATCGGGCGTAGCCACCCATATTTTGTTGACCTTCGCCGTTGCTTTCATGCGCAAGGGCAGGCCCTCGACAAGGCGCGGTTCGGGCATTGTGCCGTTCATGTCGCGCCAGCTCAGGTTGTCGGCGTCCATGAAGTTGAGCAGGTGTACCACCTTCTTGTCGCCCACCTGACGCGAGAACGCGGTGACGTTGCCTATTACCGGCGGCCACGCGGCCACCTTAACGTCTGACGTCGAGCTTACTCCAGCCTCTGTCTCAGTGCCTCCGCCGCGCAGAAGGTTCTGGTAAGCGGTCATAAAGTCGTAGTATCTTACGATGGCGTCCCTAAGCTCCTGCGACATCGTGAGGTTGTCGTTGGGGAAGTATTCCTTGCACAACATGTGGTCGCCAAGTTCAAGGTGAGAGCCTCCGAGGGCGAACATCACGGCGTCGGTGAGCAGCACTCCGGGCGTGTTGAACTCGCCCGGGTTGTCCGCCTTGGTGTAGTTCATGTATGCGGCGAACACCGTCTGCAGGTCATGCCGGCCGTAAAGCTCGTTGTTGTGGATGATGTCGCGTATCGAGCTGAACGACGCCTCGCTGTCCCACAGCTCGTTGTAGAGGAAGTCAACGTCGCCCTGGGCTATCGAGTAAGTGCCGTAGCTGCTCACGGCGTTCATGACGAGGCGCTTGTCGGGACGGCGCTCCTTCATGGCCTTTACGAACGACTCGTAGCCCAGCTGCAGGTTGGCCTTGCCGCCGTCGTAGGTGTACAGGTTGCCACGGTCGCCCAGCTGGTCGATTTGGTAACCGTCAAAGTCGAAGTTGGCGTACACGTCGTCGTTCCTGTCGCCTATGTACTGATGCCACTCCTTGTTGGCAGGGTTGACGAGATAGATGTCGCTCTTCCACGAGTCGGGCAGGTCGTGGCTGTCCTTCTGGCTGTGCTTTGTGTCCTTGAACAGATACCATTCTTCCTTCACTCCGTCCTGCGCGGCGTCTGACAGCGCGCCGAAACAGAGGTTGTAGAACATGGCCTTCATGCCGTAAGAGTGCTGCACGTCGATGTACTTCTTTATTACCGACGTGTAGACGTCGCGGTTCGCAATGTCCTTGTACACCTCGTCAAGCTTGTCGCGCGTGCCGCCGAGCGGCCAGTGGTGCTTGTTGTGCCAGTCCTGGAACTGCACTCCGTTGATATGGCAGCGGTTGAGGAATGCCATCTCCTGCTCTATCACGCCGTCGGCGGTCTTCGATGCGTCGAACGTTGCAACGAAGCCGTAGCGCGGGAAGCGCGTCCAGTCGCTCGAAACGTCAACGCCTATCGTGCCGAGCACGGTCTCCGAGCCGTCGCTTTCAGTGCGGTAAACGTCTACAAGATAGCCTGTGAAGTCGGCGTCGGGCGCAGTCCACGTCCACGTCTGGCCGCTTGCGGCCTGCTCGGCCACGACCTCCGTCTGCGTGCGGTAGCGCACCTTGGCGTCAGCCGGGACTGTTCCCACTGCGGTGAACGTCACCGTTTCGCCGGGCTTGTAGCACGCCTTGTCGGTAGAAAGGCTAACGGTGAGGCTGGCGTTCACCTTCACCACGTCGGTCACTTCGCCCGTAATGTCGGTTTCGGGCTTTGCTGTCACGTTGTCATCGTCGCTGCACGCCCACATTGCCATCAGTGCAACGACCGAATATATCAGTTTTCTCATGTACTTACTGTTTTGCTATTGTTATTGTTTCGGTGAGCTGGTTGAGCGTAATATTATACGTACCGGCCTCTGCTATCTTCCATTTGTTGTCAACGTTCATAATGTCCGTTGTGAGGTATTGCGCCTTCAGGGCGTCGCTCTTCTTGTCTATGAAGAGGGCTTTCTCCTCCTGTCCGGTAGGTGCGGCTCCGTTCTCGGCGGACATGAACCATGCTCCGTTCCAGTCGCTGCTCCTGTCGCAGGTGAACTTCAGTTCTCCGGCGTTGAGTGTTCCCGTCCATGTCATAACGTATGGGTTGGACTCGTCCTTCGTCATCGGCACGGCATCGTCGAGCGACCAGCCGCCCGGCGCTGCGTCACCGACAAGCCATATCGTCTCGTATGGCGTGAACACGCTCATCAGCATGCGCTCGTTGCCGCTGCGTATGTCAAGGCATATCTTGTAAGCCTTGCCTAATTCGTCGGACTTCAGGCGCCATTTGTTGTCGGGGTCGAAGCCCGGCACGAACTCGACTGACGAGTCGGTATAGGGCGCATCGGGCTGTGTGGCCTTGTAGTTGTTCTCCCAACTGCCGCTCGCCGTCGCGAACTTGAAGTCGCCTTCGTTGTTGAATTCGGCTCCGTAACGGAACAGGAAGGGGTCAAGAGCATCCTGCGTCATTGGCTTGAAGCTGTAGCCGTCCATGCCGTCGATGAACCATATCGCGTCGTATGGCGGCGTCACGCCGTCAGACTTGACCGTAGTGATTGTGCCGTCGAGCAGGTTCAGGGTGATGGTATAGTCGTGGGCTTCGGTTATTTCAAAGAGATTGTCGGGCTGGTCGGCCTGCGTGCGCAAAACGAGTTGTCCGTCGTCGCCGCGGTTGTAGGAAGGAAGTTCCTCGCCGAGAGTGGTTATGAACTTGTACGTACCTGCCTTCATGTAGCCCGTATAGGTAAACTGTCCGTTGTCGGTGCGCGTCATCTCCTCGGCGTTCGACAGGTCGGTGCCGCCCGGTGTGGCCGTTCCTGTAACATAAAGGGTGGTTGTTACGGGTTCGTATGATGTGACATTCAACTGCGCTGTGGCCGTCTGCACCTCGTCAACACCGGCCACAACGGCCGTGACACGGGGGTCAAAGGCGGCACGGTTGTCGGCCTTCACGCCGAAATTGTCACGCAATATGGAGTTAAGTTGCTCCACCGTAGCCGACCATTCATACTGCTGCGTCATTTCCTCGGCCGCCACATACGGCTCGGCGAAGTTCGTTCCGGCCTCGGCCAGTTCGAGTTTGTAGGTTATGCGGTTGCCCGTGCCGTGGTTGGTGCCGCTCGTCCATGTCAGCGTCAGCGCGTTGTCAGAGTGGCTTGCCTCGTCAAGCGTTATGTCGGTGGCGTTTGCCGTGATGGCGAGTTCAGTCTCGCCTTTGTTCAGTTCGGTGTAATCGTCGTCGGCACAAGCGCCCAGCAAGGCACAGCCGAGCATAAGAAGCACCGGTCTCAATATATGTCTTTTCATGTTGTCGGTATTTAGTTGTAAGATTAATAACCTGGATTTTGTGTCAAAAGCGGGTTCGCGTCAATCTCCGTCTGCGGTATCGGGAAGAGCAGGCGGTCTTTGGTTACGTTGCCCTTGCCTATGCTTCGCAGGAAGTTTATGGCGTAGTCGCCGTGCTCAAGGCGTATCATGTCAAACCAACGGTGCCCCTCGAAGGCCAGCTCCATGCGGCGTTCGTGGATTATCTTCTCACGCATCTCTTCCTGTGTAAGCCCCGATACGGCTGCAAGTCCTGCCCTGCTGCGCACGATGTTGAACGGAGCGGCGGCCTCGTCGGTAAGTCCCTGCTCGTTAAGGGCTTCCGCTTCCATCAGCAATACGTCGGCATAACGGTAGATAACGAAGTTGGCCGGAGAGGTGTTGTACTCTGGAGATACGCTCTTGGGAACAAGGAACTTGCGGACGTTATAGCCCGTGTTAGACCACGAACTCTTGTAATCCATTCCGTCGAAAGGCGGACATCCCTCGTACAAAACTGTCAAGTCCTTGCGCAGGTCGCCGTCTTCATACTGTTCGACGAACTCCTGTGTGGGGAGATTCCAGCCGTAACTGCCGGCCACCATGTCGGAGTTGCGCGGTCCCATGAACGTAGACAGCCACGACATCTGTGGGTTGTTGCCCCAAAAGTCGTTCTCGGTGTCGCCGCTGTACTGCACCTCGAAAAGTGACTCCGCACCATTGTTGATGGTCGCGTCGAAGTTATCCTCATACTTGCAGTTGGCCAAGTCGTAGCCCATAGCAGTGATGTCCTTGCACAATTGCTCGGCCTTTGCATAATAGTCCTTGTTGTCCGGAGCGAGCGTAAGGTATATGTCGGCCATCATCGCCATAGCGGCTTCGCGGCAGGCACGGCCCTTGTCGTCGTCAGAATAATCGGCTTTGGCCGGCAAACGGTCAATTCCCTCCTGACAATCCTTGATGATTTGAGCATAGACTTCTTCTTTCGTGGCACGCGCTATGGCCGTATTGTCGCCCGGGTTGAAAGGTTCGAGGCGCAAAGGCACGCCGCCGAAGAGGCGCACAAGTATGTAATAGTAATGCGCACGGAGGAAATACGCCTCGCCAAGGCTTTGGCTGCGCACATCATCAGACACTCCGGAAGCATTCAGGAGGTTCTGTATCGTGGTGTTGCACTGGCCTATGCCCACCCACGGAGAGCGCCAAAGATACAGCGCCATGGCGTTGTCGCTCTGCGTGATGAAGTTCGACGCCTGCACGGTTTCTATTCCGTCAGTGCCTCCTCCGGCACCAACCTCGCTGTTTCCGGCCACAATGTCGAGCGTCCATATACGCTGGTTATACATGTTTGAAGACTGCAATGTGCGGTAACAGCCAAGCGTCAGCGCCTTGGCTATGTCGTCGGTCATGGCCGTTTCAGGGTCAAGCGTATTGTGGGGAGACAAATCCAGGAAATCGGAACACGACGAAACAGCCACCGCCGTGAAGCCTGCCAATATGATGTTTCTTATTGTTTTCATTGTCATTGATGGTTTTAGAAGTTAAAGTTCAGGCCGAAACTGTATGTCCTTGAAATAGGATAACGTGACAGGTCGATGCCGTTGATGTCCACTTCGGGGTCGAAACCGGAGTACGAAGTGATTGTTGCCACGTTCTCGCAGGAGAACGACAGGCGCATGGCTTCTATCCCGAGCTTTGCCAACCACTTATCGGGGAAGTTGTATGCAAGCGTTATGTTCTTCAGTCGTAGGTACGAACCGTCTTCCACAAAGCGGTCAGACACACGGTTGTTGTTGTTCGGGTCGCCATAGACTGCACGCGGCATGGAGTTGCTTGTGCCCTCGCCCGTCCAGCGGTTGAGCACGTCCGTCGTCTGGTTATATGCCGCAGACATGCCCGTATTGTCAATGTTGTTGGCGTTGAAAATCTTGTTTCCGGCCACGCCCTGCAAGTAAACGGACAGCTCGAAGCCCTTGTATGAAAGCGAGTTGTTCATCGAAAAGAGCCATGTAGGATTGGGATTGCCTATCACGGTGCGGTCTTCGTCGTTTATAACGCCGTCGTTGTTCAGGTCGCGGAAGCGTATGTCGCCCGGCTCCGCGCCAGTCTGTATGGCGTGGTTATTGATTTCCTGCTGGTTCTGGAATATCCCGTCAGTCACATATCCGTAGAAAACGTTGATGGGATAGCCGTCCGCAAGCATGGTTACATACGAATTGTTGACCTGGTTTATATAGTAAGGCACGTCGCTGTTGAGGTCTTTTATCTTGTTGCGGTTGTACGTCGCCGTGACGGTTGTCTCCCAGCGGAGCGGCTTTTCAAAATTAACGGTGCGCAGGCTAAACTCGAACCCCTTGTTGCTTACACGTCCGGCGTTGGTGTATGTGGTTGAAGTGTCCTCGAAGCCGGAGGTTATCGGGATTGAGGCTTTCACGAGCATGTCGCGCGTTTCCTTGATATACGCATCGAGAGAGAGGACTATGCGCGAACGAAGGAACGACGCGTCAATGCCGAAGTTGGTCTGCGCCACCTCCTCCCAGTGGATGTACGGGTTGGCAAGAGTCGACGCATAAAGCACCGTCTGGTTGTTTCCTGCTGTGCCAAGCGGGTATCTGCCAGTGTTGTACTGCGCCAGATAGCCGTAGCTGCCGACGCTGGCCTGGCTACCGGTTACGCCGTAGCCGGCGCGTATCTTGAGGTCGTCGATGAAGTCGGTCTTAGGGAACCACTTTTCCTCCGATATTCTCCATGCGAGCGAAACGGAGGGGAACGTACCCCAACGGTGCTTCGGGCCGAACTTGCTTGAGCCGTCATGGCGCACCGTAGCGGTAAGAAGGTAGCGGTCCTTGTACGAATAATTGAGGCGCGCCATGTACGAGAGAAGCGCCCACTCGGTCATGTTGCCGAGTATTGAGTACATCTTTTCGCCGTTGTCAAACTCGTGTACGTTGTCAAACTGGAATACGTTTTTCTGCGCATTGTAGTAATCATAGTCGTTCCACTGCGCCGACATGCCGGCCATGAGGCTTATGTCGTGGTCGCCGGCGATGGTGTAATCGAAGAGGAAATAGTTGTCCCACAGGTAGGTGAACGACTTGTTGGTGCTCTTGTAGCGCGAACTTTCCTCAACGGGAGTCGGTTTCCAGTCGTATTTCGGCGTGTAGTTGTCGTCGAACCAGAACTTGGCGTCATAGCCGAAGGTGCTGCGGAACTTGAGCCACTTGGCAAACGTTATCTCGCCTGTTATGTTGGCGAGGAAGTTGTAGCCGTTGGTCTTGTTGCTGTTCACCTCGGTCGTACCTATGGGGTTGCGTATGCTTCCGTACCACTCGGCGTTGCCCTCGGGGCCGCTCCACGTTCCGTCGGCGTTCTTCATCGGCTGGACGGGCAGCGCCTTCATTGCGTCGCCTATGCTGTAAGTGCCCTGTTTCTTCTCGTCGGCGCTGAACGTGATGTTGTTCGAGAACTTGAGCCACTTCGTAACCTGGGCGTCGGTGTTGGCCTGGAAGGTGAAGCGGCGGTAGTTCACGCTGCGGACGATGCCCGACTGGTCGAGGAAGCCGCCCGAAATGTAGTAGTGCGACTTGTCGTTTCCGCCCGAATAGCTTACCGTATAGTTCTGCATCACGCCGGTGCGCAGCAGCTCGTCCATCCAGTCTGTTCCCTTTCCGAGGGCTGACGGGTCGGCAAACTCGGGGTTGGGCGTGCGTCCGCTGTTTATCATCATCTCGTTGCTCAGGGCGGCATACTGCGACGCATTGAGCAGGTCGGGCACGTTGGCGGCGTTCTGTATCGAAACGTTGGCCGACACGGAGAGTTTGCTCTTGCCGTCGGCACCGCGCTTTGTGGTAATCATCACCACGCCGTTGGCGCCGCGCGAACCGTATATTGCCGTTGCCGAAGCGTCCTTGAGCACGTCCAAGCGGTCAACGTCGGCCATGTTGATGGCGTTCAGGCCGAGGTCGGTAGGCACTCCGTCGATAACCACGAGAGGGTCGCAGTTGTTGATGGAGCCGAGTCCGCGTATCTTGATGTTCACATTGTCGCCCGGCTTTCCGGCGTCTACAATCTGCACGCCGGAGATTTTTCCCTGTATGGCCGAGCCTATATTGTTCACCGAGTTGTTGTTGATGTCCTTGCTTCCGAGCGAGGCCACCGAGCCGGTAAGGTCTTTCTTCTTCATCGTGCCGTAACCTACGACAACGAGTTCTTCAAGCATCTCGTCGTCTTCCTTCATCACGATGTCCACCTGTTGGCGTCCGCCAACAGCCACTTCCTGCATGGCGAAGCCTATGTAGCTCACCACGAGCGTGCCGTCGGACGGCGCGTTGACGGTGTAGCGGCCGTCCATGTCGGTGATGGTGGCCGCTGCGTCGGCACCGCCTTTCACTTTCACGGTAGCCCCGATGACGGTCTCGCCGTTCTGGTCGGTCACCGTGCCGCTCACTTTCAGCTGCTGCGCCAGTGCCTGCAACGGGAAAAACATTCCCGCGAGGACGGCAAGCAGCGTCAGTGCAAATGTTCTGCTAAATCCTTTCATGTGCATTTTTTGTTTTAAGGTTGGTAATTTATGGTATTGTTTTCAAGGTATTCCGACTTGTCAGGGAGACGCGGAAGCACGGGCCTGTCCGCGTTTTTCCGCCTGCGCTTTTCGTCTCCTCGTAACCCGTTGATTGTCAGAGGGTTTGCAAAAGGCCGTCTTTCAGGCTGCAAAACGTGGTCTTTTACACGCTAAAAGATGGCCTTTTGCAGGCTAAAAGATGGCCTTTTGCAGGCTAAAAGGTGGCCTTTCGCAAAGTGTCCGGCCGGTTTTGGACTGTCGGATAGGCCGAATCGGCCTGATAAGCCGTATGCGCCGCCGGCAAGACAACAGAGCTTTTCACCCCAGACTTTTCACTTTATGCTTAATTTCTTCAGTCCTTTTGTCTCGGCGTTGTCCTTCACCTCGAACAGGCTTATGGCGTATCCGCCGCCTTCTACGGCGCGGAGCGTCAGCTTGGTCTTCGACGTCACAATGCCTTTCGTTATGGTATATGATGCCGGATTGGTCTTATAGTCGGCGTCCTTGCCGTCGGCATAGACTGTTGCAATGTACTTCTTGCCCTTGTCGAGGAAGTCAAGCGACAGCTTCGACGTGTGTTCCTTCTGTCCGGCCACGCAGCCAACGAACCAGTTGCCGGTGCCCTTGGCCTTGCGCGCCACGGTGACATAATAGCCCGGCTCGGCTTCAAGATACTTCGAGTCGTCCCAGTCAACGGCCACGTCCTTGATGAACTGGAAGGCGTCCAGATGCTTCTCGTAGTTCTCGGGCAGGTCGGCCGCCATCTGCAACGGGCTGTACATCGTGCAATAGAGTGCCAGCTGGTTGGCGATGGTAGCATTGCAATGAGAGTGGTTGTCGGGGTTTATCTTCTCGATGTCCATCTCGAAGATGCCCGGAGTATAGTCCATGGGGCCTCCCTTCAGGCGCGTGAAGGGCAGCACGGTGACGTGCATCGTCTTCGTTCCTCCGAAAGCCTGATACTCCGTGCCTCGTGCCGACTCGTTGCCGACGAGGTTCGGGTATGTGCGGCACAGCCCGGTGGGACGCACCGCCTCGTGTCCGTTCACCATGATGTGGTGCCTGGCGGCTTCCTTCACAGCGTACAGGTAGTGGTTGTTCATCCACTGGCCGTAGTGATGCTCGCCCTTCGGCAGCATGTCGCCTACGTATCCGCTCTTCACGGCGTCGTAACCGTACTTGTTCATCAGCGTGTATGCCGCCTCCATGTGGCGCTCGTAGTTGCGCGTCGAGCCTGAAGTCTCGTGGTGCATCATGAGCTTCATGCCCTTCGAGTGGGCGTAGTCGTTGAGCATCTTTATGTCGAAGTCGGGATAAGGGGTTACGAAGTCGAACACATAGTCTTTCTGATGGCCGAACCAGTCTTCCCATCCCACGTTCCAGCCTTCAATCAGCAGCTGGTCGAAACCGTGCTTTGCAGCGAAGTCGATGTAGCGTTTCACATTGTCGTTGTTCGCCCCGTGCGTGCCGTTGGGCTTCATCTTGGTGTAGTCTATGCTGTCGAGCTTCACCGAAGGCAGCTCGTTCGTATAGCTCCAGGAGCTTTTGCCGGTTATCATCTCCCACCATACGCCCATGTATTTCACGGGGTGTATCCATGACGTATCTTCCAGTTTGCACGGCTCGTTGAGGTTGAGCGTCAGCTTTGAGGCGAGTATCCGGCATGCGTCGTCAGACACTTCGATGGTTCGCCAGGGCGACTTGCAGGGCGTCTGCATGCTGCCTTTGTCGCCCACTGCATCGGGGGTGAGCCACGATTGGAACACCATCGTCTTGTCGTCGAGGTTGAGGTGCATGCACGAATAGTCAACAAGGGCGGCCTCGTGGATGTTGATGTAAAGGCCGTCGGCGGTCTTCATCTGCAACGAAGTCTGCACGCCGGTGGGCGAGAACTGCGTCTGCGATGCGTTGTCGGTCACGGCAGCGTCGTGCAACGAACGTATTTCCGACAGCTTTGACTCCGTATAGTCATACTCCTGGGTATCGTAATCGCCGGGAATCCACCACGCCGTATGGTCTCCGGTCATGGCAAACTGCGTGCATTCTTCCTTGATTGTGAAGTAGACAAGGTTTTTCTGCTGGGGGAACTCGTAACGGAAGCCCACGCCGTCGTCGTACACGCGGAACCTGATGTTCATCAGCCTGCCGGTTGACGGCTGGCTCAACCGCGCCACATACTCATTATAATGGTTGCGGATTTCCTTGACTTCGCCCCATACCGGGCGCCATGTCTCGTCGAAAGTAGACGTTTCCGTGCCGTCGAGCACAAACCCTTCGGTAAGGTGCTTGCCGTCCTTCAACTCAAGACCCATCCTGCTGTCATTAACGACAGGACGCCCCTTGTAAGCTACATTGTAAACCGGAACTCCGTTGTCAACCTTGAATTCCACGCCGATATTGCCGTCGGGAGACTTCACTGTGTCGGCATTGGCCGACAACGAAGCCACCGCAAGACACGCCATCAGCGTCTTCAATCGTTTAAGGCAATCTGTTTTCATATTACTGTATTTATTGTTTATGGTTATAGTCTCTGGCTGCGTCGCATACGCAATATATGGTAACGTTTTCATGCGGGTCTGACCCACGCTGCAAAATTAACCAATAATGCAAACGTATTACCTGAATTTCAGTGAAAAAGTAGCCTGAAAACGCAGCTTGAAACACGTAACACTATGATATACAAGATATTAGCCAAACTGCTTGAAAACAAAAAAGTAGGGTGCATTAACACCCTACCCGACACGTTTTACAATAAAAAATACACAACTGAACGCCACAAACAAGCCCTTTACCGACCTTCCGTCAGTCGCCGTCCTCACACCGGCCAATCATCATCACGTCGTCGTCGAACTTGTCGCGGTCACCGGCCGCGGCGTTACGCAGCTTCACCCTGTAATTATAAATGGTAGTGACCGAATAGCGCAGGAAGCTCGCAATCTTCGTACTGCTGCTGATACCGAGGCGCACCAAGGCGAAGATGCGCAGCTCGGTGTTGAGCTTCTCGCCCGGCTTCAGCCGTATCCGCTGCTCTGGCACAAGCAGGCTGTTGAAGTCGTCGACGAAGTTCGGAAACAGCTTTAGGAATGAATCGTCGAAGTGGGCGTAAAAATCCTTCAGCTCGTTGTCGATGAACGACTTTGAACGTATTTCGTCGAAAAGCTCCTTCGCGCCGCCTTTCTGCGCCACCTTCTGCAGGTGTTTGCGGTATTTGTCCATCTTGTCGATGTACAGCGAGCACTGGTCTATGTAGTGGGCAATGTACTCCTCCTTGATGTGCGAACTCTCGCTAAGCTCCCGGTTAAGCTCTTTCAGCCTTACATTGGCCTCCTGCGCAAGCCTGCGCGCAGCCGAAACCTTGTCCTTCTGCTTCTTTATCACCACGACGGCGACGGCGAGGAAGAGCGTAAGCAGTATGATGAAAGCAAACGAGCACAGGATAATCTTACGCTGCCGGGCAAGCTTCTGATGGTACGCCTTGTTGATTATGGGAAACGACTTCTGCACTTCGTAGATGCGCCAGAGCGAATTGCAGGCCACGGCATCGTCCATGCAACGTGTCATATAGGCGTAAGCGCGGTCAACATCGCCGTCGTTATAAAGCTGCGTTGCAAGCATCCGGAGCGACGTGTACTCGCGTATTCCCGACTTGATGTCGTTGATTGCCGATAGGATAAGGTGCCGCTTGAAGTTCTCCATGTCGCCCATGCCAAGGTATGACATGGCCAGCGTATAGTCAATCAGGGCGTTGTCATGTATGTTGTCGCACTTTGAAGAAGCCTCCTTCAGGGCCTTTACGGCCTCGTCATACAGTCCGTGGACATTGTCCTTGTCGGCCTTTACTATTATATAATTGAACGACCCCGGAGTGTTTACAAGCAAAATGGAATCGCGGTACTTGTCAGTCCGGTCCAGATAAAGTTTCCTCATGTCGGCGTTGCTGCTGTTGTCGGCCATGAGTCCGTATATGTTGCGGTAGACATGGTAATAATACTCCATCTGATAAACGTCAAGCACGCTCTTGTCTACCCTGTCGATATAGTCCAAAGCCTCCTTGTACATTCCGTACACGCCGTTCATCTCGGCTATGTTCATACGCGCGTCGTTGATGTACGAGCCGTTGCCTATGCGCCTGGCCACAGCCATCTTCTCGTTGGCATAGTAAAGTGCGGAGTCGATGTCGAACGACCTGTACTCCTCGCGCAGGCGGCCTGTCAGCCTGTATCGCTCCTCGTCGTCGGCAGCAGACGCCAGGCTTGCCTTCAGTTTGGATATCACTGCACGGCGCGCGTCCACATACCGGCGGCTGTTGCGCAACACGTTGTCGAGCGTATCAAGCAGGGCGGCTGTGTCATCGGCGGCCGACGACACAGGCATGGCGGCAAAAAGAAGAAGCACGGACACCAGCCACCGCAACGCACGGGGCACTTTCGAAATGCATTCCATGGACTTTCAATAATAACCAAACAAAGCAAAGGTAATAATTTTCTGCCTTACGGACAAAAAATTCAGCGACATTCCACGCAAAAAAATCACCACCTGCGCGGACGAGCCACGCCGGCGGCGCCACAGCTGCCCACCCAGCCGGACATGAACGGCGGCGGAAGGCAGGCATACGGAAACGAAAGCAGACCGCAAACATCCGTCACGGACATTGCGGCCTGCTGAAAATTGTCTCTTATTTATAATTTACTTTATCCCAGCTTGTTAATGTAGCAAGACAAGCTCGACTTCAGGTTGGCAGCCTTGTTCTTGTGGATGATGTTGGTCTTGGCCAGCCTGTCAAGCATCCTCTGCACGCTCGGATAGAGCTTCAAAGCCTCTTCCTTGTCAGTAATTGCGCGCAACTTACGTACAGCGTTACGCATCGTCTTTGCATAATATTTATTGTGCAATGTACGTTTCTTGTCCTGACGGATTCTCTTAACTGATGATTTGTGATTTGCCATCTTTGCTTTATTCCTTTTCCTTGTTGTTTTATTGTAGTCCCTAGGAGAGTCGAACTCCTCTTTAGAGAATGAAAATCTCTCGTCCTAACCGATAGACGAAGGGACCGTTGTCGCTATTTTTGCGGTGCAAAGGTAGATGTTTTATTTCAAACGGCCAAACTTTTTTCAAGAAAATTCTACTTTATAGCTAAAAAATGAGTATTTTTGCCACTATTATACCGAATTTCATCGCAATGTTGGTAAAAACCAAAGCCATAGTGCTTCATTCTTTCAGGTACGGCGAGACGAAGGCCGTCATAGAGCTTCTTACCGCCACCCACGGCCGTATGCCGTGCATCGCCACGCTTTCAAAAAGCCCGAAAGCGAAGCTGAAGAAGCAATACTTCCAACCGCTTTTCATCATCGAGGCCGTAATCGACGTAAGGCAGAAGGCCAACCTGCAAGCGCTCAAGGAGGCGCGCGTGGCCGTTCCGTTCACGTCGATACCCTTCAGCCCGTCAAAATTAGCTATTGCCATGTTCACGGCGGAGTTCCTGCGCTGCGCCACGCGCGGCGAGACGGCCGACGACACGCTGTTCGCCTACGTGGAGAACAGCATCCGCTGGCTTGACGGATGCGAAGGAAGCTTCGCCAACTTCCACCTTGTATTCATGATGCGGCTGGCCTTGTTCCTCGGCTTCTACCCCAACCTCGACGGCTATACGCCAGGTTGCCGCTTCGACCTGCGCGCCAGCTGCTTCCGCACTGACGTTCCGGCGCATGCCGACTGCCTGCCTCCCGACGAGTCGGAGAAGATGAAACTGCTGCTGCGCATGAGCTATCCCACGATGCACCTGTACAGGATGTCGCGCACGGAACGCGGCCGCATGGCCGACGTTATATTAAGGTATTACCAACTGCACGTGCCCGATTTCCCTGCGCTCAAGTCGCTTCCGGTGCTCAAAGAGCTGTTCGGCTGACGCCGCCTCAGCACCCTTTTATAACCACCTGACTATCAACGCGTTTCCAATATGCCGTCTTTTACATTGTAAAAGGCGGCATATTGCAATGCAAAAGGCCACCTTTTAGCGTGTAAAAGGTGGCCTTTCATATCGCGTACCGTCACGACTCGCACCGCAGGTTTACACTATCGGCAGGCTGATGCCGTTGATTTTCTGGTACACGTCGAGTGCATACACGTCGGTCATGCCGCTGATATAGTCGATGACTGCCATGAGGCGCGTTTCCAAGTCGTCGGCGTTGATGTCGTACTGGCTGCTCACGCGGCTGATAAGCTGGCGCGAGTAGAAGCGCGACGGGTTCGACACCGCGTCGACCATTGCCTCCATCAGCGTCGCCATAATCTTGTAACCGCTAAGCTCTACGTCAAGCACGGGCTTGCTCTTGTAGATTTTCTCCTTCGACAGCCGGGTACACTTGCGGTACGCTTCGGCAAGGCGCGGCTCGATGTTGTCTACCAGGCAGCCCTTCATCGTACCGTTCATGATGTCCTCCTCATGGCGCATGAATGCGTCAACGCACGCCCGTTCGAGCGCGCCTATTACGCAGGCGCGCATGTAAACCACGCGTTCGTTCTCGTCGGTTATGCCCTCGTCAGCAATCCTTTGCCTTATGCTGTTTTGCGCCATTTCATCGAAGAAGTCGAGAAAAAGATGTTCGGTTTCATCGAAGGTCACTATCTTCAGCTTGTGCGCGTCCTCGATGTCCATTATTTCGTAACAGATGTCGTCGGCGGCCTCGACCAGATACACTAAAGGATGGCGCGCGTATTCTACCGGCAGACCGTCGGCCGACTTGCGGATTATGCCCAATTCATCGGCAATCCGTTCGTAAATTCCACTCTCCGACATGAAAAAACCGAACTTTCCGTGCCCCCGTTCGGCGATGGTTGACGCGAAGGGATACTTCACTATGGACGCAAGCGTGGTATAGGTCATCACGAAGCCGCCGTCGCGCCGCCCCTTAAAGCGGTGGGCAAGCAAGCGGAAGGCGTTGGCGTTGCCCTCAAAGTGGGTTATGTCCGCCCAGAAGCCGGGGCTTATCTTGTCTTTCAACGACTTGCCGGCGCCCTCGGTGAAGAACGTCTGTATGGCCTTTTCGCCCGAATGTCCGAACGGAGGGTTGCCCATGTCGTGCGCCAGACAGGCCGTGCTCACCACCGTCCCAATCTGTGGGAACAGCGTTCCGGACAGCTCCGGGCGCGTTTTCATCACAGCGTGAGCCACGTCGCTGCCCAACGACATCCCCACGCTGGCAACCTCAAGACTGTGAGTGAGGCGGTTGTGAACAAAGACGCTGCCCGGCAAGGGGAACACCTGGGTCTTGTTCTGCATTCTGCGGAACGGCGCGGAGAAGATTAGCCGGTCGTAATCGCGCTTGAACTCTGAGCGGTCGTCATGGCGCATCGTGTGCCGGTGCTCCTGTCCGAGCCGCTTGTCGGATATAAGTTTTTCCCAATACATAATCTTTTCAATTTGTCAGGAGCAAGGAGAGGAGGAGTAAAGGAACAAGCAGCAATGCCTTGCCCGCCGATATTTCAAACAACGGAGCTTATCGGCAGACAACCTGCCAGACAAACTCACCGCGGCCGGCAACGGCCGCTTACTCCTTACTCCTTTACTTCTCCCCTCCTTACTCCTTCTCTATTTACTCCTTGTTATCGCCACAAAAGTAATCTAAAAATGGCTAAATTCTTTCTTTTTAGCGGCAAAACAGCCTTTATGTGAATATTATTCGTTACTTTTGCACCTTAATAATAATATAGCAAGCACCATGGTTAAAGTGAAAATCATCAACAAGGGTCACCAGCCCTTGCCTGCATACGCCACGCCGCAAAGCGCCGGCATGGACCTTAGAGCCAACATCGACGCGCCCGTAACGCTGCGTCCGCTTGAACGGAAGCTCATACCCACGGGGCTTTACATGGCACTGCCCGAAGGCTACGAGGCGCAGGTTCGTCCGCGCAGCGGCCTCGCACTGAAGCACGGACTGACCGTGCTCAACTCGCCGGGGACTATCGACTCCGACTACCGCGGCGAGGTAATGGTGCTCTTGGTGAACCTTTCGGGCGAAGATTTCACCGTGAACGACGGCGAGCGCATCGCACAGATGGTTGTCGCGCGGCACGAAACCGCAGTATTCGAGGAGACCGACCGCCTTGACGACACCGAACGCGGAGCCGGCGGGGGGGGGGATAAGGGGGGGGGATAA
>ERZ780108.21-NODE-21-length-46097-cov-10.1115_pt1 | contig 46097 bp, 55 predicted proteins | sample MGYA00511369_ERZ780108 | MGnify/ENA primary metagenome ERZ780108 (study PRJEB29588, sample SAMEA2159553) | human gut metagenome | biome: human gut; feature: human-associated habitat; material: faeces | place: Denmark | collected 2008/2010 ...
GGGGGGGGCGGTCCCCCCCCCCCCCCTGCCACGGAAATCCCGGATTCGCTTTTCGAGCAGGCCATCGCCTGCATCAAGCGGTTCGAGGGTTGGCATGGAAAACATCTGCCTTATGTGGGCTGGGGTCACAAACTTTTGCCGGGAGAAACGTTCAGACCGGATATGAGCAAGGCACAGGCGGATTCATTGCTCAGAGCGGATTTGAGGAAACTGTGCAGGATGTGCAGCCGTTTCGGAAAGGATGCCCTTTTAGTCGCCACCTTGTCTTATAATGTGGGATATTACCGTGTGGTCGGCTATGGCAAGATACCCAAGAGCAGGCTTATTCAAAAGTTGGAAGCCGGGGACAGGGACATTTACAACGAGTATGTCTCATTCCGGTGCTACAAGGGGAAAGTGGTACCGAGCATTGAACGGAGAAGAAAAGTGGAATATATGCTACTGTTTAAGAAGTAAAAAAGAAGAGGGAGAATCATTCGGCATCAGACCGCCAGGTTCTCCCTCTTTTGTGATTTCAATGGAATCCATCCGTTCAGCCTACCGGTATGGCGTCCATGATTTCCGCTTCTTCTGGCAGGCGTGACAGCAATAGCTCCGCCATCGCCCCGTTCTGCGGAATCAAAGCCGGAAAGTCCGTCTTACCAGGTTTGTATATCTCCGTAGCGACATTGTAAAGATCCCAGGCGGTAATCTGTCCCTTTGTCATTACCAGCTTCAGCACCTCTTCCGTGAATACCGATATCTGCCCCTGATTCAAGGGATAGGTCTCCACGGTGGAGGAAAGGTTCTTGTCCGCGCTGTCGTGGGAAACACGCAATGCCGTCAACAGTCCTATATACATATATATTTCTTCCAAAGGGATAACTCTGCGTTTCAATCTCTGTATCCGTTCGATGTCCTCGTTCATGTTCACCTCGAAGTTTGCCATCCAGCCATCCACGGTGTCGAACAACTCTTCTGTAGTCACCTTTTTCTTTCCATAATTACATACGCTTCTTTCCGGAGAAAGGATGCACTGGTTATGGCAGATTTTCACACAAGGGCCTATGGCCGCCTGTACCCCGTCCTGGTGGTAGGCTACGACAAGCGTGGTCGTCAGCTCGTCGGTTTCCCAGTCCTTGATGCGGATGGTGGTGAAGATACGGCGGAGTATATGCGCTTCCACCGCCTTTTCCCCGTGGATTTGTTCCACTTGCGGGAGTATGCTCACGCCGGGTTGTGTCTTGTTCCTGTTTTGTGCGGCGAAGATTTCCTCCACCTCGTAGTCAAGGTTGTGCTTTTCACAGATATCCATCATGCGCTGGATGACCTGGTAATGGTAGATGCCCTGTACCGGATTGTTGTAAATGTCATTCTCCTTGTAGGTACGCTGTAATGTCTCGAAGTCCATCACTTCGATTCCGTTCTGCTGGAAATCAAACTGCTGTTGTCTTTCCAATACTGCCAGATTTGCCATAATCTTGAAGTTTATTAAGTTAATACTATGTTGATGTTACTTTTCCTTTTGTTCCGGTCAGGTATGTATCTGCCATCCGTGGAACGGTTCCAGTGTGACGGCAAAAGACCTGTCCGGTATTCCGTGATAAAGCAGGCCTCCCACGATGCCGGTTCTTCCATCGGGATAGCGTTGCGTGAAGCCGAACGAATACGGGGCATGGTCGTAGTAGAGCGATATTTCATTGGGATGGTCGGGATTCTTCTCCCAGCTTTCCAGCCTGTCCAGGCACTTCTGGAACGAGGTGTCGCCGATGGACTCGGCATAGCGCTTTACATTCTCGAAATGTTCTTCATTCAGGATTTTCATGACTTTTGCATTTTATCTGTTAAACACGTCCGGCTCCGGGAGCCGGTATTTTTATTTCTCGCCTGCCTGACTGTCCCGTGTCCGCATCCGGCAAGGTTTGGCGAAAGAAAATACCGCAGCAGCGGCGAGGATGATTTTCTTTCAGCCAACCCCGAAGGGACCTGACCTTGCAGGATACACAGGACACGGGGCTACCTTTGCAGGGTGGGAAATAAAATAATAGCCCCGTTGTTGCCTGTTTTGTCAGATACGATTCAATTTTTGCATGGATTCCATCTCAGAACGGATTTCATGTTCCAATGCCGTGTATTTTTCCTTTTTCATACGCAGTTTTTCACGAAACCCTACCAGCTGTTCATCTGTATTTTCATCAAAGAACAGGTTGTTTGTACGCTGGTATTGGATATACTCACGTTCTTTACGCTCCGCGATGGAGATTTGGGCTTTGGCTGCTGACAGTCTTGACAGTGAGGAGTTGAAATTGGTACGCAGTCCGGTACGTCTGTCATAATAGCTGTAATAGGTATTGATTTGCCTTTTGGGGTACAGGCATTGCAACCGGGCTTCACGCCAGCGGACTACCCAACGGTAACGCTTGTGCAGTTCCCTCGGAAGGTCATACGAATGAAGCCGGATTGGATTGCCGGCTTCATCCTTGCATTCGATGGAAATGAATACCCAGCGTTCAACCCGCAGTTCACGCTCGGCACGTGCCAGTTCCCTGGCATATTCCATCCAGTCGTCCATTCGTTCCTGTGCCATATCGAGAAAGGTCAGCTTTCGGTAATTGTTTCCAGAAATGTCAGGTAAGCGGCAATAGCCTTGTGGCAGCCGGAAAAATCAGGCGTGCGACAACCGCGTTTCTTGTAGAAACGAATGCTCCCGGACTTATTCAACCCGCATACATGACGGTTCAATGTCTCTTTGGTCCGTATATGGATTTCAAAGCCGTCCCGTTTGGTTATTTCAAGGAACATATTTGCCGGGATGTATTCCCCGTTCAGAAACTTTTGTTTCTCCTCGTCAAGTTCCTGTTGCCACTTCGCTTCCTCCAGCCTGCGTTTCTCCTCTTCCTGTTCTTTTTGCTCCTGCCGTCTTTGTTCCTGTTTCTTCCGGTACGCTTCACGGGCTTGCAGCAAAGGAACTGTGTCAAGTCCGAGTTCTTCAAAAACACGGATCGACAAAAGGGAGACATGGTTCCCGTTTTCCGCATCCTGAAGCATATTCGCAATCCAGTTTTTGCAATACTTGACAAGTTTTTCTTTTTGTTCCTCCCTTCCAAGCATTTCCCTGGAATACTGCCCGCAAGAGAAATAGATGTTTTCAACCTTGCAGACCACATGGAAATAATCATAGTTTTCATTCCCGTATTCGTTCTTGTCCGATAACGAGAGATAGATGTTTTCCGCATACGCTTCCAGTTCCATGTACGGAGCCACGACGGTATTTCCGTCAAACTTGTATTTCAATACTTTCGCTTTCATGATTCATTCTTGTTTTGACATTTCGAGTTGTCTCAGTTGGTTTGTATTCGCCTTGCCTGCCATGCCTGATGTGCAATAATGACCTCTTCGCGTTCTTGTTCCAGCAAAGTCTTCGTCTCCGGGGTATATCCGAGGAATTGGATGTATCCGCCATTATACCCTGTGAGTCTGCACCGCATTCCGGCCTGTTCTAATTTGTCAATCCGCTTTTGCGCGGTTTTGGCACTTGAATACTCTTTCGGCCAGAAATAATGCTCGCCTTGTGAGCCGTAATGGTCTTCCCCGAGTATCATCTCGCCGATATGCCTCCTGTGTTCGATGAAACCGAACCGTGCCGTACCCAATGCCTGCCGCAGGGCCTTGTGCGCCGTACCTTCGGGGTGCTTGAACACTTCCTGCTTCTCCTTTCCCTTGCAGGCGAGTTTCGGCAATTCCACCTTGTAAGGTTTCCGGTAGCTGCCTATGCCCAATGTCAGGTAGAAATTGGTGTGGAAATAGTCCGTCATGGCATTGCTGTCATCGAAGTTGTACGACATGACAAAGTCGCAGACATTCATCATCACCTCCTTCGCACGGTCTGTAAGGTCAGGATTCCACTCTATGTTGTAGTGGTTGATGGTGTCCTGCACCTTGCCGGATTCCTTGGTGAACGCCTCGAAGTCCGCGCTCATCAGCTTGATGTAAATGGAATTGTAATTCTCCCGTCTGACGGAGAACCTGTATCTGGGATAGGTTTCCTTGAGCCAGGTCCGCACCAGTTCCACAATCTCGGGAGCGTGCTGTCCCTTGTAATTGCGGCCTTTCCACCGGTATTCGTTATATACATACTCGGCATATTCCTTTGCCGTGGCCCCGGAATAGTCATATTCGTAGCCGGTGGTGTCAGCGGACATATTAGTGGAGTCCTTCCACACGTCATAAAGTTTTTCAAACTCGACGTTCACCTGCTGCATGACGGCAGTGTCACCACCCTTGTCCGGGTGGTGCTGCAATGCCAGACGGCGGTACTCTTTCTTCAAGTCCGCCAGACTGTGTATGTTCTGAAAATAAGTCATAACCGTAAGTTTTTATGCCCCTGCAAGGCGATTGATAAAATATTCCTGATAGTCGAGGTCGAGACCGAGATTGCTGCAAGCGAGTTCAATGTCGCCTTCCCTCAAATCATCCACATCCTGTAATTCGTGCAGGTATTGAAGTTCGGAATCCAGATACTCCTGCGCTTCTGTCTTGTCGCAACTGCATGAGTTGCAGATTAAGTCAATGATATTTTCTCCCATATTATTCATTGTTAGAGGTATGTTTGTTATAGACATTTCGCTTTCCGTCGTAATCCAGATTATACCACCATTTATCGGTAGCACCGGCAAATGTCTGTGAACTATTGTTGGAAAGATAATCCGTTTCTTTCAGTCCTGTAATGCCTTCCAAAGTCCTGATGTCATTGCCGGTCCACCAACTTTGCATTATCTGCTTGAATTCTTCCAACGAACAGAAGTCAACATTCTCCTCACATTCTTCACACCATTTGCCATCACAATCATGTGCCGTATCGCAGATATACATTTCTGTATTCGCATCTATCCAGGCCTGTGTCTCCACTTGCCTTGAACCACATTCTTCGCATACCAGAACTTTAGAATCATCAGGCTCTTTTCTAAAAGCCTTGCCGTCATAAAGCGATACGGCACGTTCCACCAGCAAAGTCCGGCTGCATTCCGATAATTCGGTATAGAACCGTTCCGCCGCACCATAAATGGAATTTTCAGCCTGTGCGTTCCATTTTTCCCAAAAGTGCAGGTAGTCACCTCCGAACACGACTTTACATTCCTCCTTGCTCCATGCGTTCCACATATAGTAGAAGAAGCTGGAGACTGCATTTTCTGCGTGGTATTTCATGATTTTTCAGTTTCAGGTTCAACATATTCTTCGCCTTCCAATTGCCTCCATACGGCATCATACATTTCGTGGAGCCAGTCGATGTTCCTCGTTCCGAGTTCAAACGGACTATGACATTCCACTTCGTCACCGCTTTCTTTCTCCTCGGCAAAAACGGTCAGGCTGTTTTCCGTTACCCGAAGTTCTGTTACCATACATTCATACGGATCACCGTTTTTATTGAACCATATCACCCAGACCGGATCGTATCCATCATCTTCAGGGAACCGTATCTCGGTCATGCAGTGTGCTTGAAGCAATTGTCGTATCGCTTCAATGATATCCGCTCGTAATTCCTCAATTCTCCCGCTAAAATCAATGGATGCCGAAGTCCCTTTCCCGTTTCGTTGAGCCACAGAAAGAATCTGTGTGTCGGGGTGAACCCCGAAATTCCAGTCTACATCTTCATCATCGAGAGTAGTGTGGATATTGCCGCCCAGAACCAGCCCACAGTCCTCAGACACCATTTGTCTTGCTTCATCGTGGTCTTCAGCCACTACCGTGTAAGTGCCCTCGAAGGCATACCTTACTCTTACATCATACTTTGCCATAATTCTTATGATTTGATTGTTTGTAATTGATTTAACATTAAGAGACTATGCTGACAGGATTGTTGAAAAATGAATCGTCCACGCCATACACATGCTGTATGGAATAGTCGTACTTGGATCGTTCATCGTCCAGACGGAAACGGAAGCCGTTACAGCCTTTGACTTCCAGCTTGAGCTTCACATCTTGTTTCAGTTCCATTTCAAGCAGGCTTCCGCCGCCATACGTGGAACTGAACAGCCCGCAACAGTTCCCTTTGGGGATAATGACCTCTTTCAGCGAGAAGTCTGCATCATACAACTCTTTCAGACTTACCTTTCCGATATAGGTCAGCAGGTTCGCACCGCAACAGGAATTGATAAGTTCCTCGTAGAATTGCTCGTATGAGACCTGTTCTTTCCCGTTCCTGCTTTTCCGGTTCGGGAAACGCCCGTAAACTTTGTAGCCGTGGCTCGTCAGCAGTTTCTTTACTTGCGCCGGATTGAGGTTCAGGCTGTCTACCATGTCCCCGAAATAGGATTCCTCGTAACTGTAACCGCCCTGCGATTCAAACCAGTTGGAGTTGATGCAGTCGTAGTCGGAAAGCATCTCCACCCGGATGGGAATGTCATCCGTGTACCTTATCAGGTCTTTCACTACGTCCGAATCGTTCCTGCTGTAAATCTCGTCCCGGATTGCATCCTCATGTTCATCGAAAAAGGCATCGACCTCGTGTTCGTCAAAGTCGTTGAATACAAAGCATTCTTCTTTCAGCTTTTCCATAATCCCATGAACAGCTTCATATTCCGCATCGCCATACCATTCGCCCGCCTTTTCCCACAGGCAATCGCAATTCCGCCTGTCCAGACATTTCCGGATGATGTCAAGGTGGTTGTCAAGGTTGTCGTTATAATCCGTCCATACCAGCGTGTAGGATGGTTCCATGAGGGATTTCACGAAATCCAACGTAAGCGTTCTCTGTTCTTCCATTTTTCTTTACCTGTGTACGGCAGGGTTCTGTTTCCCGTACATACCGTTATAAATGACAGAAGCGACCTTCCGGCCGCCTCCGTATTACTATTACCCATACAGTTCTTTCACTATCTCGTCATACCTTTCCTTTACCATCTCCGTCTTACGGTTGAAGTGAAAATATGCGGTGTACCTGTAACCGGTACTTGGCTCTCCGCCGCATTGTCGTATTGCCGTGTCAATATCCCAGTCAATATCACCAATGCCGAGTGATATGCTTGTGCCTTGCAACAGACAACGGGCAAGCCGGAGCGCGGAATCCTTCTTGTTTTCCTTGCGAAGCCTGTCGAAAGCCATCATTGCAATTTGCCGGTTTGAAATCTTCAACTCTTCCATATATTCATCTGTTTGGGTCAGACAATCCCGGCCAGTTGTTTGAACCGCGCTACGATCTCATTGCACTTGCTTTCGGCAAGCCCTTCATGTTTTCGGCAAATAGCACAATATTCCTTCCAGGGCCTGCCTTCAAGCTCGTGTTCGTATGATGACATGACCAATTCCGGATATTCCTCAAAAAGGATATTGAACGCTTTTCTCCATTTGCGAACCTGCCACGAACCGCTTGCTACCAATTTTATGAATTCAAACATCTGTTTGTCCGTTTTTACATCCAAGTCATAAAAATGGTCTGTTTTCGGCCATACGTTGTTGGAATGCTGCCAGGTCTCAATCTGCTTGTTTTTGGCATTGTATGCCATTTTTGTGATTATCTGGTAACTCATGTTGATATATATGTTTTCAGTTCATTATCATATTGTTCCTTTTCCTGTCGCGGCTTGCCAGCATACCGAAATGGATGCTGAATATGCGCTGTCCGAAGCAGATTGGTGAATTGTACTCCATGCGCTGCCACAGCGTGAAATGGTCGTTTGCGTAAGACCAGCGGAAATGTCCCGACAGCGAGCCGAAGGTGGGATTGACGTTTCTTCCGATAAGCATCCGGTTCACGTCCACGATGTTGTCGGAGGTCAGGATGATGTTCAGGATTTCCACGAAAGCCATCTGCGTGAAACTGTCTGTCGGTAAGACCGGTCCGAGAAAATTGATGTTCATAAGCGTTTGTCTTTTAATCGTAATTGTCATCGAATACTTCAAAACGAGGGAAACAGTTATCGAAATAGTTGCCTGATATGCCCGGATAATACAGCAGGCTGTCATCCCCGCTGTCCGGGCAGGAGTCATCGTCGATATAGGTCACGTTCCCGAACAGTTCCAGGTAATGCGCTACCAGCAGGTGCGGGTCTTCCGTACTGATATCGTGTCCGTAACGGTCGCACCAGTCGAAGAAAAAATCCTTGTCGGGTTCCTCCAGCTGCTCCATTGCCTCCCTTATATCAAAGAAGTTGGGACAAAGCCATTCCCTGTTGATAAGCGGGTCCGGGATTTCCTCCCATTTCGTATACCTGTACTCCGGTGTTTCCTCTTCGGGAAACAATTCGGAGCAGGTGCATAGGAATTCTCCCATGTCGCCGAAATCGGACATACGCAGCAGGCTGTCCCTTTCCTGCCGGATGTCGATGAGATGCTGCGTGGTCACTGCCACTTCTGCCTGATTCAAGTCCATAATCTTTTTCATTACAGTTATTGATGCGGAACCGGGGATTTTATTCCACAGGCTCCAAAAGGTCCGGGCCCCGGCTGTGCAGGGTTTTTCGGGGAAATACCGGAGCCTCCGGCGAGGATGATTTTCCCGAAAACCGCTTGCGGCTTGACCTTGCCCAGCCGGTAAAGGCGCGGAGTTACCTTTGCCTGTGGAATGGAATCTGCGGTTATTCATGTTTTTTCATTTTTAGCCGGTTATGCGCTGGCTTCCCCAGCTGATATGTATCTTGCCCTCCCTGTCACGTTCCCTGACCAGCAGGCTCTCGATGACGGACATAGTGACGTCAAACTCCTCGAAGATGTCTGACTGTTCTTTCACCTCACCACTTTTGATGAACTCGTTCAGCCGCTCCTTGGTAAGTACCAGTGCCATCAGGTTCTGCTCCACGGAATCCTTGTAGGTGACATAATGTACGTCCTTCAGTTCTTTGGAATCAAGACGTATGAAGCGGAAGTAGAACTGCTCCATCTTCGGGATATTCCATTGGAGCGATTCCAGAATCACATCGTTACAGGTCGGGATGTTCACCGAACTGCTCAGACTCTGCTGTGTGCAGACCAGTATGCCGTTGACGGTGGAATCGAACTCAGTCACGATGCTCTGCCGTTTCTTGAAGGTCACGTCGCCTTTGACCACAAACACCGGACGGTTCGGAAAGCATTCGCGGAGATGATTCTCGTAAAGGTCGAACGCCGCTATGGAGGTGCAGCCGACAGCCACCTTGCCGGGAATCTTCCGTATCAGTTTCTCGATATATCTTGTCTTGTTCGGAATCCCGTCGCCGAAATAGCCATCTATCAGGTGCGGGACGGAGCACGCCTTGATGAGCAGCTTGATCTGTCGCATGAGCCTAAGCCCGGCATCCTTCTTCGCGTCTCCCGTACTGTTGTAATACAGCTCGCAAATGCGGCAGAATTCCTCGATAATGACGCGGTAAACCTCGTGCTCGCCTTCAGCCGGGCTGACCGTATGGGTACGTATCTTGTACTTCTCGCCTGCGAAGTCCCTGAACTTGCGGGTGATGATGGTCTTTCCGATAAGCTCCGCCAGTTCCTCCTTGTTGTACACGTCCTGGTTCTGCTTCTCTATGCCGAATACGGTGGATTTTCCGGGGCAATGACAGGAACGGAAAAGCACATGGCCTCTGAAAGCCGGGAACGGCTCTCCGTAATGCCGGTTGCTTTCTTCCTCTATCTCCTTGTCTCTGTTCTCGTGGTATATCCGGTCGCACCAGCAGACCATGTTGACGGAATTGTTGTACAGCAGTTCAAATTGGCTGTACAGTTCCGCGATGTTGTTCCGCGTGGTGGTTCCCGTGTCGAGTATCTTGTATTTGAGACGGCGGAAAATGCTCAAGACAAGCCTTGTCCGTTGTGAAGACGGGTTGGTTATCTCATCGGATTCATCGAAAACCAGGCAGAGTTTCCCGGATGTGCGTCTGACAAATTTTGACAGTCCACGCTTCAGTTTGGAGAGTATGGAGGTGGAGAGGATGAGTAATACACCTTCAGGTACTGTTTCCAAATCGGCATTACTTCTGACTATACGGAATTTCTCCCGATTGATTGTCAGAAACGGTATCCAAGTCATATTGGTGGCAATGGCCGGAGCCAGAATGACGGCATTGCGTACCTTATGGAATTTAAGCAGGTATTTTGCCCGATGATACACGGCTGCCGTCTTGCCGGAACCTTGCTGCCAGTTCAGCAAAGCATAACGCTTCTGCAAGACCAGGTTCAGGTCGTGTTTTTGAAGTGATGTAAACTCACATATCTCACCGTCCTTGTTTCTGAAAGTGGTGCGATCGAGGTATTCTTGCAGAAATGGGTCTGGTTGCATTTCTGTAAACTGCCGGTTCTGGTTTTCGTATTGCCTGCGTTTCTTGCGTATCAGTTTTTCCGCTGCACGTATCTGGCGCATGTTCTTTTCAGTCGGCAGTTCCGGTAAGGGAAGTTCGCTCCGTCCCAGCACAAGGTCATTGATACTTGCCGCCTTGTGTGAAACCTTATCCAGCAGACGGGGTGCATACTGTTTCAGCTTGAAGCCGTAGGAGGTCTTCACCAGGGCCACTTCCTTGCGTGGTACGGTATTCTGCGAGGTGATATACCTGCGGATGATACCGAGGACTTTGGTCGTGGTCAGCTTGTTCTTCTCCCATTGGTTTACCTGTTCCCGGGTGGCATTTTCCGGCGGTTTCTGGTTACGGAACTTCGTGACCAGTGCTTCCGCTTTGTCTATGTGTTTGTTCAGCTTGGTGTGGGCTTTCAACTCGTACATGTACTTGGCGAGTTTGTACTCGAATACCTCCAGTTCCTCCTTGTCAATCCGGTTGGTCTCGCGCATCAGGTCGAAGCGTATTTTGTGCTTCATCAGCCTTGCCTCGCGGATGCGCTCTTTCAATTCAGACATGGAGATGAACTCTTCCGCGTTGTAGGCCTGCATCTCGATATGCAGCGACTTGCGCAGGAACACCATTACTTTCGTGTTGAAGTTGTGGACTCCCGTGGAAGCGAAGGCATTGGGATTTAACTTCACTTGCCCGATGAACGAGAACCGGCTGTTGATGCCCGTTATGCGTGTCTTCTCCCAGAACTCGCTCTGCATGAACGAGCTGGGAACAATGACCATCAGGATGCCTGCCGGGTTGAGCACATCGTAGGCTTTTTCCATATAGTATTCCTGTGACAGCCTGTAATCAAATTTCAGGTTGAAAGGCGGATTGCCGATAATGATGTCAAAGCGTTGTTCCGGGTAATATTGCCGGATGTCGCATTTCTCGATATGGGCGTCCGGGTAGAGATACCTTGCAACGGCCACCGCCTTTCCGTCTATGTCGAAACCGTAGGTGTTATGATGGTTCGGAAGGTGGTTGAAGAAGTTTCCCATGCCGCAGCACATGTCGAGTATCATCTCGGAAGAGGCCGGAGACAGCATATCCACTATGTCTCTGCATACTTCATGCGGGGTGAAGAACTGTCCCATCTCATACTCTTTCTTGGCCTCCGCGTACTCGTTGTAATTGGCAAAGTCGGACTGTTTCAGGTTGTGCAGCCCGCCGATGCCGGTATAGCAGTTGTAGATGCTCTCCGCCGGAATCAGATCCTTGCCGGAGTCTATGGCGAAAAGAATCTTCTCGTTGACCTCGGCCCGCCTGTCCTGTGGTATCTGTTGGGGTATGATGGCGTACATATCTTTAATAGTTTACGGTTGGAAATGAAGACACCCCGCAAGAGTTGCCTTACGGGGTGCTGTGGGATTCTTCTCATGGTCAGTTCTCCGGTAATGTGATTTCATCCAATCGGAGACGCTTGAAGCAGCTCTCGGCTGCCGCGCTGTCCTTGAATTTGACGTCGATACGTCCGTTCTTGTAGAATCGGATTTGCTCGGCGTTGGTGGTCGTGAGGTCGTACCAGTCATTGACAGACACGTCGTTGTCATCGAAACGGATAATCATTTTCGAGTTGCCGCACAGTACATCATCCGCACCGTAAGCGATACCCGCGCATAGGGTTTCCAGCTCTCCACTGTAATTGTAACTGATTTTGCACCGTTGGTGGTATTGTATGTAATAATCATCGAAGCGAATGATTTCGGGAAAGACAATCTTGTCCTTCTTCAGCTCCGTTTTGACCTTGCTCCAGCAGGAAGGCTTGACTACCTTTGCGACTCTGGCAAGCAGTTCTTCCACTGCCGTTTCCCGGAAACTCTTGCCACCTAAATGCTCGATAACCGCATCCACGTATGTCCCATAGACCGGACGGAAGCCCATGCGGAGTGTCTTTTCGTTTATCCTTTGTTCCGGCACCGACACGTTGTACGTCCTGTTGAAGTAGGCGATGATACGGTTGGCGAAGTTAGAGTTGGCGTTGTGGTTCTTGTCTACCAAATCGTTCAGCACATCGAACGGCTTGAACTCGTTGTGCGAATAATCGTCCTTACCGTTTCTGAGCGAGTAAAGGTCACGCATGGATATTTTCCCATTGTCGTCGTATGAGAAGTCCCGTTCTGTTCGGTATTGTTCCGCCTCTTCCTTGAAGATGGTATACCAGCGGTCTATCCGGTCAAGCGTCTTGTAGAGCATGTCCTGCTGGTTCTGACAAAACAGGCGGTCTTGCTCGGTAATCTTGTCCTCGTTTCTTACTTGTACGCTCAATATTCCTGAAAGCAGGTCGGGAGCGTTGCCGGGTTTGAATGATGTTGTCGTTTGCATATCTGTTTGATTTTAAGTGTTAGAAATCCTGTGATTGGATACGGTGGAAATAGGTGATGTGCTTCTCCATGTCCTTGACAATCTTCACCTGCTCGGGATGGAAATTAAGCCTTCGCTCCACTGCCGGGACATCAATCTTTTCCCATTCCGACAGAGGCAGGAAGACATATTCCCTGCGGAAGCACCATACCACGATCTGGTTTTTCCAATTCCCCTTGAATACCGTTCCCTCATAGTCTTGCAGGAATTGCCGGAAGTCCTCTTCATTGTGAAAAGCGATATCAAGACTTTGGTAGAGGTTTCTCGCTTCCAGGTCTTTGTGAAGATAAAAACGGCGGTATGTCTCTGTCGTGAAATCACCATAGAGCGGTTCCGGCTCACGGTAAATCCATTGTGGGACTTTTGCCGTGAATGTAACTGATCCGTGAGCGCACGATCCGCAATGTCCCCAGTCTTTGAATGCTCCTTCCGTCCAACCGTTGAATTTCAGATCATCCGTTTTTACATGGTGGAAAGCTCCACCGCTGACGCTCAGGCGGATATTATCCGCAGATTGCCATACGAATGGGACATACGGCTGTTCGCAGATGGAAAGCAGGCCTTTCTTTTCATCCATACTGTCTATGAGTGCATTGCCGTAATAGTCCCCATGACGGCTGAGATAAATCAGCCTGTCACCGGTTTGCGGTGTGATTTCCGAGCGCGTCTGCTCTATAAGTTCGACATAACGGTTGGCCATATCCACATCCTCCTGCGTCAGCCAATGTTCATGGTCGTACAAAACATTCAGTGTCTTGAGCGTTTCAATACCGTACTTGTTCTTTGTTGCCTGTAACATGACATTGTTTTTTTGTTAGTCCGGCTTTTCGGGGCCGGAGTTCCCGTAACTACAGGCTTTAAAAGGTCGTGTTCCGTACATGCAAGGTTGGCGGGAAAAATACCGAAGCCCTCCGGGGCGAGGATGATTTTTCCACGCCACCCGGAGGGCTTGACCTTGCTTGTACGATAAGAACACGAGTTACCTTTGCCTGTGAGTTACGTGAACTCGGCTACGGTACAGATGTCATTCTTGATTTGGATTATTTTTGAAATCACCGTGAAGATTATACCCGGAAAATTCCGGTATTCAGAGGAAAAACATTATCTTTGCAGAAAGATAAAGAGTTATTTGACAGCATGAGGAATATAGTGATTCTAAACAGTTTGCATTTTTCTTATCCGTTGCCCATTCTCATGCGAGTTTCATATAATACACTGATAGTCAAACAAAATACTTCTGACTATTACAAATATAGGAAAAGGATTGCAAAAACAAACCAGTTGGTCTGTTTTATTGTGTTAAAACACCTAATTTTAGATGATATGCGGGTGTGAGCGGGCGGAAAATCGGTTTCAGGCTTTCAACAAGGAGTAAATAAAATGCAGTTTCTTCCTCAGTTGTTTGATATTCAGACCTTGAAAAAATGATTGTTCAAAAGAGGTGCCGAAAAAGACTTGCCAGAACATTGAGGCCGTTTCTTCCACATCCAGGTCCTGACGCATTTCCCCGTTTTCTTTTGCCTTTTGGATGGCGGTCTCCCACAGCTGGAGATTCTGCTCGAATATGTTGGCCAGCTTTTTCTCTACATTCGGATAATTTAATCGCACTTGCATCAGCAGATGGTAGTAGTAGAAATTGAAGCAGCACCCGTTGGGATTGTTGCCGTCGTTAAGCATGTGCACAAGGCGGTTCATGGTATTTTCCACACCTTCTACATATTGGTCGATAAACTCCGAAAACGAACCTCCCGTGAATTTGAACTTGTTTTCCAACTGCTGGGTGTTGAATACGTATTTGTCCACTACTGCAACAAACAGGTCAAGTTTGAGAGGGAAATAATAAATCAGTCCGGCTTTTGACAACCCACAGGCTTTGGCTATTTCCATTTGGCTTGCTTTTTCGTAATTCATTTTGGCGAATACCCGTAATGCATTTTCCAATACTTCTTCCTTGTTGGTAAACATACTTCTTCTGTTATTTTGCTTTCTGTAACAAAGATATGTATTTGAAACCATCTCACAATGGTTTTAATCTTTTTTTTGTATGGCTGATTATCGTTTTTTTTGGGAGTATGATTAAAAAAAAGTCTCGGCACACATCTTTCTATTTGCAAAACTCGAATCTGCCTTTCGATATGCGGAGTAATGATAGTTGGCCCGCTCATGACAGTTTTCCCATGATTCTGGAAAATAGAAACAAACTGGATGTGGACGGATATTGTTTCCCCCGATTTCCTTCCGGTTCAAAGATATGGAGGCTGCGGGTATGATAAGAAAAGAGGGAACAGAATATTTGCACCTCCACAGGAAGAAAAAGATGGTAATCCCATCATGCTGTCCATCCATTGATGGATAGGCAAACATATTCATCATGTTCACATTCTTTTGTATAGTAATGAATTAAACAGATATGGCGCATTTTGTATTGAATCAAACGTTTAAACGGTTAAAGTCAGCATACTTTTTTGTGGAATAATAATAAAGTAGTACCTTTGCATAAAATATACGATTATGGCCATAACGATTAAGAACATCCCGGTTTTGGAAGGTGCTACGGCAGAGGATTTTGTGCGTAGTGCTGACAAGAATGCTGTAAAGGCAACGCCCCGTTTGTCGGCTACAGCCAAGAAACGGTTACAGAAAGTATTAGAGAAATCCCGTTCATTCCGTTTCAATTAAGCATGGACGAGATTTCCTTGTATGATGATTGCGTCATGCTTGCCTGCAATAAAGAGGTGCGTGATAATTGTCTCTCTTTCAGTTGTGGCGTGGACGACCTTGATGATTTTTTCATCAATGATGCCGATTTGTATGCGGAAGAATTGTTGGGGAAGACTTATTGTTGGGTGACGACGGAAGCCCCGCACCGTATTGTGGCGTTGTTCACATTGTCGAATGACAGTATCAAGACCAAGCTGATGCCCTCCAATGACAAAAACCGCTTCCAACGCAACATCGTCAATCCCAAGAGAGGACGCAGCTACCCGGCCGTGTTGATTGGCAGATTGGGGGTTAATCGTGATTTTCAAAACTCACCGAGCCATGTCGGTCGACAGTTGATGTCTTTTATCAAGGACTGGTTCCGACATGAGGACAACAAGACCGGATGCCGCTTTATCGTGGTGGATGCCTACAATGAGGACAAGGTGCTTCGCTATTATGAAAAAAATGGCTTTGTCCCCCTGTACAAGACAGAGGAAATAGAAAAGCAATACTATGATATTCCGCAGGACGAGCATCTGAAAACCCGCTTGCTGTATTTTGATTTGAAAAAGAAATAGAGCACCTTGGCGGATATGGTTTCCGATGTCCTTACTGGAAAAAGGTTTCAGCGACACGCCTATTTCTCAAAAAGCAGCATATATTCCACCTTCCTTCTTTTCTCTATGCTCGGAATTACCCGGCCTTTGTAACACCGGAAAGAAATGTACTCCTTGTAAATGTCCCTGTTCCCAGCCTCCAGCTTTTGTATGAGCCTGCTTTTGGGCAGGTCTTTGCTGCCTAACAGACGGTAGGCTCCCACTTGGTAGGCGAGGCAGGAAAGCAGGGTCGAATCACGCCCGAACCGGCGGAACAGGCGGCACAGCTTCATCAGGTCGGCCCGCAGGATGGAATCGCCCTGCGCCCGGGTGATGTTGTTGGTAAGCCGCTCGCCGGGGAGCACATGGTGTCCCCAGCCCACATAGGGCCAGTGCTTCTTCTCGCCATGCCAGCCTTCATGGTATTTCGTGCATAGGATGGCCCTCTCCAGCGGAGGAAGCCGGTACAGGGACAGAGCGGCGGATGGTGTTCCTCCTCCGTGCTTTCCCTGCCCGTACAGGGCCGCCGCTGCGCACAGGAGCAGCACGACGGCCGTTGTCGTTCTTGCATGTCTCATTTCGCCCCCCGTTTGTTCAACACGTCCTTTATCATCTCCTTTACGTCCTGGCCTACCTGCACGAAGTTCTTGTACAGGATGCGCTCCCGTTCCTCCCTCGACGGGAAGGTGTAGAACTTCGGCAGGGGCACATACCCGGCTTCCTCTTTCTTTATCTCCCTCATGTCGAAGTCGGTCTTGCAGAAGAATTTCGTGGTCTTGAACTCCTCCGCTTCCTGTATGTTCATCGAGCCGCCTGCACCGGTCTTGGTCTTGGTGAAGTCCCTCGCCGTCTGGCCGCAGATCCAGCCGGTTGCCATGTCGGAGATTTTCGAGGCGGGCACCAGGCTGTCCATGTTCTCGTTGAGATTGATGGAGGTCTTGTCGCGGTCTATGGTTACGCCCTTCTTTATCTGTACCACCTTGCCGAAGATGTCGTTGCTCAGCCATTCCAGGGTCTCCTTGCTTCGGGCAGAACCGCTCACCACGTTGCCTACGGTGGTGATGATTTTCTCCATGCCCACCTTGCCGTAGTCGGCTTCCAGCTGCGGCAGTTCCTGAAAGCCCAATGCCACGCTCACCTTGTTGCTTCGGGCCGTTCCTATCAGGCGGTCTATCTTGTGGAAGTACAGGGTCGGAAGCTCGTCCACGATGATGCTCACGGGGATGTTCTTGCCTTGTCCGGTGTTCACACGGGTTACAAGGCGGTTCAGGATAAGGGCGTTCAGGGCGCCGATGATGCTCTCCATTTCCGGGTCGTTGGCGATGAGCAGGTAGCTCGGATTCTTCGGGTCGCTCACTTTCAGGTCGAAGTCGTCACCGTCCTTGTGGAATATCCAGTACGATTCCTTGGTCGCCAGGCGCGAGGTATAGACACGCAACGTTCCAATCATACCTTCCAACTGTTCCATCGCTTTGTTCTTGAAGGCGGTCTGGAACGGACCGAGCAGCGGTGCCACCTCGTTGTCGGTCTCCAATACTTCGAAGATGGTCTGGTAGCTCTCATTCAGGAACGACAGGATGTGCGGCATGTCGCTGTACTTGCCCAACCAGTAGGCGGGTTCCACAATGTTCCCGTCCTTGCGGTCGCGCACTACGCCCGTCGGCTTCCAGAACTTCGTCTCCGGGTCCTGCCGCTTCTCCGCATACAGCTTGTTTCCGTCCTTGTCGTAAGGCTCTTTCTCGTAGTTCACGAAGAAGTAGATACACGCGGCGAGGAAGTTCACCGCCGAAGTCTGGAAGAACTGGTCGCTGCCGCCGCCTCCCTCTTTCTTGCCTTTCTGCAGGGATTCCAGCAGAGTTTCCGCCGTCTCGCTCGCCGCTGCAAGGTTGTTGATGTACTTCGACTGGATGGGGTTCACCCTCCGGCTGTATTCCACATCCACGAAGTTGATGATGTTGAACTTGCAGCCTTGTGGCAGCTTGCCCAGCTTCTGGTTCTTCCTGTAATGATAGTACAGCTTGGTCGCCAAAGTGGGGAACTTATAGTCATACACGACCATCACGAAGCCCTTGGCGGAATGTTGCCTGATGAACGGCTCGATGATGGAGAAGGTCTTTCCGCTTCCCGGCGTGCCGACCACCCATGTACCTCTGAAAGGGTTGCTGATGTTCACCCAACCCTTACGGAACTTGCCCTTGTAGTAATAGCGCATCGGAATGTTCACGCTGTAGTTGTTCTCCACTTTTTCCTCACATTGTTCGAAGCTCTCGTTCTCGAAGTTGAAGCGGTCTTTCATCAGCCCGTCCTTGATGTATTTCGAGATATTGTCAAGTGCCACATGAACCAGTATCACGCCTGCAAGGGAGGCTGCCATATAGAGGATGATGTGTACGGGCAGCGTGTACAGCTGCATCCCCATCGGGTGGCCGAACAGCCATACGGAGAGGACGAGCAGCGCAAGGCCCGCCGTCAGGGGCAGGACGACCTGACGCTTGGCGTTGAACTCCAGATGTTTCTTGTTCCGCGTGCCGATACAGGTGATGCAGATCAGCAGGACGGTCGCCAGCTTGCTGTACACGAGATGCCCGTCGCTGTATATCGCCCACCGCTTGATACGTCCGTGCAGGTCGGCGAGGATGCCGCCCCAGTCCCCGAATACGGAGGGGTCGAAGGCATACTCGAAAAACTCCAGCAGCACGGACACATAGACCGCCGCGCGGAATATCCGGTAAAATCCCTGTAACTCCTTGCTTTCTTCCATAAGCCTGTCTGTCTTTTAGTCCGTTTTTCTGCGATACCAGCGGTTATCCACCCGGATAACGTCCATGTCAAGATATGCGCCGTTCTCGTTCAGTTTGGTCTTTATCCGCTCGACGGTTGCCGGGCCGATTCCCCATATTTCCATGAGGTACTGCTCGTCACGACGCACCAGGTCGCCTACATATCTTAACCCGTATGCGGTGAGGTGGTTCTGCGCCGATGGCTGGATGCCCAAGCTGAATAGCGGCTGCGAGAGGTAAGGTATTTCTTCCGCCGGTTTGTTCTCCACGGCAATCTCCAAGCCTTCCTTGATTCTTCTCAGGGTGTCGATGCGCTGCTCCAGCTCGACGACGGCCTGTCCGTCCTGCACTATGGCATTCCGCAGGCGGGCTGCCTTCTCCGTCAGGTCGGCATTGCTCCGCATCAGTTCGTCGTGGGTTATCGCCAGGGACAGGTTCTCCCGGTCAAGCTCGTCCCGTCTGTATTCCAGCGAATCGACGGTATCCTGCAGTTGCCCTGCACGGTATTGCAGGGCGGAACATTTTTCATTGTCGGAGGCTATTTCACCCGACAGGGTTTCCAATCTCCTGACCTGAAGCTCAAGGCTGTCGTGGATAGAAAGAAGTGTATCCGCAAGTTCGTTCATCCGCTGGCGGCGGGATTTTCCCCGTGCGCATCGGTAAAGGATGACCAGTGCCGATACCATCAGCACCAGTCCGATAAGCATAGTAATATCCAATGTTTCCATATTGCTGTTATTTTTAGTTGTTCAAGGTAATGATGGGCCTTATCCGGTGTGCCTGTGTCTTCGGGGTCTCCTGCATGGCTCCGCTGCCTATCGAGTAGAGCCACGCTTTGGCGGTCTGTTGCCCCTCTACTTCCGTCGAGGTCCAGTACCAGCAGTCGCCTGTGCTGTCTGTGGGCAAGATGTCTCCGCCGCATTTTTCCAGTACGGGATTGACGACCTCCCGTGCCGCATACAGCAGGCGCATCTCCGCCACCGAGGGGATGTATGCGCTCTGTCCGTAGCACCACAGGTCGAATACCGCTTCCGCCATCGGCGAGGCGGTCTCCCGGGTGTCATATAGGGCAAAGGTGTTCGTGTTCCCGTCGAACGCTTCCGTGTCGGCGGATGTTCCTTGCTCCACGCCCAGAGTGTCCGCAAAGGCTTTGGGAGCGATGTCCCACAGATAGACGGCACGACCGTTCTCTTCTGTGTCGCCGTGCTTGCCGGTGTCGAATACGATGGCCACGGCCCGCTTGCCGGAAGTTTGGTACAACTCGTAGGAAAGGACCGTGCCGTCGTCGCAGAGGACATGTCCGGGCCGTACCGTCATGTCCGGAGTCTCGATGTGTGCGTCGCAGGCGGCCAGAGTTAAGACTGCCGCCACCGCAATGATGATATGTATCTTGTTTATTGTCATCTGTTCATATTTTTATTTTCCCTCATTTCATCAGTTATTTTACCGGCAGTTTCACGCCGAGCACGACACCTGCCCGCAGCAGGTCGGCTCCCTTTATCATCACGTCGCCCTTCGCCTGCCAGAAGAACACCCATCCCGACCGCAGCACATAGTTGTGTTCGTAGCCGAGGTGGATGCCGCCGAGGAATCTCTTCGTGTCACTGCCGCCCGATGCCCCGATGCGCAGGTTGCCGTAGTGGTTCCTGCCGCGTACCACGCAGGGCTTGTAGGCCACGCCGAAGCCGTAGGTGCGGTAGTTCCGCCAGAACGATTCCGGGCAGATATGCCCGCACGTCTCACAGTCTTTCCATTGCAGGTAGCCGTTAGCGAAGAACTCCCAGGCATTGTTGTAGTTCGTCTCATGTTCGTAGGCAAGGGTCAGATCCATGCCGTTCCGGTACAGCAGCCCGGCTCCGAGCGAGAGCCGTCCGGTGTTCCGCTGTGCCGAAGCTGTTACAGACAAGGTGAACACGGCCACCGCCAAGGCAAGCAGTCTGTTTCTTGTCCTTCCCTTATTTTTCAATGCTTCACTCATCATTTCCAATTCTTAATTCGTCACTCTTAATTCTTCATTGACATCATTCCTCCTCCAATAGCGATTGGTCAAACGAATCGGCGGCAAGCACGTCCTCGTAGTCGATGTGCAGGCTGATGTTGCGCCCGCTGATCTGTTTCTCCGTCATCTCGATGGTCAGCACCTTGTCGTTGGGGAAGGTCATCTTCCGCACGACAATCACGTTGCGGTAGCCCCGCTTGAACGATTGGGCCGGTTCCAGCACCATTGCCGGAGTCAGCTCAATGACCTGCGAATTGGTTGCTTTCGACACCTTCTTGTCAGCGAGCTTCACACGGATTTCATCGATGTCAAACCGGATATGGGTCTTGTTCTCTATCGAGAAGTCGATGAAGAAGTAGTCGCCGGCCGCATAGATGTTGTTCAGCCGCATGGTCAGGCGGTGTGCCTTGCTCGCCACGTTCCGTATCTTGGCCGGGGAGTTCCAGATGCGTCTGGCCAGTCCGGTCATCTCCACTGTGGACATGGAGACGGTGGGATTGTGGTAGGCTTCCCGTTCCGCAGGCAGTATCTCCTTGTCGGTCACGGCTTCCTTCAGCCGGGTAGTATAGAGTAGCGCGTACTGCGTGCGGTAGCGTTCCGTCACGATGGTGACGATGGCGAGCACTTCGCCGTCCTCGTGTCCGGCCTCCTTGGGCTTCAGGCGGATAATGTTGTCCAATGGCTGGTCACCCGCCACCTTGTCGGTGGAGATGTCCACCAGTCGGACGGGTTCCGATGCCGTGATGACGGTCGTCACCTGCTCGTTCACGGTGAGCAGCTCCATTTCCTCGTAGGTTTTCTGGGCTTTTGCCTCGTATGCGGCGCACAGTCCGGCCGCAAGGAGAAACAGGCCCGTCATTCGATGTCTGTTCATGTCTATGCTTTTTTATTGTTTATTCCCGTTGTTCATTCTTTCCCTCTGTTCGCCTTCCTCCCGTATTCGCTGCTCGGCAATTTCGCAATAACTCTTGTCGATTTCGAAGCCGATGTAGTGCCGGCCTGTCCGCAGGGCGGCGATGGCGGTCGTCCCGGAGCCGATGCAGTTGTCCAACACGAGGTCGCCCTCGTCTGTGTAGGTCCGTATCAGGTATTCTATCAGGGCTACTGGCTTCTGTGTGGGGTGGTAGAAGGTTCCCTTGCAGTGTTCCTTGGGTACGGATACTACCGATGTCGGGTATTTGTCATCGGCTATGCGCACTGGGGCGAGCTTCATGTCACCGTAGCAGCGGTTGGTGAAACCTTCCGTCTTGCGGCGGTCATGGTTCCGTTTTTCGGGCGGGCACGGGGTCATCTGTGGGTGGTACACCGGCAGTTTCCGGTAGAACACCACGATGTCCTCATGCTGGCGCATGGGCATCCGGTTGGCGTTCAGGTGGCCGCTCACCCTGTCCTTGTGCCAGACGAGGTTGTATCTCCACAGCTTGGGCTGTGACAATACCAGTTCCGCCGTGAACATGCCTTGTGCGAACAGGATGATGGGGCTGTCCGGCTTGGTGATTCTCAGGTACTGCTCCCATAAGGGTGCAAGCGGGATTTTTTGGTCCCACCGGGCAGCCCCGTTCTGCCGGTTCAGCACGCCGTAAGGCAGATCCGCAATCACGGCATCGACGCTTCGGTCGGCTATCTGCTTCATCCCTTCCAGGCAGTCCATGTGGTATATCTTGTCTTGCTCCATTTTCGTCTTGTCTATTGTTTCTGGTTTCCGTTTACTAAATACACGAAGGTGCCGTACTTCAGTTTGACCTTGTTCTTCTTGATGGCCTTGCTGATGGCGTTGCTCGTTTTCTGGTAGGCGTTCTGCACGGCCTGCATTCCCCATTGGGCGAGGTTGTTGCCATAGCCGCCGGTGTTCATGCTCAGGTTGCCCGACATGGCGCTGCTGGCCACGTCCTTGCTCGTCTCCCGGAACTGGCTTTCCGGCACATACAGTCCTTCCAGCCCGTCGGTGTCGTACAGCGAGAGGCTGACCTTGACCAGCTTGTCACCCACGAGGATGCTGCTGATGCTGCCTTTCACCCTTCCGGAGGAAAAGCCGCTGACCGTGGCATACAGGTAGGTGCCCTTTCGGAGGGTGCTTCCGTCTATCTCCACATCGTCCAGCAGGCGCAGACGCACACGCGAGCCGTCCACGGCCTTGATGTCCTCGTCGATGATGGCCTGGATGAGCCTGGGCTCTTGGCTGCTCCGGTCAAGTGTGTGGAAGTAGTCCGAGGATGCCTTGGCTTTCTTCACCACCTCGCTGGCCTTGTCATTCTCACCGGGAGTTTTCACGGCACGGCTGTCCTCGTCGATGCGGCCCTCTGCCTGCGGTTCCACTGGTGGTACCTCTGTTTGGGCCGTGTCCTCTTTTGCCGGCGGGGTCACTTCCTGCTGTCCGCGCAGCCTGGCTTCGGCAAGGGCTTTCTCCAGTTCCGCGAGGGCTTCTTCTTCCCGTTTCTTGGCGTCGGCAGCTTCCGCCGCCATACTTTTTTCCTGTTCGAGTTCTCCGAGCAGGGCGATGTCGTCATCGGTGTATTTCGATTCATATTCTTCCTTGTTTTCATCGGGTTCGTCCCTTTCAATGTTGTCCACGGCGGTATAGTCCTGTATCCGGCCCCATGATTTTGTCATGTTCTCGTACTTGCTGCCTATACCGTCCCCGTTCTTAAGGGTGGCTTCCGGAAGTTCCGGGTTCAGGAACTCGGTGGTCTGCAGCGTGGTGTCCTGCACTTCGGCCTTTTCGGTGCGGAACAGGTCGAAGATGAAGTACGACGCGCCGAGCAGCGGCAGGTAGAGGATGGCCGGAAGCATGTACTTCGGTTGCCTGAAATTGATTTTCTCCAATATGCTCATCGTCATTGTTCTTTTGGTGGTTGTACATACAGCTCGGATGACCGGTGCCTTTCCCGCAGGATGCTGTCCTGCATCTCGGTGGCTGTCCGCTTTACGGGTTGACGGTGGTACACGACGGTCAGCCGGTAGATGTTCCATGCCAGCCCTGCGGCGACGAAGGCAAATACGATGACAAGGAACAGGGTGCGGTGCACGTTGGCAAAGCCCTGCACCTTGGCGGCCGCCTTGTCTATCCGGGTCGCCTTGGCGAACCTGCGCCCGGCATTCACCTCCCGCTCGTAGCGTTCCTTGTATTTCGGGTCGTTCCTGTCCGGCATCTTCTCACCGAGCAGCATGCGTCTGAATCCTTTGATGTTCATGGTCGTGCCTCCTTTAATAGTTGTTCTTTGTCTTCTGCTCGATGTCCTTGTTCAGCAGCGTGCGCCAGTTCACGATGAGCATCCCGTGCGGGTTGTTCTCCGTGCGCGGCACCCGTTTGAGCTGTCCGGCTGTGACCAGTTCGCGCATCAGGATGTTGCTCCGGCGTTCGATGCGCTGCCGTCCGTAGTAGGTGAACTCCATTTTGGCTGCATCGAATCGGATGCTGTCGCAGAAGATGGAGAACACCGCGCTCGTTCCGAGAATGTTGCTGTAGAAACCTTTCTCTTTAAGCGTATTATATTGTGCCAGTCCGGTCTCGTCCACCAGATACATGGCCTTCTCCATCGTGTAACGGATGTACTTGTCATCCGGCGCAAGGGTGAAAAAGTAATGGTGGACTTTCTTTATATAAATCGTAAGTATCTATGCTATAATGAGTAATAAGTGGAATATAGCCGTAGAGTAACAAAATAACCACAGTACAGGTGATTTATAAGAACGCAAAGGAACATTTGATTGTCTTGTCTATCAGATAAAAATAAAAGGGATGCCCAAACGGACACCCCTTAGTGTTGAACGTAATCATAAAAAGGAGGGACTAATCCATGTCTTCAAACTGTCGGATACGGAATATTATATAAGACAAGAATGCGGTATGTGAGTTGGTTTATCTTTATAAAGAATAGTAGATGACTGACTCCACTATCAATCATCTTTGCGAAGAACTCTTTCCAAGCTATAGGCCGTAAGTCATATTTTTGCGTTTAGAAGTATGATGCTGGCTTTAACGAAATGTTATAGAGTGAAAGACAACGAGTAGATACTTGAAAAACTGTAATAAGGCGAATGGAAATTGTTGAGCGAAACATTCTCTCTCTTGCTAAGAGAGGGATAGGTGCGGACAAAGTTACACAAAAGAAAGCAAAGTCAATCATTTTTATGCTGAAAAATGCGTTGGAATGCTGTGAAACATAAAATTGTTGAGCAAAACTGCATTTCAAATGCAATAAGTTGCTGATATTTCTACTGATATGGTTTCTATCCCTCTCTTAGCAAGAGAGGGATAGGAAAGAGAATTATATTCTGAAACATATGAAGAAAACATGATGGTAGATAGCTTAACCGATCAAGAAATCGTCAAGGCGATTTTATGCAGGGACACCGAGATAACAAAGGAGTTCTTGTATTGGAAGTGCTACCCCTTGTTTGCGACAATATATGCAAAGTATTATACAGACTGTGATACTCCAATAGAACTGATTAATGAAATATATGTGTTCATTCTTTTGCCTCACAAAAACACACATCGGTCAAAGCTTCAAGATTTTGGTTTCCGTTGTTCTTTGACGATGTGGCTTAAGATTGTTACCGAGAACTATTGCCGACAGCTTTTTTCTAAGCGAATGGAGTTCGATAATGATTCTGATGTGAACAGTGATAGAAATATACTCCAAGAAGAATCATTATCGCAAAGTACTCAAAATTTCAATATGGCAGATGTCTACAAAATATTGAGTATGATGCCTAATCAACGTTATGCCAAGTTGATAAAGTATCGGTATATCGATGAGAAAAGCAATGAAGAAACCGCTGTTCTCCTAGGTATGAATATGGCGAATTATTATAATTGTCATAAACGTGCCAAGGCACAGTATTGCGCGATATTGAGAAAGGAGGGATTGATATGATAAATGATGAACTTCTTGCCAAATTTGACCGTATTCAAGACCTCCCTGTCTCGGAAGAAATGCTCGGGGCGTATATAGAAGGCAATCTTGACAGCACTGAATCTTCTGAAATTGCAGGTGCAATAGTCTCTAATGAAACATTAAGTAACTTGCTTGAAAATATTGATGGGTTTACCGAGATTCAAGATACATCAGACTTAGATGTTTCAATGTTTCATTCAGGAATAAATGCAGGCTTGCCAGACATTACTGTTGACGCCTTTCACACGGAAAGTTCAACAATGCTGGATGAGTTAATAGAAATGTATGGGCTTGATGCTAATGGTGATTTCAACACTTCCAACGGCATTCATACTGATTTCTTTCATTGCGAAAATTCTTATAGCACTGATAGTTTTATAGATGATTTGCACTCATTAAATACAGATTCGTCTAATGACGATGAACTTTTCAATGATGATTCTATAGATTTTTGATATGGAGACTAATAATGCAAATACCCTGTTTGGACTACCCACATACAATGTAAAGTCCAACGATGTGCGCCAGTATTATGATGATACTTGTGCCATTAAATCACAGGAAATTTTGATGAATGCTTCAGGTTTAAACGTAACTGAAGAGGAGCTAAGGTTTGAAGCAATTCAGAATGGGTGGTATGCGCCTAGTGTCGGCACTCCTATGGAGGATGTCGGCAAACTCATGGAAGCTCACGGTATGGATGTGCAGCAACAAATCCATGGCTCGATATTTAATCTTGTTAGTGAATTGTCAAAAGGACATCCAATAATCGTCGGGGTAGACTCTGGCGAATTATGGAGTCCAAGTGCTGATGAGTCATTTGAAGACATCATGAAAGGTCCTATTGCTGATCATGCTTTAATTGTCACAGGAATTGAGTTTAATGAAAATTTCAGCGATGGCACAGTTAATTTGATAGACCCTGGCACTGGTGATTTTTCCATAGGCTACGATATTGATCAGTTCTGTGATGCATGGGATGATTCAAATAATTTCATGGTTTCAATTTTTTAAGTTATGGACAGCGAATATCTTAATATAGATAGTTTGGAAACTCAAGTGGATTCTCACCCTGTTGAAAATCCGGAAGACGATGATTCTGTTGCTAAGACTAGTGATGAACTCTCAAAGATGAATGACCTTACATGGCTGAGTGATAACCCTTTCGAGGAAACCGAGATAAAGAATGCCATTAATCAGCCTTTTGACTCTTGGGAGTTGCCAAATGACAACTGGTCTGCATCAAATGGTTTGAATGACAATGTAGAAGTTGAGCACTCTCAAAATAACATGAATGGTTCTGAAATCTCATTTACTGGTTATGGAAGATGTGAGTGCGGTTGTGGCTCATTTGGAGGATGTGGAGATATTTGTACATACTGCGGTCATCCGTATTCCGCACATTCAAGATATAAAAAATAGTAATTATGGGTACATATATAATAAGTCTTCTTCTTGGTGGAATGTTAGGTAGAATTGCTGGTCCAATTGCTCAAGATTTCTTTGAGAATGAGACTAATATGGGAAAGCGTATCGCAAAGAGAAAAGAGGAAAAAGAAATTGAGAAAGAAAACAGAGCTTATCTTAACAGAATCAAAGTTGCAGAACAAGAGCATCAGTTACGACTTTCAGAGTTGAGAGAACAAGTTAGAGAAAGAAGAGAAGATGCTGAAGCTCAGTTTTTTATGGCACATTCTGAAGCAAAGATGAAAACTTATCTTCAAGACTGTTGGCCACTTAGAAATCCCTTTGATGCTCCTCTTGCTATAGAACCAATTTATAATGAAGCATCGAAAAGATTACAGGGTTGTAGGTTAAAAACGATTTTAACAAAAAACTCTCAAGAAATAGTACCATTGCGCTTTATCTCTGCGCACCTTGACACCTCACATCCCCTTGCTTCGACAATCAATAGTGAACTTTCGATATTTTTGGTTGAACACTATAAGACTAATGGTGAACATGGTGTAATTTCTGAAATAGGTGCATGGAAAAACAGCATTCCTGTAAACGATGCCTCCATAACATATCTTTTCCAAGGTATGCAAGGGCAACCTGTGATGGTGTTAGTACCAGAGTACATAAACAATGGTGCAACTGTTCGATTCAAAATCTATTCTTGGGGGTTAGGTGAGAAACTTACTTATCCTGTGGGATTCGATTTTGGCTCATTAGATTTAGAAGCCTTATATAATCGAGTCGTTGCTTCCGAAAACACTAAAATGTGTGCTATTTTAAAGAAAGTGAGACGAGAGCCTACAAGTGATAAACTTCTCCAGAATGATCGAATACTCAAAATCCTCAATAATAAAGAGGTAAAATTAGATGATGAAGAAAAAGAGCGACTTTTAACTTTGCTTTCAACTCCAGTAGAGATAAATAATGCTATTCGTAAGAATTATGCGCTTATTGTTTCTAATGTTTTCAAAGCATTAGTAGGAATGTATGCCGATGGATATCATTTATTTGAATATGGCACAGTACCGAAATTGCCAAGGATTCTTCCAGTTTTGGGTGATATTTCCTTTATGTACAATGACATATGCGCTTTTTACTCATCTCTAATTAATGCGGCCTTGTTAAAGGGTATACTGCCCATAAGTCATGCTATAGATTTGGAGTTGAAACTTTGTGAAAATATCAAAAGTATATCAGAACAATATAATATACCAGAGTATTTGCTTGACAATATACGCTTACTAAATATTGAGAACGATGAATCTCATAAAGAAACTGTAATTAGATTACGAAATATCAACAATCTTAAATATTTACACAATGGCTGAATTTAAAGAATCAGATGCGGTATTCCTCCAAAGATTAACTTCTTTACTGAATAGTGAGGTAAGAATAAAAACGAAGGATGTCGAAGATGCCGAAGAGTTCAATGAGGCTCTTAAATGGCAACTAACACGTTGCTTCGAGGAGGCATTAAAAATTGATGCTTTACCCGATGATTTCTCTTTTGCCCCATTCATCACTGAACATGTGAACTATCCGATTGAGCGAATGAAGGAGCAGATAGAGAAACCTTGGCTTAAAGACAAACTCACTATTGGGTTGCTTGGGCATTTTAGCACTGGTAAAACAACTGCATTAAATCTTATCCTCTCAGAAAATCTCCCTACGAATGAAAATGAGAATACGGCACTTGCTGCATATCTCATAAATGGGAAAAATGGTGAAATGTCAATTGTTACTAAGTCGGGGCAAACATTGGTACTAAAAACAGAGGATAGTAAAGCATTGGATTATGTTGAAGGGAGAAAGAGGTTTCCTTTTGCAAGAATATTCAACTACATAGTTAAAGAAAATGGAAGCCAGATATTGAAAAAACTAACATTTATAGATACACCAGGACTCGGTAAGAATTGTCAGCATTCCGAACCGACTATTAGTGCGTTGCAGTCTTGTGATGCAGTAATTTGGTTTGTAAAAGGTCCAGATAGTATTTCGAAAGACGATATAAAGTTCATCCAAGACAACATTGGTAAACGAACTTTATATGTGGTCATTTCTTTTATTGATGAATGCAATAATCCTGATAGCTCCATAAATATCATCAAAAAGCAATTCTCAAAAGCAAACATTATAGTGGAAGATTATTTCCTTTTGGGAGAATCAATATCCATTAAATCTGAATTCCGTAAAAAAATAACAGATTGTTTAGAAAAGGCTTCCGAAAAGCATGAAGTGTACAACCCTTATGCGCATATTTATTCGGTTATAAGTTTTTTAGAAGGAACCGTTCTTAAGTATAAGCAAATTGTTACAGAAGAATATAATAAACTTGATAAGGAAACTGATAACCTTGTTGAAGCTTATCAGCAATCGCGTCAAACTTTTGTAACGGAGTTCAACACCTGTTGCAAGATTATGAGTAACGTGGTAGATACATTCAACAGTCGTTGCTCTAGTGCAGCATTTTGTGGAGGTGCATCAAACGCAATCTGCAATCTTCTTAATTCTTATCAAGAATCATTCATAAAAATGTCTAATGCAGATGATGCAATTGATGTTCAAAAACTTGTTGATTTCGGTCGTGAAACGTCAAAGATGAATTTCTTTGAGTATCGTTCTACGCAAGCAGCTGAGATAATTGAAACAATACAGAAACTGAAAAAAATATTTGAGTGATATGCTTGACATTAGTAAAATAAACAATAAAATATCTGCGATTATTAACCAACTATTGCAGAGGGGACGTGTTGATGACGAGTTCATAAAGAGCTTTTATGCATCATACAATCAACCTACACTCCAAATAGGAGTTGTCGGTAAAATGAAAGTAGGAAAATCAGCACTAATTAATTCCGTGATATTTGGGAATGATGTACTGCCATCTAGTTCAGAACCGGTCACTGTTAGTTTAACTAAAATTTTCTATGGAGATAAGAATACTTCAACTGTAGAATTTTTGTCACAAGAAGATTTCAATTCTTTAAAAGTATTGGCAAATTATTCTGGTGATGACCCTGACCAACTTCTTCAAAAAGAATCAGCAGAAGAGATTTTAGCGAATTTACCTTCTAATTTCCAGAATATGCTCGGAAAAGTTATTACAAATGTTCCTAATGATGAATTATCCAAATATGTTGCGGCTGATGGAGAATATTGCGGTTTGGTCAAATCTGTATTAATGGAAATCAATAATGATAATCTTAAAGGCATTACGATTATTGATACCCCTGGATTTAACGATCCAGTCGTTACACGTGGTGAAACAACAAAGAAATTCTTGACAGATTGTCATGTTGTGCTTTTTGTTCATAACAGCGATGGGTATGATGAAACAGATGCGGCTCTCCTTAACAATCAAATTGAATATGCTGGTGTTTCTAAACTTGTAGATGTATTCAACAAAATGGATACTCGTAAATCGTTATCTCTTGACGGTTGGAAACGTCAGCTCGAATATTTCTTAGAAGATCGAGAAGAGTATCTGTCTGAAGATAGATTTCCGTATGTATATTCTCTAATTAAGAATTCAGATGCAGTCACTGTTAGTGCATTCATGGCATTATGTGGTCTTCGTCCCAAGGAAAGTCGAACGGAATTTATTAAAAATCAAATAGCTAAATTTGAAGAACGGTATCCTGAATTAACAGAGGATGAATCTCTCACTCTTGAGGAGGCGTTAGTTAAATATAGTAATATAGAAAGCATTGTAACAATACTTAATCGAATTGCTTCTAATGATAAACAGTATTTAATTGAAAAACCATTAAACACGTTAATTGGCAAACTTAATGCCATCATAGAACTGATTCAATCAGACATCATCGAAGCTGAATCGGACCTTAACTTGAAAAATCAAGATAGAAAGTCCGCACTTTCAGATTTGGATGGTTTAAAAGATTTTATGAAATCTATAAAAGAATCTGTTACAATCGCTCCCATGGAAGTTCTACTTCTAGATAAAGTTGCAAATACTAAAACAAGTATATGTACTCAACGAGAAAGCGAGAAAAATTCTATTAATAAACAAAAATACCCTCAGCCCGATATATTTAGCACTGGGGTAACAAAAGCTAATATTGCAGCATATAACATATTTCTTTCACGATTCCAATCTATTTTAAGGGGCGATTTCAACTCACTTTCTAGAAATTTGGAGTCGACGGCTAATGAGTATATTCGAAAGACTATTCTTTCTTTGGTCAATCCTAAGATCAGTGAGAAACGTCGTAATAATTTTGAACTTAAAGCTAAGAATAAAGCCAAATCTAAGATACAGTGTGTCAATATTGCAATTCCTGCTTACTCGATTACTACGTTGCCTTCAGGCAATGCAGAGCAGTGGTCTTTACTCTTCACAGACTTCAGTAAGCATTATGATGATAATGCTATAGATGAATTTTTACAGAAATATAGAGATGTTAGCCATGATATAGGTATTCCTTCGTTTATCATTGACATGCTTCTTCAAATGGAGGAAGATATGATTCGAGAACTTAGCCAGTCTCCCGCTGAAATAAAGGAAGAAATAAACAAAGTGGAAGAGAGAATAGCTTGTCTCAAGGAAGAATTAGCGTGGACAAAGGAACAATTACAACAATTAAAAAATATGGAACAATTATGACACCTGTAATACCTATCATACTTGCAGCTGTACTCGGATTTGGAATAGGATATAAATTAAAGGAGTGCCTTTGCAAGAAAGAGAAGTCTTCCGACCAACCAGATGTCAGAAGTATAATCCCTGAGTTTCCTAATGGAACTGGTGCAATGCAGCCAAATGATTCTCTGTTCTCTCTGAATAGTATTAAAGAATTATTTTGTCGGTTTAATATACCATTGACATCAGATTATAGTTTTTCAAGGTTGTTGGATGCAATAGAAAAGGATGCGTATGTCACTATTTTGAGGCATATCGATACGAATATTGCCTCACCAGACGAACTCTTTCAGTATTTGAATAATGAAAAATTCAATGTTTCACATATTGAAATGGTTAAATCAAGTGGTGATCCATATCTTACGCAAGATATAGTTAACAAACTACTTGAAGAAAATAGAGTGGATTATACACATCTTAAAACGATTGAAGAAAAAGTTGAATTTCTTTTGATTTTAGCTCAGGGAAAAGGAACAAAAAGATTTCAGGAATCATTTGGAAGTGATTTAACCACATTTATTAATAAATATGGAAAAGGAGAGAAAACAGATGTCTTATTTGAAAGCATCAAAACGACTATCCGCAATCGCTTAGAGTTTTTGTCATAGTCAATACAAGTAAATAGCAAACATTGATCATTTGTAATATAGTGATTACGACTATCGCTCATAAATTTGAAGTGATAGTCGTTGTCATATTTACACATATGTACTTTGTTGGCTCACATTATTTTGCTTAATAGAATGCCGCAGATTATGTGTTACTTTTATGTAATTTTTATCTTTACCATGATAGAATAGGTTCTGATATTTACTCAATACTTATAACCATTACTAATGAGACGTGATAATTCTTATTTGAGGTAGAACTATAAATATTTAGGAACATGAGAAAATTTAAGAGTAATGAAAAGATTGAGGTGTTGGGAACGACTTTCAACGGTGTGAAGGATATTTGGGAACACGCCATAAGTGGTGAACCCAATAATGGTGTTTACGTGGCAGAAGATTCGGAACATTATCCCTGTTTCGACTCATCTGACTATTCGTATGAGAATCGTTATTATTGCAATTTTATCTTTTCAAGAGACAAGGATGAGTTAGCTAAAAAACTAAAAGAGCTAAAGGCCATGCGCCAGCTATCCAGCAATTATAACAAGCTCACGCAGACATTCCATCCCATGGCCTACTGGGAGGGTGACAAACATCACGATGTGTACATAACTGAAGGGGATGACTTGCTGAAAAGAATAATATAATACAAATGATATGAACAGAAAAAACTTCTTTTTGTGTAAGGCATTGTTGGTGATGGCATCGTTGCTATCAACAACTATTCATTTAGTTGCCCAAGAAACAATCGAGGCGGATACAGTCGATATTGAAGAGTTGATTGAAGAAAAACCCACACAAGTTCCCTTGGAGCGATGCAAAATAGTAGACTTTTGCGAAGAGGGACAATATGCCATCGTTGAACTAAATGGTAAAATGGGCATTTATGACTACATGAAAGGTGAAAATGTGACTGAAATCGATATGGATAAAGTTGCCTTTTCTCGGCATGTTGTTGCGGAAGACAGCATACATATTTATTATTTCTGGGCAGAGAAGGGATTGCAAGTCGGTACAATTGGAGTAATTGGGTCAAACAATCAGACATTAGGTTTATGGATGGATAATCCCGACTTGGTGGCAACACTTGATGATTGCACAACCATCAACAAAGTTTTCTCAGACAAATGTCGTGAATTTCTAATGAAAAGCATGGCTGCATTAAGTGGAACTTATGGGCAGATTGCTGTTCTTGATGCCACTAACGGACATCTGTTGGCCTGGGTTGCTTTGAAAAAAGACGCTACTGGCATAACGGATGTCAAGTTGATGAAGAAATCTTGTAGCCCATATGTCTTTATTCCCATTTATGCAGCGACCAAACTTGCACAGGCTGGGGTGGCACCTGACGATAGCGTGGACACTGGATGTGGAATTTATGATATGGACGGAATGGTCATCCGTGACCATAACTGGAGAATGGGTGGTTTTGGAAAGACAACTTATAGAAAAGCTTTGACTGGTAAATCCTTCATCGCTATGTACAAGACACTTTGTGCGGAAAACAAGGACAGAGCTTTGGATTCTTGGAAAGAAATCACATCAGGAAAGAAAGAAACGAACGCTATGGAGTTGGCCGCAGTGATGAACTCTATGTACCGTCAAGACAGCATCTATATCCCAACATTAAAAGGAGATACCGTCAAGAAAGCCCCTATGCCAAGCATACCACACATGAAAGAGTATGTCCGGGCAATCTTGATAGAGACCAATTTCGGCTCAGGCATACAGGCAGATGTTGCACCACAAAACGTAAATGTGGCAGGATTGTATGCCTACAATCATCATGGGAATGATGGAAGAGAGGAAACGGAATTAAGCTATGCAGGCTGTTTCCCTACTGAGCATCCACGCTATGCCATTGGCGTTTTCATCGACCTTCCGATTGGAATACATACCTCAAGCAAATCTCTTGTCGGAACTGTTAACCGCTTGATAGAATGGCTTTGCAACCAAAAGTAAATATTGATAAATGAGGAAGCAAAGTCCATACGCACCCTCTATAAGATTTGAATAAAATGATGTAATATGCTTGTCATCCATCCAAAAGACAGAACAACTGTTATTCTTTCCACCCTATACAAGGAACAGGAACACAGCATTATAGACTATGATTGTGGAAGCAATCGGTTGGCTCACATCCTGAATCATGTGCCAATGGGGGAACGTATTATGTTATTGGGGCACGGAAGCGACAAGGGACTTTATTACCGTAAGAATGATATGGAAGAGGGCTTTGACCGCATCATCGTAGGGCATCCACACGCCTACCACTTGCGCCATCACGGGAGCAACATTATCGGAATATGGTGTCACGCTGTGGAGTTTGCAAAAGCGGAAGGATTGCATGGGCTGTTTTCAGGCATGATAATATCAGAGGTTGGTGAAGCTATAGAATATGGTGTTATGACAGACAAACAACGTATGGACTTGTCGAATGCAATCATGTTTACAAGGTTGCGGAATTTGCTGGACGAGGGCACTCCTTTTCAAGAAGTACCAACACTAATGAGGAAATTGGATGATGAGAAAAGTGAATTGACAGCGTTCAATTACAAAAGTTTTTATTATTTGTGAAGACGGAAAAAGGTATATTTGAAACCTGCTGATTCTATTTTTAACCATCGCATGATAGATAAGAGAGTTATTCCGACTCTTTATTGTAAATAACAAAAGCGAAATTATGACACTTATCAACATTGATTACAAATTCCTTTGGGAAAGCATTTGCAGATGGAGTCGTAAGGCTGGACGCGCAGCCACTCGACCAGTCCTTATCCTGTGGTACGTGATGCGTAGTCCGAACACCCCTAAAAAAGACAAGTTGGCAATCTTTGCCAGCCTTGCCTATCTTGTGTTTCCGATAGACCTGTTGGATGCAAAACGGCTGCCGATTATAGGGTGGTTGGACGAGGCGGTTTCCGTTGCCGTGATGATTCAGAAAATGTCAAAGCACATTACGCCAGATATAGAAATCCGTGTAAACATCTTGCTTGACAAGTGGTTTCCTGAGAACACTGAATACGAACTTATAGAAGGATAGTCCACTATGAAAAACGGACATAGGACCTTGTATAAGACTATGCGGAATGGCGAATTGTTCTGCGTATTGCTTGCCGAAGTGGAAGAAGACCGGCTTTTCGTCAGGCGTGTGGATTTTCAAGAATGGGAACGGAACAGACGCAATGGCACAGTGGAAATCACATACTCATTTGACAAGGGCAACACTTCAAAACTAAGTGCATTGCTACAAGCCCAAACTACAACCGACTTGTTTAAACAGTTGAAATCAAGGTTCGGTTTTCGCACCGTATGCTTTGGTTTCATACAAAATATGCAGGACTATTGCAGAGCCAACAATATAGCCTATCATTATTCCGTTTGGTATTAGAACTTAAATACATCTGCCATGCATAAGGAACTAAAGATTGGTCAAATAACAGTGAGCATCGTGATTGTAATGTCATTGCTGTCTGTTGCCTGTAACCAAGACAACTCCATAGAGATTACAGACTCTGTTCATTACAATCTACATGATAACCCAAAGCTTATTGAAGCCAAAGATTGTATCGAATATGATTCTGTCATGTTCTCGGATGCATCATATGTAGTGAGGCTATTGAAATACGCTCCGCAAAACACGCTCACACGATATATGGACGGTGAGGGCAGGCTGATGGCAACCATCTCGGCGGCTTCTGAAACTTTCGCCCAGTGCTTAGTCTATGGATATGATGACAAAGACAGGCTTCGTTACTTGCTACGTTTCGATGAATTGCGAGAACCAGAGTTCCGAGATGAAACCACTGACAGTGCGTATTTGAATTTCAGGTTGGCCATTGACAGTGTGGATTTTAGTAATCCTGACACCACCCGACACACTTTGACTGAAATCATGTATGGTAATGGCGGCTATGTGAATGAGATAAAAGAGATGCCGACTGGTAAATCCATAATAGCCCCTGATGGGTACAAGATAGAGGTAAAGGTGGAACAATGCACGGGGTTCTGGTCAAGCGATTTGGATGGTGGCCGTTACTTGTTGAAAACAGACATTGTTCCAATATCCAATGAAAGAGACTCATATTTTATAAGGCGTTTCGTAGATTTCATTCCTACAACGGAAACACATTATGCAAACGGTCGGCTTTTCAAGTCCGTCTGCCATCCTAACCCAAGCTATCCGCGCGATGTCAAAGTAACGACAACGTGTAAAACTGAGGCAGGAATGAACATCTACACTATATTATATGACAACAGCATGGACACTTTGACACGTATTTGGAAAGACGGTCGCCTACAAGAGGAAATCCTCAAAAGTAAATGGGGAACAGTCCTTAACACGAAACATTACAATTACCTATCTTCCAATAAAGTAAGGAAGGAGGAACGAAATCTTGATTTTAAGACAAGGGCGATGAAGCCCACAGTCGTGACCATATTGCATCTTTCTGATATGCCTTTGGAGGAAGATGAAATGAATCCGCTACAAGATGGGGCATGGATGGACGTGTATTGAACACATACGGCGGCAGCTAAGCTAAGCAAGCCTCCTCTCCTTGTAAGAGGTGGAGCGACAGCTTAGCTTAGCTGATCAATCCGCATTTCTCCTTATTTTACAATTTTCCAAGTATCTGCTCGTTAGCTTTATCCACTTTTGAAGTGTCAAGCGAGGCAAGGTAAATAAGTGTGGTATTCTCTGAATCGTGCCCCATGCCATCGCTAATGACAGCAAGCGGTATGTTTTGCTCTCGGGCGATGCTGGCCCATGAATGCCTCGACGAGTACATCGTAAGTTTTGTGTGCAGCCCCGCCAACTTTGCAATTACTTTCAGCTTGTTGTTGACAAGTCGTAGTGCATTGCGGTATTGCAAACGCTCGTTAACGCATTTTTTGATAATGGGCAACAGATAATCAGAATCATTGTCCTGATACTTGTCAATAATATCCTGCATCTGCTTTAACCACTTTATTTGCAACATTTGTTTTGTCTTTCGCCGTTGGTAAGTGAGGATGCCGTCCTGCAAGTCCGACTTATTCAGGTAGGCCATATCCACAAACGACATCCCGCGAGTATAAAAGGAAAACAGGAACATATCTCTCGCGAAGTCAAGTGACGGTTTGAAAGACAAATCCAATTCCTTGATACGCCTCATATCTTTGAGCGTAATGGCACGTTTCACAGTTTTGTCTATTCCAGTATATACATGTTTGAAAGGATAGCATTGGGTGACAAGCTCCTTTTCAACGGCACGATTATAGGCTGCACGCAGGATGCGGTTATAGAATGAAACAGTGTTCTTCTTAACTCCAGCGGACATCAACCATGCCTCATACTCCATCATCATGTCGGACGTGATTTCTTCAAACATGACATCCTTTCCACTACGAAAACGCATGAAACTGTTCAATGCGGAAGTGTAGGTTTCCGCAGTGCGTTCTTTTTTCAGTTGTTTCAGTCTGTCTATGATGCCTTCCATGAAAAGTTTGAATGAGTGCGATTGTGCGAACCCTCCAAACGCAGCCACAACATCATCGGACGAGTAGTCTGTACCTTCTCCGCAAAGCTCTCTGATGATGGCATTCAGCCGTTCCAAGTCTTGCCGTATTCTCTTTGCAATGAGTAAGACGGTGTTTCTCCGCTTATTGTCGGTTTCCCTAATACAAAGGGTTGTCACCATTGAGTGCTTTAAATCCCATTCGTTGGGATAAACCTTATACGAGGTCGTTATCTGTCTCACGGTTCTGTGATGAGTGATTAGATAGATGATGCTGCCCGGTCGGTCGATAACCGTGGAGGGACGGAATTTCACTTTTACTGTTGTCATAAATGTTATAATCTTTTCGTTTCAAACTTTTGGCCAATAGAAACTCATATTAATGAGTGCGTATGACAAGGAGGCTGTGGTTATTCATAAAACAAAACCATTTATGGCTCTCAAAACATCCAAAGGCAAACAGTTAAACAAAATATGACTTGTACAATAATCCAAAGGCAGAGCCACTTATCGGATAGCCAAATACCTTCATTGATTTGGAGGCGTTTGGCCATTTTGACACTATGCTTCTTCAACAGTTCTTCTTCGGCCTTGATATGTTGGGCTGTGCATTGATGCACTTTCGTCAGTTCATCGGTGCCGATTTTAGCATGGATGACGGTGTGCTGTTCCGCCTTGACAATGGCATGGTTGATGCCGTCCACGATATTGTCCGCACTATCCTTTGCCGCAAGCAAGGCATTGAAGGCAGTCCGTTCCCGTTGGACGGTATGCTTCAAGCTGCCGTGTATGCCGTGCAGTTCCTCTTTGAATGCATTGATTTCGCCAAGCAAATTACGAAGCTCAATTATCTGGCTGTTGACTTCTTGAAGTAGTCCTTCAAGTTCCTGTTTGTCCTGTTCCAACTCATCTTCGGGTGAATAATTGGCAAGCCTCTCACGAAGAGCCGCCGTATCGGGTTGTTTCATATTCGTTGATGTTTATTGGTTTTGTCATTTACGTTTCATTCCTGATTTCTTCTGTGTGCCAAGCCTGTGCGAAGCCTCACGCGCACAACGACGGGCAAACTCAATCTCCTCTTCCTCCGGGTCGCGTCCCCATTTGAGTTCTGACTGCGAGCCGCCTCCACCGCCGCCTGATGTTACCTCGTAGGGTGACGCTATAAGGGTGAAGTAAGCCATCGCCAAGTTCTGCAAGTCCTGCCAGTTGGCAAGTTCCCGGTAGTCGAATTCATCATTGAAGAAGTCAATCACTTTAGCCGGCAAATAGCGTTTGTAGGTCTTGCCGTCATGCTCAAATTCTGTGGGCAGACGGTTGTCTTTCCATTCCGTGTAGTCCTCGTAAACCGTGTTGCGCTGCCGTATAACGGGCTGTGGTTTTTGCATTGTGTTGTTGGAAACAGACGGCTTCGGTATCGGTACAACTGGTTGTTTGGTTGTAGTGCGGACTTGTTGCGCCTTGTCTTGGTGCAGCTTCTCCCATGTCTGTCTGATATGTGATGCAGTCAGGTTACGCCCCTTTCCGAGTTCCGAAGCCTTGAACCTTGTGTTGCCTTTGATAAGCACATAGCCACGTATCACGTCCTTCTTGTCTTTGCGTAGGTGCAGTTCGTACCCTTTGGCGGCAAGCTGTTCCTGGTAGCCGTTCCATGACCACTTGTCAAGCTCGCGCAAAGCCTCCATGCAGTCTGCACTGACTTTCGGGATGTTGGTCTCGTGTATGCGCTGCGCCGTAGTCCATTCCCTTTGCCTTGCAATCATTTCCGCCGCCCGTTGTGCGCGTAAGTGTATGGCGTGGTCGTTGTTGATGTTCCCGTCCTCGTCCACGCGGCTGACGATGGCATGAAGATGCGGTATTCCGCTGTCGGATTCCTCATGCAGCCAGACGGAGGACTTGCTGCCCGATATGTTTGTCCGCGCAGAAACCACCTTGCCGTCCTTGTCGCGGATTTCCTGAATGTCGAAAGCGGCGGCGGAGTCCCGCCACAACTTCCGCCAATCATCCAAAGTGAAGTTCTCGGTATGCTCCATCGCCGGGCTTATCTCCATGCGGATGACGTTGTTCTTGATATTCGGATGGTTCATCGTGGCAAATTTCATTTCCGTAAAAATGCCTGTCGCGTCCATGCCCTGCGGCATGAAATTGTCGCAGATGCGCGTTATCTTTTCGGGCTGCTTCTTGTTCCTTGATTCACCCGACACATACAGCATCGCCCTAATACCGTGGGCTACAGCTTTTGCCTTGGCTATCATACGCTGTCCTCCTTTGCTTCTTCGCTTGTTGTCCCTGCCGGATAGCTGTTGGCCGTCTGTGCGGACTGCAAGAAATCGGTGACACGGTCTGTGACATACGCCACTTTCTCGTACCAATCAAGCATGGTCGGCTGGTGCCGGAAAAGTTTTATCTTCTCGTTATCGGTCAGTCCGTGCAAGGCATTGGCGAAGTTCACCATGTCCGTGCGGCAAGCCGTAAGCTGGCGTAATCCGTCCAGTTCCGTATTTGAAAGCCTCAATCTTGGCTTATAGCCGAGTGCCCTTGCACGGATGAAGTCGCTGCGTGTCATACCGCATTGGTTGGCGGAGTCTTTGATTTTGACAAGTTCCTGTTCCGTGACTTTGGTGACCACCACCTTGTCACGCCTTATAACGGGCTTCTCCTGCCCGGAATGTTGCTTGGAAGTATCTTCTTCATGTGCCATAACTAATGTCGCTAAAATAGTCGTGAAACGGTATTTACAAAAGGGATGGTGCGAGCCTGCGAGCGGCAGGGACAACGGGCTGTCAGACCGTTGCGAGAGTGTCGTGGTAATACCGTCCGAAGGCGGTAATACCTCGGCATATCTCGCAACTGAACGCTACCGCTCCATGCCATTTCACCCGTCTGCTTGCCACAGCCGATACTGACTGATGCCAGTGGAAATGCCGGAAGATGGAACAACGGAAAGCGTTTGTTTGTGCAGTACCGCTGTCGGCTCGGCTTCTGACGGTTCTTATTCTTCCCTCTGTTCGTGGATAAAAGGGTTGACTATGCTGCCATTTTCAGCTGTTTTCCACCCGATTAGGCACGGAAAGGTCATCACGGACGCAACCCTTGAACGGCAGGTGTCGATAAGCCCCATGTCCGTAAGCGTGGCAAGCAGATTGCGGATGCGCTTTCTGCCCAAGTTCCATTGCGATGAAAGTTGTTCCTCAGAATACTGCGCTTGACCTGCGGAAAGCATGAGCGGTCTGTGGAAGCCATTGGCAATACCGTCCGTTAAAGCCATCCTCGCCAACAGGTCGCCGAACAATGCGAAGTTGCCTATTTCCCTGCCGTTGTCATCGGTCGTCGTTCCGCACAGCCATTGCATCGCACTGTCGGAAAAGCTGAAAGAGAATGATGCAATCCCTGTTGGGTACATGAAACTGTATGTTTCCTTGTCCATAAAATCTTTGACTTTATAAATGTGATACTAAATATCCCTGAATGAAATGAAGCCGTGCAGGTATCGGCGTGAACACACTGACTTGCTTTTTTGTTGTACCCTGCACGGCTCCACATTGGCGGATGGTGCATAAAGCGGAAAGAGGGTTGCCGAAAGCTATACATTGGTGGCCCAATAGATTCTATCCCGAAATAAGGGAAGAAAAAAGACAGACCACGCATCGGACTTATATCTTTCCGCCTTTTGCATACGGTCACTTGTTTGCTCCGTTACCGTTAGTGCTGCCCGAAAATGATTGTCCGGGTACAGGCCGCTTGTCAAGTGAGGAAACGGCACGGCTGATGTCCGCCGCGTTCACGGCGATGGATAGCAACGACCTGTTTACCGTGACCAACTGCAGCTTGTCGCAAAACTCCGCCACTCGCTCCAATAATTGAAACGCACGATTCAGCCGATGTTCCTGCGCATTGTCCGCCGTCATACGCTCGTTGTCCTTTCCGCTGTTGAGATAGCGGTTGAGCGCAAGGCGGTCGTCCGCTGAAATGCCTTCTGCTGTCGCCTTGCCGTCAGCGATGGCTATGCTCACGCGCAGTGCGTCCGCTTCGTAGATACCCACACTCTCCAAGAATGTGCGGATGGCCTGAACGTCCTTGCCGCTTGCTTCACGCTTACGGCTCTCGTTCTTCTTTACGGTCGGAACAGCTGTAACTGTGCCAGCCTGTTCCATGTGCTTGTTTTCTTCCATAATACAATTTGTTTTTGATGTGAATTAAAAATGTTGTTTACTTCCGTCCTGCAAGATAGCGGTCGGCTTCCTCGTTGATTTCCTCTTGTGATGAGATGCGTACTCCCGTGAGAAAAGCGTCCAACTCTTCTTTCTTGAAAAAACACAACTTGCCGCACGGCTTGTACATCGGGATAACCCGGCGCATCATCAGCTTGCGGAAGTAGGACAGCTTGAAGCCGCAATACTCGGCCGCTTCCTTGGTGCTTAAAAGTTTTCGTTGCTCTGTCATGTGCGTATATTTTTAATGGATAATCGACTGCGCCCTTGTCGTGGCGACAATGCAAAGGTATGGCGGCAATATCCAAGAGCAATCAATGTAAATGGCACTATGATAGCACTTTGCAGATTATAAATACGAGTATAAATGAGGCTAAAACGATGTGTAAAGGAACTCTAAACACTCCATAATCCTAAATTATCCATACAAGGCAAGCCATCGGTACGGAAAGAAACACGGACGTTCACGGACGGGCATAAAAAATCCCGCCATCAGCTTGCAATGACGGGAACAAGAAAAGTGGCTTATAAAAGTGTTTGGTCAGAGTTTCTTGAACTCTTCAAGGTCGTATGTGTCAAGTCTCGGACGCAGCCGCGTGGCCTTGCGCAACAGCTTGGCAATATGTCTCTGGTGTTCGGACGGGTTGTCTTTGGATGCGGCTTTGAGGTTGCTCGCCAACTGTGCGCCATTGTTGAGCGGCCAGAACTTTTCAAAGATTACCCATTTGCCTTTCCTGATTTTGAGGGCAGCGCATAGGGCATTGGCGATATAGGCATAGAGCGTCTGGTTGATTTCGTCATCTTCCTTTTTCATCAGCGGTTGGAAGTCCGCACCCAAATAACCGTCCTCCCGGAACAGCACGAGCAAGAACAGTGCATCGTTTGTCTGCAACGCTTCGGGCAGCTTCTTTATCTGTTCCGGCTGAACCTGTGAAATAAGATTGTCGTAGTGCCGGATTTCATCCTCCTGCTTCATCGCAACTGGCGGCGTAGGTGTTGAAAGCACAGCCTCGATTTGCTTCTCAACTTGCTTGTCAACAGCCTGTCGCTTGCCGAAAACAAGCCTGTTCCACCGTTGGTGCAACCACGACTTTATCCGTTCCCCATAAGCCATACCGATGATACAGGGCAGCAGGAAAAGCACGGCAAAGAGTGATGCCATGACGATGAACGTACTCCAGTCCAAATGCTTGTCAGGCGTGAGGATAAAGGCGAGCAACAACGAAACCACAAACCAAGAGGCGGTCAAAACGGAGCGGTCTTTGGAAAGCCACTTGTCTATGATGATGTCGTATAAAAGGAAAAATTCCACAACCAGCCCAATCCAGCCGACTATTGACAAGGCGGTAAAGACAAATGCAGCCGTGGTTGCCTCCATACGGAAAGCAACGGCGGCTACCAACCCGAATGCGGTTGCGGCTACTACCGTAAGCGGCAATAGCATCGTAAGAAAGTTATCTGACAATCGTTTCATCGCATACAACAGGGATTAGTCTTTGAAAATGTCATTGACGCGGTTGACTGCCTCGTCTTTCTTCTGGTCGATAATCTTCGCGTATATCTGCGTGGTGGAAATGTTCTTATGGCCGAGCAGCTTGCTCGTGGTATAAATGTCAACATCCAAAGTCAGCATCATGGTCGCGAAGGTGTGCCTGCTGACATGGTAGGTCACGTGCTTGTTTATGCCAGCCGCTTTTGCCCATTTGTCAAGGATGATACAGATGCGGCTTTCGGACGGTAGGTCGAAAACCTTGTCCTCGTCCTTGGCATCGCCACGCTCCGGCAACCACTTTATCGCCTGTTTGGATAACGGAAGATAAATAGGGTCGTTGGTCTTTTCCATTACGGTGAACACCCTCCACTGGTCGCCGTCCTTGTGGATGGGGCCACCAGTCAGACCGACAACATCGCTGATGCGCAAGGCACAATAACAGGAGAAAAGAAAAGCCTGCTTCACGGCAGGACGGGTAGGACATTCCGTTGCAATCAGCTTTTTCAGTTCGTCAATCTGCAGGAACTCGCGTTTGCTTTCGGGGCGGTGGATGCGGTCTGCTGCTGCAATATGTGTGAACGGATTTTCGGAAAGATAGTCATTCCGCACAGCCCAATTCAGCATGGCGCTAAGCACCGTGACATACCCGGTGGCGGTGGTCATGGATATGGGTCGGTTCGTCCGTGCCTTGTAATCGTTCCGCAGGAAATTCATAAAAGCCATGCAATAATCCTTGTCAAGCATCCTGATGGGAACATCACCACGGAATTGGAATGTCGCTTTCCGTATGGAATTGACACCACGGAGGGATGACTTTTTGCCGTTGTCCTCCAGCCATCTTGCATAGAGGTCGAGCAATTCCGACAATTTGATACGGCCACGCAATGTGGCGTTTGAAACTCCCTTTTCGTTGTTGGTAAGTTCTATGATACGGTCTGCCTTAATCTTGTTCGCCAAAGCCATGTTGTGTTGGTTCATGGCGCGGCTTGCCGGGTCAATCTCCGGCACGATATAAAGTTTAAGGAACTCATACGTCCGCTTCCCGTTGCGGTAAATATCCAGATAGATGGACTTGTTTCCGTTCTGCAATTCCTTGAAGCGGATGCGGACAGGCTCTTTCGCCTTGATAACTTTCTTCGGTCTGGGCATGGTGTTATATTTTTGTTGATTATTCGATTTCCATTGTTTCTTCCTTATCCTCAATATGACTTGCGGCAACCATTTTCATATATCCTTTCATTGTCTTGGGCGTGAGGCCGAGCATACAACTGACAGTTCCGATGTCGGTGCCAGTGATGAGCAACAGATATATAAAGGTGTTTTGCGCAAGCCTGAAACTCAACTGCTGTTCTATTCCGGCGTTCTTTCCCCATTGCAACAGGATGTTTCTGATTTCAGTATCTTTCGGCAGACCTTTGAATACAAGTCCGCGATGGTTCGTAGTTTCGGGCAACCAGCGCATTGATACGGAAGTAAGCGGTATGGATGACTTCCTTGAATGTATTTCGATGGTCGTTTTTCCATTATGCGTTTTTATGTCTTTCCATTTGAGGGAGAGGACATCGGCAAAAGACAAGTATGTGAAGATACTCAACATAAACGCCTGTTTGACTTGCGGCCTTACCATTACAGGGCATGGGGTATTCATCAAAGAGCGTATTTCATCAACGGTCAGAAACTTTTTCAGCGGACGTTCCCTTGTGATACGACCGTGGATATTAACGAAGCGGAGGGGATTAACACCTATCACACCATCCGTCACTGCCTTATTGAGTGTGCTACTGAAAAGGTAGATGTATATTCTTGCAGATGACATGCTGATTTTTCCGAATTGCGCGGTGTAGTCCTTATGCAGGAAGTCAACCAAGCCGTCACAATAGCTTTCGTCAATATCAACTACTTTCGTATCTAATCCACGGTAAGCATCTATAGCCTTTTTCATACTTCTTATATTACAGGCTGAAGAAGTGTCACCTTTATCAAGGGTGATTTTCTCATATTCGTCAATGGCCTCGCCTATGCGCATGGCTGACGGCTCTTTGGTTTTTATACCGAAACGCACGGCAAGCAATTCGTTTTCTTTTTCGGCACGGGCAGCTTCGGCTTCTTTCATCGTCCGCTTGTTCGTAGCGATATTCCTCTTGGAAGTTTCGGGTAACAAATAGAGATGGAGGGCTTCGCGGATGCGCTTGCCGTCCTTGTAATAGTCAAGGTAGGCAGACTTCTTTCCGTTATCTATATCCTTGTATTTAAGCGTGATATGTGATTTCTGCGTAGTCATAAAACTCTATTTTGTTACTATACGGTCATTTTACAGATACAAAACTACAAACTATTTTTCAAAGTAACAAAATAGTCGCAAACAAAGTAACAAAATTAACCTGATTTAGTGTAAATAAGAACTCATTGTCTTTTTGGATAAATTGCATAAAGTATTGATATATAGCTATAATAAGTTCTTTTCAATTCTTATCCATTCTGATAGAAAACTAATATAAAGATAATGGTGGAACATTTCGACATGGCTCTTGGCCTCGACATCGAGCGTTTCGTCCA
>ERZ780108.30-NODE-30-length-41777-cov-6.87359_pt1 | contig 41777 bp, 44 predicted proteins | sample MGYA00511369_ERZ780108 | MGnify/ENA primary metagenome ERZ780108 (study PRJEB29588, sample SAMEA2159553) | human gut metagenome | biome: human gut; feature: human-associated habitat; material: faeces | place: Denmark | collected 2008/2010 ...
AACTTAGGCTTTCCTGCGGCATGCATGTGTACAACGTCTGGATTCTCCGCCTTTATTGCCTTGTAGACCTGCCACATGGTAGAAGGCTTGTAAGAATAAGACGGAAGCCCTACGTTTTTATATTTGACACGTTCAGACAAGTCAAATTTATAGAACAAAAATTCCTCAGGGTTAGACTTGTCCTCTTTCAATGCAAGTAGGACAACTTCGTTTGTCTTTGAAAGTTCGTTGCTTAAATCAACTACAAAACGTTCTGCCCCACCTGAGTTCAAGTGGAATACGATTTCTACTATTTTCATAAAACAAAAAAGGATAATTGATTTGAATTATTATTTGACCCTCTTATCAGATAAGAAGAGTTGATTCTTAAGCATTTCGATACAGTCAAAAATTAGGATATGCCCTGTTATGTTAAATCATTTAATAATTTATATTGCGCGAAATTACCATTACTGAGTGCTGTGCTTAGTGGTGATTCCGTTTTGTATTTTGAAAAATATTCATTTAACAAATTAGATGTTAAAATAAACACCGCTTGGTCTACATCTTTTCTCCCCAAGCTATGTATTCTCGAATAATTAATTTTTATCTGCTTCAACATTATTTTATAAAATGCCTCATCGCTTTTGAGACCTAATACTGTCCTGTCAGTTAACAGTTGCTCTGTTATCCAATATGAATCTATTGTTTTTGATTTTCTTTTTGCTGTTGCAGAAATACCTGATGGATTGATACGATAACGGTATAATATATCTGCCGAAGTCGCAATTTTCTGGCACATTGGGAATATAATAAAAGACATTAACGTGTCTTCAAACCAATACCCTTCCGGAAATTGGACTTTTTCAAACAGATTAGCTCTTATTAATTTTCCCCATGGATAGCCATATAAAATACTTGTATCATTGGAAATGGTATTCGCATGGCGAAACGTTTTTATATTATGTTCTTCTGTGAAAGTAATATAACCACATTCAATTATATCAAGTCCTTCAATATCAGCAAGATGTATAAGATTATCTAAAAAATTCCCCCCCCCAACAAATTCGTCATCGCTGTCAAGAAAAGTTATATACCGTCCCTTTATTTCTGTTAAAGCTCTATTTCTTGCGCCTGAAAATCCACGGTTGTCTTGAGTGATAATTTCTACACGATTGTCCTTGCTATATTTTTTCAAGATTTCCCCTGTATTATCTGTTGAACCATCATTTATGACCGTAACAATTAAGCTACTGGAAATCGGTAGATTAAGAGCGGAGTCTATGCATGTCCCGATATATTTGCTTGTGTTATATGCAGGCACAATTACTTGCAAATCATACTGTTTGGTACTTACTTGAGGTTTATTCCGAATACAAGACTGACATGGATCTGCAGAAATACTTTGAAGAAGTGTTCTTGACAAATGAATGTTTGTTTCACTGCAATCAATCTTGTCATGCACAACGGGAAGCAACAACTGACATAGATATTTCCCAATTCCTGATTTCTTAATGATTTTTAGAATATTAGAAGCATTCATTTTTTGTACATATCATTTTACCAATTCTAAGAACTTTGCTACCACTTGTTTTTCATTGCTGCAATCTTCCTGTTTCAAATTCGAGACAAGCTCTTCTCGGAGGCCCTTGTTATTGTATAGTTTCATTATGCCGTTGGCAATCGCTTGTGCATTTATATCAACAATCAATCCATTTTTACCATTTATGATGGCATCTCCTACAGATGGATAATTCGTAACAACTATCGGCTTACATAATATTTTCGCTTCGTCCAATGCTATGCTTTTCCCCTCATAACGTGATGGCATCACATAGAGATCAGCGTCTTTAATATAAGGATAAGGATTTGAGCGAATGCCAATGAATTTTATGTTTTCTTTCACACCACAATCATTTGCCTGCTCTTCTAAACTACTTCTTAACGGCCCTTCTCCCAGCACATACCATCCAAATTCAAGCCCCTTATCTTTAATAGCTTTCGCTGCTTCTACGGCATAATCGAAACCTTTTTGCTCTGACAGTCGTCCAATTGAAACTATTTTAAGACGTCGGTCTTCAGCAAATCCATCATTAGCATGTTTCATTTCTTCATGCATTTTGGCTTGTGTGTTGATGATACGAGCTGAAGATATATTTTCGACAACCTTAAAATTATCACTTAATTTTGGAAAATTTTCGACTAATGATTTTTTGCAAACATCACTAATTGTACATACCTTGTATGCCTTTCCATAATATTTTTCATCATATTCTGGTTTGTATTCCAGTTTATTATAGTCGTTATGACACCATAGTATTTTTCGCTTTGCTTTTACATGGTCTATAACATAGTAATTAACTCCGTCCATGTAACTTATGGCTACATCGTATTCATTCTTGCAATCAGGAATATGACTTTTCCAAATGTCATTGTCAAATTGTCCGCGACTTTTTAATTTCTTGCTGTTATTACTGCGCAAACGGTCGCCTAATATGCAGGCCACCTTTATAAGTAAAGTTTTAATATTTGTATATTGCCAGAAACGTTTTGATGTTATTTTCTCACTTTTGCAAATTAGTTCACGGGATGCGGTAATCAAATGTACCTTTTCAGGAATTTGATTTCTGAAAATTCCATTAGGATTTATTGCCATTAAGTCAATATCAAATAAATCCAAAGGCAGTGAATTTAATAATGAAATAAGACTCTTTTCCGCTCCTCCAGCATCTAAGCGGTGAATGACAAAAAGTAGCCTAGTTTTTTTCATATTTCTGATTTGTATTCCTAATAATGATATTATAGTACCTAGTACCCTTAAGGGAAATAATTTAATTGTAAAAGAACAAGTCTTATTTTTTGAATTTAATGTGGTGTATGCATTTATTGAATGATTTTACTCCACATTTATTACATATTATATATTCGTCAATCATTGCTGTTAAATAAAGTAAAAAGGATTGATTTTTTGTCATTGCAAAGAAATATAGTTTTGTCAAATGCCTTTTGGGTCTTTTATAAAGTTCATTTTTAGTAGATTTTAAATGCTTGACAATTTTCTTATGCTCACAAAACTTTTTAAGCCATCTTATTTTTTCAATATATGACATGTCTGCACGAATTAAACATCTAATAAAAAATTGACTAAATTTGAAGAAAAATCTCCATACATGTGCTTCTTGACTTTTTGAATAATACCTTTCAATTATAGTTGCCAATGTGAAATATCTAAAACATTTTTCAAAGTTAAATGTACGTGATAAACTTGTGTCATTTAAACAATAATAATACAATGCGTTCGGTATATATGTTACTATATTAGCTTTTAGTAAAATAGCTACCTGAAATGGTAAATCCTCAGAACAAACCTCACGTTCAGAATAGAACCGTAGATTACCTACAATTTCTCGTTTATATATTGAATGCCATACAGACATAAAATGCAAATGCGTTCCTTCAGGGGGATCGAAATAGTTTATAGATAAACTTTCCAGTTGCTCTTTATTAAATGTGGTTTCAACGTTATAATCACTGATGTCAACAAAATGCCCTTCTTTATTTTCTGATTTTACTCCACAATATACAATATCCGAATTTGTTTCTTTCGCTTTATTGTAGAGAATTTCATACATTGCTACATCCACATAATCATCAGAATCTACAAAAGCTACATATTCTCCTGAGGCTACATCTAATCCTGTATTACGAGCGAATCCTAATCCCTCGTTTTCTTTTTTGTGAAAGACTTTTATACGAGGATCTTTTTTACACCAATCATCGCATAAAGTGGGAACTCCATCTGGTGAGGCATCATCAACAAGAATGATTTCTATATCTTTTAATGTCTGATTAACAATTGTATTTATACAGCGATTAAAATATTTCTCCACATTGTAACATGGGATAATAATAGAGATATTTGGTGTATTCATATTTTTAGGTTTATGATCTAAAAGAATCAAAGTGATAGGGCATTCAAGAAATAAGTTACAGACATTTCTCTCAAAGAGTCTAATTTATCAATGGCTTCCTTTTTTATAACTGGCATCGAAATATTATCAAATGGTGTGTTTTTTATAACACATTGTTCTTTCAATCCTAACCTGTTCAAAAATGATATTTGTCTGTTGTCTTTTGTTGAAGTATCACTTACAATTGAAAGAAGAGGCTTTTCAAAATTCAGTGCAAAAATTGTCCCATGAAAAGAAGAGGTTATAACAAACTCACTATAATAAAATAAATTTAAAAATTCTTCTGGTCCACAATTGGGAATAACCTTAATTCCTTTCAAAACATTAATTGGCTCTCCGCCTATAGCAACAACTTTTGCGCCAATTTTGTTAGCAATATGCTTGGCTAATTTCAATGCATATGGGTTAGGATTAAATTTGTATCCAAGTAAATAGCAAAGAACATACTTTCCTTTCACAATAGGAGTTGATTTCACCAATTGTTTCCACTTATTCTTGGGGAATAATAATGTCGGATCTATGGTTACAGGAACATTATGCCCCAAAAGATGCTGTGGTATATTTGAACATTCCCGAATAGAAATACTTTGATATTTTTCTAAAGACTCTTTGTATAAATAAAAATATTCACTTGGTAGTTCTGTTAAAGCAAAACTCGATGAAAATGCAATTTTTTTTCTTCCTTCTGGAACCCATGAAAGCATATAAGTAGTATCTTTACCTATATATAGTGGATTCCAAATCTGATCACTACCAGATAAGTATATGTCAAATAAGGGGGGATCTTTTTTCAATTCTTCGGCAGAATTATATTCCTTAGTAAACGTAAGATTCTGTAGATAGAAAGATTGCATTTTTTTTCTTAATTCGTCAGAATTGACTTTCAATAATCTTCGGCATAATCCTGAAATCTTATTATAAATAAATGAATGTCTAATTTCTGGTGCATTATTATTTTGCGCCAATTGCTTATGATAGTTTGTTGGATATTTATAATTGATAATTGTTGGAGAATAACCATTTTCTTTTAAAAACATATATGTGGCATATGTTTGGAGATATGAACCATAATTTAATGGAGTATGCATAGTAATTATACCAACAGTAGTCATTGTTTTGCTATTTTTATTATATTATTGGATTTCTCAAATCTATTTTTATTTGTAACATTAAGAACTAAAAGAATCATAATTGCTGTAAAATATAGTGTAAACGTAACCTCAATAGAAGACAATATCAACATCATATAGATAAAGCACATTATCGGATATGTTGATAAATTTTGAGAGGCTCGTTTAATCATCAGTAGAAGTATTATAAAGTAGGAGGCAACGCCTAGTAACCCACATTCTATAAATAAATTTAGCAATCCATTTTGCGCATTATCTCCAACGCCGTACATCATAGTAGTAAGATGGGCATTGCCTATACCAAAACCGTATAAAGGACATTCATTTAGAACGTCACCTAATCGGGCGTACATATTTACACGTCCTGTTAAAGTTAAATCTTCACCTAAAATGTCTACGATTATATATTGAATAATCGGTATTTGGAGAAGCCAAGTTACTGATATAAAAAATAAGATGTCACAAACAAAAAGACATATAAGATAGAACCATGGGTTATATAATCGATCACGAAATTTATTATTTTTAAAAATAAATGTAAACAAGAAATATAGTATTGCCCCTATAATCATTGTAGTACATTTTGTTTTTAAAGCAAGCAGAAAAGTAATTAATAATAATATAAGTACATTTTTATTTACTTGCTTATTTCTTTCTTTATAAAGCAAATATATGGTTACTAGAAATATATTTAAATAACATAAATAGAACTTATTGCCAACCTCGTAACCACTTATACCTTCACTTTTATAAACAAACCCATTGATATCAGATATGAGCACAAAAGGAAGCAAAAAATAAAACAAATACTTAAGAAAGATTTGTCCTTTTTTATATTGATTTAAAGATTGAAAATACAACACAAACATTATTATTTTTAGAACAAAATAATAAGTATGATCATAACGTTTTGCACTTAACGTTGTTGTATCAAAATTTTGCATGTATCTATTCCACGTCTCAACATCATAAGTTGTATTCTGATTTATGTATGCAGAATAGACAACTACAATTCCCCATACTACAACAAAAATATTAATCCATTTGTAATTTTTGATGGAAATATTTTTGATTATTCTGTAATTGATAATACAAAAAAGCAGAATCAATCCATTGTGTATCCATCCTACGTATGTTGGGTTCAAACTTTCCCATTTAAAAAACATTGTAAAAAAGAACACAAAGGCTGAAAACATTATATTAGAATTCTTTATTTCTCTTATCATGGTTAATAATTTTAAGTATTAAGTTATGTAGAGAATGTAATGGATGATACATACGCATTTTCCAACGATTAACAAGACGAATTCTATTTAAACATTTGATTATGTGAAGTAGTGTAACATCTTTTTCCTTTAATACTTTTGTTATTTGATTATATAATGAATTCCTTTGAGGAGATGTTTTCATCTGCCCTTCCGCCACCATCTCAAACGGATGCTCAACCAATGTGCAACTACACTTATGTAAAAGTTCATCACCTTTTTCCGTGAAAGCAACGGCCACACTCACGCCATCCTCGTTGTCCTTATAGGTTTTGCCCCACAAGTCTCCGATACGTATGTCAGCCGATGAGTGGTCATACTTGAATTTGCAATTGTCATAACATGCTTTGCCGAGACACGAGTCGCTGAGGAACAGGCGGTAGAACGGGTCACCTTGCGACAGCCTTGAATTGTAGAAACCTTTTTTTTCCCTTATTAACATATTGTAAGAATCGTGCCAGTCAACTTTCTCGCTGGTCTTTTCTCCGTCCATTGACATCGCCCAAGAGTCATGCCATCCTGTGAACTTGTTCCGCCACGATGCATATGTGATTTTGCCTATTTTCTTTTCCACTTCTGCCACATATTTCCGCCAAAGCCACATTGACGGCACGCCATGACAGAAGAAATCCATCAATACGAAATTATCCTCACAGCGGAACTTCCGTATGTATCGTCTAAAGGAGTCAATCTGGCAAGGTGTCCCCGTTACGAGGTATTTCTCTTTGCGGTTTATGGCCTTGAATCCATCGACGGTGTAGCTCTGGATGTATTTGCTTCCGATTGAAGGGATGAGTTCTTCAACGGTTGTGGCAATATAGTGCTCGGCACGGTTTGTGTCAGGATTATATCTTACTCCACAGACTTTATAGCCTTTGCCTATCAATGTGCGTCCGACCTCGAAACCCACACCTCCAGATGAACACTTACGACGTACTTGTGTTTCGTTGCTCCATGCGGCATAACTTTTTATACAGGTATCAGTTAAAGCCAATCCGTCATGTGAATATGAGCAGACCTCCGTACACAGGCCGCAATCGGTACACTTAGCAGCATCCGTAATTTGCGGTTCATAGAAGCCGTCGGCATTAAGCCTTATGTCTATAATATGACGGGCACAAACAGTGGCGCATACGCCACAGCCAAAACAGTCTTTTGTGTTTGAGATATTCATTTGTTATTTCTCTTAAACTTTTTCTTGATTATCCCGACGACTTTTTCACGAAGCTTTTCACGTTCGTGCTTGTTAAAGCCGAGGTAATACCCGAGGATTAAAGTTGACAATACTGAAAGGATGCAAACGGTAAAGAACCTGACAACGACCAAGTCTATTTCCGAATAGGCCAATACTGGTAAGACAACCGACAATATCGTGACAATATAAACCCGTATTGTTACACTTTTCAGGAATTTAGCCATTGGAAAATCCATAATCCTCACAAGCATGTAAAGACGTGCTATATGGCAGACAAATTCTATGGCAAAAGCTATTATCATGGCGTAATATGGCTCTGCACCTAATTTAAAAGCCACATAGACAATCGGCAATGTTAGCAATGAAATACCTCCTACGACAATCTGGTAATCACGGACTTTACCGGAGGCATGCGTGGAAATAATCAATGGATTTGACAGGGTGTTCAACAAAGCCGTCAATATAGCAAGGCGGAGGAATATCGCGGTATAGTCCGGCACTTCCTTAAGCCATATTCCCAACACCAATGGGGCTTCCACCGCAACAGGCAACGACAAGGTAAGTAAGAGTATGTAGGACAACTTTGCACCCCTGAACACTAATTTATACATATCTACCTTGTCGCCTGTCGCGTAATTCTTTATGATTTGCGGATTCATGGCCATCTGGAAGTTGCTTACAAAACCATTGAGTTTTCCAAGAACTTGGTAGGCGATACCACGTGCCGCATTGACGGCAGGGCCGAAAAACATGTTAAGCACTACATTCACTCCCTGTTCTTTTGCTATACCAGCCAATGAGCCGATAAGATTCCACCCTACAAACGATGTCACCTCTTTACCGTACTTACGGTTGAACTTTCCGGTAAAGCGACATTCGGAAAACTTTTTCTTGCAATAGAAGTAATAGGCCGCTATCAGAGCTATTTGCACCAACGCCATCAGCGCAGCATAGACTATAAGCCTGTCAAACGAGGTTATGGCGATTACATAGCAAATGGCAAGTTTCAACACCGCATCTATTATGGAAAAATAGGCAAACGCCGACATTTTCTCATACGCAATGAGTGCCCCATTGTACGGCACGTTGATTACATTAAGCACAAACACAAGCAGAGAGAACTGGAACACCCAGTTTGCCGCCCCATATCTGTTCGGAGGAAAGTTCATATAGCTATTCAAAAACCATGTACCGACAGTCTCGCCCACAAATATGATTACAATGGCCAAAAAGATATGAATCATCAGCATTGTGCTGAAAATACCCTTTACATCACCGTTTTCTCCTTTTCCTATTTCAAAAGAAAGAAACCGTTGAGTAGCCGTTGTCATCGCACCGCTTATCAACGAAAACATCGTCACAAAACCGCCCACTACATTATAGATTCCGAAGTCAACTTCCCCTAACTTATCCAAAATGACACGACTCGTATACAAGCCTATGAGCATCATTAAGAGCATACGGAAGTATAGCAGCAGCGTGTTTTTGGCTATACGCTTGTTATTTGATGAAGTATCGGACATTGAAAAAAATTAACATTTTATGTTTAATTATGAATAACTATAGGTTGGGGTGATGGTTTGAATGCATATAAATCAGAAACTTTTATTTTACTACTATTTATGCCGTTTCTTAATAAATTAGCTTTAATGCAGCATTCTTCACGTTTAGACGCCAATCTTGGATCTATTAAATATTCATCAATAAATGTTTCCGAATTTATAGAAAAACTTATATGGTCACTTTGACATTCTTCTGCATCTGAACCGAAATTAATGATAATGCGTACTTCATTTTCATGGCTGAACGCCATTCTTTTTATAAATAATGAATCAACAAAACTTCTATTTAACGTTTCTACTGTTAAATATAATTTCCTAAGCCAATTATCAAGTTCACCCGACAACTTATAATCAACCTTTCCAATATAAGTCGTTGCCATACATTCATCATTTGTGTAAATTGTATCAAATAATTTTCGAGCTGTTGTTTTTACACGAATAGCACAATCACCGATGTCTTTACTTTTCACATCAGAATATATTCGCCACATTGCGTCTGTTTCATCCTCCAATGTCCAACTTTGACCAAATATTCCACTTATTAAATTTGTTGCATCAATGGGTGTTTGGTCTTCTAACTCAAATTTTTCCTTAAATAGGAAATTCTCATATACATCATCCCATGAAGAAATTTTCTTGATATACAATTCACCTTGAATAAGGGTCATCAAATATTTATATGGAATAAATTTATATATTGGAGTATCTAAATCTAAACCATTCAATACATTTTGCCCTTTATAATTTATATTACACATATAAACTTAATTTAAAAAATGTTCATTTTTTTGATAACTTTGAGACATAAAACGCGCAATTCTGATATACCCCTTGCTTTTGTGATATATTTAAAATAAGATTAAAATCCGGCTAATTTTTCTTCCATATATTCAACGCATACGGCACACCGTAATCCTCGTATGCCTTCGAATGCTTCAGCTTTTCCAATCCCTCTTTCAACAGATGCAATTCTTCCGCTGGGAAATTTCCTCTTTTGATAGCATTGATGATTGCCTTCATCATGTTTTGACAAACAAAATCGGGGCTGTACATCATCGAAATAGTTGTAATGCTCGTCTTCCACAAAGTGATAAGTGAGGCTTTCGAGGACTTCGAGCAGAATGGTTATAGCTTCAGCATAATTGCCTTGGCTTAACAATTCACGAACCACCTCCCGATAAGGTGAAAGTAATCTTGCGATGGTATCGCAATCCTCGTTTATGTTACTTTCGCTGGATATGGCTTCAATTTCCGTTTTCAGCGGTGTCAGTTCAATATCGGTTCGTGGATTTTCTTCCATGTACCGACGATTATATCTCAGTTTTTCTGATACCATACTTTCTGATTTTTAATCATCTTTCCTTTAATGGTAAAGATGCTTGCCAGAGTATTCAATGATACTTGATTATTTATCCTTGAATACTTTGCCATTTATTTAAGATGAGTAAGCAACTGTTCCAAAGTTGAAAGAATGATTGTTCATTACATCCTGCGAAGGAAATACATAAGCTCGGCGTCGAAAGCCTTTGCGAGTGTTTGGCGTATGCAGTCGGGCATATAGAACCGCCATTGCTTGCCGTCTTCATAGGTGATGACTAAGTGGAGGGTCTGCATCACCAGTTCCTCGCCTTCCTTCAGAGGCCAAGTGAGGTATTCATCGGCTTTCATGTACGTCAGCCTGACTATGACCTCCTGCTCATTCGAGGGCAACGCATTGGCAAGCTTTATCGGGTCATTGAGGAACATGGCGTGGATGGTCATAGCGTAATCCGCCTTGCGATAGTCGGAGGGGACCCAGCTGTGGAGTACGGTTAAGTGCTTCTTCAAATTGGCCACGGTGTCCAATGCTGCTATCTCCTGCATGGAGGTAAGGATATCGACAAAAGGCAGTTGCTTAAGAATGACCATCATTTATTCTTTTCAGGTGTTCTTATATCATTTCCGCACTGTTTTTATGACGATACCTTCGTGTGGCGATGAAGATGCTTTCGTAAAGCGGTGAAGGCACTTTCAATGGCGCATGAAGACACCTTCATCGGAAAACGGTAGTTTTTCACATGGTTAGGATGATGACAGCCGACACGGTTTTCACCGGTAAATGTTGCAAAACGGCTTGAGCCGTGAAAGCTGCCATCATTGGTTATTTTTCTTCATTCTTAACTTTTCATTCTTCATTTCACAGAAGGTCGCTTACGTTTACACTCTTGGTCATGCTCTCCCATGAATGCCTTGCGACGGTGAGGTTCAGCGGATAACCGAGACCCATCATTTCGCCCAGCTTCTTCAGGTTGTAATTGATGCGGTGCAGGATGCCATCGTACTGCTTCCATTGCTCGCGTGGGGACTTTGCCGTGATGACGGGGAAGAGGAGGGGAGTACCTTTCCGTTTGTAACGGTCCGCGATCTCCTGCATTGGCGGCTCCCACGGCATGGAGATTTCCTTGCCTGTGAGGTGCTGGCGGTAGGTGAGCCGGCCATCCTTAATGTTTTCTCGTGTCAGGCGGAAGATATCGTCGCTCTTCATGCCCTTTGTATAGACCGTGAACAGGAAAATGTCACGGGCGAAGACGGTCATCTCTGATTCGCCGCTCAAATCAAGACTGCGCAGGCGTTTCACCTCGTCGAGCGTCAGACCGTTCCTGTATTTCTTGACGTGGTAGCTTACGTCCAGGCCTTCAAAAGGATTGATGTCGGCAGCAAGCCCGTCGTTTACAGCAAGTTTATAAACACGCTTCAAATTCCGGATATAAAGGGAAATGGTGTTGCGTCCCAGCTCCTGATTCTTCAGCCACGTGTGGTAGTTGCGCATCAGCAGGGCGTCGAAGTCCTTAAACGGAACCTCATTCTTGCCTAAATAGGCAATGAATCTCCTGAGATACATTTTCAACTTATAGGCCGCATCGTAACGCCCTTCGTCCCGCAGTTTCTCAACACAGGAGTTGGCGTAGGCTATGAAACCGAAACCTCCTCCGTTTTTCTTCCGTGCTGGAACGGGCACGGCTGCCGTCTGCATGTTCTTCTTTCTGTTGTTATCCATTATTTCAATTTTACCTGCCTCTCAGCCGCCAAAATAGATTACCCTGCCGTTAGGCTTGCCTCCAAAGAAATCAAAGATATTCGGCTCGTCGAAATAGATGCCCATGTCGGCGTAATAGGCTTCCTCCGGGTCTGTCGGCACGGTGTATAGGTCTTCGTAAAGGCATATCTGCTTGCCGAACATTGTGGTAAAGTAAGTTTGTCTTGCCGCATCCTGTTCTTTCTTTTGGATATCCTCCCATACGGCTTCGCCGTTCCACACAGGCAGGGTTTCCTTATCTATCCAAACTGCTGAGCCGCTTACGTATGTTTTGTCTTTATAGGTGACGAGCTGGACGGTAAGGTAGCGGCTTGGCATGTCTTCGGAAACTGGCGTTGGAAAAATCACGTCATGGAACACACGCCCGTCCCTGTGGCGCAAGGTGAACATGCGCTCATCCTTTTGCCCGATGACCGTATAAGTATCCAGCCGTTCGGCTTGGATTGCATCAAGTGTCTTTGCCGCTTTGTTCAGCAAAGTCTTTTCCTTTCCTTCCACAAAAGAAGTTTTAAAGCGGAACTCTTTGGCTATGGTATCCGCCAAGGAGAAACCACGCTTGTCGCGCCAGTTGAAGGCGAGGTCTGCCCACAGCATCTTATTTGATGACTGCCTGTTTCCTGCGAGCCGCATGAACATCGCCTTGCGGAAACGCAGGTCAGGAAAGACAGACCTCAGAATTTTGTCCTTCCGGACAAACCATGTCAGCATTTCACTAAGGCGGGAAAAATCACCCGACAGCACGCTTTCGACCATCCATTGCCTGAGTGCGCTGTACTTGGTGTCGGCCACGGCCCTGCCCACGAGGTTGTGGACTTCAGAACCTGCATTGATACTTATGTCAAATCCGTTGCACCAGCGGCTCTCCACATTGCCTACGCTGCGGTACCTGTATTCATAAACGCCGTCAAGCCCGACGGCTACGGTGTTCTCTATATAGAGCAGAAAGGGAAGGATTTTATTATTGTCGAAGCACCTCGCTTCCTGTCCGATAAGACGGTACAGCCTGCCATATAGCTGATGGAAGAAAGCCACGTCGCCGTCAACGTTCATTGACAGGTGATGAAGGCTTCCCCATTTGGACTTGAATTGGTCTATCGTGTACACTTTTTTTAAGAAGTTAAAGGAGTTAAAGAAGTTATCACTCACTGCGTTTGTTAGAAATTAAAGCCATTACCAGCATCGGTAGTTTTCTTAATTCTTAACTCTTCATTCTTCATTCTTAATTAAACAAGCTGTATGTATTCAGGCTGCACCTCAACGGCGGCGGCAAGAAGGTTGGGAAGCTCAACGAACAGGCGTTTAGTGCGTGCGCCCTGCATTTTCTGCAGATTACCCTCGTAACCGTCCAACGGACCGCCGACGATACGGACTTTCCGCCCTATCATGTCGGGGGTTATTTCTTTAGGCTTGTAATAGCGTGTGTTTTCGGTAGAATTAACGGCATGGATGAAGCGTTGCATGTCTGCTTCCCTCACCGTCATCGGTATTTTGTAGCCGCCGCGTATGTAACGGTATTGCACGGTGTCGTACTTCTCGACTATCGGGTCAACCGCCAGCCGCGTGTCATGAACGAAAAGCAGGTCCTGCATAAAGGGCACTTTCTCCCGGATGCGCTTGCCGTTCCTGACCGCCAGTTTCCACACCACCGGCGTGAACACCTTTGCCACCAGGCCGTCAAGCAGCTTGTAGGCAGGCTGTTTGGCGTTGCGTCTCTTAAGGTCGCGCATGACGAACCATTGGAGACGGTCATTTCCGTCGGGGGATCCGTCATTCTCAGTTGAAAGACGGCCTTTGTCTTGCGGTCGTGATTCGTTCATGTTTTCAGGCCGGGACATTTCTTCTAATCCTGCAAGCCGTCGTAAATCACACGATAACAAGCAGTTACGAAAATCTGGCTGTTGACTTCTCTTAAATCCATAGGATTGCTCCATCTCCGTCATTACTCATAATAGCGTTTGTGTTTGCTTTGATTTTCATGACGGATTTTTTGTCCGTCTCCTATTATGAGATGGATATTCTGTTGCAAAGGTAGAAAAAATAATTAAACATCAAGCGGTTTGGCGTATTTATTTGCATATATTTTTTATGAAGCGTCAACAGATTTGTTAAATTGTTGACGTAATATTTTCGATGAGACTGCATAAGTTATTGACATTCAGTTGTTTTACAAGAATATCCGTCTCATAATAGGAGAAGTCCATTTTCGTACAACTATTTTTTTTGCGTCAGAGACCCTCCAGAATCATGCTGTTTGCTTTGTCCACTTCGCTTGACTTTATCGAGTCGAGGTATATCTGCGTTGTCGTTTCCGAATCGTGCCCGAGGGCCTCGCTTATGACTGCCAATGGAACGGCCTTGCCACGGGCGATTGTAGCCCATGAATGCCTCGTGTAGTACATTGACAACGGCAACGGCAGCCCTGCCATGTGGGCGATGTCTTTCAGAAGTCTGTTGGTTTTCCTCATCATGTTCTGGTACTGCCTGCGCTCGCTCCCATCCTCGCGTGTGATTATAGGCAGGAGGTACCTTGTTGCGTTAGGCTTGTACTTGTCCATGATTGCCTGCATCTGCCTTGTCCATTCCACCGTCAGGAGCTGTCCCGTCTTCTTGCGGCGATAAGTCAGGCAGCCGCCGTCAAGGTCGGTTTTCTTCAGGTACGCCATGTCGACGAATGACATCCCGCGCGTGCAGAAGCTGAACATGAACATATCACGGGCGAAGTCGAGACTTGGCTTCCGCAACAAATCCAGATCGTTTATCTTCTTGATGTCAATGAACGGTATGCTCCTTTTCACGGTCTTGTCCATACCGCAGTAGACGTGTCTGAACGGGTGACGGTCGGACGTGAGACCCTCCTCCACCGCCAGCTTATAGTTCGTGCGCAGGATGCGCATGTAAAAAGAGGTGGTGTTGCGCGTCAGTCCGCATCCTTGCATCCACGCCTCGTATAGCTCCATCAGCCCGCCGTCCACCATGTCGAACGTCAGGTAAGTGCCTTTGCAGAAACGCATGAGGCTGTTGAGCATGGAACGGTACGTTTCCGCCGAACGCACCTTGCCAAGCTGCCTCTTGTGCCGTATCTGGCTGCGTATGAAGTTGAATACGCTGTCCGGCGTGTCGGTATCGGGCGAAAAGGCTGCCGTGATTTCATCAAGGCTTACCGTGCCCGTTGTTTTTTCGCGCTCCTCCACCATCCGTCTGAGCCTGTCAAGCTCCCATTGAAGTTCCGTTTTCAGCGAAACGAGGAAAGCGTAACGCGGTGATGACGGAACCGGCAGCAATATCCGCCCTGCCCTTCCGTCCCATTCTTCGGCGAAGATTCTATACTTGCCCGTTATCCTGCGCACCGAGCGTCCATGTATCAGTTGGAACACCAAGGAGCCTTCCCTGCCCGGCATTGTCGAAGGCCTGAACTTCAGTTTTATAGATGTCATAGTCCAATGTTTTTTATCCGTTTTATAAAAAACGGCCGGCGGATTTTTGCGTGCCGGCAAGCCGCTTTGCAAAAGGCGGCCTTTTACCTTACGGAAGGTCGTCTTTTGGAGCGCAATATGCGGTCTTTTGCATCCCCAAATGCCGTGTATTGGAAATGTTGCAGCATTGCGTCGACACATTATTTATATATTGAGACCGTATTTATCCGCCGACCTGCCGTAAAGGTAGGGGCAAGTCAGGATGTCTGCAACACGTTAAACATTGGAGAATGAGGAATTTAGCGGGATTTATAGGGATATTGTTGCAGGACTGTCTGCTCCGTGTCCTTGACACCAAGCAAACAGTCCTGTATCTTTTACCACAAGCGGCAACACCATGTCCGACGCCAAAGAGGGGACTTCTTGCGCTTCGTTTCACTCAACAGTCAGCAAAGTCCCCACATTGGCGGCGGTACTTGGATGACTTTGCTTATACCTATTCTTTTAATTGCAAACCGTCGGGCGTCATGTCCGGAAAACGTTTTTCCGTGCAAATATACTGCGGACAGGAGGAACGCCAAGTGCCGCCTGCGCTTTCGGCGAGAGGGTTTGACGGCAGCCTTCCACAAATTTCCGCGTGCCTTGGGAATTTGGGTATTCCGTCCGCGCTCTCTCGCCTCACACCTGTCTTATCCTCCCTCTTGTCCGCAGTGAAACTCCGCACGGAAAACGGCTTTCCCGGCCACGAAGCCCCAAAGGGTTTCACAAAAGGGAAAAGAATTGAAACCTACAACATTAAAAACATCGGATTATGCGTGTAAGAAGAATGACAATCGAACAAGGGCGGAGGGTCGGCATCGACCGCTTCCCGAACTTCCACCGTACCGGGAGCGTAAGAGGCATGAAAAGGCTGTATTACGGCAAGGACTGCCTTTTGGTACGTTGCGGCAGTTACATCTACAATGTATCGGCCGAACCACAAATCTATTATCAGGCAAGTGTATGACATCAAAACAAGTTATTATGGACTATCAGAATTTTTCAGGAGAGGCAATATCCAAACAGGACAAGGAGTTTGCCAAAGAGTTTGAGTACTTCGTCAACGGACGGATGCGTTCCGCCGAAATCACGGGCAGGGAGCTGTCAAGAGCGCACCGCTACCTCCAGCAACAGATGTTCAAGGTGTTCATCGGCTTCATGCGCCAACTGGCGCACAACTACCGCAAAGGCTATTATGACGACCGCAACGAATGGGCATCAAGGCTTGCGGCGGAAGCATACGGCTCACTTGTCGAAAAGGAGCTTGTCTATGACCCAGACTATAAAAGAAACAGAAATAGTGTAACAACCTAAAAACAGATGAATATGGCAGGATATACTGATTTTCCCGAATACGGCAGGGAATGTGAACTGATTAGGCCGTGGCGTGGCTATCATCACGGGATTGTGGTTGCACTGACGGATACAGGCTTCATCGTGAGGCTGACAAGCGGTGCGGAGATAGAAGTGTACGTGGACGATATAAAACTTTGCTGACATGTGCAGGCTGATGACACACCGGTTGGAGGAAGCCTTGAAAGGCTATCCCCTTTACTCGCAGGACGGCATGGGAAAAGAAGCCGTCTGCGTGGCCATCTTCGCACTTGGTGCGATACGTTGGTTCATACTTGAGGGAGAAGTACAGGGCAATGATACAGTCCTGTTCGGCATTGTGGTAGGACTTGCAGAGGACGAGTACGGCTATGTCTCGCTCAACGAGCTTTCGGACGTGACGCTTGACCTTACGGCACAAGGCATGGGCAAGTTGCAGGTAAGGCAGCAGGAAAACTTCCGGCCAACGAAGCTGAAGAATTTGCAGGACTACCGCCTGCAACGGTTTCTTGCCGGATTTGAACATTGAACATTAACTAACCCGTCAGCCGTGGCTTTCACGGTCACGGCTGGCACAAACAGACAAGACGATGAATACGAATATCAACATTGACGCAGTAATGAGGTGCGGCGAGGCCGACGGATGGGAAGTGCGTGCCGACAGGCAAGGGAACAGCACCATTTTCGAGTTCTATAAATTCACGCCCGCAGGGCAGGACTTCTATTTCACGGCATCCATGACAGGAGGCAGCATCGACAGCCTGGCAGATGAGATAGAGGACTATTACGAAGGTTTCGACCCCGACTATGAGGCGAGCCTGTGGATTGGACCGGACGGCCACGGACAGCGTGGCGCTCCCTACCACATCAAGGATATCGTGGCCGACATGGAAAAGGCGGAGGAAATGGTGTACGGACTGCTTGAAGCAATCAGGGGGATTGCCTGACGGCTTGATGTGCGTGAAAAGAAAAAGCCTGTATCACTATTGGGAGCTTTTGCGCTTGCGTCCTTTCTTCGGGATGCCGTTCTTTTTGAAGACCATCAGGTCTTTACCGAGGAAACGGCGCCTTGCATTGCTTTCCGCCCTGCTGAAGGGCAACGGCCTTTCGGGATGGCTGATATAGGCGTATATGGTGCAGCGGTGTACGCCAAGGTAACTTGCGGCTTCGCGCACCGAGTATGTTCCTTCCGGGATGATTTCACCAAACAACTTGTATAAGTCCATGTCTTAGTCCTTTTTGGCCATAAAGATAACCGGCGGACGGATGCCATGCAAGACGTTAGACATTGGAAGATAAGGAAGTTCATTGGAAAATGACGGATTTCGTGGACTTGCTGTTATTCCACTTCCGTGCCAAAGGCGGGCAAGCGGAAAAACACTTTTTGAAAAATGAGAAGGGTATATGTTTCAGGGTTGACAGCGTTGACAAGGTTGAAAGGGGCAAAGACACACGAGAAATATTGTTCGCAAATTACTGTTATACAATATTTTATCTTTTTATTTAACTAAAAAAGAATAATTATATATGTACCGTGTTTTGTCAACACTTGGCTATGGATTTCCGGATTTTCCCAAATCTGTCAACGCTTGTCAACGTTTGTCAACGCATACTTTTTCATGGATGTTGTTGATATAATGCAAATTGGCCTTTGTCAACGCTGTCAACCATGAAATGTGTGCATATTATTCTTCGAAGATTTGTATCGAAAAGAGGAGCTTTGAATACATTCAGCCATAGTTGGTTGTTATATGTCATGTCAAGCTATTATGATTGGGTTCGAAAATGAAAAAATCCAGACATTTGTGTATTAATATGTCTGGATTTTAGTGCTGCATGAAAATCGACTGCTTCTATATGCTATTGTGATGCCATAACTCAAATATATTTATTCGGTTTCTCTACAAGCAAATATACGGTTGTGGAATACTCTTCCGTCGCTGGATTCCCCTTTGAAATTTCAACCAGTACTGTTTTTACATTTTTTGATGGTCTGTCGCTGTAGGACTGTTAATATACTATTTGATTGACTGAATAAATGCGCAACAAACGCGAAATATTGATGGATTGTTAAAAAGTTGCTAATCCAACAATATTGTTTTTATTTCAGATAATCGTGAATGAATATAGGAAAAGAATTTAATATTGCCACTTCGTCATTTGCGCAAACATATTTTTCCTTTTGTGCTTTAAATATGGCATCTTGATTGACTGTATCCTTGTCTTCTGGCAATACATTTTCACCTGATACGATATAGTTGGCTTTGCACACGTTCTGTGCCTTCAACATGTTCCAATTGTTCCTCACCTTGCTTTCATTGGTTTTTGACAGGTCGATAAACTTATATCCTTTTGCCTCAGTATAGGCAAACGTTTCCGCCTCACCCTTGAATTTATGGTCGACGCAAGCCTGTCTTGTTACGGTGTACTTCCAATAGTTGGCATCAGGCAGCGTTTTAGTATATTTGAGAGATTCAATCATCGGATAGTTTACGTATAATTTGCCATTGTCGGTCTCGTTGTCAAAAAATCCAAGCATTTCTTCCAATATCGTGTTCACATTCTCAAGACCTATCCGGTTTTGAAAGTCATAATCGAAAAAGAGGAATATCTGAGAGAACATTGTGTCAAGTCGTATTCCATCAGGCACATCAATGCCGTTTTCTGTTAATGGCAATGAGCGGAACAGGTCAAAGTCGTTACTCTTCAACCTCTTATATAGCGTCGGCAGGTCATGACTGCATTTCACCATCCTTACCTCTTCTCCCGAGAGAAAAAGTTTTTCCAACGAGCCGAATACTGTCGGTTCGGCTTTCAAACCTTCGAACACAAACAAGATCATACGCCGAATGTTCCCCCTCGATACAACTTTTCCAAATTATGACCAAAGCGGAGTTCCTTGTCCGTCAAGTCACAGATTGCATTAATTTCATTGTTCTTCAGAATGAAAAAACAATCAGGCCGCAACAGGTCGTTTGTCAGCAGAAATGTATCGTGGGTTGTCACGAACGCCTGATGTTTGCCCTTGAACAGTAACTTACAAATGGTATATGAAAGTTCGTAATGATAAAAAGCATCAAACTCGTCCACGAACACGAATGTAGCATTGCCCATTTCTTTCAACCAATAATATTGCAGTTCCAGGTTCAATGTGCCGGTTGATGCCACCCACATGAAAGGTATCTTAACCCCACCGATTACGCAATACAATACATTGTCGCCTTCTGTAGGTTTCGCAAATGAGAATTCCTACTGGCTGGTTGCTTTCAGGTATTCAGCAAAATCTTCTGTCAGTCCATTCTTAATGATGTATTCTTCAATATTGCTACCTCCTTCTTTCAAGCCGATGAATTCTCTATAGTCCAGGCTTCTGAAAAAAAGCATATTTTCGACAAAGTCCTTAAGCCGCAAAATCGCATGGCCTTTGGCCAATGGGACAGTACCCACCAAGTAATTAATGATGGAGATGTTGTTTGCACCTGTCTTCAAACTATTGATAGCCGCGTCAGACAGGGCGAACTCTTCCGCAATTCTAAGTTCGTCCGCATCCTTATATACCAGCTCTTTCCCGTTTAGTAGCAGTTTCTCGCTCAGCAATTCGCCTTTCAGGTCTTTTGCCTTCTTTGAGTAACTGTAATTCAATATGTCATCACCAAAAACGAAAGTGTACTCGAACTCTACAGGTTTGATAATGTTTGCTGCGTATGCAAAATTCAGATAGTAGTCTGGCTTTTTCCATTTGTGGGACAAGTGGTTCGCTATATCAAAAATAGCCAGTCCGAGATTTGTTTTTCCAGACCCATTGGGACCGTACACTATTCCGTTCTTCACTACACCGTTATTTATGGCGTGGGAGTTGAAGGTGTAGTTGCTTGGATGTGACAAATCCCATTCTATTTTGTCAGCAAATCCACGGTAATTCTTCACAGCGAATCTTGTAAGCATGATTTAATAACGTTTAGCATTAAGTACTTATGCTTGCAAAGATACAAAAAAACAGATACAGCCGCAAAAAAATTACGGATAATGGACTGTCATGTTACAAATTTAACACCTTTAGTAATATTAAAGTCTGTCTTTTACTCAATTATTACAATTCTTCCGAAACGACTTCCGTTTCAAGGTCAAGCCCGAAGTTTTCCTTAAGTTGTAAATAATCGAAGCACAAAGCCTTCGGGCGGTTGACCCTGACTTTCCTGACCTGCTGGCCGTTGACAAACTCGACCGAGTAGTCCGGCTGACCATTGGGAAGAAGAATGGTGAACCTGTCCTGCTTCAAGCCGAGGAACGACGGCTGCGATTTCAGGTACGACATTACAGTTGACCAGTTGGAACGGTTGGCAGTGGCATTCATGCTTCGGCTGCCGAACAGCGAGGAAACCGCCGCCGTATTCAGATACAGGATGGGGCGTGCCTCCTTGAACTCGATAGCCTCTTTTGACGATAACGGGCGGAACGACCTCATGTATCTGATGCGGTAATGAGCGTTCTCTATGCACTTCCCTGATGTTTGGAAGCCTTGCAGCATGTTCCAGAAGTCGGCTATTTCGGAGCTTTCCTGAGCTAGCTCGTTCTGGGTGCGCAGTCCGCATAGGGAGGTATCAAACAGTTCTGCATAACTGAAAGGCACGTCTATGACCGTTTCCAATGTGCGGAACGTGGCCAGCGGTATGACCCAGTTCCCGAATATGCGGTCATGCACCGTTTCGTTTTCCAACTTCGTGGCCAGCTCCCGTTTGGTGATGGAATAGATTTCCGGAAAGTTCCTCTCAAACAATTCTCTATGATTAAGGATTTCAATGGTCAGGTGTGTCAGCCCCATGTTGCACATTGCCACCAAATCCTCATAGCGTTTCTTTTCCACTTGACTGAAGGAGGTCTTGGAAAAGGCAAGAAACAGGACACGGGTGTAAAGTGCCATGTCCTGTGTGGGCTTGTCCTGACCGCAAAGCACTATGCCCGTGCTGACGATGGTCTGCGCCGCCATTCCGTCCGTGTTTGTGTTTTTCTTGGTCTGGCCTCCGCCTCCCCACAGTCCTTTCAGGTAGGCTATCTTGCGGATGTCAAGGTCGTTCTTGTACTCGTCGAACACGGTGAGGGTGTTGACGGCCTGCGACACACGGTCGTTCATGGCCGGGACGGAGGTCACGCCGAGGTTTGGAGGGTCAACGCCGTGCAGGAAAAAGGACTGGAGGGAAGTGGCGAGGGTGGTCTTTCCCGTGCCTTTCTCGCCGAAGAGATTGAGAATGGGGAAATGCCTTGTACGTTTGAACACTACATCACGGAACAATGTGGTCAACAGGTAACAGAATGCGACTGTGGCGTTCTCCCCGAACACGTCCATCAGCAATGACACGTAATCGTAAAGTTTCACACCGCTGCGGTTTCCATGCACCATCAATCGCTCGAACTGGTATATCTCCGAGTTGTGCTGGTAGATTTTGGAATGTCCGGGCAGGTAGAACGCCTTGCCTTTTACGTCACGGACTATCCCAAGGTCATCGGCTTTCTTGAACGTGCCACCGTCCAGTATGCCGTTGCCGAAAGCGAAGAAACCTTCCTCGGCATTCCATCCCAATTTTCTTATCCGCTCCGCAGTGTCGGTCTTGGAGTACAGGTATTCCTTGACGCGGTTGAGTTTGTCTATCTTGGACAGCCATACGTAATTGCCCAATGAGCCGACTTTCTGCTGGAAGTTGCTCAGCGAACACAGCTCTGATTCTTTCAGCTCTACCACGCGACAGACGTTGTACATGTTGCGCATCCTGAATATGCGCGTGCCGTTGTTCTCGTCCTCGATGTGGAACAGCGGTTCCATGATGAAGTTGGAAATCCTCACAGGCTCACCGTCATCGTCGGGAGTGGCGTAATAGCAGTTGTCACGGACAAACAAGCCGAACTGCCGCAGGAGTTCCGCTTCGCGCTGCCTCTCGTCCATCGGGGTTGCCCTGTCTTTCCTCTTTCGGGCTTCGCCACGTGCCTGCGTTACGGCATCGCGCCACAGCTTCGCCTTGCCGTGCAGTCTTGAAAGTTGTTCTATGCACTGGTCAAAGACGAGTTGGTCGTCCACGTAGCGGAGCAGGCCGGCAATATCCGCCACACACTTGCGCTCCTCCACCAATGAGTCAGCAACGAGAAACCGTTTCTGTGCCAGCCAGACGATGAAGTGCTTTTCCTCAAGTGAGGTGAAATCCTCCTTTGAGCGGATGTAACTATCCGCATCGTTCTTTATCGGCTTTTCCCTTACGGCATCATCTGGTATTCCGTCCGGGTAAAGTGTATAGAGTTTGTCATCGGGTATGTTGACTTTTGCAAACGGTAGTTCCCTGACCGTCACGTGAAATCCCTTTCGAATAGCGGCAGCCCCGTTTGCCATGACCGCCTCGAATCCGGGGCCATATGCCTTTCCATCCGCAACGTCCGAATCGGGAACAAAACATATCGCGGAAGTGAACTTCTTTAACAATGTAAGCTGGCTGTCCGTCCATGCCGTACCAAGCGCGGCCACGGTGTTGTCATATCCAACTGACTGCATCCTAAGGACGTCAGGTGCGCCTTCCACCACAATGAAGTAGTCTGAGTTACGGGTGCGGCTTGCCCTGTCTATCCCGAACAGCGTATCTCCTTTGGAATAGACGGGGCTTGTGGCGGAGTTGACGTATTTCGGGGCTTTGGGATTCGTGCCGATATACCGTGCCGTATAGGCGGTGACGCGCCCCCACCTGTCACGGATGGGTATCATGATGCGCTGCCTGAACATGGTGTATGCGCCACTGTCCTCACTGCGCCTTAACAGTCCAAGCTCGAAAAGGACTTTCTCACTTATAGATGACTTGCGGCAATGGTCCATGAAAAGCCCACCGTCTTTCGGGGCGTAGCCTATCCCTGCCACGGAACAGGTTTCTTCCGGCCATCTGCCATAAGTATAGTCACGCGCCTGGCGGCTTTCAGAGTCATCCGTTTTTCTCAGACTGTCGTAGAAAAACTTTTGGACTTGCTCAAGGGCAATGAGCAGCGACTCCTTGTGTCGGGCCTCTGCCGTTTCCTCCTCATTGCGTTCCTCTTCCATGTATTCAACTGCAATGCCATGTTGCTTGGCTATGAACACCACCGCATCCGTGAAAGACAGGTTCTCTTTCTCCATTACGAACGAGATGGCATCGCCGCCACGGTTGCAGCCGAAGCAATGGTACAAGCCCTTCTGTGGCGACACTGTGAAGGACGGTGTCTTTTCTGAATGGAAAGGGCATAGCCCGACCAGCGACGAGCCTTTCCTTTTAAGGCTGACGTAAGTGCACAGCACATTTTCTATGTCGACACCCCTGACTTTACTTATGGTGGCTTCACTGATCATAATTTCGTTAAGATGTGCCAGCACTCGATAATGGATTGCCCCGAATACTTAGGACGCTTGGAATTGCCGGGGTTGACCGGCTTGATATAACCGTTCTCTCTATACTTTCGCAACGTCTTATGACTTACGCCAAGCTCGGCGCAAGTGCGCTTAACAGAATAGACTCCATCCGGATTACAAGTTGGCTGCAGCTCTTTCATTGATTATACATATATTTTCTACCATTTTACACATCGATAATATGTTTGACATAGCCATAAAATGGTTTATAAATTCATTTTCTCTTCTTGTTTGTTATGCTGCTCGATGGCTGATTATTAAAATAATCTTGTACAGTCCGTTGCAGAAAACGTAGCTCGGCCGTTTTGTATTCAACCTTTCCCGGCCTTTTACAGGGCACGATTTTCCCTTGGCGCCTCCATCTCTCGACGTTCCGGCGGCCAAACATCTGATACGCCTTCCTTTGGCTGACATATTCCGGGTCGTCATGGTCAGCTTTCAACAGCTTGACAATCCTTGCAGCAAGGTCGTTCAAGAATGTATCATAAGGAATCAAATGGTCAAGAAACTGAAATAGAGGCATATTTGCTACTTAACTCTTTTGACTGTAATAGTTTGATTCTCACGATTTGTTTTTGTCTTAAACTGACGGTTAAAGATAGCACCCAACTCTGAAGCCTGCGTGCGGACACTTTTCAGCCGTGAAATGGGAAATGTCACTTCATCACCAAACTCGAGTGCTGTAAGCACGGGACGGATTTTTTCCAAGTTTTCTGCCATAACTTTTGGATGTTTAATGTTTAATGTTTAACTTTGTATTCTCCAAACAAGAAATTTAACGCCTGCAAAGTAACATAAAAATGTTTATGCAGCCAAATATTTATTTAATGATTTCTGTTTATACCTACAAAATTGTCGATTTAACTAAATGAACATAGATATTAAAAACATACATGTGGGTGAAGCGATAGAAAAGCGCCGCATAGAATTGGGAATAAGCAAATCTGAGCTTGGACGCAGGATAGGCGTAACCCAGCAACACGTTAACCGTATTTTGGAACGGGAAACGATGGAAACCAAACGCCTCATTAAAGTAAGTGAGGCGCTAGACTTCAATTTCTTCACCTTATTCTGCCCCGTACAGCATCAGATATCCGCTTACCTTGCCGCAGTGGCAGTGGACGGAAATGCACACAATAACATTGGCGATGCTGAGCTTGCGGCCCAACTAAGCAAGGTACAGTCTGAGGTTGAAAATAAAAATGAAACAATTAAACTATTAAAAGAACAGATAGATAGCCTGAATGCTCAAATAACACGCCTTGACTCTAACTTGAAGGACAAGGATGCCATTATCGAACTTTTAAAAGAAAGGAGGACATAAGAAATGAATGTACTGTAGATTAACTGTTGCTTTATGATAAGCTACTATTCATGTTTGCATTTTTAATGGAAACAAAAAAAACGTTTATTCTATAAGCAAGGGGAATATGTGATAGCAAAAAGCTATATGCAGTGCAATACGATTTGCTTACACAATCAATGTAAGCATCTGATTATTAGAATTAAAAAGCTGCGGCGCAAGCTGCTGTTGAGGAATAAAGACTAAAAACAGTTAACAATAAAGATAGGCGGCAAGTAATATACTTGCCGCCTATCTTTATATTACATTCGTATTCAAAATAATATGAGCATGGGCATTATTCACATGAATAAATGAACTTATCATGTCATTCTGCTCTTCATTACCACAATTTCACCCACATAAGGATAAATACGTATATCATTTAAAATATAAATTACATAAATATCCCCAAGTAGCCTTCTGTCTATTATTGCAAAATATGGTTATCAATAAAACTTTGGAACTGATTTTTATAACTTTCTGAAACAGGAATAATCGTACTGCCAATAATGATGCGCCCACGATCAATCATCTCCACTTTTGTCATATTAACAATAAAAGACCGATGAACTCTCATAAAAGGCGGATGTGGAAGAAAATCCTCCAACTTCTTCATGTTCATAAGAGACAATACTGGTTTCTTGTTATCAACAAGATACACTTTAATATAGTCTTTTAGGCCTTCGATATAAAGGATATCATCAAATCTAACCTTTACTAGTTTATACTCACTTTTAATATACAAAAACTTGTCTTGCGACATTGTCTCCTGACGATTCATTGTCTTAAACCATTCAACAGCCTTATTGACAGCCATAACAAACTGCTCATAACTTATCGGTTTTAAAAGATAGTCTATAGCATTAACCTTGTAGCCATCAATAGCATAACGGTCAAAAGCCGTTGTAAAAATAATACGAGTTTCCTTCGGTATAATATTAGCAAACTCAAGCCCACTAAGTTCAGGCATCTGAATGTCTAGGAACAACAAATCAACAGGATTATTTCTTAACACTTTCATTGCAGAAACAGCACTATCATAAGTTCCTGTAAGTTTTAATTCAGGAGTCTTCTCTGCATAACTGGCAAGCAATCTCGCTGCTAATGGTTCATCATCTATTATCGCACAATTTAATATCATAAATAATAATTTTAGAGTAATATACTTTATTTAAATCATCTACACCTTTTATCCATTCATATTTATCTTTATATGCAAGGTCCAAACGTTTCGCAACTTGCTTAAGACCAATGCCATGCCCACTTTTATCTGAATTATTTTTAGGGAAATTGCTGTTTTTTATTTCAAACTCAATTTTTTCACCATCAGAAAACAGATTGATTGAAATAAAGCTAGTCATAGTAGGACTAATACCATGTTTAAAAGCATTCTCTACTAATGAGATTAATATTACCGGCGCAATGAATATATCATTAGAAGGCGGTATGGATATATTTAATTTTATATTAACGTTTTCACCTGTTCTAATACGCATTAAATCAACATAATGTGTAATAAAATCAGCCTCTTCTTTCAAGGTTATAGAATTTTTCTGTGTACCATAAAGCATCTGACGCAATAAAGCGCTCAAAGAAAGAACGGCCTTCTGTGCCTTTGACTGATCAAAAGAGATAAGTGCATATATATTATTTAATGTATTAAGCAGAAAATGTGGATTAATTTGGTTACGCAAATTTTTTAATTCGGCCTCTGTTTTTTGTATTTCCATTTCGCGTCTTGCGGCTTCGGCTTTTTGCCATTTCATCGCAAGACACAATAAGGTTCCCACTGCTGCAGAAAAAGCAAATGAACAACCATTGCGAATGGTCAATGATAAGAATACAGACATTTTTGTAAAGCGTTCATGTTGTGGTGGCGTCCAACCAGCCTCCATCTCACGTATATGTATATAATCCATCATAAATTGCATACATATCGCCAATATTGTAATAACAAAAGCGTTAATTACAATATAAACATTTTTTCGACGACTTGAAATTATGCAACGTGGAGCAAGCCAAAAATAATTAAGATAAAATATGACGCACATAAACGCAGGGAAACACAAGCGGATAAGATACATCACGGCATCATACTGTATGCGCTGTGGAACAAAGATAACCGAAGGCAAGGCAACGATAATCCAACAAAACAGATGAAAAATAATTAAGAATGCGTTCTTTTTGCTCATAGTTTCCAATCAATTCTAATTTCTTAATCAATTCATATTAGCCTACTCATACCTAATAGCTTCTATCGGATCAAGTTGAGCAGCCTTCTTGGCCGGATACCATCCAAAGAAAACTCCAGTTGCCGTACAGACAAAAAAGCTAAGGAATACACTCCAAGGCTGTATAAGCACTGGCCATTTGGCAAATATATTTACTCCAAAAGTAGCACCTATACCCATGAGTACCCCAATTAATCCACCAGTAACACTTAAAAGAATTGACTCTATGAGGAACTGGCTCAGGATGTCTACCCCTCTTGCTCCGACACTCATACGCAAACCGATTTCACGAGTACGTTCAGTAACACTGACATACATGATGTTCATTATTCCAATACCTCCTACGACAAGAGATATGCCTGCAATACATGCCAACAAGATTGTCATTAGGTCTGTCGTTGAGTTCATCATGGTAGCCAACTCTTCTTGAGAACGTATATTAAAATCATCCTCATCGCCTTCAAAATCATCTGTGGCATCCTTTAGTTTATGCTGAGAACGTAAAATCGATGTAATTTCTTCTGTAGCTTTATCTGTCAAGTCCTCAGTAAGAGCAGAACATGAAATACTCTGTACATAGGTTATAGCAAGTATACGTTTCATAACAGCCGAATAAGGCGCAAGCACCAAATCGTCCTGATCCATACCCATAGAATTGTATCCTTTACTTTTCAGGACACCTACAATACGAAAAGGAATCGTGTTAAAACGTATAACCTTCCCTACGGGATCAGATCCATCAGGAAAAAGATTATCAACAACAGTTTTTCCAACAACACAAACTTTTGCACTAGACTTTATATCTTCATCTGAAAACATCTCTCCGTCTTCAACGTCCAATTTTCGTATTGTCAAATAATCCTGGTTCACTCCATATATCGTTGATGGTGTATTGTTATTACCATTGATAAACTGGCCAGAACTATTTACCACAGGACTTATTGCACTAATATATTTGCATTGATCTTTTAGTGCTTCATAATCTGTCAATTTAAGCGTTTCCATTGAAGAAGCTTCTTGTCGCACACCTCCACGCATATCCTGCCCAGGCATAATCATTATCATATTTGACCCCATTTCGGATATTTGTTTTTGTATACTTTGCTTGCTGCCCTGTCCTATTGCCAACATGGTAATAACCGATGCCACACCAATTATTATACCAAGCATCGTAAGAAAAGAGCGCAGCTTGTTTGCTGCTATCGCACGTAATGCTATCTTAAATAAATTGGTTATACTCATTTGTTCTTTAATCTCTTTTTAAACCTCAGCTTTTAAATTTCCCAAAGGTACGATAAATCTACATTATATGAAAGTCCGAGCCCATATAAATACGAATTAATCTCACCATATAAATAAATCAATCATCTCGAGAAGGCGGCAGCTCTGCAAGAGCCTTAGCAGCAGAAAGAATATTATTATTAACTTCATCACTTCTTACAATACCATCACGAAGGACTATATTCCGACTCGAATAATTCGCAATATCAGGATTATGCGTTACAAAAATAATAGTTCTTCCTGCTGCATGCAATTTCTGGAATAGGACCAATATCTCGAAAGACGTGCGCGTGTCAAGATTTCCTGTAGCCTCATCTGCAAGTAAAACAGCTGGATTATTGACCAATGCACGCGCAATGGCGACACGTTGCATCTGACCTCCAGACATCTGATTTGACTTATGATAAAGACGATTGCCCAATCCGACAGCCTTCAGAGCTTCTATTGAACGCTCACGACGTTCTTTTGCACTAATACCAGGATTGTACATTAAAGGAAGCTCTACATTCTCTATACTGGTTGTCTTTGGCAAAAGATTATAATTTTGAAATACAAAGCCTATCTTGCGATTCCTCAATACAGCCCTTTCCGGCTTTTTCATTTTACGTACAGATATGCCGTCAAGATAATACTCACCACGACTAGGAGTATCGAGACATCCTAATTGATTAAGAAGAGTTGATTTACCAGAACCAGACTTACCCATTATGGTAACGAATTCTCCTTCATATATTTTAAAAGATACACCTCGCAGGGCATGTACAGTCTCATCACCAACATGAAAATCACGAAACACATTCTGAAGTTCAATGACTACCTTACGATTATCTGAATTAATATCTGACATTTCCTTATTAATTATTTTTTCTTGTTTTGACCAGGCCCTTTAGGAGCAAACGGACTAGACTCCTGCATTGAAGCCTCAGATGGCGGAACTGCATTGCCCCCATTGCCCATACCGACTTTTATCTCTGTTATTATTTTTGCACCTTTTTTGATACCACCAAGCAACTCTGTATTAATTCCATCACTGATTCCAACAGTTACAGGATGAGCCTCAAAAACATTATTACTAAATGTCCAAACTTTTTTACTTCCTTTACAATCTTTTATTACAGCATCTCCTATCAGTTCCTTTGTAGGAGTAAACCTTAATGCCTTATTCGGGACACTCAACACATTAGATTTCTCAAGTGTATAAATTGTAACATTGGCAGTAAGACCTGGTTTTAACTTTAAATCCTTATTAGGAGCACTAATTACCACCTCATAAGTAACGACATTATTAGTTGTCGTGGCCTCCTGCCTAACCTGAGTAACGGTACCTGAAAAAGTGTCATCCGGATAAGCATCAACTGTAAAAGAAACGCGTTCTCCTTCTTTAACATCACCAATATCAGCTTCATCAACATCTGCAATCACTCTCATGTCCGTAAGATCTCTTGCAATAGTGAACAATGTAGGAGTTTCAAAGCTAGCCGCAACAGTCTGCCCTTCTTCAACCTCTTTTGACAGTACGACTCCATCTATTGGTGATGTGATAGTAGCATATCCAAGATTAGTCTGAGCTTTCTGAACGCTCTCTTTTTGCTGTCTTACTGCATCTTGTGCCTGACGGTATGACAATAATGCATTCTCATAATCATCAGCGCTAATTAGACCTTTTTTATATAGCGCATTATAGCGTTTATAATTAGCCTGCTGGTAACGCAAGTTACTAGTTGCATCGCTCAAATTAGCCTTTGCAATATTTAACTCACTGATAAGATTTGTCTTATCCAGTTCAGCTATAACCTGTCCTTTTTTGACAACAGTATTATAATCGACATAGATTTTATCAACTATACCAGAGACCTGTGTACCAACGTCAACAGATGTCACAGGCTCTATCGTACCTGTCGCTGTAACACTATTAGAAATATTGCTCACACCAACTACAGCAGTGTCATATGAAATCTCATGCTTTCCTTTGCCGCAGAAAAACAAGCTGCAACAAACAACGATAATGACAACAACTGCCAAACTAATGATAATCTTTTTCTTCATTTTACCGGGTTATATTAAATTCATTTCTTCACCTTTATAGAAATTAAGTAGTTGCAAATAAAGAATGGTCATATATTTGCTCTCTAAACGACTCTGCTGAGCATTAAGTAATACTGTTTTTGCATTAGTAAGCTCAACAATATTTTTAAGACCTAAACGAAATTGTTCACTTAAAAGCCCATAACTTTCTTCTGCACTACTAACACTAACTTGTGCCGACCTAAAACGCTGTTGATTTGTCATCGCATTTATCCAAAATCCTTGAATTGTTAAAGCAAGATTACTTTGAGCATCTGCAACTTCAAGTTCTGATTGCTGAAGCCCCATCTTTGCCTTATTAATTGCTGTTTTAGTTGAACGATTGTCAAATATTGGTATACTTAAGGTGACGCCTAGCGAACCATTAAAATTGCTTTTCATTTGATTTGTCCAATTTTGCCCGATACCTGTTAGCGTGTTTGTCCCCACTCCTCCAGAAAGACTTATTGTGGGACTATAACCAGCTTTAGCAATCTCAATATCCAAATTACTGGCCTCAACACCTAATTTTGCATTTTGCATTTCCGGGCGAAGCGAAAGAGCATTATCTAAGACTTCTTTTGCAGAAGGTATAACTCCAAGAGCCTGTTCATCTGTTGAACCAGGCAAAGCTATGTCAAAAACATAATCATAGTTTAACCTAAGAAGGTTTTTCATCTGAAGCTTATAATCTTCTAATTCACCTTTAATATTTACAAGATTATACTCATCTGTAGCGACCTGCGCATCAAGTTGAGCCAAATCAGCTTTTGACAACGAGCCGACATCGTACATTTCCTTTCCCCTTGCCGCATTCTGTTTACTTATCTCAAGTATTTGAGCGTTTACATCAACAGCTTCGCTGACATATAAAATCTGAACATAAAGCTGGACGATCTGCTCCTGAATACTATTAACATTTTCTTCTAAGCTTAAATTGGCCTGCTGGCTTGTTATCTTCTGCAATTTTATATTGTTATGATTTTTATTTCCATTCCATACAGTCCAAGTTGCATTTAATCCATAATCGCCAGCATAGCTACCTTTATCCGTTTGAGATTTATCACCACTTAAAAAAGGTTGATAACCGGCCTGATGAGTAGTTGAAAACGACAATGACGGAAAAAGACTTGCGCTTGCCTCTTTAACATCTTCTTTTGTAGATGCAACAGAAAGGATACCGGTTTGTATCTTTATGTTGTTCTTAATCGCATAATCAATGCATTCCTTTAAAGTCCACTGTTTTACCTCGCCAGCGAACGCTATCGCAGGTGTCAAAAACAATGCACCGATCATAAAAAATTTTGTTATCTTCATATCCTTGCATTAAATAATCTGTATGCAAAAATAAGAAGAAAAAAAATACATAAAAAACAAAATGGATATATGTAACTACTTAGTAGAGACAATTATCCATTTTGTCGATTTTCGCCAAAAGTCTTAACAAAAGTTATTTAATTATGATAAAGAACTTAACCTGGCTATATACTTCCCAAGAATATCAAACTCGATATTGACCTTACTTCCTAATTTAATATCACAAAAATTTGTATGTTCAAATGTATAAGGAATTATCGCGACCTGAAATGTGTCCGCGGTCGGGTTACATACAGTAAGAGAAACACCATTTACCGTTACACTACCTTTATCTACTGTAAAATATCCACGACGAGCCATCTCTTTGTCAAACGGATATTTAAACGTAAAATAAGTACTGCCGTTGGCGTCTTCAATATTAATACATTCAGCCGTCATATCAACATGACCTTGCACAATATGCCCGTCAAGACGTCCATTCATTACCATTGAACGTTCAACATTAACTTTATCACCAACAGATAACAAGCCAAGATTTGAACGCTCCAATGTCTCCTTCATGGCTGTAACAGTATACTCATCATTATCAAGGTTCACAACAGTAAGACACACGCCATTATGTGAAACACTTTGGTCTATTTTCAATTCATTTGCAAAAGAACATCTGAATGTATAATTTACATTATCTTTATCTTTTTCAATTGCAGACACTATAGCCATATCTTCTATAATTCCAGAAAACATAATAATGATAACTTTTAAATTAAACAATATGGGCAGGATACAATCCTGCCCTTTATACTGAAAAAGACCGTACCAGTGATGTGATGAAACTCCGAGCAATATAAGGATTTGAGAGCTCTCCGCCTTTGTAATCCACCGGCTTTACAGCTATATCATAAGATATTGTGGCCCGCCATTAGCAAAAGAAGTCTTCTCGGTTTTCAGTTTTAATTTGATGAGTATCCCGATCGAACTAATACGGTCTGTATTTACATCTTTTGATGATGCAAAATTACATATTTATTCTCAATGCTGCAAATATTTCAATACGATTTTTATGAATTAGCATATAATACTTTTTCATTAGCAAAAAACTTTTAGTATTCCACAATACATAGCATTAACATTTATTTTAGACTGAATAGAATACGTCCTTAGTCACAAGCATTTCATTATAAATCATTTATCTTGCTTGAACTACTCCATTACATGCATTAATCACTCACCTTATGTACAGCCAAATAAAATGACCCGACAAAATAAAATTCAATATCACGAAACATTAAAAAATAAAATATAATTATATTCTATTCTAATTCAAAAATAAAATGTAATTTTGCGCCCGAATAAAAAACCACAGAAATGAAAAAGGCAACATCAAAAAAAATTCTAATTGTAACAGCTATTTGCGCTGTAATAGCATGTCTTCTTTGCTATTATTATTTATTTTCTTCAATGTCTACAAAAGAAAACAACACATATGTATATATAGATGATGACGATAATATTGACTCTGTATATGCAAAACTTGAGCCTATAGCAACAAGCAACTCTATGTCAGGCTTCAAAATATTGGTAAAATATAGTTCATATACAGAAAATATCAGAACCGGACGATATGAGATTGAAAAAGGAAATGGCGCATTTACAGTGTTCAGAAAACTAAAAAATGGCCTTCAATCATCAGTAAACCTTACAATACCAAGTGTAAGAACAGTTGATAAGCTTGCTGAAATCATCTCAAAGAAAATGATGATGGATAGTTTGTCAATACATAAAGCACTGACAGATTCTGCAACATGTGCAAAATACGGATATACAACACAAACAATATTGTGCATGTTTATCCCCAATACATATGAATTATATTGGAACATTTCCGTAGACAAATTTCTAGAAAAAATGAATAAAGAAAACAAAAAGTTCTGGAATTTTGAGCGGACTCAAAAGGCTAAAGCCATGAACTTGACAAAAGAAGAGGTAATAACAATGGCAAGTATTGTTGACGAAGAAACTGCAAACGACCAAGAAAAGCCTATGATTGCAGGAATGTATTACAATAGATTAAAAGCAGGGATGCCATTACAAGCAGACCCGACTATAAAATTTGCATTGCAGGACTTCAACATAAGGCGCATTTACAATAACATGTTGACCGTTAAAAGCCCATATAACACATATAAAAATATAGGTCTGCCTCCCGGCCCAATAAGGATTCCAACTGTTGCGGGCATCGATGCAGTGTTAAATCACGTTCATCACAATTATTTATATATGTGTGCAAAAGAAGATTTTAGCGGTACACATAACTTTGCTGAAACATATGACGAACATTTAAAGAATGCAGCAAAATACTCTGAAGCATTAAATAAAAGAGGAATTCAATAATCACAATATATGTCAAGTGCAGGACTATGATTTTAGAGGATCTAATAATAAGATCACTAAATCATAGTCCTGCATTGTTTAATGCATATAAATTAAGACAAAGATTAAATTAAACGGTAAACCCAGTAAATATTAGTTGCAATTTCTTAGTTTGTCTTTGATTACTAATAACATAAGCCACACAAAACAATAAAAACGACTACAATTTGTTTTGTTTTGTCTTAGGTTTACATTATCTTTGCACAATAATTCAGATTATTATGGTAATGAACGAAGAGATTAAGAATGAAGAGAAGAAAAGTCTTAGCTTTGTTGAACAACTAGTAGAAAGCGACTTGGCAGAAGGTAAAAACGGAGGAAGAATACAAACACGTTTTCCGCCTGAGCCAAACGGATACTTACACATAGGACACGCTAAGGCTATTTGCATGGATTTCGGTGTCGCTGAGAAATACAACGGCATCTGCAATCTACGCTTCGATGACACAAACCCAAGCAAAGAAGATACCGAGTATGTTGATTCTATTCTTAATGATATAAAGTGGCTGGGATTTCATTGGGAAAACGTTTATTATGCTTCTGACTACTTCCAACAGCTTTGGGATTTTGCCGTATGGATGATCAAAGAAGGAAAAGCATATATAGACGAACAGTCAAGTGAAATGATTGCCGAGCAGAAAGGGACACCAACACAGCCCGGCACACCATCGCCCTATAGAGACAGACCTATTGAAGAAAACCTTGAGCTCTTCAATAAGATGAACACTCCTGACGTGGAAGAAGGCTCTATGGTTCTACGAGCTAAACTTGATATGGCAAATCCGAATATGCATTTCCGTGACCCTATTATGTATCGTATAATACATACACCACATCATCGTACAGGGACAAAATGGCATGCATACCCGATGTATGACTTTGCACACGGCCAAAGTGATTTCTTCGAAGGAGTAACTCATTCAATATGCACACTCGAATTTGTCCCCCACCGTCCACTCTATGATAAGTTCATTGACGAACTGAAAGCATATAAAGGTGAAACAGAAGACATCAATGACAATCGTCCCAGACAGATTGAATTCAATCGTCTAAATCTTACATATACTGTAATGAGCAAACGTAAATTACATGCGCTTGTTGATGAGCATAAAGTAAACGGATGGGACGATCCTCGTATGCCGACTATTTGCGGTATGCGCAGAAGAGGGTATTCACCAGAAAGCATTAGAAACTTCATAAAGAGTATCGGATATACAAAGTTTGATGCTCTTAATGATATGGCACTTCTCGAAGCTGCTGTCCGTGACGACCTTAACAAAAGAGCTATAAGGGTTTCAGCTGTTGTCAATCCCGTGAAACTTGTTATCACAAACTATCCGGAGGGTCAAACCGAAGAAATGGAGGCAATCAACAATCCTGAAAACGAAGCTGATGGAAGCCATATGATTACTTTCAGCAGGAATCTATGGATTGAACGTGAAGACTTTATGGAAGATGCTCCTAAAAAGTTTTTCAGAATGACTCCAGGAAAAGAGGTACGCCTTAAAAATGCATATATAGTTAAATGTACAGGATGTACAAAAGACGAGAACGGTAACATTACAGAGATACAAGCCGAATATGACCCTATCAGCAAAAGCGGCATGGAGGGAGCAAACCGCAAAGTAAAAGGAACGCTCCATTGGGTAAGTGCAGACTATTGCCAAAAAGCAGAAGTAAGAATATACGACCGTCTGTTTAACGTGGAGAATCCTTCTGCTGACGAAAGGGATTTCAGAGAGCTTCTTAATCCAGACTCGCTCACAATTATCCCTGAGTGTTATGTTGAAAAATTCGCAGCAGAAAAGAAGCCGGGAGAATATCTGCAGTTCCAACGCATTGGATATTTCATGGCCGATTTAAGTTCTACCCCCGACCATCTTGTTTTCAACAAAACAGTCGGCCTAAAGGACACATGGTCTAAAATTAATAAAAATTGAATAGATGTCATATAATAACTCTGAAGATTATTTTGAGTCAAACGAATTCAAAGCCACTCTGAAAAAATTTGAAGAAGCTGAAAGGCGTGGACAGGAAATAATATTAGATTCCGAAGAATTTGTTGATATTGCTGAATATTACTATAATCATGGCAAAGTTAATGCAGCAATAGAGATAATCAACAGAGCTATAGACCTATATCCAGGAGCTGCCGCTCCGCTTTTATTTAAAGCGAGAATGGCACTTCTGGATTACAATGACATTAATAAAGCCAATTTATACGCAGACTTAATTAACGACAAGAATGATTTAGAATATTTCTACCTCAAGGCAGAAATAATGATTAATGAGGGGAAAATAGAAGAAGCCGACAACTACCTTGAAAATAAATACGAAGAAATTGATGATGACGAAAAAGACTATTTTGCCATTGACACAACAGCTCTATACATAGACTATAACATTATAGGAAAAGCAAATAAGTGGATAAAGAAATCAGAAGCAGTTGATACAGTCGAATATAAAGAGCAATATGCAAGGATTATGATGGAAAATGGCGATTATAAGAAAAGCCAAGAGCTATTTAATGAATTAATAGACAATAACCCCTACTCCACTCAATATTGGAACTCGCTTGCATCTTCACAATTTTTATGCAATAATATTGAGGAAGCCATACAAAGTTGTGAATTTGCCCTTGCAATTAACCCTGAAAATGCAACGGCGCTCCTAAACAAAGCAAACGGTCTGTATAATCTCGGGAATTATAAAGAAGCCTTGAAATATTATACAAGATATTGCGAACAATGCCCTAATGACGAAAATGGCGAAACTCTGATAGGATTCTGTAATATGTTGCTTGAGGATTATCTTAATGCCATTAAACATTTTCAAATTGCAGAAAGATTATCTGCAGAGAATTCTCCAATGCTAACAGACATTTATAAAGACTGGGCATTTGCTTTATGCCGTCTTGGAAGAATTGACGAGAGTATGACAGTCCTTGACAAAGCACAAAATATAGGATGCGACCAAAATGAATTGTTGGTTTACAGAGGCAGCCTGCTTATCGGGAGCGGACGTTTTTATGAGTCTAAAAAATATTTTCTTAAAGCAATCAAAGACTCTGACTACTCTCCAAATATTGTAATGAAGACCGCAATCGTTATTTACGAAAGCGGAAATATTAACGTAGCATACAAGATGTTTCAAATGCTATACAAGAAATATCCTAATTGGACTAAGGGATACGCATATTATGCAGCCATTTGTTACTCTCTAAATAAAGAAGACGAATTTCTGAAAAATCTTAAAAAGGCAGTAATATTTTCACCTGAAGAAAGTAAAATTGTATTAGGAAAATTATTTCCAGAAGATATGGAAACAAATTATTATTACCAATATATGCTCAACAAACTTGGTAAATCATGATAATGCTGCATCAACTAAAGATTTATTAAATACTAATTATCTGAAGACTAGGGAGAAAAGTATCCTACTAAAATTTCTATATTTAATCAATCAAATTTCATCTTTATATTTTCATATTAATTAAACAAAGAAGGATAATAACCTCATTTATCATGAAGCAGACAGAGGCGTTTTCCTTGACCTGACATCAAAGCATAAACATATAAATTGCGAAACATAAAAGACGAATTAATTTCCCTTATAAAAATTGAAACATTTAGCATTATTCTCATTATACTTTAGTACGAATTCGCCACAAAGAACGAACCATCAATAGAAGAAAGCACAAAATAGTTTCAATTTGAAAACCTATTATTTACGTATAAGAACTCAGTAACTTTTGAACAAAAAGTGGCTGAGTTTTCATGCATAAACCATAGGATTATCTCATTGAAACAAATGCATACATAAAATTTAAGTTGAATAATTTAATCTGCGACAATGAAAAATGCTCAAAAGAAGAAAGATATTATTTTTCTATAAAAAATTTCATTATATTTGTTTTTAACATATAAATGATGTATTTTTACGTCACAATATGAATATAATGTATTATGTGGAAATATTACGCATTATTGTCCGCCCTATTTGCCTCATTAACAGCTATATTTGCCAAAATAGGCATTAAAGATGTAAATTCAGACTTAGCTACAGCCATAAGAACATCAATAATAGTATTATTGACATGGGGCATTGTTCTATTTTGTGGAGTTGAAGATAAGATTAAGGATATCAGTTTACACTCATGGCTATTTCTTATTCTATCAGGTATAGCCACAGGATGTTCTTGGTTGTTTTATTTTAAAGCTTTACAAAATGGTGATGTTTCACGCGTTGCCCCAATAGACAAACTTAGTGTTCCACTAACTATATTTATGTCATTTATAATATTAAAAGAACCTATCAGCTTTAGAACCATTGCGGGCGGAATATTAATCACAGGCGGAAGCATACTCTTATTGTTAAAATGAAGATACTTATAATTGAAGACGAAAGAGAACTTTCAGACAACATTGTTACATTCTTAAGTTCTGAAAATTATTTGTGTGAACAGGCATTCACCTTTGCAGATGCAAAAATGAAAGTGCATTTATATGAATATGAATGCATTGTTCTTGACATAATGCTGCCAGATGGGAACGGCCTTGAACTATTAAAAGAAATCAGAGACAGACATAGCCAAGTAGGAGTAATCATTGTGTCAGCAAAAGACTCTATTAATGATAAAATAACAGGCCTGGAAGTAGGTGCTGATGACTATCTGGCAAAACCGTTTAGTCTGCCGGAACTTAAAATGCGAATATACGCCATCATCAGACGAAAAAAATTTTATACCAGCAACATTCTGTGCAGCAACGGCATAAAAATTGATCTGCTAAAAAAGACCGTAACAATAAACTCTGAAACAATAACCCTCACAAGAACAGAATACGAACTGCTGTTATTTTTAATAAGCAATAAGAATAAGGTTATATCAAAACTTTCTATGGCTGAACATTTAACAGGAGAAATGGCCGACATGCTAGACAATCATAATTTTGTATATACGCATATCAAAAATCTGAAGGCAAAACTTACAAGACAAGGATGTTCAGAGTGTATTAAAAATATTTACGGTACAGGATACAAATGGATAGAAGAATGAGAAGAAGTAATCTTATAGACAAAGCCATGCTACAGTTCACCATTTGCGTAACTATTCTCATGCTATTGGCAACGCCATTATTTTATTGGCTCACAAAACACTATTATGCAGAAGACCTCATACTGGTTATTGATACAATAAAACACGGAAAAGACATTCCCCCACTCGATGTTGAACGAGACATCATGCATGGAATCATGATACAATTCGGACTGATAATATGCATCATCGGAATATCTGTAATATTAATAATGAAAAATATTTCTGTAAAGCTTTGGACACCTTTTTATTATACACTAAGCCAAATAAGCAGATTTAAACTTGAGGACAAAAAGGTGCCACAGTTTCCGGAAAACAAGGTAAATGAATTTACTAAATTAAATGAGGCTGTAACAATCCTTATGAGAAACAGCCTGATAAGTTATAATATACAAAAAGAATTTACAGAAAATGCATCACATGAGATGCAAACACCTTTAGCTATATTCCAAAGCAAACTCGATAATTTGTTACAAGACGAGCATCTCACTAAAAAGCAAGCAGATACTATACAAGACCTTTATAATCTTACCGTACGCCTGACACGCCTCAACAAAAATCTATTATTGCTTGCAAGAATAGATAACAATCAATATAGTGAAATGTCTGAAGTTGATATAATAAATATCTTAAATCGTATGTTGCCCTTGTTACATTCTATATCTGATGGGATAACTATTATAAGAGATTTTAAACTTCCGTCTATGATAATTAAATGTAATAGCACTCTTTTAGAAAGCATGATCAACAATTTAATTGTAAATGCTTTAAGACACAACCAAATTAATGGTGAAATAATAATAACAGTTGAGCAAGACAGAATGATTATCTCAAATACATCAAATGGAATGGCACTTGATGAAAACTTATTGTTTAACCGCTTTTATAGACCGATACGCGATAATAAGGGCAGCGGTCTTGGGTTATCCATCGTAAAAGCGATATGCAAATTTCACAACTGGAAAATTGAATACAAACACGTTAACAACAAGAATCATTTTATCATAGCATTTAAATAATATATAAAGATATCCTTACCATAATTGGCCATCATCATAAATATTCACTTTACGAATTAATCATAACCACCTATAAATCGATACATTACAACGGCAAGACATCTCATCCAAATAACATATCCATAATGAGAATAATGCCAAGCAGTATTATTGCATAATAAGTATGATTAATAAATTAATCTATACAGAAAGGCCAACACAAATACATTCGCCCGTAAATATTATTTATAATAAATTTGTCTTATAAAACTTTTCTGTTCTTATAGTTTAGCATTATCATTTGTACCAATAACACCACATAAAATGCTATATTTAACACTATTGTCCTAAAATCTACAAAATGTCTTCAAAATTTCCACTTATTTTTGTGCAAAAAACAGATGAAAAGAACTATTATCATATCTACAATTTCAGCAATAATAATCGTTTTTTGTATTATTCCAGGGTATTTATATCCTATTTTTGAAATATTGGATGCTATAGACAAACAATTAACAATTGCTTTAAATTTTAATGGAGGCTCAATTGTAGATGCTATTCTATATGCCATGTCATCAAGAATAACCTCAATTCCGCAACCCTACTAAAAGTCTCAGAGCGTTGTGCCCCAAAACCGCCA
>ERZ780108.36-NODE-36-length-40439-cov-13.2109_pt1 | contig 40439 bp, 40 predicted proteins | sample MGYA00511369_ERZ780108 | MGnify/ENA primary metagenome ERZ780108 (study PRJEB29588, sample SAMEA2159553) | human gut metagenome | biome: human gut; feature: human-associated habitat; material: faeces | place: Denmark | collected 2008/2010 ...
CCCCCTCCCCCCCCCCCCCCCCCAGCCGTTACGGCTGCCGACGGCTTTCAAGGCGAGATTGGTCATAATCCTGCCCATCCACGCCTCTACATGGCGCGGCTCGCGCAATGCCCCGAGCGAGGAGAACACAACTATGAAGCCGTCGTGCAACACGTCACGCGCCTGCGCCTCGTCGCCGACTATGCGCAGGCACACCCGGAACATCTTGCCCGAATACGCCCGATATAGCGCAGCCCACGCGCTGCGGTCGCCCTCCTTGCACCTTCTGATAAGTTCTTCTGTCGTCATCAACATTACGCAAGCCTTGCTGCAGCCTGTTATTCTATGAGTGCGGAAACAGCAGATTACTGCATCCGGCACCGCAATTTATTTCAAAAACAAGCGCCCCGAACAGCAGGCCGCATTACATTCTAACGCCATACGCGGCATAAAATTACACCCATGCCGGAACAAGCCTGAACAAACGGCTTTGCAAAAGGTCACCTTTTGCATTGTAAAAGGTGGCCTTTCAGCGTGTAAAACATGGCCTTTTGGAAGCTAAAAGACGGCATATTGCAAATCGCGACAGCGTTAAAATATAATAAACTTACTGCTTCACGGCACAAAGTTTGTATCTTTGCAGCGCTTTATGGCGTTTTCATTGCGGAACAAATAATTATCACACATATCAGTAAATGAAACAATTTAGGTTGGTTGACAATATCCTTGGCTGGCTGGCATTCTTCATAGCGGCCTTCGTATATTGCAGCACTATCGAGCCGACAGCCAGTTTTTGGGACTGTCCTGAATTTATCACAACAGGTTACAAATTAGAGATAGGCCATCCGCCTGGAGCACCGTTCTTCATGCTCACGGCCAACTTGTTCTCACAGTTCGCCAGCGACCCGTCGCAAGTGGCGATGATGGTGAACACCATGAGCGCACTGCTTAGCGCAACGTGTATATTGTTCCTGTTCTGGACAATCACCCACCTTACACGTAAACTGATACTGAAAGACTGGAGCGCGCTTACCACCAACAAACTGATTGCCATCGAGGCGAGCGGCCTTGTGGGCGCACTCATCTACACGTTCAGCGACACGTTCTGGTTCAGTGCCGTCGAGGGCGAGGTTTATGCCTACTCGTCGGCGTTCACTGCGGTGGTGTTCTGGCTTATATTGAAATGGGAAGACCACGCCGACGAGCCGCACAGCGACCGCTGGCTTGTGCTGATTATGTACATGACAGGATTGAGCGTAGGCGTCCACCTGCTCAACCTTCTCTGCGTATCGGCCATCGTATTGGTGTTCTATTACCGCAAGTTCCCCAACGCCAACCTCAAAGGCTCGCTTATTGCGCTGCTCATTTCGTTCGTGCTCATCGCCGCAATACTTTACGGCGTGGTGCCGGGCATCGTGAAAGTAGGCGGCTGGTTCGAACTGTTCTTTGTCAACACGCTGGGCTGCCCGTTCAATACAGGTGTAATAATATACATCATCCTGCTCGTTGCCGCAGTCATCTGGGCCATCTACGAGAGTTATACCGGCAAGAGCTTCAAGCGCACCAACCTGTCGTTCCTGCTATCCGTAGCCATGCTCGGCGTGCCGTTCTACGGCTATGGATGGTCGGCGTTCTTCGTAGGAATTGTGGTTTTGGCCGCTTTGTGGTTTGTAATAAACCGCAAGGTGAACAAGAAGCCGCTCGTAAGCGCACGCATAAAGAACACCACACTGCTGTGCATGCTTATGCTGATGATTGGATATTCGAGCTACGCCGTTATAGTAATACGCTCTTCGGCCAATCCTCCTATGGACCAAAACTCTCCTGAAGACATCTTCACACTCGGCAGCTACCTTAGCCGCGAACAGTACGGCGACTACCCGCTGGCCTACGGACAGGCTTACACCTCGCAGGTGCAGCTCGACGTTGAAGACGGCATGTGCCGTCCGCACATGGTGTACGGCGCGCCAATCTACCAGCGCAAGGAAAAAGCTTCGCCCGACGAGAAGGACTCATACTTCATTGTAAGCCGCAAGCGCGACTACGCCTACGCGCAGAACATGCTCTTCCCGAGGATGTGGAGTTCAAGCCACGCCGAAGCATACGAGAGCTGGATGGGCGGCGTTGACGGCAAGCAAGTGCCTTACGACCGCTGCGTAGAGCCTATTATGGTGAAGATGCCGACCATGTTTGAAAACCTTTACTTCTTCCTGTCATACCAGTGCAACTTCATGTATTGGCGCTACTTCATGTGGAACTTCGCAGGAAGGCAGAACGACATACAGGGCAACGGCGAACCGGAGCACGGAAACTGGCTCACGGGCATATCGTTCATAGACAACTGGAGACTGGGCGACCAAAGCAAACTGCCCGACGACCTGAAGCAGAACAAGGGGCACAACGTGTTCTACTGCCTGCCTCTGCTGCTCGGACTCATCGGCCTGTTCTGGCAGGCTTACCGCGGACAGCGTGGCATAAGGCAGTTCTGGGTAGTGTTCTTCCTGTTCTTCATGACAGGCCTCGCCATCGTGCTTTACCTCAACCAGACGCCGATGCAGCCACGTGAACGTGACTACGCTTACGCCGGTTCATTCTATGCGTTCGCCATATGGTGCGGCATCGGCGTAGCGGCAATCATCGACCTGCTAAAGAAATACGCCAAACTCAACAGTATAGCAGCGACCGCCGTGGTGTCTGTTCTATGCCTGCTCGTCCCGATACAGATGGCAAGCCAGACCTGGGACGACCACGACCGCAGCGGGCGTTACGTGTGCCGTGACTTCGGACAGAATTACCTCATGTCCCTTCAGGACAAAGGCAACCCGATTATCTTCACCAACGGCGACAACGACACATTCCCTCTGTGGTACAATCAGGATGTCGAAGGGGTAAGGACAGATGCCCGTGTATGCAACCTCAGCTATCTGGCAACAGACTGGTATATCGACCAGATGTGCCGCGACGCTTACGACTCGCCTGCACTGCCGGTAACATGGCCGCGCCTTGATTACTGCTCGGGCACAAACGACTACATCGACGTGCAGCCTGAACTGAAGGGTCAGGTTCTCGACTTCTACAAGACTCATCCTGATGAAGCAAAGGCAGCATTCGGCGAAAATCCGTTTGAAGTCAAGAACATAATGAAATATTGGGTGCGCACTAAGAATCCAGACATGCACGTGATACCGACAGACACACTGTACATTACAATCGACAAGGACGCAGTGCGCAAGAGCGGCATGATAATGGCTGCCGACTCAATACCAGATCGCATGGTCATATCACTCAAAGGCAAGAACGCGCTTTACAAGAATGACCTGATGATGCTTGAAATTCTTGCACAATGCAACTGGACACGTCCCGTATATGTTGCCACTACGGTAGGTTCGGAGAACTACATGAACCTTGGCGACAACTTCGTACAGGAGGGACTCGCCAACCGCATCACTCCGTTCACCACCAACGCGGCCGGAGCAAAGAACTTCGATTCTGAACGCGTCTACACAAACATGATGACACGCTTCAAATACGGAGGCATCGACAAGAAGGGCATCTACCTTGACGAAACAGTGATGCGCATGTGTTACACCCACCGCCGGTTGTTCGCCCAGCTTGCCCTGCACCTCATCGCCGAAGGCAAGACCGACAAGGCAATGAAGGCGCTCGCTTACGCTGAAAAGGTAATACCGTCATATAACGTCCCAATGAACTACCTTAGCGGCGGACTCGACATCGCCAAGGCATACGCTTTGCTCAGCAGCCATAACAACAGCTACAAGGCAAAAGCCGCCGAAACGACAAAGCAGGTGTTCAACAACGCACATCAGTATATGGCATGGTATAACTCGCTCAAAGGGAGCCGCTTTACACAAGCCCAGCAAGACTGCATGATGCACATATACATCATGAGCATGTGCATTGACAATGCCGACTTGTTCGACAAGGCACTTGCCGACAAACTTGAAACACAACTCAAGGCTGACATGGCGACATACCAAAGCAAAGGCGGAGTGATGCCGCAGTAAGTTTACAAGGAGTAAGGAGAGAAGTAGTCAAGGAGTAAATACACTTGCTTGCCACTTCTCTCCTCTTACATCTTAATTTCCTAAAATAATAGAACTATCCGGTAAGGAAAAGATAATAAAACAAAGCATTCTTGCTTACTCCTTCTCTCCTTACTACTTTACTACTGAAAAGAAAAAAAATGATTATCGAGCAGCCAGCCAAATGGCTACGATGGCTATATCCACGGGCGACATGGCGCATGGACAAAACGGAGAAAGCCGTTTACCTGACATTCGACGACGGCCCGATACCTGAATCTACACCGTTCATTCTGGACACATTGGCCGACAACGGCATCAAAGCCACATTCTTCATGGTGGGCGACAATGTAAGGAAATACCCGGAACTGTTCAAACGGATAGTTGACGAGGGACATCAGGTAGGCAACCATACGTACAACCATTGGGGAGGCATAAAGCATACCACCAAAGCTTACCGCACGAATACCGAAAAAGCCAACTACCTTATAGGTGCGCACCTTTTCCGCCCGCCACACGGCTGGATGCGCTGGGAACAGTACTTTTGCCTCGGCCGCAAATACCGGATTATCATGTGGGACCTCGTAACACGCGACTACAGCAAGTGGCTAACAGCCGAAGACGTGCTCAAAAACGTGAAACGCTACACACGCAACGGCTCGATAATAACTTTCCATGATTCATTGAAAAGCATCGACAAGCTGCGTTACGCACTGCCCGAAGCATTGAAATGGTTGAAAGAGCAAGGGTATGAATTCAAGACTTTCGAGTGAACAAATAAAAGCCGAGGCAAAAGCCCTCGGCTTTTTCGCCTGCGGAATAGCCAAAGCCGCCCCCGTACCAGCCAGTTGCGCAGACCAGTTCCGCCGTTGGCTCGATGCTGGCGGCCATGCCGGCATGAACTATATGGAGCGCAACGTTGAAAAACGGCTTGACCCTACCCTGCTCATGCCCGGTGTAAAAAGTATCGTATGCGTAGCTCTAAACTACGCCCCCGGCAGAAAACTGCCTGACGGAGAACCGCAAATAGCCTCCTACGCCCTCGGCCAAGATTATCACGACATTGTAAAGTCGCGCCTGCACACGCTCGCATCGCGCCTCGGCATAACCGCCTACCGCGCCTTTTGCGACACCGCCCCTGTGCTTGAACGCTATTGGGCGGAACAGGCAGGACTCGGCTGGACAGGCCGCAACCACCAGCTCATCATACCCCATGCAGGCAGCATGTTCTTCCTCGGCGAGTTGTTTCTCGACATCGAACTTGAATATGACAGTCCCGTCCCCTCACACTGCGGCACATGCCACGCCTGCATGGACGCCTGCCCCACCGGTGCGCTAACATATAACGGCCAGATGTGCTCTGCCCGATGCCTGTCATACCTCACTATTGAGCACCGCGGCGACCTGCCCGTAGACATAGCTGAAAAAGCGGACAACTGCATCTACGGCTGCGACCGCTGCCAAGACGCCTGTCCGCACAACCGCTTTGCCATACCGACCGACGACCCGCAACTACAGCCAAAGCCCGAACTGCTCGGCATGACACGCCACGACTGGCAAAACCTTACCATTGAGCGATACCGCTACCTGTTCAAGGGCAGTGCCGTGAAACGGGCGAAATACGAAGGACTTAAAAGAAACATAGATGCGGTACTAAAAGAAATACAAAACAAGAGGTAATAATTATGAATTGCGGAAAAGACATTGCCATAGCCGCCCTTGTACGGGCATTCTTCAAATACTACGTCACAGGAGTACTTGAAACACAAACCGACAGCGAAACTTCGGAACTCTTCGAGCCTAAGAACATTAAGCGCATGATGCTCAACCGCTACGAGCGTATCTCCAAACATTTCAACCAGGAAGCCTTTTACGCCCTGGCACGGATGAACTACAAGGCCGACGAAATAGAAAGCCTGCTAAAACAGTTCGCCACACCGGCCACAACCGATATGGAACTCGTGCGCTTCGCCTGCCGCACCGATGATATACATGCCGTAATGGTTGAAGAATACAAGCGCAATTTCACACACCTCCTCGCCGGACATATTGAAACCGAAGAGGAACACGTAAAATCGTACACCCGCAACTCCTCAATCGGTGAAATCGACATCGACTTCGCGGAAAGCATCATAAACCGAATGGCCGCACGCGCTTACGAACTGGGAAAAGTGAAAAAGTGAAAGGGTGAAAAAGTGAAAAAGTGGAAAGGTAAAAAAGTAGAAAGGTAAAAAAGTAAAAACGGAACATCTATATGCGTTATAGAGAATATAGTTTTTTACCTTTTTACCTTTCTACTTTTTTACCTTTCCACTTTTTCACCCTTTCACTTTTTCACCTTTCAAATTACTACTGCAGTTCCGCTGCATGTAACCATAAGCATTGAGCCGCCCTGCCCTATCGTCTCATAGTCAAGGTCAATGCCCACAACGGCGTTAGCGCCCAGTTCCATGGCACGCTCTTCCATTTCGCGCATGGCCGATTCCTTGGCTTCGCGCAGCACCTTTTCATACGTACCGCTACGGCCGCCGAAAAAATCGCTCAAACTGGCCATAAAATCCTTAAGCACATTCGCGCCTACAATAGTCTCTCCCGTCACCACGCCCTTATATTCAAGAATGCGGCGCCCTTCAATAGTCGGTGTTGTTGATAATAACATTATTTCCTATTTTGATTAAACACGTTCATGATGCGAATGTACAAAAAAATCAGTATATTTGCATTTGTCCATATTCAAAAAACATCATTTTAACAGACAACTCATAATGAACCATCGCCTTGAAACATCACGCCTCATCCTCCGCCCCTGGCATGAAACTGACGCGGAGGCACTGTACAAATACGCCAAAGACCCGGCCATCGGCCCAATAGCCGGGTGGCCGCCGCACACATCGGTGGAGAACAGCCTCGAAATAATACGTACCGTCTTCGCCGCACCGGAGACATACGCCGTAGTGCTGAAAGAGACGGGCGAACCCGTAGGCAGCGCAGGCATAATGTTCGGCGACGGCATGCACAGCGCGGCGATGAAAGACGGCGAAGCCGAAATAGGCTACTGGATAGGCGTGCCCTACTGGGGGCAAGGACTTATCCCCGAAGCCGTGCAGTGCCTGCTACACCGTTGTTTTACAGACCTAAACCTCTCCGCCGTATGGTGCGGATACTACGACGGCAACCGACAGTCGCGCCGGGTGATGGAAAAATGCGGATTGACATACCACCATACCGAAACCGGCAACATGTCACCATTAGGCGACATCCGCACGGAACACTTCATGCGGATTACGGCTGAAGAATGGAAACAGCTAAAAAACGGGTACGATATATAATCGAAAAAAATTATCGCGCATAACAAAACAGCCAAACGCACCCTATCTAATTCAAGGCGATAAGATAGCCCGATTTTATAAATACAGTAAATTTTTGAATAGAAAAACATACTGAACATGCTTTCGTGTTCAAAATTTTACTATCTTTGCCTTATGAACAGCCTATTACAACAATTAGGAAATATACCTGTAACGGCTTCGACATTGGCATCTCTATTTCCTTACATCAATGGAGGAAGCCAAAAGGTCAGACTACTTGAGCGCAACAAGCAAATTATCCGCCTCAAGAAAGGACTTTATATATGCAGTCCGGAAGTAACAGGAAAGGCACTATCTACAGAATTGATAGCCAACCATCTGTATGCCCCTTCGTATGTATCTATGTCGTCCGCCCTGCGATACTACTCATTAATACCCGAAACCGTATATACCAATCAGTCGATGACATTTAAGCACGCAAAAACATTCGACACACCATTAGGCAGATTTGAATATACACACATTTCAAGAGAAGCGTTTTCTATTGGGTTGTCTTGCATACAAAAAGATGATTATACCTTTGTAATAGCAACACCTGAAAAGGCACTATGCGACCTGATAGCCAATTCCACAAATGTAAATCTCCGCTATCTGAAAGATGCTGAAATGTATTTGGAAGAGGATATACGCATGGAGCGTGGCGACTTCAAGCAGATGAATGCCAATATATTCGAAGAATACATCAAGGTCGGGAAAAAAACTAATTCTATACAGACATTACTGAAACTACTGAAAAAATGAACAATGACATTTACAACAATATGCTGTCCGCATACGATTTGTCAACTGAGCAACAGAAAAGAAATGCGATTTTTGAAGTAAACCAGCAGGTAATACTTGCAGGACTTTACAATGGCGGATTTTTTAATACAGCGGCTTTCTACGGAGGTACTTGCCTACGTATATTCCACGGTCTCCAAAGATTTTCCGAGGACATGGATTTTTCTCTTTTAGCACCCGATGACAAGTTTGATTTCACGAAATACTTTCAGCCTATAATAGATACATTTGCCATTGTAGGCAGGGAAGTAGAGATAAAAAAGAAAGACAAAAAGAGTTTCGGCAAGGTCGAATCGGCTTTCTTGAAAGACAATACTGACGTATATGATGTTTCATTTCAAACAGACAAGTCAATAAAAATAAAGATTGAAGTTGATACCCAACCTCCATTGAAATTCAGTACCGAACAGAAGCTGCTTTTACAGCCATATTCTTTTATGACCCGATGCTTTACCCTACCGGACTTGTTCGCCGGAAAAATGCATGCGTTGGTCTACCGTGCATGGAAAAACAGGGTAAAAGGCCGTGACTGGTATGATTTTGAATGGTATGTACGCCATAACATACCTCTCGATTTTGCACATCTTGCAGAACGAGCACTCCAATTCAACAATGAAGTAATTGAGCAAAATTCTTTCATTGCCAAATTAAAAGAAAAACTGGCTTCTGCGAATATTAGCCAAGTAAAGAATGATGTTCTTCCCTTTGTAAGAAATCCAATAGAGCTGGATATTTGGTCAAATGATTACTTCCTTCAGTTGGCGGATATGATTAGGTTTGAATGAACATATATTGAAGTTTCACAACATTCCGCCATGATAAAACAATGCAAAAAATATGATTATTTCACCTACTTTCAGATTGAATTATATGGTCTATAAAAACTTTGGTACTCATTTTATTACTATATGTATATAACGTTTTGAATATTATTTTTATCTTTGCACCATAAAACCAAGCGTGGTTTTTATGTATGTTTGGTTAAGGTAACCGTAAATATTAAATTATCAATTTCAATTAAATACTTGCTGGACTTATTACGGTAACTCTGGTTCAGTAGGTTAAAAACAAGAGTAAATTAACCAAACAACATATGAGAAGAGAAAACAATTTGTTGCAACTGCTTAATAAAGCAGACAACGAGGATTTAAGAGTATTGGCTGACATCATTACGACTAATAAAAATGGTAATAGTCGATTCAATGAACAGCTTACGGCCAAGGCTCAATATAAGTCATGCTATCCTAATAATATGCATGCATTAGTGCCTGACATAGTGGAAGAGTTGCAACGTTATGGGGCTAATACCGTAATGACGTTTTTACGAAGAGGCAACGGTGTTAGTTATCATACAATTCTGCGAGATGTCGCAAAAAAGCTAAAGGTCAGCTATAACAAACATACAAATGATGAAGCCCTTGAAAGGTATATTCTTCAGAAGATGTTTGATGACGTAGTTAACAAAATGTCAGAAGAAGAATTGCGTGCTTTGGCTGAAAGTATGAAAATACGACTATGCGTCGGGTATAGCAAGCAAGCCATCATTGCAGTTTTGCAGGCCGCTATTCGTCGTGGCGGTTTTCAAAGCTATATTTGGATTGTAGTGGCAGCCAATGCTATCTCCAAAGCTTTATTGGGACGTGGGTTGTCGCTTGCTGCCAATGCCATGCTTACTCGTTTGGCTTACATGTTTGCAAGTCCTATGGGTATAATCCTGAATGTATTATGGACAGGTATAGATATTGCCGGTCCGGCTTACAGGGTGACAATACCGGCTGTTATACAAATTGCTTATATTAGGAATAAGATTTATAATCCCCAATGGTAGGCAAAGAATATACGAAAAAATATCCGGCTTGAATGTTTTTACGGCTTCAAGCTGGATTAAATTCTCACTATTTTGTTATTTTTGCATTATAAATAATATATCATGAAACCATATTCTATTTACGGAACAGGACGAGAAGCTGCATTTATCGAGCTTATAGACAGAATGCTTAGAGAAAGCCACGATTACATTTCTACAACGATGGTTTTGGAGCTTTACAAAAAAGAGAATAAAAACGACAATATTTCTCAAAAGCTATCAACAGAAAAAAATTATATGCTGCCAAAAACGCAATAGAATCGTGCTTAAAGAAAAGGGGATTGGCTTTTGAAAAGAAAAAAGGATTTGAAAATGAAAATGGTATTGATCATAGGTTCGAACTTTTTAGATACCCCAAAAATATTCCTGATGATTTGTTGGAACCTTTGAAAACAAAGACAAAGAAACTTCGTTTAAAAACAATAGATGGCTTAATTAAAGAGGCAAAGGGATTATTTCCAGCTTCATGGTTGACTAAATTCCAGCTTGAAGCAGAGAATATGGCTAATAAAGGAAAGTCGTCGCCAATCATAGAGTTTGACTCCAATGAGAACCTTCGTAACTTAGAGCTATTGCCGACGTTTTATTATGCCATAAAGGATAAGCGCGTATTAAGCTTTACGTATGCGTCTTATGGCAAGCAAGAGCATACGGTGACTTTTCATCCCCATTACCTAAAAGAGTACAATCTTCGTTGGTTTGTTCTTGGATTGGCGATAACCGATGACGGAAAACAATATCCTTGCAATATTTGCGCATTAGACAGGATTGAGGGTGAAGTTGAAGAAGTGAAAAGTAAAAAATATATTCCATCAACGATTGATTATTCAACTTATTTTGATGATATTGTTGGGGTTACGCATCCCCAAGGATGTGAAAAAGAAAAAATCGAGATAGAAGCCAAAGATCACTATACATATATGAGAATCCTTACGAAACAACTGCACAAGAGCCAAAAGATTGTGCAACCTTGGAACGGGCAAACAGGCCGTTTTTCAATAGCGGTCACCCCTAATTATGAACTCCTGGGACTGTTGATGAGTTTTGAAGGACATATAGAGATTTTTGGCGATTACAGAAAAACTTTCATGCAAGAAGTAAACAAAATGTATAATTTATATAACTATTGAATATGACAAAGGAAGACAAACAGTTGTTGTTGCAGGAACTTGAAAAGGAAGGAGTGAAATTCCTTCCTTGGATAGGTGATAAATACGATGAAGGTATTTATTATGATGAAAAAGGAGAGCTTCAATATGGCAGCGACGGCAGCGGCAAAGGGAAAAAAGTATTGGTACTTGGAGAAAGTTTCTATTGGGGTGAAGAAGATGACGAAGATGAAACTTCAGAAGAAAATGATAATGCCTCTTCTTATTTTGTTTCTGACTTGATTGAGCAAATAATAAGTGAAAATCATGATTTTAATGTCAGAACCTTTAGCCGGTTTAAGAATGCTATGTGTTATAATAAAAATAAAGACGTAAGTATAATAAAATTTTGGGAGCACCTAATTTTCTATGATTATGTGCAAGAGCCATTGATATATCCACGTTTATCTCCAACAGAAAAACAGTTTTCTGATTCAGAAACTTCATTTTGGAAAGTGATTGATATTTGTAAACCTGATGTTCTTATAGCATGGGGAATGCGACTGTATAACCATTTGCCTCCCGAAGGAGAACCTGGTAGTGATTTCGTTGAAACATGGATGTACAAAGATAACATTAAGGTAATACCTATTATACATCCTGCTGCACCTATATTCTCAACTGAGAAAATATTTAATACATTAAAAGCGACTTTATAATTAGAACTTATGGATGAATTAAGATGCCTAGATATTAAAGAGATTTGTAATAAACTTAAAGAAAAATATAATATCTCTAAAGATGATTGGACAATTAGTAATGATTATGATGTGTTGTATAATTATATGGAATTTCGTTTAAAATTCTTAAGTAATTGTGGGCACATACGTTATGATAAAGAGTCGACTGATCCTACTACAGGAGGGAAAAAACCTAATGGCAATGCTCAGTATGGGGCTTTTAATACAGGCTTAAAAGTTGATGAAAAATATATTTGGGCCACTTATGTATTTGAAAATGATACATGGAATTTTAACGATGTTTATATCCAAGGAAAAGATGAAAGAGATGGTGAAAAGAACATTCTTGATAAAATTCCGACCGGAAAAGAAGATGATGAATTCACCGAAATGAAAAACCACATGGATGAACTCATCAAAGAATGGTGTAATGACATTAAAAGGAGATTGATTGTTCGCATTGATCACTTATTAAGCGCAACAGGTGGTAAAAATAGACCCATATACATTTCAAAAAGGTTGCGAAGCTGTTTTCACTACTTTATGAATGGTAAAAATTTAAGCAATGATAAAATAAAAGATCAAAAAACGCTTATTGAGCAGTTGATAACGTATCAATTGAATAAATTAAATATGCGATCTATAGGTGATATACTAAAATTTGTACATTTTCATTGGGAATGCCCTTCAGAGAAAACAAAAAAGGATGAAAACGATTATGAACCTTTAAGCCTATTGTTTCCAATTTATATCCTCGCTAAAAAACAAAGAGATATTCCAGATTTAATAGTTCCTATTACAATACAGAAAAAGAGAGGTTGGGGAATTGTCATGCAAGTGGAAACTATAATTACAATGAAAGAGGCATATATGGATGCAAAATTAGTAGAACCTGAGCTTTGTAGCTTGTGGTTAACAATTGACAATGTAAAAAAGAGTTTAGATCTAACGTATGTGTAAGAAAAACTTTGGCACCTATTTTTCCAAGCAAATAATTTCTTTAATATAGAAAATCACATACATTTGCATAAAAGTTTAATAGTTCTTTGAAATAACATAAGTCTTATTGGGATGAACGGTTTAAGTTATGGCTAAGGCAATAATAATTCTACAATTTTGTCTAACTTAAAACCCAAAGAAGATGTACAACCTTTTTATTTCCATGGGCAGGGTGCTTATAAGCATACCTACCAAAGAGTTAGTTATCGCTGCCGGAAGTTACCTTTTAGGTAAGTGTATTGACAAAAAGAAGAAGGCTGTAAAAGAACTGAAGTAAAACTTCTTACGGGGTCTATCGGCATAATGCCGATAACCCCTTTAGACTTTACCAGTATAAAATACAAATATATAGTATTATCGTTTATTATGAACAAACAAGGAAAAGACGAAGAACGTGAGATGATTGAATCCATGTTCTGCAATTGCGAGAATGAGGATGAGCTCCAAGAAGCTATCGGAGACTTCATGAACAGTTTTGACGATTAAGAAACAGCAGCATGATTATAAGAAATAAAAGCAGCCCCTAATTCGTATAAAAGCATTGACGGAGACGGAGCATAAGGAACAAGAACACATTTATAAATAAAGAGCTATGACTTTTGGTGGTTTATTAACAAGGTATCAATTTGAGGATATAGTCCAAGAATTTGTCCGTCTGTGGGAACACAATACAGCCAAACCGTTTAAGGACACAGAAATTAAGAGTCTGAAAACGATATACTCATACCTTCAAGCTCTTCAACCAACACAATCAAGATATTATATACGTCTGTATAACAGATGGGAAAATTGCAGTCCAATGGTAGATATGAATTGTTCCATCTATGGCATAAATGACAATAAGTTAATATGTCCGGTTGCTGCTTATCCGATTTTGTCAGAAGTCTTAGATATGAACATACTGATAAACGAAGATGTTTTGATGACACCACAAGAGCTAAATGCAGGTCTTTTATGGGAAATCACTTATTATGGAGAGCTATATCATGACTTACACTAAAAATGGATAAGGCTTTCTATTAACATGACACTGATATGACCGCCAAGGTCTATATTAAAGTATTCAAATTTAAATAACAACTCAAAAAACAAGGAAAGGGAACAAAAATGAAGAAAGTCAATAACGAACAGAAAATTACATCAATAGCCATTTACTTACAATCGTGGTTTGAAAAGCTCAACAAGAAGCAGAAAATATTATTGCTGCTTGCATTCCTAATTCTGTTATTTAATGTAATTTCAATGTTCTGCATTGGAAATTCAGAGGAAAGATGGTTGCAAATTCCATTTTAGGTGAATAGTTCTTTATATTGGATGTTCTAAAACTTGTAAGGCTCAATGGCCTTAAACAGGCCATATCATACTGCAATATGCCACCTTTTAGATTGTAAAAGGTGGCATATTACATTATAAAACACGGCAAATCGGAAGCCAAAAGGACACCAATTACAAACAATGAAATTATTTTATAAAAGCTCTGTCATCTGTCAGTTTTGGAGACAACAGGCTGACATTCAGAAAGTTATGGGCTGACAGATGTGCTCGTAATCTGTCAGTTTATATCAGTCTTATCATTTACGGCTGACAGATACTGACAATAAGGGAATGTATCTGTCAGCTTACAACCTACTGATTATCAGGATGATAAGTGCAAAACTGACAGATGACAGACCATTTACAATAATTATACAACCTCAATTTTATAACACGTCCCCCGTTCAGTGTGCCGTCCCTGAAACCCTGCGGATTTCAGGCGGCGTCCTATTTCAACTGTTGAAATCCGTGAAGGTAAATCCGGATATTCTCGGCGCACCATGGCGGCGATTTCCGATGCTGTCAGTTCTTGCGCCGTTCCATCTGACAACGGCTGGCGGAACATGGATTGCAGTATGTCGTCAATGTCGGTGCTGCGCATGAAGTGGCGGTTGGCCGCTATCAGGCTGCGCGTGGCCGCCTCGCCGGGAAAACGCGGCGCGCCGCTGCGTATTTCGCTGACGAGCTGGGCATAGAGCTGCGGATAGTCTACCGGTGAGGTGAAGTCAATGCGCCCCGTCACCTTTGCGCAGATAAAGCGGCGGCTTCCCGTCGCGTCTGTCAGCGGATGTGGATTGTTGGTTGTGGCGATGAAGCTGGCATAACGCCGCCCGGTGGTGAACGTGCTGCTGTAAGCCTTCATGGCGGTGACCTCGCTTTTCGAGATGAGATATTTCATTATCGGCTGGCGGCGGACTGAATAGCTGTCGAACTCGTCGATGTTTATCAGCGCGAAAGCCGAAAGCCCCTGCATAAGGGAACGGTCGTTACGAAAATCAACGCGGTCGTTATAATACGGCTGTAAGGCCGGAGGAAGTATCATCTTGGTAAACGACGTCTTGCCGCAGCCCTGTTCCCCAACGAGCAGCGGCACGAGGGCATTGCCGTGCTGACGGTCAAGCCCCATCCATTGAGCTGTCATCGAGCGCATCCACACGGCGAACAGCTCCGGCCAAAGCACATTGTCCGTTGGCACACGGGCGGCAAAGGCCGAAAGGCGGTCGCGCCCGTCCCAGCGCGGAAGCGAAGCGAGCCAACATCGCACGGGGTCGTAATCGTCAACAAGCGTGGAGTTGACACGCTCCTTAATGTCGCGCGCCCACACACGTATGCCCTCGCGCTGCGCCATAAAAGCAATGGTGTTGATTACCTCCTGCGTCACGGGGCGGTAATCAGTGTCATACGAACCGAGCGGTTTGTACTCCACGACACCCGTCAGAACATTGCGGCGAAGGCGGTAACGCTTGTTGAAAAAGTTGTCAAGCTTCATTGCCGTCAGCGCCGGAAAGGGCACGCAGGCCGTCGGATTGGCGCGGACGATGCCGCCTGAGTATGCCTGACTGAAGAGCATGGTGATAAGGTCACGGTCGCCGCCAAGCTCATCAATGCGCGACGCACGCTCGACACACATCTGTTCAGGCAGTCCCGAGCGGCGGCAATGGCGCGCAAGCAGCGTTATCGCCTGCTCGGCGAAATAAGGGTCGGCCATGTCAAGACCGGCATCGAGCACGGCGTTCCAGCATGAATAGAATATGTAGCGGTGAGCCTCGTCAACCGTCTTGCCCGGCAGCGGCGACTCTCCAGCATCATGTCCGTTGCCGCCCGAAGTGCTGAAAGAGGCTGTCGTGCGTTCAATGTCAACGGCAAACGTCACGGCATGAGGGTTGTAGAACACACCTGCATCGGCACTCATAAGGCACATTGCATCAGCAGCAGGCGCAGCCAAGGGAATGTTTACATCGAGCTGCGACGAATACACATAGTGCAAACGCCTGTATCCTTCAGCCATAAGGCGACAAAAAGCGGCATCGTCAACCGGCATACTGCCGTCAATCCGCGAAATGCTGCACAAAATTTCAACCGAACATCCATTCGCACCAATGAACACAAGGAGAGTATAAAGCTGTCGGGCGGCCGCATTACGGAGTTTTACGGCAGTATCAAAGTCTTTCAGGCCGTCAATCTCTATCAAAACAAGGCCGTTGCGGCGCAGCACTTTCCGTCTGCCGTTACACCTGCGATACTCGGCTGCGAAGCATAGCCGCGGAATACTATTAGATGCCATTCGCACACCGCTCCTGACAACTTCGCCTCCACCGGCAGACAACAGCATCGCCGGAGCGGCGCAACGGTAATCGGATATGGCTTCGGCATAATCGCCACGGCGTATCATCCGCACAACATCTTCCAAACTGCAAACGGCGATATGCTCACCGTTGAGAAAATTCTTGAATACACTTACCTTAAAGGCTTCTGGCTGTTTTTTCTTTTGCATAATATCATTAGTTTTCAAGTATATGCTTATCTAACCCACACTAAAAACGCACAAAGATACGAAGCCTCATGAACAAGTACCCTACGGATACACTATACAAAACACTTGATACTTTACGCCTACACCACACCGGCCAGAAACACAACCCTGCGGAAGCAAAAAAACGCCTGCCTGTCATCACGACAGGCAAGCGCAATCCACGAAATCATTTTAAGAAATCTATTATCACTCTCTCATTAAACATTCATTTTAATGCTTTACAATAACCTTGAACGACTTGTGAGTGCCGCGTGCGTTGACATCAAGCACGTAGATGCCCTCGGTGAGGTTGCCTACATTGATTACATTGCTCAATTGAAGCGGCGTTCACATTGCGCACTACCCTGCCCTGAAGGTCAACAAGGATATCCAATATCTCCTAATCTTTAATTTTTAGGCCAAGCACGGTACGGTAAATCAAACATTCGCCGCAAAATTAAGACAGAATAAATATTTTTGCAAATCAAATTGTTCACGATTCATGAATCGTGAACAATTTGACGCATTTTTCCACCATAAGAAGGAACAAAAACACAAAATACACGATAACTAAATGTTTTGCAGACGCATCATCATAATTTCCTGGTTTACACAACGTCATCCTGCAAACAAACGTCAAAAGAAAACCCGACACTTTGAGACCCGACCAACAGGACACACCGTATATAAAAACATCGCAGACCGCCTTACAGGAAAGCGGTCTGCGATGGTAAAACGGGGCAACAAACGTGTTGCACCATATATCACTGCATGTCTTCAACCAATTTCATCATCTGCTTTCCAAGCGCATCGGCCTCTTCCATTGTGGCCGCCTCGCTATAAACACGGATGATTGGTTCGGTGTTCGACTTGCGCAGGTGTACCCACTTGTCAGGGAAATCTATCTTAACCCCGTCAATATCGTTTACCTGCTGGCCGGCATACATCTGCTTAACCTTTGCAAGAATTGCATCTATGTCTGTAGCCGGTGTAAGGTCTATACGGTTTTTGGCAATGTAGTAATCCGGCAACGTAGCGCGCAGCTCGCTCACCTTGCATCCTTTCTGCGCCAACGACGAAAGGAAAAGGGCGATACCCACGAGAGCGTCGCGGCCATAATGGCACTCAGGATAAATCACTCCGCCGTTGCCTTCACCGCCGATGACCGCCCCAACTTCTTTCATCTTGGTCGTAACGTTCACTTCGCCGACCGCCGCTGCAGCATACTTGCCGCCATGACGCTCGGTAACATCGCGCAACGCACGGGTGCTGCTAAGATTGCTTACGGTATTGCCCGGCGTGTGGCTTAAAACATAATCGGCCACCGACACCAGCGTGTATTCCTCACCGAACATACGGCCGTCCTCGCAAATGAACGCAAGGCGGTCAACGTCAGGGTCAACGACAATGCCAAGGTCAAAGCCGCCGGCACGCATACGCTCCATTATACCGCCAAGGTTCTTCTCAAGCGGTTCTGGATTATGGGCGAAATCGCCGTCGGGAGTGCCGTTAAGCACTTCGCACTCAACACCGAGAGCCTTGAACAAATCCGGCAGGATAACGCCGCCGACGCTGTTGATTGCATCAACGCACACACGGAAACGCGCTTTCCTTACAGCCTCAACATCAACGAGCGGCAAGGCCAGCACCGCCTCAATGTGCCTTTCATTGAAAGTATCGTCACTGATGTATTTGCCGAGACCGTCAACTTCTGCATACGTGAAATCCTCACGCTCTGCTATGTCAAGCACCTCGTTGCCCTCGTTTTTGTCAAGAAACTCCCCCTCGCTGTTCAGCAGCTTCAAAGCGTTCCACTGGCGGGGATTGTGGCTGGCGGTAATTATTATGCCTCCGTCAGCCCCTGACATCCGCACGGCAAGTTCGGTTGTAGGAGTTGTGGCAAGTCCGATGTCAATCACATCAAACCCAGCGCCCATCAACGTTCCGCACACAATGTTGCGAACCATATCGCCTGAAATTCGGGCGTCACGTCCCACAACTATCTTTCCGCAGCACTTGTCGCCGCGGCTATTGCGGATAAACATGGCATAGGCACTTGCAAACTTTACGATGTCAAGCGGATTGAGCGTGTCGCCTGTACGTCCGCCTATTGTTCCACGAATTCCGGATATTGATTTTATAAGTGTCATGAGTATTAAAAATTAAGAATCGAGAGTCAAAGGGGCAAGAACCAAGAAACAACTTTGCAGGACTCCGTAAAGCTATTTTCCCTTACCCTTAACTTATCATTATCTCCCTCGCTCGTAAGTTATTTCATAAAAACAGGGGTAAACACCCGACGAGGCGTAATTATGCCCTGCCGTACTTGGTACTATAAGATTGACCTTTGCAATGGCGCCCGAGTCAGTATGCCGGCCCAAATTTATATAATTGAACGGCACAAGCCATCCCGTAGGAACGGATGTAGTCGAGTAAAACGTGTACATAAGGCTTGAACTGGTATCAAACGACGCAGTAAACGAGCCACTGGTATTCGTAACACTCATCTTTTCGGGAATTGACGCAAAAGAAAGAATGTTGTTTGTAAGCTGCAACGAATCGGTAAGCAGGTTGTACTCCGTAAAGCGGCAGAGCACGGTTGCCGTCTCACCGTCCTCAAGCGGCTCGCCCTCCCCTTTTCTTACAATCTGCATATATACGCCGGAACTCTGCATAAGCACATACTCATGCTTCGTGGTATCCGTCTCATAGCCGTTATTCCTGAATTCCGATTCGGTCAAGACTTCGATACCGTTTTCACGGATAAAGCTCCTTATGGCTGAATTTTCACGGTCACGCTGTTCAGCATAAGTCTCTGTATCATCACAACTTGCGACTGCAATCAAACCAAGCAGCGCAATGAAAGCGAATGCCAATTTCTTCATTTCACCATATTGATGTTATAACAACGGCCACAAAATTACAAAAAATTCGACAACCAATGTACAGGAACAAACATTATTATGCTTTTTTATAACAAACCACGCAAACTCCACACGTATTTGCTAACAATCCACAAACAAAAACAACCTGCCGTATGTCAGCAGGTTGTCGAAAGTTGCGGAGGCAGGACTCGAACATGCGACCTCCAGGTTATGAGCCTGGCGAGCTACCAACTGCTCCACTCCGCGATATTATTTAATGTGTAACGCGCCTCATTTCTGATTTGCGAGTGCAAAGGTACTGCTTTTCATCAAACCTTGCAAATTTTCGCCGTACTTTTTTAATTATTTTAATACTGCGAAGGCCATATTGCCGTAAAATCGGCTCTATATTATATTATTAATGTGTACACAAACAGAAATCCACTACCATTACCACCATAAAAAGTGTCGGAAATGCCTGTCCGGCGACACAACAAAACATTAATACAGCCAAAATATTTTGCCGTATCAAATAAATTTGATACTTTTGCACACGTCAAACCAAATGTGCAAAAACAAAGTAAGGGAGGAATTGGCAAAATGTCAATATCAAAAACAAGGCATAAATTAGTTGATGTAGCCAGGCAGCTATTCGCCAAAAACGGCCTGGAAAACACAACAATGAACGACATTGCACGCGCTTCGGGCAAAGGCCGGAGGACTCTTTACACATACTTTAAGAGTAAAGAAGACGTGTACTACGCCGTAATCGAGTCGGAGCTGGAAAGGCTTTCCGACAAGATGGACGAAGTGGCCGCAAAGAAAATACGCCCGCAAGACAAGATTATAGAGCTTATCTACACCCACCTGAACATGATTAAGGAAACGGTGATGCGCAACGGCAACCTGCGCGCCGCTTTCTTCCGCAACATTTGGATGGTAGAGAAGGTAAGAAAGAACTTCGACGAAGACGAAATAGAGCTGTTCCGTAAGGTATATGCGGACGGCAAGGCCGACGGAGAATTCGACATCGACAATGTGGAACTCGTGGCCGACATCACGCACTACTGCATCAAAGGCCTTGAAGTGCCGTTCATCTGCGGACGCCTCGGGCACGGAATGACGCCTGAAGCAAGCAAACCCCTCGTGGCAAAGGTGGTTTACGGAGCTTTGGGAAAGTCGATTACGAAATGACACGCAAAGCCGGCAACGGCCCGATTGCCTGCCGGCTTTAACTGCAAGGACATAAGTTTCATTATAAAATAAAACAAACTAAAAATGGGATTATTATCAGGTAAGACCGCCCTCATCACAGGAGCGGCGCGCGGTATAGGCAAAGCCATCGCGCTGAAATTCGCCGAAGAAGGCGCAAACATCGCATTCACAGACCTCGTAATTGACGAGAACGGCAAAGCGACAGAAGCAGAAATAGCCGCTAAAGGCGTAAAGGCAAAAGGATATGCAAGCAATGCCGCTGACTTCGCACAGACAGAAGAAGTGGTCAAGCAGGTTAAAGAGGACTTCGGGGCAATCGACATCCTTGTAAACAACGCCGGCATAACAAAAGACGGACTCATGATGCGCATGACCGAAGCACAATGGGACGCAGTAATAGCTGTCAACCTTAAGTCGGCATTCAACTTCATACACGCCTGCACTCCCATCATGATGCGCCAGAAGAGCGGCAGCATAATCAACATGGCGTCAGTAGTAGGCGTACACGGCAATGCCGGACAATGCAACTATGCCGCATCAAAGGCAGGACTCATCGCCCTTGCCAAGAGCATCGGACAGGAAATAGGCTCACGCGGCATCCGTGCAAACGCCATCGCCCCGGGCTTCATCGAGACCGCAATGACAGAGGCTCTTCCCGACAATATCCGCAAGGAGTGGATACAGAAGATACCACTGCGCCGTGCCGGCCAGGTAGAAGACATTGCAAATGTGGCGACTTTCCTTGCTTCAGACCTGTCTTCGTATGTAACCGGACAAGTTATCCAGGTTGACGGCGGAATGAACATGTAAACAATAAATGAAGAATGAAAAAATGAAAAATGAATAATCAGACTAAACATTAAACCGCAAGCAGCGATTATTCATTCTTCTATTTTTCATTCTTCATTTTCATCCATTCTTCATTATTCATTTCTCATTATTCATTTCTATATGAATGTTGTTTTCGAAGACAACCATATAATTATTGTAAGCAAACGCAGCGGCGAGATTGTACAGGGCGACAAGACCGGCGACCGCACACTTGCCGACGAAGTCAAAGCGTACATCAAGGAAAAATACGCAAAACCGGGCAATGTGTTTCTTGGCATTGCACATAGGCTCGACCGGCCCGTGTGGGGGCTTGTTGTCTTCGCAAAGACGTCAAAAGCGCTGGCGAGGCTGAACGACATGTTCCGCAACGGCGACGTTAAAAAAACATACTGGGCGATTTGCCAGAGCCGCCCCGAAGTGCCGGAAGCCACGCTTACCCACTGGCTGACACGCAACGAGAAGCAAAACAAGAGTTACGCATACGACAGGGAAGTGCCGGGAGCAAAAAAGGCGATGCTACATTATAAAGTAATCGGCCAGTCAGAAATATATACCCTGGTGGAAGTGGAACTGATGACCGGCCGCCACCACCAGATACGATGCCAGCTGGCTAAAATCGGATGCCCCATCAAAGGCGACCTGAAATACGGCGCACGGCGCAGCAATCCCGACGGCAGCATATCGCTGTTGGCACGCAGGGTAGAATTTGTCCACCCCGTCTCAAAGGAACCAATAAGCGTAGAAAGTCCTGTGCCTGACGACAGGCTATGGCTGGAAATAACGAAATAAAACAAACCGGCAGCAATCACATTGCCGCTTATATAACCGATTGCGGTATGCCACCTTTTGCCTTGCAAAATGTGGCATATCACTGCTTAAAAGAGCACCTTTTACAAGGCGATTGAACGTCTTTTGTTTTTCCGCAGGAAGCATGTAACCCTTTCAACTATCCTGACGGCACACACAGCAGGCGACGATGTAACAGTCGATGAAGAATTGGGAACCACTGTCACTGCACGCAGCAAATCGCTGATATAAAGCGACTTACGACATGACAGCATAAAACGCGGTTCACCGCCACATGTCATTTTTACTTTATAAGGACACAACTTATTATTCCCGAACCAACATATCGGAGGATTTATAATCTGCCGGCACAGAATGCGGCGACATATCTCATTATACCGAGTTGACATTAATAATAGTAAAATGTCTGTCATCTGTCAGTTTTACTCCCATCAGTCTGACAATCAGCACTTTGGAAGCTGACAGACGCCGTCACTGACTATAAGCCGCCGTCAGCCGCAAATGGCAAGAACTGACACATTTACAAATGTATCTGTCAGCCCTTAACTTCTTTATTGTCAGTTTGTTACCTCCATAACTGACAGATGACAGGAATTTTATGAAATAATTTCATTGTTTGTGAATATTGCCCAACGAAATTGCGGATGAACCGAAAAACATGACGCTGTACAATTTTTGTTGGCAAAACGTTTTTTGTTTTCCAAAATAATTGCTTACTTTGCACATCGACTGTACCAAATTCAAATCATTCTGTGCAAAGAAAAAAAATACTGAAGTGGGGAATCGGTATTGTCCTGACACCGATTTTACTGTTCATAATATTGGCTATATCACTCTATCTTCCACCTGTCCAGAACTGGCTTGTAAAGCAAGTGGCATCATACGCCTCCAAGCAAACAGGAATGGAAATATCCGTGGAACGGGTAAAACTCGCCTTTCCGCTCGACCTCTGCGTTGTAGGCTTCAAGATGCTTCAGCCTAACGACTCGCTGCCGCATAAGAAAGACACCATCGCCGACGTCGGAAGCCTTGTTGTGGACGTGCAATTATGGCCGCTGCTGAAGCAGAAAGTAGAAATAGACGCGTTGGAACTAAACGACGTGAAGCTAAACACTGCCGGGCTGGTAAGCTCGGCCCGGGTGAACGGCAACATCGGCCGCCTATACCTGCAAAGCCACGGCATAGACTTGGGCAAGGAGACTGTGAAGATAAACGAGGCCGCACTGGCCGACGCCACAGTCAGCGTAGAATTGAGCGACACCGTGCCGCCCGACACATCCACTACGAAGAACAACTGGAAAATAGCCGTTGACAAACTTGACATATCAAAAACCGGAGTGACCGTACACATGCCCGGCGACACGCTGCAGATAGGAGCCTATCTCGGAAAGACGGAAGCGAGAAACGGGTACTTCGACCTGTTTTCGGGACTTTACAAAATCAACAGGCTTGACATTGCCGACAGCCAGCTGGTATACGACAACAATTTTGAAGAGCCTGCGAAAGGGCTTGACCCCAACCACATAGCCCTGTCTGGAGTCACAATAGGCATTGACTCCATCTATTTCCGCCAGCCTGACATAAAGCTGTCGCTGCGCGAATGCTCGTTCAAGGAAAAGAGCGGAATAGCCGTGGAAAGGATTGCCGGCAACATAGACATGGACTCTACACGCCTTTTCGTACCGTCAATAAGCATCAGCACGCCGAACTCCAGCCTTTCCGCACAGGTTGCAATGGACCTTGACGCGTTTGACGAGAAAACTCCCGGCAGGATAAGCGCAAAGGCAGACTGTGCCATAGGCAAACAGGACATCATGCTCTTTATGGGAGACATGCCAACCGGCTTCGTCCGCCGTTGGCCCAACCAGCCGCTTAGCATGAAAGCCGCGGTTGCCGGCAACATCAAGAAACTGAATTTCGGCGGAATAAACATCAAGCTGCCTTCCGCGTTCAACGTAAACATCAGCGGTACGGCCGGCAACATTACCGACACCGACAACCTGCGAGCATCAATCAAGCTCGACGCCAGGACTTACGACCTTGGCTTCGTAAACGAACTGTTAAAAGCCCAAGACATAGCCGCAAACATACCGAAGAACATCGGGATGGAAGGCGACATCGGCATTGACGGCAAACTCTACCGGGCCGACCTGACCGCCACTGAAGGCGGCGGAAAGGTAAAGGCGGAAGGCTTTTTCAACGCAGCTGACATGAGCTATGACGCTTCACTCTCGGCCGAAAACCTGAAAACAAGCCACTTCTTACTTAGCGACAGCATAGGCGACCTGACCGCACACGCCGCAATAAAAGGAAGAGGAACAAATTTCATGTCGCCGCGCACAAAGCTGGCCGCCAAGGCAAGCATCGACAAATTCAGCATAGGAACATACAACCTTGACAGTATCAGCCTGCAAACAGACATGGCAAACGGCAGAGCCTACGCCGAGCTGAACAGCGACAATCCCTTGGCAAAAGGCATTATCGCCCTCGACGCAAGGATGAGCAAAAAGATGATAAGCTCCACACTGACTGCCGACGTTGCCTATACCGACTGGTACGGCCTGCGGCTTACGGAATCGCAGCTCGCCACATCGTTGCGCTGCCGCGTCGACGTAGGCACCGACATGAAGACGATGCTCCGCGTAAGCGGCATGATTAACGACCTTACAATAGCAGATTCTGGCAGGATATACCGCCCGGACGACCTCCTTGTAGACATTCTCACAAGCAAGGACACAACACACTTTGTGACTGAATGCGGCGACTTCAAGCTGCACTTCAACGGACGAGGCGGCTACAAGAAAATACTCGACAAGGCCGGAGAGTTCGCCCAAGAGCTGTCAACAGAGCTGAAAAACAAGCAGATAGACGTTTCAGAACTACGCAAAAAGCTGCCACTGGCACAGCTTTACCTCACCACGGGCAAAGACAACCCGTTGAGCCGCTTCATTGCAAGAAAAGGGTTCACGTTCCAAGACGCCGACATCGACATATCATCATCGCCGACGCTTGGCCTCAACGGCAACGTCCAGCTGCTAAAGCTCCAAAACAGCGCGCTTACGCTTGACACGATACGATTCAACATAAACTCCGACTCAACAAACTGCACGTACAACGCCCAAGTAAGGAACAACAAGAAAAACAAACAATACGTGTTCAACGCGCTGCTCGACGGATACATATTCAAGAAAGGTTCCGGGGCGAACATAAGGTTCTACGACGCGAACGACAGCCTTGGAGTAAAGCTGGGCATGGAAGCGTCAATGGAAGAACACGGCATAAAAGTGCACATGCTGACCGACGGAACAATACTCGGCTACAAGAAATTCAATGTAAACGAAGACAACTTCCTATACATGGGCGCCGACAGGCGTGTGTCGGCAAAGCTCCAGCTTACGGCTGACGACGGAACCGGTGTGCACATTTACTCGGACGACGGGAACACTGAAGCCCTGCAAGACATTACCATCGGGCTAAACAAGTTCGATTTGGAAAAAGTCCTGTCCGTTGTCCCGTATATGCCGAACATCACGGGAATAATGAACGGCGACTTCCATATCGTACAGACAAAGGACGCCTTGTCACTTTCTTCGTCGATGTCAATCGACAACATGACTTACGAACGCAGCCGCATGGGAGACCTTAGCACTGAATTTGTATACATGCCGCAAAGCGACGGCACACACACCCTTGACGGCGTGCTAAGCTGCAACGACGAGCAAGTGGCTGAACTAAGCGGCACATACAAGTCAGAAGAAAGCGACCTTGACGCAGAACTCAGGATGACACACATGCCGGTGCGCCTGGTTAACGGCTTCATCCCCGACAGGATAATACGCCTCACGGGATATGCCGACGGAGAACTGGCAGTGAAGGGGAAGCTTGACAACCCACGCGCAAACGGCGAAATAAAGTTCGACTCTTGCTATATGCGCAGCGCGCAATACGGCATAAAGATGCGGTGGAGCGAAGAACCTGTACGCATTGTAGGCAGCAATCTCCTGTTCGAGAACTTCAAGATGTACTCGAACAACGACAATCCGCTGACAATTGACGGCAATGTTGACTTTTCCGACATCAACAACATGAACATGGACTTGAACATTGCAGCACGCAATTTCAAAATAATAGACGCGAAGGAAAACCGCCGCAGCATAGCTTTCGGAAAAGCGTTCGTCGATGTATTCGCAACCATGAGGGGGCCGTTGGAACGGCTCGAAATGCTCGGACGGCTTGACGTACTCGGCTCTACCGACATGTCTTACATCCTGCGCGACACTCCGCTTTCCACCGACAACCGTATGGACGAACTTGTAAAGTTTGTCAACTTTGAAGACACCGCAGCCACCGTAGTAGAGCACCAGCCCATTTCAGGCTTCAAGATGGACTTGACACTGAACGTGGCACAGGGTGCGCACATAATGTGCTACCTGAACGACGACCACTCGAACTACATCGACCTAATGGGAGGCGGAAGCCTGAGAATGCAATACGGCCTGACGGGCGACATACGGCTGACAGGGCGCTACACACTTGACAACGGCACGATGAAATATTCTCTGCCCGTAATCCCCCTCAAGACATTCACCATACAGGACGGAAGCTACATAGAATTTACAGGAGACCCGATGAATCCGAGGCTGAACATCACCGCTACGGAGCGCACAAGGGCCAACGTCTCGTCAGGAGGCAGCAGCGAAGGGCGCACAGTAGAATTCGACTGTGGCGTCGTCATAACCAAGACCCTCTCTGACATGGGGCTTGAATTCACCATCAGCGCGCCAGAAGACATGACGCTGGACACCGAACTGCAGTCGATGAGTGTAGAGCAGCGCGGCAAGATAGCCGTGACGATGCTCACAACAGGAATGTATCTCGCAAGCGGCAACACGAGCAAATTCTCGATGAACAATGCCCTAAACTCTTTCCTGCAAAGTGAAATCAACAACATCACCGGCAGCGCACTGCGTTCGCTCGACCTCAGCTTCGGCATGGACAACTCTACCGACGCAAGCGGAAGCACGCATACGGACTATTCATTCAAATTCGCAAAACGTTTTTGGAACAACCGCATAAAAATAGTAGTAGGCGGCAAAGTATCAACAGGACCTGACGTAGCCAACCAGAATGAATCATTCTTCGACAACGTGACACTGGAATACCGCCTCGGCGAATCTTCAGACAAATATCTGAAAGTTTACTACGACAACAACTCCTACGACTGGCTTGAGGGCACAGTGCGTGAATATGGAGCAGGCTTCATCTGGCGCCGCAGCCTGCAAAACTTCAAGGACATATTCAGCTTCGGGAAAAAGAAAAAGGCCACGAAAGAAACCCAGCCGGCCGATTCAACTAAAAGCAAACAACGATGAAACGTAATACAAGCGTCAAATCTTTCATGTCGCACATGATTTCAGCGTTCCGCCACATTACGCTAAGCGGCGGATTACCGGCTGTCGCCGTAATTGTCATGTTAGCGTCATGTTCAACAACGAAGAACCTGCGCGACAGCGACCAGCTGTTCATAGGACTCGAAAAAATAAAATATGCGGACATCAACGAAGACAGCATCAGCGATGAAGAAGCCGACCACTTGGCAACGACAAAGGAAGAAGTAGAGTCTGCCTTGGCAACGGCTCCCAACGGCGCACTCTTCGGAAGTTCTTATTACCGCACACCATTCCCATACGGCCTATGGATATGGAACGCCTTTTCAGGTTCAAGAAACAAGATTGCCAGATGGATAACAAAAACCTTCGGCAAGGCTCCCGTGCTGATGCGGCAGGTAAACCCTGAACTGCGCGCGTCTGTGGCACAGTCAGTCCTGCAAAGCCACGGCTACCTTAACGGCAAGGTAAGCTACAAGATTATCGAGCAGAAAAACCCCAAGAAAGCGAAAATCGGCTACACCGTTGACTTCGGAAGGCTGTTCACCGTTGACTCGCTTGAATACATCGGCTTCCCGCATGAAGCCGACAGCCTTATCAACACGACAAGGAGCGAGACAATGCTAAAACCCGGCTCGCCTCTCGACGCATCGGTAATGGACGCCGAACGCAACCGCCTGTCAACCCTGTTCCGCAACAACGGATATTATTTTTACCAGCCAAGCTTCGCCTCATATCTTGCAGACACTACAGCCATGCCGGGCAAAGCCAAGCTTCGCCTGCAGATGGCGGCCAACCTTCCGTCGGTAGCAAAGCGCAAATGGTATATCGGGAAAATAAGCATCAACCTGCGCAAGCAGTTCATGGAAGAGCTGAAAGACTCATTCAGCCACCGCTATTTCGCCGTAAAGTTCAACGGCAGACGCCCTCCAATACGTCCAAGAATCATATTGGCCGACCTGAAACTGCGCCCCCGCCAACTGTTCAACTACGACAAATACATAGAATCGGCGAATAAAATCAACGGTTCGGGACTGTTCAGCTCGGCCGAATTCACCTTCACGCCGCGTGACACCACGGGGCGCAGCGACACCCTTGACGTAGACCTCACCTGCACGTTCGGCAAGCCATACGACTTCTACATCGAAACAAATTACCGCAACAAGATAAACGGACGCCACGGCCCCGAACTTGTAATAGGTTTCACCAAACGCAACGCGTTCCGCGGAGGAGAGAAACTTGACATCAACCTGCACGGCTCATACGAATGGGAGCAGGGCGGAAACGTCAACGGTTCGGGAGGCAACATGAACTCATACGAATACGGACTTGACGCATCCATTGAGTTTCCGCGCCTCGTGGTGCCTTTCCTCAAGTTCAGACGGCGCTTCTACACCACGCCGTCAACATACGCCAAGGTGGGCATGAACGTGCTCAACCGCCCGAGCTATTTCAGGATGCACACGTTCTCGGCTGAATGGACGTACACGTGGCAGCGCTCCGACAAATGGAGACACGAGTTCAGTCCGCTCACACTGAAGTACCAGAAGCTCAACCGCACCACTGCAAAGTTTGACTCAATCCTATACAACAACCCTTACCTGCAAACGTCGATGCAGGACGTGTTCATACCGAAGATGCACTACACGCTGACCTACAGCTCGAAAATGCGCAGCCGCAACCCATTCGTATGGGAAACGACGCTCACCGAGTCGGGCAACATTCTTTCATTGGGCTACATGGCGGCAGGCAACAAATGGAACGAAGCCAACAAGCAGCTGTTCAACAACCCTTACGCACAATTCTTCAAAATTGAGACAAACATAAGCAAGACGTGGCAATTAGGGCAGAAGTCACAGCTCGTTGCCCACGCCGACGCAGGCGTAATCTACTCTTACGGCAACAGCGAGAGCGCGCCATACAGCGAGCAGTTCTACGTGGGCGGAGCCAACAGCATCAGGGCGTTCGCCGTGCGCAGCATCGGCCCCGGCAGCTACACCACCGACGTGTCGCGCCTGTCATACCTCGACCAGACTGGCGACATCAAGCTGCAGCTGAACCTTGAATACCGCTTCAACCTCTTCGGCAGCCTGTATGGGGCGACTTTCATCGATGCAGGCAACGTGTGGGCGCTGCGCGACGACGGCTACCGCCACGGCGCACAGTTCAAGTTCAAGAACGCTCTTAAGGAGATGGCGCTCGGCACCGGCATCGGCATACGTTACGATTTGGACTTCCTCGTGCTGCGCCTCGACTGGGGCATCGGCCTCCACGTGCCTTACGAAACAGGCAAGAGCGGCTTCTACAACATACCGAAATTCAAGGACGGACAGGCCATACACCTTGCCATAGGCTACCCGTTCTGACAAATTGGAACAATGCCGCAAACCTTCAATATCCCTTTCTCAATCATAACTTAATTAATAGACAAAATGAACATGCAACGCATAAAACCGCACATAATGTCAAGCCTTCCAAGGTTTGCGTTGATGCTTTACGCCATTTCCCCCATAACGGAACAGAAGGAATGGATATTCAACACCGTTTTCATATTGTCGGGAGGCCTTGGCATTATCTCCATCGGATATGCCATATATGCAGCCAGCAAAGGCTTCAATGCTTTTGCAAGATTCATGGTAGGAACTCCAAAAGACAACTTGAACGACCTTATGCTTGCAATTGTCGGACTTACCGTATGCTATTCCATGGACTTGGGTTACGATGCTTGGTTATGGTGGCTTATATTTGTTGTAGCCATACTCGAACTTTTATACCCAACAAAAATGTAACGGCATCAATAAGAAGTCTCATTCATGGCAAGTCTGTAATCAGTTGACTGTCAGCCGCTTTCCAATAGGCCACCTTTCGCATTGCAAAAGGTGGCCTTTCAGCGCGTAAAAGGTGGCTTTTCACAATGCAAAATGCCATCTCTTGGGGTTCATCCGCAAATCAGTTGGATAAAGCTTAATTATCGCATCCGTCCCCGGAGGGGGCGAATTATGCGTAACCGCATGTCCAACAGATTTGCGGATGGTCCCCTTTTAGATTGAGAACGGAGAAAGGAGAACTGAAAGTCAGCGTTAAGCTAATTGACAATTATGATTTGCCTTGTGTGCAGACAGTCTTGAAAGGTAATCATAATTATTCATTTTTAATTTTTCATTCTTAATTAAGAACAGCCCCGCTCTAACCTTCCTAAAGGAATGGAGCTTGATTACCTGCTTTTATTTGATTGCAATAGAGGCTTGCATCAACCTCGCTTGACAACGGCATGCAACGCAGCAGATATGCCTATGAGCCGTAATTTAGATAATTAAAGCCTGCAAATATTCCCTTTTTTAACAAAAATCACTATATTTGCACATCGCAAACACCCACGCGCGGCATGGCTTGCATGCCGCACGCCGTGAACAACCGAAAAGCATACTATATATTTAAGGTATAAACAAAAGATATTATGAAACCTACGTTATTACTCCTGGCTGCCGGCATGGGCAGCCGTTACGGCGGACTGAAGCAGCTCGACGGCCTCGGCCCCAACGGCGAAACCATCATGGACTACTCTATCTATGACGCCATCAAGGCCGGCTTCGGCAAGATTGTTTTCGTTATCCGCAAGGACTTCGAGCAGGACTTCCGCGAGAAGATACTTAGCAAATATGAGGGTCACGTGCCCGTTGAGCTGTGCTTCCAGAGCCTTGACGCTCTGCCCGAGGGCTTTACCTGCCCCGAAGGCCGCGTAAAGCCGTGGGGTACGAACCACGCCGTGCTCATGGCGAAGGACGTTATCCGCGAGCCGTTCTGCGTAATCAACTGCGACGACTTCTACAACCGCGACGCCTTCATGGTTATCGGCAAGTTCCTGGCCGACCTGCCAGAAGGCAGCCAGAACCGCTACGCCATGGTGGGCTTCCGCGTGGGCAACACATTGTCTGAAAACGGCACGGTGGCGCGCGGCATCTGCTCGAAAGACAGCGACGAATGTCTTACAACCGTAGTGGAGCGCACCGAGATAATGCGCGTTGACGGCCCGGTATGCTACAAGGACGAGCAGGGACAGTGGGTGGCCGTTGACGACAACACGCCTGTGTCGATGAACATGTGGGGTTTCACGCCCGACTACTTCACACACAGCGAGGAGTACTTCAAGACTTTCCTGTCTGACCCGGCCAACATGGCCAATCCCAAGGCGGAGTTCTTTATCCCGCTGATGGTAAACAAGCTAATCAACGACGGCACGGCAACGGTGAAAGTGCTCGATACCACGAGCAAATGGTTCGGCGTGACATACGCCGCCGACCGCCAGAGCGTCGTAGACAAAATACAAACACTTGTAAACGAAGGAGTTTATCCCGAAAAACTTTGGTAAGGTTTTTAGGTTATGAGGTTTTAAGGTTATGCGGTTGTACGGTTTTCCAATTGGATTTCAATTGAAAAAACGGCGACACCACTATTATTCAAGCATTAAAGTCAACCTTAAAACCTCATAACCGTATAACCGCAAACACTACACAATGGACATCAACCTACTCAACGACGAAGAGCTGTCAAAGCTGCAAGAGCTTATCGGCTCTTCAGAAAAAATAGCCCTTTGCTGCCACCGCAGCCCCGACGGCGACGCCATAGGCTCGGTGCTCGGCATGGCCGAATACCTGTATTCGTCAGGCAAAGTGCCCGTGATGCTCGTGCCCGACGCCTACCCCGACTTCCTGCAATGGCTGCCCGGAACGGAACGCATGGTGAGGTATGACAAGCACAAGGCGTTCGCCGACGAGATACTCGCCGGTGCCGACCTGCTGTTCTGCCTTGACTTCAACACCGTGCAGCGCACTGACAACATGGCCGAAGCCATCACCGCGTCGCCGGCAAAGAAGGTGATGATTGACCACCACCTCGCGCCCGACATGGATACAACCCTGTGCATATCGCGCCCCGAAGCATGCAGCACATGCGAACTGGTGTTCCGCATCATCTGGCAGCTCGGCGGGTTCGACCTTATGACAAAGAAATGCGCCATACCGTTGTACTGCGGCATGATGACCGACACGGGCGGATTTACGTACAACTCGACACGTCCTGAAATATTTTTCATCATCAGCCAGCTGCTTACCAAGCGCATAAACAAGGACAAGATTTACCGCAACGTGTACAACAACTACAGCGAATGGCGCATGAGGCTGACCGGATATGTGCTGTATGAGAAGATGGTTGTAGTGCCAGAAAGCCACGCCGCATACTTCACGCTGACGCGCGACGACCTGCGGAAGTTCCACTACATAAAGGGCGACGCCGAAGGACTGGTGAACATGCCGCTGCAAATAAAGGGCACCAAACTAAGCATTTCGCTGCGCGAGGACACAGAAAAAGACAACCTCGTGTGGGTGAGCCTGCGTTCCGTTGACGACTTTCCATGCAACAAGATGGCCGAACTTTACTTCAACGGAGGCGGACACCTCAACGCTTCCGGCGGCCGCCTTGAATGCAGCATTACCGAAGCCGAAGCCATAGTGAACAAGGCTATAAAGGAATTTTGCTAAATAAAGTAGACGAGCAGACAAGAAACAAGCAGACGAGTTGGTTACCTGCTACCCAACAAAGAATATTGCCCGTCTGCTTGTTCTTTGTCTACTCCTATCTTTAACTTGTCAGCTCGTCCCTTGTCAACTTGTCGACTAAAAATCATCTCACATTAATCATCTTGTGCGTTTGCAACGACAAACGCCACTTGGGGTGTGCAAGACAGTAGCTGACGGCCTCATTCAGTATGCGCGCATTGGCCTCACGGTCGCCCACGTCGCACGGCTGCAAGCAATAAACCTTGGCCGAAAAGCCGTCATACTGCGACATATCAAGCTCTGAAGAAGTGAAGACAACCTTCAGTTCGTCGATGTGTTCAAGCCTTACCGGGCGGTATTTGGGCGAACACGTAACCCAGTCTACACTGCATCCGGCCGACAACGGCACCGTGCCGTTAGTCTCAATCTGCACATATTTGCCTGCCGCGTGCAGCCGGTCTACGAGTGAAGACGTGAGCTGCAATGCAGGCTCGCCGCCCGTTATCACGACATGCCGTGCCGGATATTTGGCCACTTCCTGCATTATATCTTCTTCCGACATTTCCACGAAGTCGTCGTGAAGTGTGTCGCAGAACGGACATTTGAGGTTACAGCCTGAAAAACGCACGAACACCGCAGGCGTACCGGCGTAGAACCCCTCGCCTTGCAACGAATAAAAGATTTCATTCACACGCATCGCCGCACACCTCGTCCTTTACATAAGTAACCCTGTTGTTCCTGCTCTCCTCAATGTCAACGCGGTAACAGTGCTCCACCTGGTCGCATATCCAGCGCGCTATGTTCTCCGCCGTAGGGTTGAACGGCAGCAGCTCGTTGAAATCGCCGTGGTCAAGGTAGCCGTGTATCTTGTCCTTTATCCGCTTGAAGTCCACTACCATGCCCTCTTCGTTCAGTTCCTTGGCCTTGCAGTGCACCGTAACAATCCAGTTATGGCCGTGCACCATGCGGCACTTGCTTTCGTATGGAAGGTCAAGACGATGGCAGCCGGCTATCTCCATTTGCTTTGAAACGTAATACATAATACTCGAAATAATCACTTTTTACCACTGCAAATATAACTATTTTTTCCGTTACCTGCAATCATTGCACCACGTATCGGCACTTATCCGGCGAAACAGGAACCGCCATTGCTGTTACCGCACACAGCAAAACACCGCGTAACCGCCGTAAACACAAGGGGTTTGAAAGGTTTACCCATACTGAAAAACGAAGCGTCACGGTATTTTATTTTTACATTATTAACATACAATTTATTGATTTTCAACATGATATAAAACATTAATCAGTCATTAAAATGTTCAAAAATCAGACAAAACACTTGGCTCGTATCAGTTTTTTTCATACCTTTGCAGCGGTAAAAAGATAAGGATAGTGAATCTTCTTTTGTTTTGAAAGCCACTATTCACGTTAGTTTTTAACTGGCATCCAGGCTCGGTTTGGCATTTGTCCCACACGCAAGCCGTGCGCCGCGAACACAATCACATACATTTGTTCAGATGCCATAAACAACATTTTATGGACAGAATATTAAGGAAAGTATTTGTAACTTTGTTATTTTTTGCCACAGGCGCTTACGCCTGCGCAAGCAACAAGGGAGCGAATAGCTCGAAATTCAATTGGAATCCGGTGATGGATGCGATAATTGAAGTAGAAAGCGAAGGCAATCCGAAAGCCGTAAGCGGAAACTCTTGCGGAGCGATGCAAATCACTCCGATACTGGTGAAAGAATGCAACGACATTCTTAAGAAGCAGAAAAGCAAAAAGCGCTTCAAACTGTCTGACCGTTTCAACGTCAGGAAATCTAAAGAGATGTTCGTCCTGATTCAGGCTCACCACAACCCCGAAAACAATGTGGAAAAAGCCATACGCTCTTGGAACGGCGGCCCAAGGTACAGCGTCAGGGGTACGCAAAAGTATCTGAACAAGGTAATGAAAATACTCAAAAAGAGGTAATAACCAAGCAAATACGCGCCATGTCCGGACAACGGACATGGCGCGTATTCGTTATAACGACAACATAAAAGAACAAAAAAATTTGAATTTAATCCTAACAAGGCAACCGTATTCAGCCAAATGGCATTATCTTTGTAAAACTATTTGTTGAAACAAAACATTGAAATTATGACAATTGGAATTATTATCTTAGTGGTTGTAGTGCTGCTCGTAATATGGGGAGTAAGCCTGTACAACAACCTTGTGAAGCTGAAGAACAACCGCGAAAACGCTTTCGCCAACATCGACGTCCAGCTGAAACAGCGCCATGACCTCGTGCCGCAGCTCGTATCCACCGTAAAAGGTTACGCGACACACGAGCGCGAAGTGCTGCAACGTGTGACCGAGGCACGCTCAGTAGCGATGAACGCCACCGGCATAAACGACAAAATCAACGCCGAGAACGCGCTGACAAGCGCACTCGCCGGGCTGAAAGTATCGCTCGAGGCATATCCAGACCTCAAGGCGAACCAGAACTTCATGCACCTGCAGACAGAACTGTCAGACCTCGAAAACAAGCTGGCCGCGGCACGCCGCTTCTTCAACTCAACTACGCGCGAGCTAAACAACGCCGTAGAAACATTCCCGTCAAACATCTTCGCAAAGATGTTCCACTTCGGAAAAGAGCCGATGTTTGAAGTTCCGCAGGAAGAACGTGCGGCGTATGACAAGGCTCCTGAAATAAACTTCTAACAGCAAGCGCATTATGAGATATGTAGGAATGCATACCCAAATCCGCCGCAACAACATGCTGACAACCATCCTCCTGCTGATGTTTCCTGTCATCATTCTCGGCATGGTTTGGGTGTTCCTCGCATTGGTAAACTATTTCGGCAGCGGCATTTACGACCAGTATGGCAACATTGTACGACATCTTGACGCGGCCGTGGTAAACCATTACTTCCTGAACACTATTCCGTGGGTCATTGCCGGAGTCGGCGCATGGTTCCTGATAGCGTATTTCTCAAATACGGCCATGGTGCGTGCCGCAACCGGCTCGCGCCCCGTCACACGCAAAGAGAACCCGAGGATTTACAACATAGTTGAGAACCTGTGCATAGCCTGCAACATGGACATGCCGAAAATCAACATCGTTGACGACCCCCAGCTTAACGCATTTGCCAGCGGAATAGACAAGAAGAGCTACACGGTAACGCTGACTACCGGCATAATAAACCGCCTGAACGACGACGAACTGGCAGGAGTCATCGGCCATGAGCTTACCCACATACGCAACCACGACACCCGTCTGCTCATCATAAGCATCATTTTCGTAGGCATAGTGTCAACCATCATGAGCCTCGTGGTGCAGATGATGTACAACGCCTTCTGGTTCGGCGGCATGAGCCACCGCTCTTCCAACGACGAAGACAACCGCGGCAGCGGCGTATCAATGCTTGTCGTGTTCATCATTGCGGCCTTGTGTTGCGCCGTGGCTTACCTGTTCACGCTGCTCACACGCTTTGCAATCTCGCGCAAAAGAGAGTACATGGCCGACGCAGGAGGTGCCGAACTGTGCGGCAATCCGCTCGCCCTCGCCTCCGCATTGCGCAAGATTTCGGGCGAGCCGGGGCTTGAGAACGTCAAGCGCGATGACATCGCCCAGCTGTTCATCATCCATCCTCAGCATTTCGCACCGGGCCTGACAAGCTTCTTCAGCTCGCTGTTCAGCACCCATCCCGACACAAAAAAGCGAATAGAAATACTTGAACAGTTCTGACAGCAGTCAAAAAACGTCCCGGATTTTCACCCGGGACGTTTTTTAATACGGCAATCCACGATGACAGCATCACGCAAATCCGCCTAATAAACGATTGATTTATCCCGGCAAAACCGTTCCATCCTTTACGTACAGACCTACAAGTTCTGAGTGTCAGCCATAACTATTCTCATTTCACCTTATTCTGAAAAAAACGGCTGTTTATTTATAAACGTCAAACAACTGAAAATCAACGTGTTGCAGAAAGACGGTCTTTCACAATGCAAAAGGCCGTCTTTTACATTACGAAATATGGCCTTTTGCATTCCAATTTGCCGTGTCTTGAATTGGGTATGGAGAATTGTGATATGGCTGTCTGTAATCGGCGGCAAGCTATGATTTCGGCAAGCGCCAGCCTGCATCAATAAAAACATGGAAAAAGTTTCGGCTTGCGACCACCGAAAACTTACAGGCCACCTTTACCGTTCAATTTGAGATAATTATTCGGGGCAACCCCGTACCGCTTCTTGAACGCCTGGGAAAAATGCGACCTGTTCTTGAAACCTGCCATATAGGCGACCTCCTGCGCTGACACTCCGTCGCCTGCAAGCAGCAGGCTCTTGGCTTTTTCCAGGCGATGTTCCATTATCCATCTCTGCGGAGGAATATCGCTCAGTTTTGCGAAATCCCTTTTAAACGTGGCAAGGCTCCGCCCCGTATACGACGCAAACTCCTCTAACGTCAAGTCTTCCGTGTAATTACGCTCCATGAAATCCATCAAGTCTATTTTCCATGCCTCATTGAAATCGAACAGGGTTGGATAAAAACTGCGGTCGATGGCAAGCAGGCATAATACAGTCTCTTGTATCTTCAGGGCAAGCAGCTCTTCCGTTGGCTTCTCTTCATGGTCAACATAAGGCAGCAAGGAATTGAACAGCCCCTGCAGCGAAACCGTGCGCGGCAGGAAAGTGGCAACCTTACGTATCGGCCTAACGCCGCGTGCGTCGGCCTTGCCGGATGGCATACGGCTATAAAAATCCTTAAGCGCACGGCGTGAAAGCATAACTACAACACCGCTATAAGGCGTCTCGCCCACTGCGGTCTTTTTGATGTTCACCCTGCAATCGCGTTTCAGGAACACATAATTGCCAGCCTTCACCTCTGTCTCCTCGCCGTCCTCACATACAACCATCATGCCGCTGCGTACAAACACGACGGAATGCAGCGGCATGCGATGCTCCCAATGGAAATCGTGCGGGATAAGGCAACTGTAAACAATGTCGCCGAAATTCATCATCTTATCATTCATACCCATATCATTTCAATAAACAGCTCCGGCATGCAAAGTTAGCGACTTTTGCATGCCGGAACTGCATTGAACATAAAAAAATCAAGCATTTGTCACGCTCTTTTCGCCACGGTATTCCCTTCCCTGCTTCATACAAGGGCCTATGACTTCACCCGTGCGCAGATATTGATAAGTGGGCATCTCGAACAGTACGGGATGCAGACGTGTGTAATCAATCTTGCCGTCTCCGTCAACTATGCCGTCGGCAGCATAGGTGGACTCTATGCGGCAAATGAAATTGTCGAAAAGTTCCGTTTCATAATTGTCTACAACCTCACAGGCCATAGACACAGGCGAAGCATCAATTAAAGGCGTTGTGCCGTTCACAACCGTGTAAGCGAAGACTCCCGACTTGTCTGCTTTGTTTCCGCTCGCGCATCCCGTATAGTCTGCCTGCGGCAGCAGCGCCTCGTCAACAATATTAACCGAAAGCCGTCCGCTTTGCCTTATGCCTTTGTTTGAGCGGTGAGACTTCATCATGCTGACAAGGATACGGTCGTGCCCGATGATGCCGACATGGGCAACCAACGTCCAGTTTGGCTTTCCGTCAACCATCGCTCCTACCACGGTTACAGGAGTGGGATAAAGAGCCAGCACTGTTCCTCTATTCTTTTTCATATATTCCCTCTGTTTTTTTCTGACAACCATCTTCCGCCTGAACCAACATTTCCAGGGTAGTTCTGATTTATGAATATGTAAAAACCACATTTGCGGCATCTCCGTAAATTCAGGAACCCTGCGCAGAGTTTCCCTTGCAAGTCGCTCCCTTTCACGTTTCAGGCGGGATGATATGAAGTTCTTTTAAAGTTGTTATCGTATTAAGAATGTGTCATTCCATAGGATGCTCCCAAGAACCACGGGTGTCGGCCTCCGTATTTGCAGCAGTTTCCTCTATCAGGCGCATCTCCTCATCAGTCAGCTTTATACGGGAAGCGACAGCGGCTTCAGCCACATGGCGCGGTTTGGTGGCACCAACCAGAGGCAGCACGCCCTTTGCTATCGCCCACGCAATCGCGACCTGTGCAACCGAAGCGCTATGTTCTTCACCTACAGCACGCATTACTTTTACCAGTTTCTCAATCTGCGGAAGCTGTCCGTTGTATGTCTCACCGCGCGCGCTTCCTTCCGGCAAAGGATGTTCCGTGTCATACTTTCCTGACAATGCGCCCTGCTCCAGCACCATATATGCAAAGAACGTCATTCCGTTTTCCTTGCAATAATCCAAAATCCCTGCCTTCTCGGACGAGCGGTAAAGCAAGCTATAATGATTTTGCACGGCAGAAACATGGAAACCTTCAGCCGAAAGTATTTCCTCGGCACGCTTCAATTCTGCAAGATTGTGGTTGGAAACGCCAACACTCTTGACCTTGCCGCTTTTCAAACACGGAATAAGGCCAGGTGTCCAAAGCTCCACATCAGCCGGATTATGTATCCAATAAATGTCCACGTAATCCGTTCCAAGCCGCTCAAGACTTGCATTCAACATTTTCTCCACAGAATTGGTTGAAGCCGCATCCGCGATTTGAGGAGTAAATTTAGTAGAAAGAATTAAATCCTCGCGCGGATATTCCCTTACAAAACCACCGAGGATGTCTTCTGATGCACCCATGCCATAAACAGTTGCTGTGTCCCATAGGTTAAGGCCAGCCTCCATAGCCGCATCAAATACAAGCTTCAACTGGTCGCCCGTGAGGCTGTTCCCAAAAACCTGGTCGCCCCCAGCAACTCCTGTCCCCCATGCCCATGTGCCAAGAGCAACAGTCGGATAAACTTTTTCCTTCATAATACCTTCTTTTGAATTAATCATTTTCAAACGCAAAGGTATTGCGATAAAATAAGAACAACGTTGTTTTACAGCTCAATAATTGTTATCCAACAGCTCAATAATAAAAACAATACAACTTTTTTTATTTCTTCAACCTCATCATCCTGTAAGCCTGCCCATCAAGCCCCATTAGCCTTATCCTTCCCGTCGCTCCCAGTCCTCCCCGGCTGCCAGCCAAGCCAAGCCAACAAAAAAAGCGTCCCCG
>ERZ780108.39-NODE-39-length-39240-cov-12.4765_pt1 | contig 39240 bp, 29 predicted proteins | sample MGYA00511369_ERZ780108 | MGnify/ENA primary metagenome ERZ780108 (study PRJEB29588, sample SAMEA2159553) | human gut metagenome | biome: human gut; feature: human-associated habitat; material: faeces | place: Denmark | collected 2008/2010 ...
CAACCCATCTATTACACTACAAAAGCACGAAACCCTCATTGCGGTTTGCCGCCTTTCGTAATCTATTGGCTGTCAAGCCATTAAGCCGCTGCCGCCCTACTCTACCCTGCAAAGCATATCAAGCTCCCTCCCTTCGGGAGGGCTGGGGTGGGTGTCGAGTGCAGTTGGGGTGGGTTTTAGGCTGGTTTTGTGGTGTGCCTTTACTTATTCCTCTTAATCACAAAGTCAAGATATGCGCGCAGGCTTTCGCGCAGCGTGGGGTCGTTCACCTCCTTGCGGATGAAGTCCGACGCCTCGGCGTGCAGCTCTTCCATGCGCTGCTCGGCGTATTCTATGCCGCCGTGCGCCTTTGTGAAGTCAACGAGACAGGCTATCTCGTCGCGGTTCACGGTGCCGTCCTTCACCTTCCGCGCCAGCTTGAACATGCTGTCGTAGCCAGCCGAGTTGAGGGCGTGGATTACGGGGAGGGTGAGCTTGCCCTCGGCCATGTCGTTGCCGGTGGGCTTGCCGATGTCGGCGGAGTCGTAATAGTCGAAGATGTCGTCCCTGATTTGGAAGATTATGCCCAATGTCTGGCCGAACTTCTTTGCCTCCCCCACCCTGTCTTCGGGCATTCCGGCCGATATTGCGCCGATTGCGCAGCAGGCTTCGAAGAGGGCTGCGGTCTTGCGGCTGATTATCTTATAATACGTTTCCTCAGATATTTCGCTGTCGGATATGCTCGTCAGCTGCAGTATCTCGCCGTCAGACAGCGTGCGGCCAAGCTCGGCCAGATACCTTACGATGACCTCGTTGTGCGTCACCGAGACGTGCAGCAGGGCGGTGGACAGGATGTAGTCGCCCACGAGCACGGCCACCTTATTGTCGTACACGGCGTTGACCGAAGCCTGCCCCCGGCGCTCGCGGCTCTCGTCCACCACGTCGTCGTGAACGAGCGATGCCGTGTGCAGCAGCTCCAGACCCACCGCCGCGTGCAGCGTCGAGTCGTTAACCCGGCCATAGTTCTTTGCCATAAGCATGATGAGCATCGGCCTCATGCGCTTGCCGGCGCGGTTGCGGATGCGTGTGAAAATCTCCTCCTGCAACTTTCCGTCATGCGTAAGCGATGAGTTGAAAAGGTTGACAAACTGCCCAAGCTCCCTCTCTATTGGCTGCCTGATGATGGATAAATAGTCGGTCATGCTACTAAATTTGTTACAAAAGTAGTTATTTTCTCGGATTAATTGCAAAAAATAAGTAACTTTACACGTAAAAACCGACAAAAAAGATGGACAAGCTTTTCCTTTTTGACGCTTACGCCCTAATATACAGGGCTTATTACGCGTTCATCAAGAACCCACGCATAAACACAAAGGGCATGAACACATCGGCCGTATTGGGTTTCTGCAACACTCTGCACGAGGTGCTGGCGAAGGAGAAACCCACGTATCTCGGCGTGGCCTTCGACCCCCACGGCCCGACGTTCCGCAGCGAGGCTTACGCCCAGTACAAGGCGCAACGCGAGGAAACGCCCGAGGACATACGCCGCTCCGTGCCCATAATCAAGGAAATATTGAAGGCCATGCGCATACCCGTGCTTGAAGCCGAGGGCTTCGAGGCCGACGACGTGATAGGCACCCTTGCTAAGAAAGCCGACAGCGAAGGCATCAGGACGTACATGCTTACGCCCGACAAGGACTACGGCCAGCTGGTGGGCGGCAACGTCGTGATGTACCGTCCGCGCCACGGCGGAGGCTACGAGACGCTCGACGAGGCCGGCGTCTGCCAGAAGTACGGCATCACGGACACGGCTCAGGTTATCGACCTGCTCGGCCTCATGGGCGACGCCGCCGACAACATACCGGGCTGTCCGGGCGTTGGCGAGAAGACCGCCGTCAAGCTGTTGCAGCAGTTCGGGTCGGTTGACACCTTACTGGAACGCACCGGTGAACTGAAGGGCGCACTGAAGAAGAAGGTCGAGGAGAACGCGGAGCAAATAAGGTTCTCAAAGTTCCTCGCCACCATCCGCACCGACGTGCCCGTTGAACTCGACTTGGAGAAACTGCGAGTGACCGAACCCGACATCGCCGAACTGCGTCGGTTGTTCACCGAATTGGAGTTTAAGACGCTCTTGGACAAGTTTCTTAACAACCGTGAAAACATTAAAAACAATGCTAACGGGCAGCTCGATTTATTTTCAGAAATCACGACCGACGGGCAGGTTGGCGAAGAAAAATCCGCTCTCAGGACGTTAACGGACACGCCGCACACGTATAAACTCGTTGACACAGAGGAAGATATGCTCAAACTCTGTGACTTTTTCATGACAAAAAGTTTTTTAAGTTTAGACACGGAGACGACTTCCACCAACACAATCGACGCCGAACTGGTTGGTTTGAGCTTCTCGGTCAGCGAAAACGAGGCGTTCTACGTGCCCGTTCCGGCCGACCGTCAACAAGCGCAAAACATTGTTAATATTTTCAAACCAGTCTACGAACAGCCCTCAATACTGAAAATAGGACAGAACATAAAGTATGACATGGAGGTGCTGGCGAACTACGGCGTCGAACTTGCCGGCGAGATGTTCGACACGATGTTGGCGCATTACCTGCTCCAGCCCGAGCAGCGTCACAACATGGACGACATGGCCGAAACGTACCTCGGCTACCGAACCATCCACATCGACGAGCTTATCGGGCCGAAGGGCAAGGGGCAGAAGTCAATGCGCGACCTGCCGCCGGCGGAGGTGTACGAGTATGCCGCCGAGGACGCCGACGTGACCCTGAAGCTGAAGAACCTGCTTGAGCCGAAGCTGAAGGAAGCCGGCGTGTGGCAGCTCTTCAGCGAAGTGGAGATGCCCTTGGTGCGTGTCTTAGCCTCGATGGAGAGGAACGGCGTGAGGCTTGACACCGACTCGCTCAAGGAAACGTCGCAAATCCTCACCGCAAGGATGAACGACATCGAACAGGAAATATACCGGCTGGCCGGCGAGGAGTTCAACATTGCGTCGCCGAGGCAGGTCGGCGAGATACTGTTCGGCAAGATGAAAATCGTCGAGAAACCGAAGAAGACCAAGACGGGGCAGTATGTCACGTCAGAGGAAGTGCTCCAGCAGCTGCGCGGAAAGAGCGAGATAGTGGGCAAGATACTGGAACACAGGGGATTGAAGAAGCTGCTCGGCACATACGTAGACGCCCTGCCGAAGCTCGTAAACCCACGGACGGGGCACATACACACGTCGTTCAATCAGACGGTTACGGCCACCGGGCGGCTCTCGTCCAGCGACCCCAACCTGCAGAACATACCCGTGCGCGGCGAGGACGGCAAGGAGATACGCAAGGCGTTCATACCCGAGGAAGGCTGCCTGTTCTTCTCAGCCGACTACTCTCAAATAGAACTGCGCGTCATGGCGCACCTCAGCGGCGACGAAAACATGCAGGAAGCCTTCCGCGAGGGCTACGACATCCACGCCGCAACGGCCGCAAAAATCTACCACGAGACGATGGACAGCGTGACGCGCGACCAGCGCACACGGGCCAAGCGCGCCAACTTCGGCATAATATACGGCATCACCGTGTTCGGACTGGCCGAGCGGCTTGACATCAGCCGCAAGGAAGCCGCCGAGCTGATTGACGGCTACTTCGCCACATTCCCCAAGGTGGCGGAATATATGGAGCAGGCGAAGGAGACTGCACGGGAGAAGGGCTACGCCGAGACACTGATGCACCGCCGCCGCTACCTGCCCGACATCACGTCGCACAACGCCACCGTGCGCGGCTTCGCAGAGCGCAACGCCATCAACGCACCCATACAAGGCACAGCCGCCGACATAATAAAAATAGCCATGGTGCGCATCTACAACCGCTTCAAGCGCGAGAACATCCGCTCGAAAATGCTGCTCCAGGTACACGACGAACTCAACTTCAGTGTCTACCCTGACGAAAAGGAGCGCGTGGAGCACATCGTACTCGAGGAAATGCAGAGCGCATATCCCCTTGACGTACCGCTTGTGGCAGACTGCGGATGGGGCGCAAACTGGTTAGAGGCACACTGAGGGTAAATGAAAAATTAAAAATGAATAATTAAAAATTAATTGCCTTTCGGCTGTCGTCAGGACATCTACCGCATTAGCCTTATCAGTCCTATTCAGCCCCAAAAACAAATAGCAGAACCCCTTTGTATTGAAAACACCAGTAAAATGGAAAACAAATATATCATCCCCGAACTGCCTCTAAAATATGACCTTGAAACAAAGGCCGTATTAAAACAGCTTAACCTGTCGAACAAAAAGTTAGCAGAACTGAAAGGTGTGGCGCAAACTATACCGAACGAAAACATCCTGATAAACACGCTCACACTGCAAGAGGCCAAAGACAGCTCGGAAGTTGAAAACATAGTAACTACAAACGATGACCTTTACAGGGCTGAATTAGACCTGAAACATACTATAATCAATGCATCAACAAAGGAGGTGCTCAACTACAGACAAGCTTTGCAAGCAGGCTTCTCAACTGCAAGGAAAACAAAACTGCTCACCCTCAACGATATAAAAAGAATACAACAGAAACTTGAAACCAACAATGCAGGCTTCAGACGCATACCCGGAACAAGACTGAAGAACGCCCAAGGCGAAACTGTATATACCCCTCCACAGAACGGTCAGGAAGTAGAACGGCTTATGGACAACCTTGAAAAATACATCAACGTGGCCGAATTTCACGACGTTGACCCACTGATGAAAATGGCGATAATACACCACCAATTTGAAAGTATACACCCGTTCTACGACGGAAACGGCCGCACAGGACGAATAATATCAATACTTTACCTTGTAATCAACGATTTGCTCGACCTCCCAATCTTATACTTGAGCCGCTATATAACTCACCATAAAAACGAATATTACCACCTGATACAGCAGATTAGGGACAAATCCACGCAGGGCAACGCACACGAATGGGAGCAATGGATACTCTTCATACTGAAAGGTGTGGAAGAAACAGCCGACGAAACGATAAGGCTCGTAAAAGGCATATCGGCGCTTATGGCCGAATACAAGAAAGCATTGCGCCCGTTGTTAGGCAAAAATTACAAGCACGAACTGCTTAACAACCTCTTCTTTCATCCATACACAAAAATAGACTTCATAATGAAAGACATGATGGTGCAACGCAAAACGGCAGCAAAATATCTCGACATGATTGTAAACGCAGGACTGCTTGAAAAGATAAAATTAGGCAGAAGCAATTACTACATGAACATAAGGCTTATAAATTTATTCATGAACCACGGCACAAAGCACGAAGACAAGCACGAACTGATAGAGTCTGTACAAGAATAAATAGCCGTCCAAAGATACACACGTGCATTGATAATATGTACCCGAAAACAAGAAAATGGGTACACGTCGCTCCACACGTTCACCCTAAAAACCCAAAATGGGTACATATTGAAGACAGGGAAGAAATACAGAATTAACAAATTAAAAATTAAAATTCATTGCCTTTCGGCAGCTGTCAGGCCATCTGCCGCATCGGCCTTATCAGTCCTATTCAGCAAACAAGGCCATCGGCCGCATCAGCCTTATTTGTCCTATTCCCCCTCACCCCTGCCCTTTCGCCATGCGAAAGGCGGCAAATCACCCACCAAAAGGCGGCATTCCGCGCTGTGGAATGCCGCCTTTTGCAATCCACTGAAAGCTAACAACTTGCGCAGCCATCAGATTTTTCATTATTCATTATTAATTTTTCATTCAAAAATCATTATCTTTGCGGTAGATAAAACCCTGCGAAATGAAACAGTACCCCATAGGAATACAGAGCTTCGAGAGCCTGATAAAGGACGGCTACTTTTATGTTGACAAGACCAAGCTTGTGTACCGGCTCGCCACAACGGGCAGGTATTACTTCCTCAGCCGTCCCCGGCGGTTCGGCAAGAGCCTGCTGCTCAGCACTCTACACGCTTACTTCGAGGGCAAGAAGGAGCTGTTTGAGGGGCTGGAAATCGAGAAGTTGAAGACCGACTGGACGCCCCACCCCATCCTGCACCTCGACCTCAACACGCAGAAATACGACAAGCCGGAGAGCCTCGACAACATACTTGACGAGCATCTGTCCGAATGGGAAAAGCTGTACGGCAGCAATCCTCTTGAACAAAGCCTTGCAAGGCGCTTCGACGGAGTTATCAAGCGCGCCCACGAGAAGACCGGGCAGCGCGCCGTGATACTTGTCGACGAATACGACAAGCCCATGCTTCAGGCAATCGGCAACGACGAGCTGCAAAGCGCCTACCGCGAGACGCTGAAACCGTTTTACGGCGCACTGAAGAGCCGCGACGCCGACATACGCTTCGCTTTCCTGACAGGCGTGACAAAGTTCGGCAAGGTGAGCGTGTTCAGCGACTTGAACAACCTCAACGACATTTCGATGTGGGACAAGTATTACGACATCTGCGGCATAAGCGAAGAAGAGCTGGAGCGCGACTTCCGCGAGGACATAGAGGCATTGGCCGATGCGCAGGGCATGACTTACGGCGACTGCATAACACGGCTGAAGCACATGTACGACGGCTACCACTTCGACGCCGGAACGCCCGGAGTGTACAATCCGTTCAGCCTGCTAAACACGTTCGCCAAGCTGAAGTTCGGCTATTACTGGTTCGAGACGGGCACGCCGACCTACCTTGTGAAATTGTTGCAGCTGCACAACTACGACCTTAACGAGATGGCCAACGAGCAGACGTCGGAAGACGTGCTCAACAACATCGACGCCGCGTCGACAAACCCCATACCGGTCATCTACCAAAGCGGCTACCTTACGATAAAGGACTACGACCCGGAGTTCGAGCTTTACACCCTCGGCTTCCCCAACGAGGAGGTGGAAAAGGGCTTCGTCAGGTACCTGATGCCCTTCTACACCACGGTGAACCAGAGCAAGACGGCCTTCGAGATTAGCCGCTTCGTAAAGGACATAGAGCGCGGCGACTACGACAGTTTCCTCACCCGGCTGCGCTCTTTCTACGCCGACATCCCCTACGAGATGCAGCGCGACTTGGAAGTTCACTACCAGAACGTACTCTTCATCGTCTTCCGCCTCATGGGCTTCCACGTTGCCGTTGAATACCGCACAAGCAACGGCCGCGTAGACCTCGTCCTCAAGGCTCGCGAATACATATACGTCATGGAGTTCAAGCTCGACGGCACAGCCGAGGAAGCCATCCGCCAAATCGACGAGAAAGGCTACGCCGCGCCCTTCAAGGCCGACAGCCGCAAGGTAATTAAATTAGGAATAAACTTCAGCCGCGAAACGAAGACGATAGACAAGTGGATTGCCGAGGAGGAGAACTGAAAACGAACATAAAAAATAACGGCGGTATCTTGCAGTGCAGGATACCGCCTCTGAAACAGCAACAAGCCGCCTTTCACGTTATGAAAGGCGGCTTGTCGCATTTTATTGATTATCAGCTTGTTACAGCATCACTGCCCTACCGTGATTTCAGTATTGGCCACAACCGTCGCAGTAGCATTGTGTCCTTCGGTCAAAACAGCCTTAGTGCCGGGAATGAAGATGCACGGCCAGATGAACAAACCCGTGATTACGGCCAGCGGTGTACGGTTCTTACCTACCACGCGCACCGTTCCGTCCAACGCAACTTTCGTACCATCGGCAAGCGTAAGGCTTTTCAAATCAACCGAAAGCCTGCCTTTCGTGCCAGCCAGTGATGACTTCTTGGCCTCGGTTACAATGCCGTCGGCGACCGTACCAGCAGGTATCAGCACTTTGCCGTCCGATTTAACGTCGGCCACGACATTGAACTTCACGTTGTCGCCAATCTCGACATCCCTTGCATAGACCGTCTTCACAGCCTGCAACTCAACAACCGTACCAGCCTTGACAACCGCCTTTCCTGCCTGTGCGGACAAACACATGGGCGATAACATCAGCCCGAAGAACAACACAAGTTTCAAAAAATGTTTTTTCATCATATCAGAATTTGCGGTGCTGCAATCCCAAAGCACCATTTAAAACGTTGAAGCGTGGAACTGCAATGCCAGCGTCTTCAACCGGAGGCCCTAGGAAAGCCCATGTACACAAACGCAACGACAGCAGCCCACGCCAAGCGTGAGAACCATCATGCCTACGTCGTGTACATTGTGGAAATTTCCTAGGTTTCCGGTTGTACGACAAGCATAACGCTTCTTAATTCCTCTAAAACATGCGGCGCACGCAGTGCGTCACGCTGCAAATATACGGATTATCGGATAATAATACAAACAAAGCATAGACAAAAACAATTTTGCATGTTCGGAAATAATATCTATATTTGCATTACCGTAATAAACACTGACTCAAATGACCGACTTCAACAATATACTTCAGACGCTTCTGCTGTCGCCTGAAAACGAAGTTGTAGAATTCAAGGAAGCCAAAAACTCGTTCGACGTAAACGAACTGGGCAAATACTTTTCCGCCTTGAGCAACGAAGCCAACCTGCGCGGAACTGACTTCGCGTGGCTCGTATTCGGCGTGGCTGACAAGACACGCGAGATAGTGGGCACGTCGTTCAAGAACAGCGAGCAGTCGCTTCAGGAATGTATCTGGCTCGACGCCGTGCAAAAGCATAAGCCCGTAACGCCTCTTGCCATAAGACACCTTAAAGCGCACGGACTGATTGAAGGCAGGTCGCCAAACTATACAATATCGCTAAGCGTGGCGCAAATCACCCATCAGCTGCCACATTACAACAAGGTGAAAGGACTCGAGAAAGAACGCCTGTTCCAGATGATAGGACAGTTCGTAAGCAGCACCGACAAAGGGGCTACACGCGCGGAAATAATGGAATACGTGTCTTCCGTGTTGCCGGCAACAAAAAACGAGGAGCAGAAATACAAGCATTTGAGCAACATCCTGAAGGAAATGAAGGGGAAAAGACTAATTACATCCAATGGAAAACATTGGTGGCCAATTCAGTCAAAACAGACTGAAAATGACTAAAACCGACTGGAAAATGACTAAAAAATGACTAAAAACCGACTAAAAATGACTAAAACCGACTAAAAAGATAGTCGTTTTTTAGTCGGTTTAATGTCAAGAACAAACATTCAACACCAAACTTACAAACACGAAAAAGGATATGGACAACAACTTTGACTGGGCGGAGGGCATGGCGTGCGCCGTGACCGCAGCCGACAAGGACGGCGTAATACGCTACATGAACCGCAGGGCGAGGGAGACGTACCGCAAACACGGCAACCTCATAGGCAAGAGCCTCTACGACTGCCACGGGGAGCGCGCGGCGGGCATTATCAGGCGGCTGCTGACGGAGGGCGGCACGAACGCCTACACAATAGAGAAGGAGGGCGTGCGCAAGATGATTTACCAGACGGCTGTGACCGACGCCGACGGGCGCGTAGAGGGCATCGTCGAGGTGTCGATGGTAATCCCCGACGAGCTGCCGCACTACGTCAGAGGCTGAACGCCTTGACACTCAACACGTTACGGAATGCCGCAAAACGCTCTGCATTTCACGGCATTTTACAGCGCGTTTCGCGGCCTTTTGCAATGCAAAACGGCGCAGAATGAATGAAGAAGTTAGAGAAGTTAAAGCCATTACTTTTGTCGTTTATAAGAACATCAAGTATAAATGTGCAAGGCGATGGCTTTAACTTCTTTAAAAAACACTACCTTTGAATTAAGGTAGGCTGCGTCTCGGAAAAGCAAAATAAAAGTCCGTTTCACGCCCTTTTATTTTGCTTTTTCGTTCAACTTGTATAATTTTCTTTCGCTCACGAAAACAAATGGATTTGCTTTCGCTTCGCTTACTCGAAAATTTGCACTACCTTTGCACCCGTAGAATGTAAACGTTTATATCGATATGTCATTAAAATGTGGTATAGTGGGGCTGCCCAACGTGGGCAAGTCAACCCTTTTCAACTGCCTGTCGAGCGCCAAGGCGCAGGCGGCAAACTTCCCGTTCTGCACAATAGAGCCTAACGTGGGCATGATAACCGTGCCCGACGAGAGGCTTACGCGGCTGGCCGAAATCGTGCATCCGGGCCGCATAGTGCCGGCCACATGCGAGATTGTAGACATTGCCGGACTTGTGAAGGGCGCGTCGAAGGGCGAGGGCCTGGGCAACAAGTTCCTCGGAAACATACGCGAGACGGACGCGATAATACACGTGCTGCGCTGTTTCGACGACGACAACATAACCCACGTTGACGGCTCAATCGACCCCATACGCGACAAGGAGATTATCGACACCGAGCTGCAGCTGAAGGACCTGGAAACCATCGAGGCGCGTCTGGCCAAGCAGCAGAAGGTGGCCGCCGCCGGAAACAAGGACGCAAAGGTGGAAGTCACAGTGCTGGAAGCATACAAGCAGGTGCTCGAACAGGGCAAGAACGCACGCATCGTTGAGTTCGAGAGCAAGGAGGAGCAGGAGGCCGCGCGCAATCTTTTCCTGCTCACAGCCAAGCCCGTGCTGTACGTATGCAACGTTGACGAGGCTTCGGCAAAGACCGGCAACGAATACAGCCGCCGCGTGGAGGAAATAGCCAAGGAGGAAGGCGCCGAGGCGATGGTGATAGCCGCCAAGACCGAGGAGGACATAGCCAGCCTTGAAAGCTACGAGGACAAGAAGCTGTTTCTCGACGAGCTGGGGCTGGAGGAGAGCGGCGTGAACCGCCTTATCAAGAAGGCCTACGCCCTGCTGAACCTCGAGACGTTCATCACCGCAGGCGAGATGGAGGTGAAGGCGTGGACATACAAGAAGGGATGGAAGGCTCCGCAGTGCGCCGGAGTGATACACACCGACTTCGAGAAGGGCTTTATCCGCGCCGAAGTAATCAAGTATGACGACTACATAAAGTACGGCTCCGAGGCCGCCGTGCGCGAAGCCGGCAAGCTGGGCATCGAGGGCAAGGACTACGTTGTGCAGGACGGCGACATAATGCACTTCCGCTTCAACGTGTAACCAAACCAACCCCGTCACGCCCGAAGGGAGGGAGCTTGGTTTGCTTCTTCGGCTACGTAATATGAAAGCGTAAAAAGACGGCAAAAGACAATCAAGCCCTTGCCATCCGGAAATGCCGTGGCAAGCGCAAAAGTCGTTGCCAAACAGGTGTTATATTAATGTGATTATAATTATATAAATTGAATTACCTCACCAACAAGGGTTATCAAACTCCCTCCCTTTGGGAGGGTTGGGGTGGGTAAATTATTGTTATGGACACTTTTCTCTACATTCTCTGGAACCCCGACCTCGTGGCGTTCCGCATAGGCGGCTTCGCCCTCCGCTGGTACTCGCTGTGCTGGCTCTTGGGCCTGCTGGCGGCGTTCCTCATAGTAAGGAAGCTGTATCAGGAGCAGAAAATCAAGCCGGAGCTGTTTGACCCGCTGTTCATCTACTGCTTCATAGGCATACTCATAGGCTCGCGCCTGGGCCACTGCCTGTTCTACGAACCCGACTATTTCCTTTCCAGCGGCAAGCACATGGTGGAGATGGTGCTGCCCATACACTTCCTGGCCGACGGCTCGTGGAAGTTCACCGGCTACGAAGGGCTGGCCAGCCACGGCGGCACCATCGGACTAATCATAGCCCTCTGGCTGTACGTCCGCCGCACAAAGGTCAACCTCTGGCGCGTGCTCGACAACGTGGCCATCGCCACTCCCGTAACGGCCTGCCTCATACGCCTGGGCAACCTGATGAACTCCGAGATAATAGGCAAGGCCACCGACGTGCCCTGGGCGTTCATCTTCGAGCGCGTGGACCTGCTTCCGCGCCACCCCGGACAACTCTACGAGGCCATAGCCTACGCCATTTTCTTCTTCATCGGCTGGTACCTCTACCGCAAGCAGCCGCAGCGCGTCGGCACAGGCTTCTTCTTCGGCCTCTGCATAACGCTGATATTCACCGCCCGCTTCTTCATCGAGTTCACCAAGGACATACAGGAAGAGTTCGAAGCCTCGATGCTCCTCAACATGGGCCAGCTGCTCAGCCTGCCCTTCATCGCGCTCGGCCTCGTCTGCATGTTCTGCCCGAAAGTGACGAAAAGGCTCGGGGCGGAGGGTTAAGAAAACAAAGAAACAAAGGGAAATAGAGGAAATTTTCCGCAAATTTCCTCTATTTCCCTTTTATTGTAAGATTATTTTCCTTATATTTGCGGCATATTCACGACGCAATGATAGAAAACACCCCGAAACACAACCAAAAGCTTTTCAGGGAAGCCGTAAAGCTGATTTACAACCCCGAAACAGCCCAGCTGATGAAGAAAATCAACAGTTCGTACCTCTACTGGGACAAAGTGAAATATATGGCGCCGGCAGATGTAGACCCCGCCGTGCTGTGGCAGGCCGTGAAGCTGCAACGCATAGCCAACGCGAAAGCCGTGACATTCGGCAAATATAAGTTCTATTTCACCGTAACGGAGCAGATGCACGCCATGCTGCACGAGTTCGACATGAACATCGGCGGTAGCCTCGGCACGAACAACCTGATACCCGAAAACGACAAGAACTTCTACCTTGTAAGTTCTGTCATGGAGGAAGCAATAGCCTCAAGCCAGATGGAAGGCGCCTCGACCACGCGCAAAGTAGCCAAGGACATGCTGCGCAAGAACCTTAAGCCGCGCGACAAGAGCCAGCTTATGATAGCCAACAACTACGCCACAATACGTTATCTGTCGGAGCATAGGGACGACGAATTCACCGTGGAAAGGCTGCTCGACATCCACCGTTACATCTCAGCGGGAACGCTTGAGAACAAGGACGACGAGGGAAGCATTCGCCAGACCGACGACATCGTGGCGATGGACGGCATAACAGGCGACATTGCCCACACACCGCCACCGCACGAAGAGGTGGCTCAACTGCTCGAAGAACTGTGCACCTTCGCCAACAACGACTCGCCCGACGACTTCATCCACCCCATAATCAAAGGCATCATACTGCATTTCATGCTTGCCTACATCCACCCCTTCGCCGACGGCAACGGCCGCACGGCGCGCTCACTGGTCTACTGGTACATGATGAAAAAAGGCTACTGGCTCACCGAATACCTGTCAATATCACGCATCATTTACACCAGCAAGGCCAAATACGAGCGTGCTTTCCTCTACACCGAACACGACGACAACGACCTGTCGTACTTCATCCAGTTCAACCTCGACACGATGAAACGGGCCTACGAGGAACTGAAAAACTACCTGCAACGCAAAATCAACGAGCGCGACAGCATCCTGATGTTCAAAGGCGTGAAAGGCATAAACCAGCGACAGGCACACATACTGAAAATCATCACAGGAAAAGAAAACGAAATATTGACCGTAAAGGAAGTAGCCACACGCTTCAACATAACAGGGCACACTGCAAGAACCGACCTGCAAGGGCTTGTAAGGCAAGGTCTGATGGACGAAATACCGCTTAACAACAGGCTAATCGGATACGTGAAATCCGAAACATACGATGAAATCATAAAACATAAAATAAAAGGAAAATAGAGGAAAACTTCTGTAAATTTCCTCTATTTTCCTTTTATTTCTTTCTCACCTTCTCACTTTCCCACCTTATCACCTTTTTACCACAGCAGCAGTTCCATGTCAACCACGTCGAGCCAGCGGCCCATCTTGTAGCCCACGCTGCGGAAAAGGGACACCCGCTCGAAGCCGAGGCGGCTGTGGAATGCTATGCTGGACGTGTTCTCGCCGGTGATGCAGGCTATGAGGGCGCGGCATCCAAGGGCGCGGCAGTCGGCTATCAGCTGGCGCATCAGCGCGGTGCCGACGCCTTGGCGGTGTACTGACGGGTCGAGGTATATTGTGGTTTCAAGCGTGTTGCAGTAGGCTGCGCGCTCCTTCCACGGGTGGGCGTAGCAGAAGCCCACCACCCTGCCCCACTCTTCGGCCACGTAGCAAGGCCAGCGCGGCGATATCCCGGCCACGCGGCGGCGCATTTCGTCGGCGCTTACGGCCTCGGTCTCGAAGCTCTCGACGCCGTTCATTACGTATCGGTTGTACAGTGCGGCTATCTGGGGCGCATCCTCAAAAGTTGCTTTCCTTATCATTTCGCGGTTGGTTTCTTGAGTTCCATAATCATGTTGCATGCCGTTTCCAAGCCCACGCGGCCGGTGTTCACGGCCAGGTCGTAGTTGTGTGGGTCGCCCCACCGGCGGCCTGTGTAATATTCGTAATGGTTGGCGCGTGCGCGGTTTATGCGGCATATCTCGGCGAAAGCCTTGTCCTTGTCAAGTCCGTATTCGCCGACACAGCGGTCTACGGCGCTCTGCTCGTCGGTGTAACAGAACACGCGCACTACGTTGGGATTGTCCCTAAGCACAAAGTCGGCGCAGCGACCGACGATTACGCAAGGCTCACGGTCAGCCAGCTCTTTTACGGTCTGGCTCTCGGCCACGAAGAGCACGTCGTCAGCCGACAGTCCGCGCCCGGCCTGCGTGCCGTAGCCCTGCGTGAGGATACACTTCAGCCAGAACGAAGGAATGGTTTGTTCGTTCTCCATGACATACTTCTCGTCCATGCCGCTGTTTTTCGCCGCCAGCTTGATGAACGCCCTGTCATACACTTTCACGCCGAGTCTTGCGGCAAGCATTTCGCCCAGACGGCGGCCACCGCTGCCATACTCGCGCGCTATGGTGTAGACGATGTAGCTGCCAGATGTGGCCTTTTGCGCTCCGATTGACGGCAAACCGCAACCCAAAAGGCCGTCGAACACGCGGCAAAAAGGCGTCAACCAATGAACTATCGGCCCCACGAGCACGGCTGCGGCCACAGTACCCAGTCCAATGCCGCGTATGCCGTGGAGGAAAACAAGCGACAAGCCGCAGGCTATGAGCACGTTGGCAATGTCGAACCCAAGCTTTACGTAGCCGAAGTCGCCCTTAATCTTACGTGCTATCACGCGGACAAAAAACTCGCCGGCCACCATCGCCACGTCGGCCTTCACCTCGAGGGCTATGCCCACGGCAAGGATTACGCAGCCTGCCAGCGTGCTGGCCGCCTTGGCGACGTAGCCCACAGGTTCGAGCCACGCGAGCGATGACATGGATATGTCGATGAAAGTGCCGAAGCAAAGCGATATGGGTATCTGCAACAGGTACATCCTAAGGTCGGCACGGAGCTGGGCGCGCGTCATCAGAAAGAACTCGAACACGAGGAACGACAGGTTGACTATGATTGTCCACTGCCCCATCGTTAGCGGCGTGAACATGCTCAACACGTAGTTCACGCTTGTTATTGGCGACGTGCCGAGCATGGCTTTGGTTATGAAGCTGATGCCGTAGGCGTTGATGAAAACCGCAATGAAAAACAGGAAGTAACGTCTTAAATAATTCATAATTTACAATTCATGATTCATAATCGCCTGCGGAATTACGACAAACCAAGGTCAATTCATAATCCACAAACACAATAAACAGTCTATAAACGATAATGCACAACCCATAAATCCGATTGCCGCTTGTCCGCAGGCAATTGTGAATTATGAATTGTGCATTATGATTTGAAAAACTATTTTCCCGTGACAATCTTCTTTATTTCATTGAGCTTGTTGAGCGCCTCCACGGGAGTGAGGTTGTCGATGTCGAGACCGAGGATTTCGTCGCGCACCTGACAGAGCACGGGGTCGTCAAGCTGGAAGAAGCTGAGCTGCATGCCGTCGCGGCCGGCGTTGATTTTCTCGGCCGACGGCTTGCCCACCGTGCCCACCTGTGCGTTGTCCGCTTCGAGCTGTTTCAGTATGGCTTCGGCGCGGTGAACGATGCTCTTCGGCATTCCGGCGATTTGCGCCACGTGGATACCGAAGGAGTGTTCGGAGCCGCCTCGTTCGAGCTTTCGCAGGAAGATGACCTTGCCGTCCACCTCGCGCACGCTGACATTGTAGTTCTTTATGCGCTTGAAGTTCTTTTCCATCTCGTTAAGCTCGTGGTAGTGGGTGGCGAAAAGGGTACGTGCGGCGGCCTTGGGGTGCTCGTGCAGGTATTCCACGATGGCCCATGCGATGCTTATTCCGTCGTAAGTCGACGTGCCCCGGCCAAGCTCGTCGAAGAGCACGAGCGAGCGCGGCGTGGCGTTGTTGAGAATGTTGGCGGCCTCGGTCATTTCCACCATGAACGTGGATTCGCCCAAAGAGATGTTGTCCGACGCGCCGACACGGGTGAAAATCTTGTCCACCAAGCCTATTTTCGCGCTCTCTGCCGGCACGTAGCAGCCCGTCTGAGCCATCAGAGTGATGAGCGCCGTCTGTCGCAGCAGAGCCGATTTACCGGCCATGTTGGGACCTGTTATTATGATTATCTGCTGTCGGCGGTCGTCAAGGTAGACGTCGTTGGGCACGTAGCTCTCCCCTACCGGCAGCTGGGTTTCTATCACCGGGTGGCGTCCCTGCTTGATGTCGAGCACTATTTCGTCGGCTTCTATCACCGGACGGACGTATCCGTGTTCCTCCGCCGCTTTGGCGAAGGACAGCAGGCAGTCGATTTTAGCCACCAAGGCGGCGTCGGCCTGGATGGCCGGTATGTACTCCTGCATGGCTTCAACAAGCTCGCCGAAGAGCTTAGCTTCGAGCGAAAGGATTTTGTCTTCCGCTCCGAGGATTTTCTCCTCGTATTCCTTCAGCTCCTGAGTGATGTAACGTTCGGCCTGCGCCAGTGTCTGCTTGCGCACCCAGTCGTGCGGCACCTTGTCCTTGAACGTGTTGCGCACTTCCAAGTAATAGCCGAAAACGTTGTTGTAACCTATCTTCAGCGAGGCTATGCCGGTGGCCTCAGTCTCGCGCTCCTGTATCTTCAGCAGATACTCCTTGCCGCCGGTGGATATGCTTCGCAGCTCGTCAAGCTCGGCGTTCACTCCTTGGCGTATCACCCCGCCCTTGCTGACAAGCTGCGGAGGGTCGGCGTTCACCTCGCGCCCTATCCTGTCGCGCAGGCTCTCGCAGAGGCTGATGTTCTCGCCGATGCGGCGCAGCGAGTCGTTGCCCGACTCAAGACAGGCGGCCTTCACGGGACCGAGAGCCTGCAAGGCGGCGCGCAGCTGCACCACTTCGCGCGGCGAAACGCGCCCCACGGCCACCTTTGATATTATGCGTTCGAGGTCGCCCACGCGGCGGAAGCTGCTGTCAACAACGTCGCGGAACTCTGTGTTCCGGAAGAAAGTGTCAACCACGTCGAGCCTCGACTCTATGGCCCTTGCGTCGCGCAGGGGGAACACAAGCCAGCGTCTAAGCAGGCGCGCGCCCATCGGCGTTACGGTATGGTCGAGCACATCGAGGAGCGACGAGCCGTCGTCCTGCATCGGGTGCAGCAGTTCAAGGGAGCGTATGGTGAAGCGGTCGAGGCGCACGTAGCGTTCCTCGTCGATGCGTGCGAGCGACGTTATGTGGCCTATGTGCGTGTGCTGGGTCATCTCGAGGTAATGGAGTATAGCCCCGGCGGCCGTCACACCGCTGCGCAGATGGTCAACGCCAAAGCCCTTGAGCGACTTCACGCCGAAGTGCTTTAGCAGCTTTTGCTCGGCGGTCTGCTCGGCAAACACCCAGTCATCAAGCTCGAAGGTGAAGTATTTGCTGCCGAACCACCGCTCGAACGTCTCCCTCTTGCCGCGCTCGAAGAGCACCTCCTTCGGCGAGAAGTTCACAAGCAGCTTCTCAACGTAGTCGTAAGAGCCTTCACCGGCAATGAACTCGCCGGTGGATATGTCAAGGAAAGCCACGCCGCAGGCCGTGCGTCCGAAGTTGACGGCTGCAAGGAAGTTGTTTTCTTTGTAGTCGAGCACGTTGTCGGTCATGGCCACGCCCGGCGTCACAAGCTCCGTTATGCCGCGCTTCACGAGCTTCTTGGTGAGCTTGGGGTCCTCCAGCTGGTCGCAGATGGCCACGCGGCGGCCCGCCCTTACGAGCTTTGGCAGGTAAGTGTCGAGCGCGTGGTGAGGAAACCCCGCCATTTCGGTGGGATTGTTGTTCACGCCGCCGTTGTTGCGCCGCGTCAGTGTTATGCCGAGTATCCGGCTGGCGTCGATGGCGTCTTGCAGGTAAGTCTCGTAGAAGTCGCCGCAGCGGAACAGCAGCAGTGCGTCGGGATGCTGCGCCTTGAACGAGAAAAACTGCTTCATCATCGGCGTAAGCTCGTTGTCTTTCTTGGACATATCTTTATTTTTTTAGAGTTGACAAGTAGACAAGTGACAAGCAAACAAGGAAGTTTCCTTTGTCAACAGGCAAGTCAAATCCCCTTGTCTGCTTGTCTGCTCGTAACTTGTCTGCTTATAAATTTTCCTGCAAAATTACAAAAAATCGGGCGGATGGTAAAACTTCCGCCCGGTTTTTATGCTTGACAAAACCGTGTAGACACGGCTGTACACCGGCCTTTCAAACCGCTGTAAGGCTGGCTGCGGCGCGTCATTTGAAAATGATTGCGGCGCGTTCGCCCGGCTTCAGCGTCAGGGCTACGAACTCCCCTGCCCCGCGCTCCTCGCCATTCACCTTCACGGAGGTGACGCCCTGCGGCGTCTTCAGCCGTATGTCGGGCTGCCATCCGCCCGTTACGGTCACCTCTGTGGGCTTGCCGCCGCTCCATTTCATGTCAACCGAAGCGCCGCCGCGCACCTTGAAGCCGTGCAGGCTGCCCTCCGTCCACTGTGAAGGCAGGGCCGGCAGCAGGCTTATGAAGCCGTCCTGGCTCTGCACCAGCATCTCGGCTATGCCCGACGTTCCGCCCCAGTTGCCGTCCATCTGGAATGGCGGATGCGAGCAGAACAGGTTGGGGAACGTGCCGCTGCCGTGCTGCTTCGGGTCGGCTTGCGTATAAGCCGGGTGCAGCAGGCTGCGCAACAGCGTGTAGGCGCGGTCGCCGTCGCCAAGGCGCGCCCAGAAGTTTATCTTCCACGCGCGGCTCCATCCCGTGCCGCCGTCGCCCCGACGGCTGAGCGTGGCGCGGCAAGCGTCGGCCAGTTCAGGCGTCTTGTACGGCGAAATCTGGTTACCGGGGTGCAGTCCGTAGAGGTGGGACACGTGGCGGTGGTGCACGTCCACTTCCTCATAATCCTCAAGCCACTCCATCAGGTAGCCCTCCTTGCTCACCTGGTGGGGCGGCAGCTGCGCCACGGCGGCACGCAGGCTGTCGGCATAATCTGCGTCAACGCCGAGCGCGGAGGCGGCCTCTGCCACGTTGGTGAACAGCTCGCGCACAAGCTGTATGTCCATTGTAGGACCCATGCAGACGCTCACCGGGGTGCGGTCGGTGGGCGAAGCGTAAAACTCGTTCTCGGGCGACGACGTGGGCGCGGTTACAAGCCATCCGTGGCTCGGCTCGCGCACCATGGTAGACAGGAAGAAGTCGGCCGCGCCCTTCATCACGGGATATATCTCCGTAAGGTAACGCCTGTCGCCCGTGTAGAGCCAGTGTTCCCACAGGTGGCGCAGAGCCACGCTCCGCCGGTGTTGGTCGCGCCCCACGATGGGTGTTGTCCGTCATACCACAGTGCAAGGTCGGTGCGGCCTGCCGCAAGGGGGTCAGGCTCGCGTCCGGTCAGCGCGCGGTATATGCCTGCCGCGATGACAGCCGCCCCGCGCCTGTCGGGGTGCACTCCGTCGGTGTAAGCCCAAGGGTGGTAGGGGCGCAGCAGTGTGTTAAGGTCGATTACGGGCAGGTGGCGTTCGCGCGCCACTTCCCTTATCCGCGGTATCACGCCGTAGGTCATCACGCTGTCGCTGATGCCCCATTCCTTGTGCTCCGCCGGAACGGGCAGGCAGAGGTACACCTTGGGGTGGGAGGGCAGCGCCTGGAAGGCGTCAACCATGGTGCGCAGGTCGGCCTGGAAGTCGTCCTTGTGCGCCCAGTTTTCGGGCTTGGTGTCGTTGGTGCCCAGCATGATTGTCACCACGTCGGGCGCAAAGTCCAGCGCGTCCTTGTAGCGTTGTTTCGACATGTAGGGCAGGTTGCCCTTCATCATCAGCGTGTGAGCCGACAGTCCGAAGTTGCCAACCTCGTAGCCGTCGCCAAGCATGCGCTGCAGCACGGCAGGGTAGCTCTCGGTCTCAGGGTGGGCCAAGGCGTAGCCCTCGGTGATGCTGTTGCCCACGCAGGCTATCCTTACCTTGCCCTGCGCGGCGGCGCCCAGCACCACAGACAGCGCCAGCATGAATAATATAAACTTGTTTCGCATAACCGTTTTGAGTTTCTGCAAAAATAAGAAGAAAAATGAAAAATGAAAAATGAAGAATGAAGAATGAAGAATGAAAAATGAAGAATGAAGAATGAAAAATGAAAAATGAAAAATGAAAAATCATAGGTAGGGTATCAGGCTTATTTGGCCTATTAGCCCTATTTGGCCTATTAGCCCTATTTGGCCTATTAGCCTTATTAGCCCTATTCAATTAGCATAGGCCAAATAAGCCTGATAAGCCCGATACCCATCCTCCTGATTATTCATTATTCATTTTTCATTCTTCATTTTTCATTCTTCATTTTTCATTCTTCATTTTTCATTCTTCATTCTTCATTTTTCATTCTTCATTTTTCATTCTTCACTCCCCCATAATCCTCACCATGCCGTTTATCGGGTTGGTAGAGTCAGTCGAATACATCAGCCAGCAGTATCTGCTGAACATCGACGTCTGGCGCACGCCCTTGCGGTTGCGCGCGTTGAAGGCCATCGAGTAGGGGTTGGCCGGCAGCGGCACGTGCAGCACGGCGCAGGCACGCTCAACGATGCGCCTGAAGCCGAAGGGGCGGCCCTGCCCGTCGGTCATAAGACCCGTGAGATACACCACGTGCGACAGGTCCATAAGGTCGGTCACAGTCTCCATCCAGTAGATATTTTCCGCAGGCGAACGCCCCAACAGCTCGGCGAACTGCGCCACGAGCTTCTCCTTTGCGCGCTGCCTCTGCTCGCGCGTGAGCGTCTGCGAATACTCCCTTGCGCGCATCACGCACGCATTCTTTTCCATTTCCATTGTCATTTCCTGAAATTGTTAGGTTAATTGAAAAACTTGTTACTTGTTCCTTGTCAACTCGTCAACTTGTCACTCGTCAACTCGTCACTTGTCAACTTGAAAACAACCGGCTGCAAAATTACACGCATTCCGTGCACAATAAGTTCACAACACTATATACTTTCTCCCCGTTCTGCTAAAAAACGTGAACGGCACAGACAGCCGGAGACGGGATGGGGAATTAAAAATTAACAATTAAAAATTAAACTGCGACGCTGGCGTCAGTCTGCAAACCAATACCATTTAACACAAATCATGTGCAAACAAAGCAGCCAAACTGCCTGATTTTTCATTGTTAATTTTTCATTGTTAATTTCTTAACATGCTGTAACCCAGCGCGTTACCGTATGCCGCCTTTCACACGGCAAAAAGCCGCCTTCCGCGCCCCGAAACACGGCCTTTGGCAGGGCAGGGGACGGCCCTCCGCCGCACAGGCCGCAACCCCTTGGCGCACAGCGAGTTGCAGATTGTCAAGCGTTCCACTCCTGCAATGTACAGCGCCGCGGCTTGGACGGCGGCCGTTTTCGCCGTACCTTTGCCGGTGAAAGATGCGCATCAGTCAAACAACAAACAATTTTCAATTAACAGACAAACTTAAAAACTTAAACATCATGGCAGTATTTTACAAGCTTTATCAGGACAACAGGAGAACATCAAGCAATCAGGGCAAGTGGTACGCACGCGCCGTACACACCGGAACGGTAGACATCGACGACCTCGCCGAGGAGATGCAGGCCAACTGCACAGTGAAGCGCGCCGACATAGTGGCCGTACTCAGCGAACTCGTGGAGACAATGCAGAAGCACCTGCAAATGTCGCACCGCGTCAAGCTGAACCGCCTCGGCACATTCAAAATCGGCATGTCCACACGCCCGGCCGACACGATAGAGGAGTTCACCGCCGGCCAGAACGTCAAGTCGGTGCACGTCCTCTTCCAGCCCGAGACGAAAATCGAGAAGGACAAGACCCGCGTCCGCGCCCTCCTCACCGGCTGCAAAGTAACCGAACTGCCCAAAAACGCCATAGGCGTGGCACTCGACGACACGGAGGAAACAGCGTGACGGGAAGGTGAGAAAGTGAGAAGGTGAGAAGGTGAGAAGGTGAGGAAAGGTGAAAAAGGTGAAAAAGGTGAAAAGGTGAAAAGGTGAAAAGTAGAAAGGGTAGCAAGGTAAAGTATGAAAAGGTGAGAGCGGCAGGGTAGGGCAGGCGCCGCCCTGCCTCCGCTCAACCCAACAACTCATAGCCAACCCAACAACTCCCACTTCACCCAACAATTCCCAACCCACCTAACAATTCCCAACCCAACCTAACAATTCCCAGTCTCTCCCACACCCAGCCCTCTCAGTCCTCCCAGTTCTCCCAGCCCTCCCCAAAACTAAAAACTAAAAACTAAAAACCAAAACCAATGAGCGACAAAGGAAAACAAACAGCATCGATAATCCTGAAAATCATCGCAGCCATAGCCACCGCCATCCTCGGCGTGTTCGGCGTGAACGCTGCAATCTAAGAAAAGGTGAAAAGGTAAAAAAGTGAAAAGGTAGAAAGGTAAAAAAGTAGAAAGGTGAAAAAGTAAAAAGGTAAAAAAGGTGAGAAATATGATAATTTTACGCAAGAACGCTTGTATTATCTACTCACCTTTTTACCCTTTTACCTTTTTACTTTTTTTACTTTTCTACTTTTTTACCCTTTCACCTTCTCACCTTCTCACCTTTTTATTATCTTTGCATCTTGGATTATTGCATACGAACAAAAACAAGATACGAAGCAATGGAATACAACTTCAACGAGATTGAGAAAAGATGGCAAAAGAGGTGGGCCGAGATGAAGACCTACCACGTGACGGAGGACACGCAGAAGCGGAAGTTCTACGTGCTCAACATGTTCCCTTACCCCTCTGGGGCGGGGCTGCACGTGGGCCATCCGCTCGGCTACATAGCATCAGACATATACGCGCGCTACAAGCGGCAGCAGGGCTTCAACGTATTGAACCCCATGGGCTACGACGCTTACGGCCTGCCGGCCGAGCAGTACGCCATACAGACGGGACAGCACCCGGCAGTGACGACGGAGCAGAACATCAACCACTACCGCGAACAGCTGGACAAAATCGGCTTCTCGTTCGACTGGGACAGGGAGGTGCGCACGTGCGACCCGAAGTATTACCACTGGACGCAGTGGGCGTTCATCAAGATGTTCAACTCATACTACGACAACGCGCAGCAGAAGGCCAGGCCGATAGAGGAGCTTGAGAAGCACCTCGCGGAGCACGGCACCGAGGGCTTGGACGCGGCCTGCTCGGGAGAGCCGCGGCGGGCGGCCGCTGAGTGGAACGCCATGACGGAGAAGCAACAGAGGCACACGCTGATGAACTGGCGCATAGCTTACCTTGGCGAAACGATGGTTAACTGGTGCGCCGGTCTGGGCACGGTGCTGGCCAACGACGAGGTGGTTGACGGCCTGAGCGTGCGCGGCGGCTACCCCGTTGTGCAGAAGAAGATGATGCAGTGGTGCCTGCGCGTCAGCGCTTACGCACAAAGACTGCTCGACGGACTTGACACGGTGGACTGGACGGAGTCGCTCAAGGAGACGCAGCGCAACTGGATAGGACGCTCGGAAGGAACGGAGATTGAGTTTGAAGTGAAGAACGAAGAACGAAGAACGAAGAATTCAAATCCTTCAGAGCAAGACAATTCTTCACTCTCCACTCTTCACTCTCCACTCAAATTCACCATCTTCACCACCCGTGCCGACACCATTTTCGGCGTAACGTTCATGGTACTTGCGCCGGAGAGCGAGCTTGTTCAACAGGTGACAACGCCCGAGCAGAAAGCCGAGGTGGACGCTTACTTGGAACGGACGAAGAAGCGCACCGAGCGCGAACGCATCAGCGACCGCTCCGTGAGCGGCGTGTTCACGGGCAGCTACGCCATCAATCCGTTCACGGGCGAGGACATTCCAATCTGGGTGTCTGACTATGTGCTGGCCGGTTACGGCACGGGAGCCATCATGGCAGTGCCTGCACACGACTCGCGCGACTACGCCTTCGCCAAGCATTTCGGACTGGAAATTCGTCCGCTCATCGAGGGCTGCGACGTCAGCGAGGAGAGCTTCGACGCCAAGGAAGGCACGGTTTGCAACTCGCCACGCAAGGAACTGATTGAGAATGGAAAATTGGGAATGGAAAATTATGATTACTCCGACGGCAAACAAAGTAACGAAGGTAATCACAATTCTCAATTCTCACCTCTCAAATCTCCATTGATATTAAACGGATTAAGCGTCAAGGAAGCCATTGCCGCTACAAAGAAATACGTCAAGGAGCACAACCTCGGCCGCGTGAAGGTGAACTACCGCCTGCGCGACGCCATCTTCTCGCGCCAGCGTTACTGGGGCGAGCCGTTCCCAGTGTACTACAAGGACGGCGAGCCGTACATGCTGCCGGAGGACTGCCTGCCGCTGGAACTGCCTGAAATAGACCAGTACAAGCCTACGGAGACGGGCGAACCGCCGTTAGGACACGCAAAGAAGTGGGCATGGGACACGGAGAAGAACTGCGTTGTTGACAAATCGCTGGTTGACAACAAGACCGTGTTCCCCCTCGAACTGAACACCATGCCGGGCTTCGCAGGCTCGTCGGCATACTATTTAAGGTATATGGACCCGGCCAACGACAAGACTCTTGTAAGCCCCGAGGCCGACCAGTACTGGCGCAGCGTAGACCTGTACGTTGGCGGAACGGAGCACGCCACGGGCCACCTCATCTACTCGCGCTTCTGGAACAAGTTTCTGCACGACCTCGGAGTGTCGTGCGAGGAGGAGCCGTACAAGAAGCTCGTAAACCAAGGCATGATACAGGGACGAAGCAACTTCGTGTACCGCGTGAACCAACAGCCCCCCCTCAATCCCCCCGAGGGGGGATGCCGGAATGGCGACGAAGGCAACCAGTCATCCCCCCTCGGGGGGATTGAGGGGGGGCTATTCGTCTCCTTCGGCCTTAAAGACAAGTATGACACAACGCCGATACACGTCGACGTGAACATAGTACACGGCGACGTGCTCGACATCGACGCCTTCAAGGCATGGCGGCCGGAGTATGAGAACGCCGAGTTCATCATGGAAGACGGCAAGTACGTGTGCGGCTGGGCCATCGAGAAGATGTCGAAGTCGATGTACAACGTCGTCAACCCCGACATGATTGTAGAGAAATACGGCGCCGACACGCTGCGCCTGTACGAGATGTTCCTCGGCCCGGTGGAGCAGAGCAAGCCGTGGGACACCAACGGAATAGACGGCTGCCACCGCTTCCTAAAGAAGTTCTGGGCGCTCTACTACGACCGCGACGGCATGAAAGAGCTTACCGACGGCGAGGCGACGGCCGACGAGCTGAAGAGCCTGCACAAGCTCATCAAGAAGGTAACGCAGGACATCGAGGCCTTCAGCTACAACACGTCGGTGGCCGCGTTCATGATATGCACAGGCGAGCTGGCGCAGATGAAGTGCCGCAACCGCGGCGTGCTGACCTGTCTTGTGAAGCTCATAGCCCCCTTCGCGCCGCACATCGCCGAAGAGCTGTGGCACGCGCTGGGCAACGAAAGTACCGTATGCGACGCCCCGTGGCCGGTGTACGACGAGAAATACTTAGTTGAATCGACCGTCCAGCTTACCGTGTCGTTCAACGGCAAGGCACGCTTCACCATGCAGTTCGCCGCCGACGCCGACAACAAGACCATAGAGGACGCCGTTCGCGCCGACGAACGCTCGGCTAAGTACATCGGCGACAAGCAGGTGGTGAAGGTCATCATCGTGCCGAAGAAGATTGTGAATATAGTGATTAAATAAGGGTTATGAGGTCTTACGGTTATAAGGTTTTACGGTTATGAGGTCTTACGGTTTTACGGTTTTACGGTTTAATAAATAACTGTAAACCATAAAACTCAATAACCGCATAACCGTAAAACCGCAAAACACCATAACCGCAAAACACCATAACCGCAAAACACCATAACCGCAAAACACCATAACCGCAAAACACCATAACCGCAAAACCCCATAACCGCAAAACACCATAACCGTAAAACCCCATAACCGCAAAACCCCATAACCGTAAAACCCCATAACCGTAAAACCCCAAAATACCATGATACACCAAGCAGTAAAAAACGAGCTGAAGGACTATTTCAACATAACGCTCGCCCTGATGCTCTACACGTTCGCGTTCACAGTGTTCCTCCTGCCCTACGAAATAGTGACGGGCGGAATAGCCGGAATAGGCGCGGTGGTGTTCTACGCCACCAAGTTCCCGGTGCAGTACACGTTCTTCATCATCAACGCCGTGCTCATTGTGGCGGCGCTGAAAATCCTCGGCTGGCGCTTCCTGATGAAGACCATCTACGCCACGTTCATGCTCACCCTGCTGCTCGACATAGCGCAGAGGGTGGTGATACAGCCCGACGGCACGTTCTACAAGCTCCTTGGCGAGGGCAACGACTTCATGTCGCTCGTCATCGGCTGTATGATGACGGGCACGGCCCTCGGCCTTGTGTTCCTCAACAACGGCTCGACGGGCGGCACCGACATCATAGCCGCCGTGGTGAACAAGTACCGCAACATATCGCTGGGGCGCGTAATCCTGGCCATCGACGTGTGCATCATCGGCAGCTGTCTGTTCATCGACACGTTCGGCCCCGTTGAGATACGCTGCCAGAAAGTAGTGTTCGGCTTCTGCACGATGTTCATCGAGTGCTCGATGCTCGACTACGTGATGAACATGCAGCGGCAGTCGGTGCAGTTCTTCATCTTCTCAAAGAAATACCAGGAGATAGCCAACGCCATAGCCAAGACCACCGACCACAGCCTGACGATACTTGACGGCCACGGGTGGTACAGCGGCAAGCCCACGAAGGTGGTGTGCCTGCTGGCGAAGAGGCGCGAGAGCGTGACGATATTCCGCCTGATAAAGTCAATCGACCCCAACGCCTTCGTGAGCCAAAGCTCAGTAATCGGAGTGTACGGAGAAGGCTTCGACCAGATAAAGGTCAAGGTGCCGAAGAAGATGAAGAATTAAAAATGAATAATTTATAGGGCCTATAAGCCTTACCAGCCCTATAGGCCCTATAAGAACCCCGCAGGCAAACAATTATGAATTGTTAATTATGAATTGTGAAATGAAAATAGTTTTCGCTACAAACAACGCCCACAAGCTGGCCGAGATACGCGAGATGCTCGACGGCAGCGGAATAGAAGTGCTGTCACTCGAAGACATCGGCTGCCACGACGACATACCCGAGACGGCACCCACCATAGAAGGCAACGCCCTGCAAAAGGCCAAGTACATATACGGCAAGTACGGCATGAGCTGCTTCGCCGACGACACCGGACTCGAAGTGCGCGCCCTCGGCGGCGCTCCCGGAGTGCGCTCGGCACGCTACGCCGGCGGCGAGGGACACGACAGCGAAGCCAACATGGCCAAACTGCTCGACGAAATGCGGCCTTTCACCGACCGGAAGGCACGCTTCCGCACGGTGATTTGCCTCATACTTGCAAACGCCTCTGAGCCAGTGACTTTCGAAGGCGTGGTGAACGGCGAGATAACCACCGAAAAGCAGGGCACCGCCGGCTTCGGATACGACCCGCTGTTCCGCCCCGACGGATACGACGAAACCTTCGCACAACTCGGCCACGAGGTGAAAAACAAGATTTCACACCGCGCCCTGGCCGTGGGCAAGCTCGTGGAATACCTTAGAAAGGTAAAAAAGTAAAAAGGTGAAAAGGTAAAAAACAAGAAGGTGAAAAGGTAAAAAGATAAAAAAGTAAAAGGGTGAAAAAGAAAGGCAAGGAAGTGGAAAGGAAGATTAGGAAAGCAATTATCGGCGCGCTGCTGGCTACGGCCACGCTCATGGCGGGCAACAAGGCCGCGGCGCAGGACGCCGGAAGATGGACGCTGTACACCAGCTACCACGACATAACCGAGATAGAGCCGGCAGGCAGAAACGTCTTCGTGCTGGCCTCGGAGAACGTCTACTCGTACAACGCCGACGAAGGCTCGATAACCACATACGACAAAACCAGCACGCTATCCGACGCCGGAATAACCCACATAGCATGGGCATCGCAGGCGCGGCGGCTCGTCATAACTTACGAAAACTCGAACGTAGACCTGCTCGCCGCCGACGGCACAACGCTCAACGTGCCCGACCTGTACCTCTACGAAACCACCCAGGACAAGACAATCAACAGCATATATACCTACAACCAGTACGCCTACATAGCGACAGGCTTCGGCGTCGTGAAGCTCAACACGCAGGAAGGCACTATGGAAGAAAGCTACCGGCTGGGCTTCGCCGTGGACTACTGCTACATAGACGGCAACCGCATATACGCCGCCTCGCGGACCGACGGCACATACTCAGCCGCCATGGACGGCAACCTGCTCGACCCCGCAAGCTGGACAAGGACGGGCGGCTACACCGAAAGGAACGTTGACCGCACAAACGTATACGACTCCTCGACCGGCTACTGGTGGACGACGACCGACGACGGCCGACTGACCTACTACACCGTAGACGCCGGCGGCAACCGCACATACATGACCGAAGGCGTGGCCCCCGACGGCCCAGCGTCAAACAACTTCTACCGCCTGTACATGCACGGCGGCACACTCTACGGCGTAGGGGGACTCTGGTCGCAGGATTCCGACGGACACCGCCCGGGCGAAGTGCACGTATGGGACGGCGACACATGGACGGAGTTCGAGCAGCCCTCGCAGCAGACGCTCGGCCACGATTACGTAGACCTGCTCTGCATGGACTTCGACCCGACAATCGAAGGGCACGTGATGGTGGGCGCAAAGAGCGGCATGTACGAGTTCCAGGACGGCAAGTTCATGAACCACTACAACTACGACAATAGCGAACTCACGTCAGCTGACGAATCACCAAATGCAAACTACACCATCGTGACTTCGCTGAAATATGAAGACAACGGCGACCTGTGGGTGCTCAACTCCCACTGCGTGAACAGCATCAAGAAGCTCGCAGCCGACGGAACATGGACGGTTTACGAGCATCCGGAGTTCAACACCACCACCGCTTTCGACCTTGAAAAGCTCTTCATAAGCCCCACAAACGGCATGATGTGGTTCGTGAACAACTACTACTCAAACTCGATGCTCTACTCATACGACTATACGGCAAACACACTCGGCAGCTACGGCCCGAGGTTCACCAACCAAAACGGCAGCAGCCTGAGGCCGATGTACATATACTGCACCGCCGAAGACCACAACGGCAACGTATGGATAGGCACCGACGTAGGCCCACTATACCTCACAGCCGAGGCCATACACAGCGGTTCTACGGTGTTCACGCAGTACGTAGTGCCGCGAAACGATGGCACGAACCTCGGCGACTACCTGCTTGAAAACATCAACATACGCTCCATGGCCGTTGACGGAGGCAACCGAAAGTGGTTCGGCACCGACGGCAACGGAGTGTTCCTTATCAGCAACGACAACAACACGCAGGTGCAGCACTTCACCACCGACAACTCGCCCCTGCTCTCGAACACAATCCACGACATAGCGGTTGACGGCTCGACGGGGCGCGTCTACTTCGCCACCGACAGGGGGCTGTGCTCATACCTGTCAGACGCCACCGAGCCGTCTACGGAAATGACCAAGGACAACGTCTACGCATACCCCAACCCCGTGCGCCCCGACTACACCGGGCCGATAACCGTCGTAGGACTGACTTACGACGCCGAGGTGAAAATAACCACGTCTAACGGCACGCTCGTGGCCGAAGGACGCTCAACGGGCGGCACCTTCACCTGGGACGGATGCGACTCCGAAGGCCGCCGGGTAGCCTCCGGCGTGTACATGGTTCACACGTCAACATCATCCGGCGACAAAGGCACGGTGTGCAAAATAGCGATAGTCAACTGACCCGGAAACGCCGTATGATTTCAGTCTGCATGGCAACATACAACGGCGAGAAGTTCGTCTGCCAGCAGCTGCGCTCGATAACGGCGCAGTTAGGCACGGCGGACGAAGTTATCGTGTCTGACGACGGCTCGACCGACTCCACCCTCGCCGCAATAGAAAGCATGGGCGACAGCAGGATAAAAACAATCGAAGGGCCGCGCCGCCGCTCGCCCGTCTGGAACTTCGAGAACGCCCTGCGCCACGCCAAGGGCGACTACATATTCCTTGCCGACCAGGACGACGTGTGGAAACCGGGCAAGGTAAGCACAATGATGGAATGGCTCAAGCGGTATGACTGCGTTGTGAGCGACGCAGAGATGGCCGACAGCGGCCTTGGCATCGTCAACCAATCGTATTACGGCATGCACGGCACAAGGCCGGGACGGATGTACAACCTGCTCGTGAAAAACGGCTACATGGGCTGCTGCATGGCCTTCACGAGGCGCGTACTCGACGCTTCGCTGCCGTTCCCAAGTAACATCCCGATGCACGACCTGTGGATAGGCAACGTGGCGGCGTTCAGGTTCAGCGTGAAGTTCATCGGCGACAGGCTCGTAACCTACCGGTGCCACGGCGGCAACGCCTCGTTCACAGCAACAGGCAAAAGCGGCTACTCCATGCTAAAAAAAATAATCATCAGGCTGACAACAGCAATAAACCTTCTTGCAATAAGAAAATGAAAATAAACTATGTCATAGAAGACTTTTCAGTGTTCGGCGGCATAGAGCGCATCGTATCGCAAAAGGCCAGCATCCTTGCCACGCAATACGGCCACGACGTAACCGTCATCTCGGTTTACAAGGACGACCGTCCCGTGCGCTACCCACTTGACAAAAGCATAAGGATAATACACCTCGACGTGCCTTGGACGGAGAAAACCGCCAACAAGGCCGTCCTCACCATGCGCAGGATTACAACCCTCATAAAGGCCGCATCGAGGCTTAACAAAGCCTTGAAAGAGACCAAACCCGACATTATCTTCTTCGCAACGACGCTCAGCGCCCTGCTGCTGCCCTTCTGCCGGACGAACGCAAAAAAGGTGTTCGAGGCTCACACGGCACGCAAATTCACGCCATACAAAAGCCTGTTCACCCTAACCGAACGCCGGGCTGACGCCGTGGTATGCCTTACACAGGGCGACACCGGCGAATACAAGACGGCCAGAAGGGTGGAAGTGATACCCAACTTCATCGACAATCCGCAGCGCCACGCCGAAGACTATGCCGCAAAACGAGCCGTGGCCGTTGGCCGGCTCGTGCCTGAAAAGGGCTTCGACAGGCTGATAAACTGTTGGAAAAACGCCATTAAAAACTTTCCGGGCTGGCGGCTCGACATTTACGGCGAAGGCCCGATGTACGAAAAACTGCAAGGACAAATCAACTCGCTCGGCCTTTCGGAAAGCGTCATACTGCAAGGTGTTTGCAAAGACATGAATGAACGGTACACCGACTACAGCCTGCACCTGATTACCTCACACCATGAAGGCTTCCCGATGACATTGCTCGAGGCACAGGCAGCAGGATTGCCATCGGTGACGTTCGACTTCGAGTACGGCGCACGCAGCATCGTCATTGACGGCATTACCGGCATCATAGTGCCGCAGGACGACGGACAGGCGTTCACAGCGGCTATGCAAACGATGATGAACGACGAGGCGTTAAGGAAACAGTACGGCACGGAAGCCGTGAAAGCGGCCGGCAGGTTCTCGCGTGCCGAAATGATGGAAAAGTGGAGCAGCCTTATAAACGGACTGCAATGACTGGTGCGTTGACAACAAGCAAAACATCAGAAAAATACTGATTATCGGCAGTGGAAACAATAAAAACAGGCTGATTATCGGCAGTGGAAACTATTAAAACCGGCGGACTATCGGCAGTAAGGATTTATTTATTATCTTTACACCCATGAAACTAAGCATCATCGTACCTGTATATAATGTCGAGAAAACGCTGCGCCGCTGTGTTGACAGCATCGTAGGCCAGGACTTCCGCAACTTCGAGCTGCTGCTTGTCGACGACGGCTCGACTGACAACAGCGGTGTATTGGCCGACGAAATGGCGCAAACCGACGCGCGTCTGACCGTGTTCCACAAGCCGAACGGCGGCCTTTCAGACGCGCGCAACTACGGGCTTGACCGAGCCGAAGGCGAATACATCACTTTCGTTGACAGCGACGACGAGCTTGCACCCGGCACGCTTGGGAAACTTATTGTCATCCTTGACGCGCACAAGGATTACGACATACTGGAATATCCTGTGCTTGAGAACCCCGGACGCGACGACGAACACCTGTTCAACCCCGGCATAAACGAATATGCCGACGCCCCCGACTGGCTCTCCGAGCAAGGGCTTACGCACTGCTGGGCGTGGAACAAGATATACAAGCGGTGGGTGTTCGACAGCATAAGGTTTCCCTTCGGACGCAAATTCGAGGACATGCTCGCCATGGGCGGCATAATAAAGAAAAGGCCGTTCATAGCAACGACTGACAAAGGGATGTACATATACCATTGGAACGACAGCGGAATAATGGCAAAGGAGCGCGAAAAAGGGCTTAATACGCTCATAGAGACGCAGATTGAAGTGGTAAAAAGCCTCGGCATAGACACCCATCACAGGCGCTGGCACAGGCTTTACATGGACATGTTCACCATACAGATGCACGCATACCGCTCGTCAGGACGCATTCTGCTACATCCCCAGCGCGTGTCGCTCAGATGTTACAGAAGCCCCAAAGAATTTGTAAAGACACTCATGCTGAACATTCTCGGACTTAAAACGGCGTGCCGGCTGTTTAAGTTAATCCATAATTCACAATTCACAATTTCTCCGGCTTAATCCTTCACTGTCAGCATCTTCAGTTTCTACCCGGTTGTGAATTATCAATTATGAATTGTGTATCAGCTTGTTGTAAAGCTCCACGTGCCTGGCGGCCACCTTGCGGCAGTCATGATACTTCTTCACGAACTCTATGCTTTCTTGTGACAGCCTTTTCACGCTGCCTTCGGGTATGAGGGCGGCCTCTATGGCTTTCACGTTGTCCTCGAAGCTCTTTTCAGGACTTACGTTTATTATCGGGCGGAGCTTCTTTTCGCCTATGAAATCATAAAATTCCTCCTCGCCGCCGCCTATAACCACCGTGCCGCGCGCCATTGCCGCCAGCGAGTTCATCGAAGGGGTGAAGCTGTAAAGCTGGTCAACCAGCACATCGGCCCCGGCCAGCATCTTGCAATACTCGGCATACGGAACGTCCTCCACATACCTTATGTCGAGCCGTCCGGGGTTACGCCTGCCTACTTCCTCAACCATCCTGCCTATCTTGCGCGCCCCCTTCATATAGTCGCGCTTGGACTGCACACCCACAAGCACCTTTATTTTAAGCCCTACGCCTTTCACACGGACGCCCTCCTGCGGTATATTGACAGGCAAAGGCATGTAAACAAGTTTGTGGCGGAACGGCTCTACGTCATAGGAAAGGTAATATTCGTAAAGGCATGGCAAAAGAACATCGGCATCATCTGTTGATTTCCGCCATATCCCAACTATCTCCGGGATGCGCTGCTCGGCCAGCCGGGCAGCGTTTTCCCCAACATTCTGCAGCGCGCCGTGCCAATACATGTCGGAATAACGGGGCACACCTGCAAGCTGACGCTCAAGCACCTGAGGGTCGTCACCATAGCATCCCTTGGCAACGAGGCGGTTATTGCGCTTGAGGAAGTCGAGCATAATGGCGTTCCAGCGCGCCCTGAGAGGTATGAACTGGTAATTATGGATTAACACGACATCGTTGCCGCGCAGCTTGCCAATGTTTACCAGCAGTTTCCAAAACACTTTCAGTCCGCCCAACTTGCCCAAACGTGGGTTGCGCTCCAAGTCAATGTCACGCGGACATCCGCGCCCGTTGTTGCCTTCGGAAACAAGTGTCACGTCGTGTCCCAATGACTTCAAGCCCTCACGAAGCGTTGAATGAACAAAACTGGCCTCGCCCAATATAAGTATTCTCATCGTACCAAACACTTAAACTACAAACCGTTTCACCCCTGCGGAGCGAATATGTCGAGCCTCTTGTCGATGTAGCCGCTGCTTACGTCGGCCGCGTCAAGTATGCTATGGAACAGCATGTAAGACTTCCATTGCCTGTCCTTGTTCGCCTTCAGCGCCGCAACCTTCGACGGATAACGCCGGGCGAACCCGTCGGAGTACCACACGAAGCAGGCCGGACGGCGCACTTCGGGGCGGTCGGTGCCGTGAACGAAGTATCCGTCCTCGCCAAGGCTCTCGGCATGGTCTGACAGATATACAAGCACGGCGTTCGTGCCGCGCAGGCGGTTTATCAGCCCGTGCCACACATAATCGGAGTAAACTATCGTGTTGTCATACGAGTTGCGCATTTCTTCGGTGGTGTTCGCCGATATCACGCGGCTCCTGATGACAGGCTTGAAACGCTCCATGCTGTCGGGATAATGGGAGTTGTACCACCAGTGAGAGCCTATGCAGTGAAGCAGCACGAACTTGCGTGCGCCCGGCCTGCCGAGTTCCCTGCCGTAATGGGGCAGCATGTCGCCGTCGAGCCATTTCTCAAGGTTGTACGACGACTTCTCGCCGTTGACGTAAACAAGCGTGTCGCACTCGTTCATGAAGTATGCGAACGTGCTCACCTGCTCCTGGTTCGTTATCCACGAAGTGCGGTAACCGGCCTGTTTCAGCAGCGACACAAACGACCGCTCGGTATATGCCCGGTCGGGGTTCTGTTCGTCAGAGCGCGTCATTATGTGCGGTATGCTAAGATGGGTGAGCGTATAGTCGGTGTAGACGTTGGGCAGCGAAACAACGTTTTCTTCCTTGCAAAGCAGCGGTGTGGTGGCGCGCGGATAGCCGTTCACCTGCAAGTTGGCGGCACGCAGCGACTCGCCGAGCACGAAAACGACGGTAACCGAGTCGCTGCCGCACACGGCCTTGCCCTTAAAGTCGGGACGCTCGGCGGCCACTTCGCGCCGTGACTCCAAGTATCCGGCCACGCTCGTATAGAGCGTAAACGGTATGCGAGTGCCCACGGCGTTGCTTGTGCGCCCGTAACTTACCGGCGCGACCATAAGCACCGCGCTGACGACAAGCCACAATGCCTTATTGACTGCCTTGCCGGCAAACCTTATGTGCCTGCACCTGTACCGCGCTATCCACACCGACGCGGCGACTGACAGCAGGCAGAGCGCTACGAGCTGCCACGACACTGTGTCCATGCTCGTGGCCAAATCGTTGGTAAGCGTGAGGTCGAGCGTTATCGCGTTGAGCGTGGCGTTGGCCGTATAGCGGAAATAGGCGAGGACGGTGCACAAGAGAGTGAGCGGCGGAAACAGTGCCGAAAACACATACTTGTCGGCGCTTATAAGGCACATCAGGCCGAGAACGCCCGTCTCTATCGCCATGAATTGCAGCGACAGCACGGCGAAGTCGCGCACGTCGTTGCATGGTATGTCGTGGAAGTCGGCGAAAACGAACAACGCTCCGTAGGCCGCAACAAGCGCCATGCAGAATTTCAACAGCTTTACCATCTATATACCGTCGGCTTGTTTCAGCTCATTTCCAGCATCCTGCGTATGGGCTTTACGGCCTCTCGCGCTATGTCTTCGGGCACTTCTATGGCCGGGGACTCGTCGCGGAGGCAGCGGTAGAGCTTCTCAAGGGTGTTAAGGCGCATGTACTCGCACTCGTTGCAGCCTGCGTCGGCGCCTTCGGGGGGCACGGGCAGGAAGGTGGTCTGGGGGCAGTGGCGGCGCATTTCGTGGAGTATGCCGGCCTCTGTGGCCACGATGTACGTCGCGGAGGGGTGCTCCTGGGCGTATTTCAGCATTACGGCGGTAGAGCCTTTCACGTCGGCGAGGGCGAGCACTTCGGCCGAGCATTCGAGGTGGGCCATTGTTATGGCGCCGGGGTGCTGGGCTTTCATTCGGGCTATCACGCCGGCATTGAAGCGTGCATGGACGTGGCATCCGCCCTGCCACAGCAGCATGTTGCGGCCTGTGGCTTCGTTGATGTAACGGCCGAGGTTACGGTCGGGGCCGAAGATTATCTTCTCGTCCTGGGGCAGCTGTCGCACTATGCGCTCGGCGTTGCCGCTGGTGACTACGATGTCTGTCAGCGCCTTTACGGCGGCCGTGGTGTTGACGTAGCTTATTACGGTGTGGCCGGGATGTTCGGCCTTGAACTTGCGCAGGTCGTCGGCCTTGCACGAGTCGGCCAGCGAGCAGCCTGCCGCCGGGTCGGGGCAGAGCACCGTGCGGTCGGGGCAGAGCAGCTTGCACGTCTCGGCCATGAAGTGTACGCCGCACATCACTATTATCTTCGCGCTGGTTTCGGCGGCGCGGCGCGCCAGTGCGAGCGAGTCGCCGATGAAGTCGGCGGTGTCCTGTATTTCGGGGCGTGTGTAGTAGTGCGCCATTATTACGGCGTCTTTCTCCTGGCAGAGCTGCCGGATGTCTTGTTGCAGTTGGGACATATTGTTTTGGGTTATGGGGTTTTTGGGGTTATGGGGTAATCTGGGAGAGCTGGGAGGACTGGGAGTCATGAGACCTATTAGGCTTATTGGGCCTATTTTACTTATTCGGCCTATTCGGCCTGTAACTCCCATTGGGCTGTCGGGCTTTGTTTTCAACAGCTATTTCATAATCTTATTATTCTTTCTTTCTCGAAAAAAAGAAGATGAACTCCTATGATATGCCGTGGATTTGTGCAAAACTTCCCTGCCGTTTCCTTGCTTTTTCGGTTTTCAACGTTTGTATGTCGTGTATTAACAGTTGTTTTTAATTCTTTCATATTGACTGTCAGGCATAAACGCCGTTTGTCAACAGTCGTGTAACAATCTGCAAATTTAATAAGTTTATATCTTTTTTTGCCATCTGTCTGTGTAAAACTTGTTTATTTGGCTGTAATAAGTGTGTTGAAATCCACATGCCGCCATGATGTTGTCCGCGGGCTGTGGAATGTGCGTGTGTTTTCCACATGGTTTTCAACAGGTTTATTAACACCTTGCAAAAGGTGATGTTTTATGATGCAAAATGCCGCCTTTTGCAGTACAAAAGGCGGCATTTTTGCTTTAAGTAGTTATAGTAGTTGACAAGTAACGAGTGACAAGCAGACAAGGCATTTGGCTTTAACTTCTAACGAGCGCAGCGAGTGATAACTTCTTTAACTCCTTTAACTTCTAAAAAAATCAGAAGTTCACTCCGAAGTTGAGCGAGAGGCTTCCGTTTTTCGACGAGTCGAAGTTGTCGTGGCAGATGTTTGACAGGCCGATGTCGTATGACAGGTCGACGTAGAACAGGTCGTAGCCTATGCCGCATCCGAGGCGCAGGCCTCCGTCGAAGCGCTGGAACTTGCTGTCGGAGAACGACTGGCACGTCTTGCGCGTCTCGTAGTCCTTTATCCTGCCGTTGATGCCGTAGGCCAGGTATCCGCCGAAGAAGGGGTGCAGTGTGATGTGCTCGGTTACGGGGTAGATGTATTTCACCACGATAGGCATCTCGATGTAGTTGAGGTTGTACACTTTTTTCTTGCCGCTGTCGCGCCGCTGCTTGCCTCCCTTCTCGGTGTATTGCAGTCCGGCCTCGATGTATAACGGTATGCTCTGCGACAGCGGCAGTCCGACGAGCGCGCCCACGGTAAGCCCGGTGTGCCAGTCGTCGCCGTCAAGCTCGGGGTCGTCTGAATTGACGAACGAGAATGCCGGCCCTATCCTTATGCCGTAATACATGTTGCCCGTGCCCAGTCCGCTGTCGTGTCGGCCGTAGTCGAGCCGTCCCGTGTCGTGGTTGTAGTATCTGCTGTATTGGTAGTCTTGCGCCTTGGCCGGCATCAGCAGGGCTGCAACGGCCAGCGCGGTGATAATGAGTCTTTTCATGTGAGTATATGTTTTTTGTTGTATTCGCACGGTGCAAAGGAACAAAAAAACGCCGATATGTCAAAAGGAAATAGCCTAAAACAGGCTGGGGAAATCCCTACATGGACAGCTATATGGCCGAAAAGGACGTTTTCATGGCCGCCTCAGGCCGCCTTTCAGGCTGTGCGCGGCCACACGGCAGTAAAGTTGTTGGATGCAGGCAGGTATTGATGATTTATAAATAAATATGTGGCTTTTGTTTTGTTTTTATCGATATATTACATATATTTGCAAAAGAATGCAATTGCATTCACTTTTTTTTAAAATTATGTCTAACCTTAAAACCGAGGCATTATGAAGAAGTTATACGTTTTAATCATCGCCGCTCTGGCATCAACCATGGTTTGCCGCGCTTACGAGCACAAGCTGGTTTCTATGAAATCGAGCGTTACGCCGGAGTATTACACCTACATGTACGACGAGCTGAACGGGCGCATAGACAGCACCCTGCACTACGAGGAGATGGACGGGATGGTGTTCGACGTGACATACAAGTACGTCTACGACGAGAACGGGCGCGAGATACAGGAGAAGGGATACCAGAAGTTCACCGGCGACGACGAGTACACCTACACCATGCAGATACACTACACGTATGACGCGCAGGGGCGGCTCGCCACAAGGACCAACTACAACATCAACGCGGAGCGCACCGACTTCGTGATGGGAGGCATTTACGAATACATATATGACGATGAAGGCAGGCTTGTAGGGCGCGACTGCTACTTTGACAAGGAGCGCGCCGAGAAGTTCGAGGAAGGCATATACGAGTATGACGAGAATGGAAGGCTGTGGAAGGAGAGCTATTACGCCATGGCCTTCGGCGACGGGCTGACTTTCCAGAACAGCACGGAATACGTGTATGACGACAATGGCCGCATGATAGAGAAAATATTTATGCTGGGCGACTTCATGACGGGCGACGCGATGCCGGCCGGAGGCGAGGTGTACACATACGACGCTGAAGGGAACATTGTTGAGTGGATTTCTTACAGCGAGAACAAGGAAAACCCGTCGTCGAAGGAGGTTTACACATACGACACGTCGATGGACGTAGCGCAGACCCTTTACCCGGTGGAGAACGAATGGGACGGCACGGTGTACCTCAACTCGAAGAACGCCTTGAAGCACATCACCGTTTACGCGTCCGACTGGTACACGGGCGAGCTTGGCCTGTACGACGAGTATTCGCTGGAATATTCGCAGGTGTCGCCGTCAGGCATCGGCACGGTAGCCACAGGGCGCGAGCCTATGCAGGTGGCTTGCCGCGACGGCAGGCTTTACGTTACCGGCTTGCCCGACAACGAGCCTGTACGCCTGTACACAATGTCGGGAACGATTGTTGCAAGG
>ERZ780108.100-NODE-100-length-25848-cov-5.50471_pt1 | contig 25848 bp, 22 predicted proteins | sample MGYA00511369_ERZ780108 | MGnify/ENA primary metagenome ERZ780108 (study PRJEB29588, sample SAMEA2159553) | human gut metagenome | biome: human gut; feature: human-associated habitat; material: faeces | place: Denmark | collected 2008/2010 ...
GCTGACTAAAATTTATGCGTAATATTTTCTTTCCCCACTATTTATCGGGTGAGCCACTATTTATCGGATTAGCCGTTTTTAAACAAAAACACAATATGCACAAACAAAAAAAAGAGACACTCGAAAGTGTCTCTTTGTACGCCTGCAGGGGCTCGAACCCTGGACCCTCTGATTAAGAGTCAGATGCTCTACCAACTGAGCTACAAGCGCGTCCTTAACAACTGATTGGTGTTTGTTTCTCAATTGCGAGTGCAAAGGTAGGCATTATTTTTATTACCACCAAATTTTTCAGCAACTTTTTTACTAAAAATTTTATTTTTGCCCAAAATCTCCCTATTTTGCCCATAATTTACCCGTAAAAACACATAGACAATATTTTTTGTAAAATTTAAAAACACATAAAATTATCATGTTAGAATATTTATTATTTGGAAATGTCTCCAACTTGCATTACATTTGCAAAAAATTTACCGCAAACTATAAAAATAATCAAACGACATCAACGTATATACATAATTATTTGAACAGCCCATACATGAACGGGGACAAAACACCCGGACATGAACATATTAAATAAATTGGAATATTAAATACTAAAGTAAAAATAAACTTATTAACTAATCAAAATGAAAAAAGTTTTATCTCTATGCGTAGCATTTATGCTTGCATTAAACTTTGCCCAGGCAAGTGACTACGACACTTATTACCAAAACCTTCCGGTTGAAATGCCTAAAGCAACTGCACCGGTCATACCGGCAAACACCGTTAATCTTAAAGACTTCGGAGGCGTAGGAGACGGCGTAACTCTTAATACAGAAGCTTTCAGAAAAGCAATAAGCGCACTGAACAAGCAGGGAGGAGGCCATCTTGTGGTGCCTGCCGGAATATGGCTGACGGGAATGATTTCGCTTAAGGACAACATTGATCTGCACATAGAGAAAAACGCCATAATAATGGCTTCACCCGAAAAGAGCCTGTTTATAAAAGAAGAAAACGGCAAGAAAGACGACAAATGCACTCCACTGATAAGCGCAAGCAAGCGTAAGAACATCAGCATAACTGGCGAAGGCGTAATCGACGGCAACGGCGCATTCTGGCGTCCTGTAAAGCGTTCTAAAGTAAGCGACGCCGAGTGGAAAGAGTTTCTCTATATGGGAGGCACTGAGACAGAAGGAGGCAAACTGTGGTTTCCGTTCAACCTCAAGCATTACGAAAACATAGCAGCCACACCCGAGGCACAGGAAAAGATGCGCACACACCTCATCAGAATAACCGACTGCGAGAATGTGCTGGTAAAAGACGTTACACTTCAGAACTCGCCCAAGTTCCACCTCATCCCTACACGCTGCAACAACGTGATAGTTGACAACGTTACAATAAGATGCCCGTGGAACGCCCAGAACGGCGACGCTCTCGACATCAGCAGCTGCAAGAATGTCCTGATTGTCAACAACACCATCGACGCCGGAGACGACGGAATATGCATGAAGGCGGGAGCCGGAGAGTCTGGTCTCAAATATGGACCATGTGAGAACATTCTCATTGAGAACAATGCGGTGTTCCATGCTCATGGCGGCTTTGTCATAGGCTCCGAATTCACCGGAGGCATAAAGAACATTGTTGTACGCAACAACCGCTTCAGCGGCACTGACACAGGTCTGCGCTTCAAGAGCGGCATAGGACGCGGCGGAAAGGTTGAAGGGCTGTATATCAGCGACATCTTCATGACGGACATCAAAGATGAAGCAATTGTATTTGAGTGCACTTATATCGACAAGAAATACAGCGTAAAAGAAGACAAGGCTGAAACAGCCACCTACACCGACGCACCTTTTGCACCTGACTTTGGAGACATACATATATCAAACGTCGTATGCCGAAACACAAAAACAGCCATTTCGGCACACGGCCTCCCGGGCTTGAAGTGCGTACATGACGTTACAATAGACAACTGTACATTCTTCTACACGAAAAAAGATAAGGACTTTGACAATAACGTTGACGTAAAAATCACGAACACAAAGTTTCTTACCTATGATAAATAATAAATAGAGGGTTAAATTTTGCAAGGGAGAAAGCGGTGTAAAAACTGTTTTCTCCTTTTTTATTAACGCAGATCTGCTAAAAATGTAAGCACCAAGATTAAGCAGGAAACGACAACAGTACTATTATTTCGGAATTATATCTCCATACGCAAAAAACAATCACAGAAAGACAACCATAAAACATGATAATCAAGAATATGGACACAGCGTCATAGCTACAATCAGGTATAATTTATCCAAACGCATTATCCCTCATCTCCAAACAAGAAAAATCCGCGAGAAGGACGCCACTGCTCCACAGACAAATGAATTTATCACATCAATCATAAAATCAAGATACATCTAATACTTCAACAATAAACGGGGATGCGCCCAAAAGCGACATCCCCGTTTGTATATAGTCTAAATGCAATCTGCACTTCTATCCTTTTAATAAGCCTTTTCATCACCATGAATGGCATCAGAAACGGTTTTTAATATTATCTGAATATCGAGCCAGAAACTCCAGTGCTCAATATACCAAATATCCTTTTCCACACGGCGCTTCATGTCATCCACTGTCTTTGTCTCTCCCCTCTCACCATGAGTCTGAGCCCATCCTGTTATACCGGGCTTTACGTAATGGCGTATCATATAGTCTGATATAAGTTGGGAATAATAGTCGGTGTGAGCAAGCATATGCGGACGCGGACCGACAATGCTCATGTTTCCTTTAAGTACATTGATAAACTGAGGCAGCTCATCAATGTTGGTATGACGCATCAGCAAGCCCCATTTAGTCACTCTCGGGTCATCCTTGACAGCCTGTACTTTATCAGAATCCTTGTTTACCTTCATGCTCCTGAACTTATAACACACGAAGTCCTTTCCATCATATCCGGTACGTTTCTGCTTAAAGAACAACGGTCCGGGCATCGTTATCTTTGACACTATCGCCACAATTATCAATATTATCGGGAACAATGTGCATATAAACAGCAGCGAAACCACAAAGTCGAATACACGTTTCTGTATCCTGTTGCGCATATCCTTCAGCGGTTCGTTATACTGCGACATGACATAAATGTCGCCAAACTCCATAACCTTTGCACTGCGGAACTCTCCGTAAGATATGGTAGGCACATAATATGTTCTGATCATATGCTTTTCACAAAGCCTCATCAGAGCCTTATATTCTTTCAGCTTATCCGGCATTACGCCGATATAGAGTTCGTCAACATGATTATTCTCTATAAAAGGCAGCAGTTCGCTCTCCTCTCCCAGATAAGCAAGTTCCTCACCTGTAGAGCTGTTTGTCATTGAGTCAGAATCTGTTTTGATAAAATATCCCAGAAGATTGTATCCGTTCCAGACGTTAGTCATCACGTCAGCTATTTTCTGTTCCATTTGTCCTGTACCAAGTATTATGGTATCAACTCTGTTCCGGCCAACACTTCGCTTATGCTTAATGTATGTTCTAAGTAAAAGTCGCTCAATACTTGTAACAAGAAAAACAAGTAGAGATATTTCGATACAATAAGCAAGCCCCGGTACGGAAAATCCCATGATACCCAACACTGCCGCATACAGCACTATGAATATAGCTGATGTACGTGAAGTATTGCTGAGCACTTTTGCCGGCTGAGCCTGTCTGTGATGCAGGCTTATGGTAACAATCTGCAATGCAACAACATATAAGACATTTGCCATTAACAAATCAGCCACAAATTCTCCGCTCGTATCTGCTCCTGAAAACAGCGTGAACAACAAGAATACTACATTAAATGTAAGCCAGTCGATAACTGACAAGAGAATACCTAATTTAAATGTTTTGTCAAATGCAGAGATCATAGTCTAATATTGTTTTTATATAAAATATACGTCTTTCGCCGATTTACACAACCACCATATAAGACGCAAATAAATAATATTTACCAAAAAAATTGCACGCAAAGATACTAAATTTTATTTTGTAAAAACATTTTATGATGACTTTTTTCATTTTCGTCACACTATTTTTTTATTTAAGTCAAAAATTACACTATCTTTGCAAATAATTTTACAATACTCAAACTACTTTAAAGCAAATGGAAGAACAAAAAGAGTTATTTCACGAGGTAAACGAGAGCTATACCATGCTCGAAGCCATAAACGAAGCCAAGCGCTGTCTTCACTGCAAAGTTCCGCAGTGCAAGAAAGGATGCCCCATAAGCCACGACATTCCCGACTGGATTCACGAGCTTTCGAAAGGTAATCTCGGTAACGCCATGAAGATAATCAACGACAAGAGTAACCTGCCGGCAGTATGCGGACGCGTATGCCCGCACGAGAAGCAGTGCGAGGGACATTGCGTACTGAGCAAGAAAGGACAGGCGATACATATTGGCAAGCTGGAAAGATTCATAGCCGACTTCGACGGCGGCATGGGCCTGATACGCGAGAACCTGCAGCCAAAGACACGCGGACGCATAGCCGTAATCGGTTCAGGACCTGCCGGACTTACCATTGCCGGCGACCTGGCACGCAAAGGTTTCAACGTTGAGATATTCGAGATGGAACCCGAACCAGGCGGCGTTCTCATGTTCGGCATCCCTGAATACCGACTGCCGAAGGAGATAGTAAGACGCGAAATCAAAAAGATTGAAGAACTTGGAGTGGTGTTCCACTGCAACACCACTGTTGGAACCGACATAAACATCGACCAGCTCTTTGAACGTGGCTTCGACGCCATATTCATGGGCACTGGTACAGTAAAGCCGAAAAAACCGGATATTCCGGGACGAAACCTCAAAGGCGTACGTCAGGCTGTATACTTCTTAAGAAAGGTGAGTCTATACAACGAAGGAAACATTGCACGCGAAGATGTGCCCATACAAGAAGGCGACCGTGTGTTTGTCATCGGCTGCGGCAACACAGCCATGGACGGTGCCCGCACGGCCATCCGCATGGGTGCAAAGGATGTCGAGATTGTTTATCACCGCACGGTGAACGAGATGAGCGCCCTTCGCTCCGAATACGAAGAAGCTGTCGAAGAGGGTGTCAAGTTTAACTGGCAGTCAAAGATTGTGGAGATTCTCGACAAGGACGGCATTCTCAACGGCGTAGTCATAGAGCACAACGGTGAGCGCCGCACAGAAAAGGCCGACAAGGTGCTCATGGCCATCGGCTCCGTGCCCGCCAGTCGCGTAGTGTCGACCACCAAGGGCATTGAGGTTGACGAAAGCGGATACGTGCTAACACGCGAGACTCCATGCGGAATGACGAGCCGCAAGGGTGTGTTTGCTGGAGGCGACGTTGTAAACCGCCCCTCGACCGTCGTACTTGCCATGCGCGACGCCAAAAACGTTGCCGACGGCATAGCTCAGTATGTAGACGCCATCAAACTCCTCGAGGCAATAAACGCCAAGGACTGGGCCGGCGACAAGAACTAAGACAATAGTTAATGCCTTATAAGTTTTTTGAGGTTTAGGGATAACATCATGCAGACAGCCTGTCTGCACTTAAACGTTTCGTAGCGGAACGTTATATCGAAAATGACGGCATAAAGCACACCGCAGAAAATCTTCCGGTGTTGTCTTTATGCCGTTATAATTGTCTGGATATCCAGGTCAGCAGCAAAGCCACTACATACTCCTGCTCAGCGGCCGTAAGTTCACGCCCCGCATCAATGCCGTGCCATTTTGACAGGCAGCCCCGGCAGCAGCATCCTGTTGCGTGTTGTGCCACGAACACGGGATGTCCTTTCATCGGTGTCTGTTTTCCGTCGTTTGGTATAACGGCCGGTGCAAGTCTTTTTCTTATTATGTCAGCTGCATGCATGCCAATGCACCCAAGTCCCTTCTCCGTTACATAATCCTTCATCTCATCATTCAGCCGGAAGCGCCGCCTGAAGTCCGATTTCGCCAACCGTCCGAACACTTCATCAAAATTGTATTTACTCAGGTCTATGGCCGGCATGTAAGGCTCAAAATCGTCATCGCCAAACAGACTTCCTTCCACAGGCTTTCTTCCATTATTAGTACGTTTTCTCATTTCAAATGTTTTTTCTGCCGACAGCCATCTGCATCACGTTCTGCCGGCAAGCACAAAGATACGACAAAAAATCAGAATATCCTCTAACCTGCAAGACATAAAGCTACGCGAAATGGCCGTGCTGCATAAAATGTGTAAATAAAGGTAGCACATTTTATGCATATTATTTCATCTTTTATATTTTTATTTCTTATCTTTGCATATACCAAGCTTCAACATGCAGTCGGGGCCACATATCCGGCAGCAATGTGCAAAGGCTGGACATGACACATCATTATAAATAAAACTAAATCATAACGCCATGAATATCAATGAAATGCTAAACATGGAAGTCTTCGGACTGTCAATCCGCTGGATTGTCGTGTTCTTAATCAAGGGTTTCTTAATTTACGTGTTCGTGCGCATACTCAATGCGTTCATCAAGTATCTGTTCAACCGTTCGCAGAGAAAGCGCGGCCGCATTGTCTTCGACGAGACAAAGATTAGCTTTATCCGCCAGATAATCACCACCGCCGTGTATATCATAGGTGTGGCTGCATTTCTGTCGCTCATTCCGGGCATGGAGAAGGTCAGCAACTCAATCCTCGCCAGTGCCGGTATCATGGCCATGGCCGTCGGCCTTGCTTCTCAGGAGGCCTTGTCTAACATCGTAGGCGGACTGTTCATCATCTTTTCGCGTCCGTTTAAGGTGGGCGACTTTATCCAGGTTGACAACGTCATCGTTGGAACAGTCAAGGAGATTACGCTCCGCCATACGGTAATACAGAACGCCGAAAACCGCATGATTCTCATTCCGAACAACAAGATCAACTCAAGCACCATCGTCAATTCGTCTTATGGCGAAACCACCACGTGCTCTTTTATAGAAGTCGGCGTGTCTTACACCACTGACCTCGGCCATGCCATCGACGTGATGAGAGACGAGATTATGAAGCACCCGATGCTCATAGACCATCGCACCGACGAGGAGAAAGCCAACAATGTGCCGCAGGTTGTCATACGCGTTATCAATCTTGGCGACTCTGCCATAACGCTGCGTGCATGGGCGTGGGCGTCTACCACGGGCAACGCCTTTGCCATGAAATGCGACCTGCTGAGGGCTATCAAGGAGCGTTTCGACGTCGAGAAGATAGAGATTCCGTATCCTTACTATAACCAGATTATCATGAAGGCATAATGGCCATGTCCTTGCGGTATGATGCGGACAAGACGCACCGCACCGGCAGGCAATCAAACAAATAAAATTTTTCTTTAAAAACTCATAACTCGTCACATTCGTATGTAAGTCACTTGTTTTCAGATACATACAGTGTGACGAGTTGTTTTTCCAACTCATCACACAACTCTTCTTCCTGCCCTTTTTCTGATATGTATCCTTTTGCATCCTGAAAGACGGCATATTACAATGCAAAAGGACACCTTTCACAATCCGTTTTGCGGTCTTTCATCCGTGGCATCGTTTTCATAGCCATTATACCTATTCATGCAGCCTAATGCATAACCTTCGTCCATGCTCATATCCGCATGCCTCAAGTATCTTTATGCCCAGCTTCTGCTGACTTGAACGCACAACACAATTGCCTGCCCTACTGCTCACTGGCAATATCACCGCATGGATTATGACATATACACATCCGTCTATTACATATTTATTTTCCATTGGAAAATGTTAAAAGACAGGCCTTTTAGCAAATAAATGTTACAAAACAAATTATTTTCTATCGGAAATTATCTTTATAACAAACAAATATCTATATTTGCAATGTTTTCCAATGGAAATAATATAAGGATTAAAAAATCTTTCACCATAATATGTAACGGCAAAATAATATCGACATGAACAACAACTGCATCTGCAAAATAAGAAAGATATACCGCTGTATAAGCGAGTTTGAGCTACAGCTACAGAAGGCCTTCGGCCTCAACTTCAACGAGGCCATGCTGCTCTGCGTGCTGTCTGAAAAAGAGAAGATGCTTTCGGGCGAGATAGCCGACGAGCTTCAACTCTCGCGCTCAAACGCATCCAAGGTGATTGCATCGCTCGAGAAGGAGGCTTACATAAGGCGCAACGTGTGCCCACACGACAGCCGCTGCATGAGTTTCCACCTCACAAAGAAGGGCCGCGAACTTATCGACCGCATACACTGCTCGCAGTTTTCGCTGCCCGAAGAGCTGCGCCGGATAGCCGAAAGCATGACCGAAGAAGAAATAACAACAAACAATAATAATTAAAACAAGCACACTGACATGAGACACATCATCATTGGCGGAGTTGCCGGTGGAGCCACCGCAGCCGCACGCATTCGCAGGGCCGACGAAAAGGCCGAGATAATATTGGTTGAAAAGGGGCCGCACATTTCATATGCCAACTGCGGACTGCCCTACTACATCGGCGGCACCATTGCCGACAAGAACAAGCTGTTTGTGCAGACACCCGAGTCGTTCGGACGCCGCTTCAACGTCGACGTGCGCGTCAACACCGAGGCCATAAGCATAGACACTAAGGCCAAGACCGTAACGCTGCGCCGCCCCGACGGCTCTGTTATTGACGAGCATTACGACCGACTGCTGCTCTCGCCCGGCTCGTCGCCCGTCAGACCTCCGTTCCCCGGCATCGACACCGAGGGCATATTCACCCTGCGCAACGTTGAAGACACATTCCGCATAAAAGACTATCTTACGCAGCACAGCGTAAAGAGCGCCGTTGTTGTAGGCGGAGGATTCATCGGACTCGAGATGGCAGAGAATCTCAGTCATGCCGGCGCCCGCGTGTCTATTGTCGAGATGGCTCCGCAGGTAATGGCACCGGTCGACTTCAGCATAGCTTCTCATGTTCACCGCGAACTGCTCAGTCAGGGTGTTTCGCTGCATCTCAACACAGCCGTTGAGCGCTTCGAGAAGGACAACGGACGCATACGCGTGTTCTTCAAGTCGGGCAAGAGCATTGTAACCGACCTCGTGCTGCTCTCCATCGGCGTAAGTCCCAATACGTCGCTTGCCAAGAGTGCCGGCATAGAGCTTGGCGCGCGTGGCATCAAGGTAGACAAATATCTCGAGACATCGGCCAAGGACGTATATGCCGTAGGCGACGCCATAGAATATCCGCATCCAGAATACAGCGAGCCGTGGCTCAACTATCTTGCCGGACCGGCCAACCGTCAGGGACGCATCGTGGCCGACAACATGGTGTTTGGCAACACAACCGAATATGAAGGAGCCATCGGTACGTCGATAGCTAAGGTATTTGATGTAGTTGTAGGTTCTACGGGCCTTCCTGCAAAGCGCCTGAAGCAACTCGGCATCAAATATCAGAGCAGCACTACGACAAGCATGTCTCATGCCGAATATTATCCCGGTGCGTTCTTCATCACCACCAAGCTCACCTTCAATCCTGAAGACGGCACGCTCTACGGCGCGCAGTGCGTAGGACACGAAGGCGTAGACAAGCGCATCGACCAGCTGGCCATAATCATCAAGCACAAGGGCACCATCTACGACCTTATCCGCCTTGAGCAGGCTTATGCTCCTCCGTTCTCGTCAGCCAAAGATCCGATAGCCATTGCTGGCTACACCGCCGCCAACATCATATCCGGCAAGATGCCTGTTATTTACTGGCGCGACATCGACGGTCTCGACCGCAGCAAGGTTCAGATTATCGACACCCGTACACCATCCGAATTCAGCCTCGGCACAATCAGCGGGGCCGTCAACATTCCCGTAGACGACATCCGCGAGCGCATGGGCGAAATAGACAAAAGCAAGCCCGTAGTAACATTCTGCGCCGTAGGTCTCAGAGGCTACATCGCCGCACGCATACTTATAGCCAACGGCTACGACGTGCGCAACCTTTCGGGCGGCTACAAGACTTATCAGCTGGCCACACAAGACCTTCAGTGTGCCGACGGCAACGATGACAGCGACGACTCTTCTTGTTCGTGCAGTTGCACTCCGGGCAGTCAATGCAGCGACAGCCGTGCAACGCTTACCGTTGATGCCTGCGGACTGCAGTGCCCCGGTCCGATACTTAAACTGAAACAGGCCACCGACGACATGCAGCCCGGTGAGACTATAGAGGTAAAGGCCACCGACCCCGGTTTCCCGTCAGACGCAAAGGCGTGGTGTAAGTCAACGGGCAACGCCTTCCTTTCAGTTTCGTGCACCGACGGCTGTCACACCGTCCTCATCAGGAAGCAGCAGTCTGACGACAAGCCTGCCGCCGCATGCGCTCCTGCCGGCAAGAACAAGACCCTTATATGCTTCAGCGATAACCTCGACCGCGCCATAGCCACATTCATCCTTGCCAACGGCGCAGCCGCCACAGGCAGCAAAGTGTCTATCTTCTTCACCTTCTGGGGCCTCAACGTCATAAAGAAGAAGCACGGCCCGGCCGTAAAGAAGACTCTCACCGAGAAGATGTTTGCCCACATGCTCCCCAAGAGCAGCGACAGTCTTGCCCTGTCAAAAATGAACATGATGGGCATGGGCAGCAAAATGATACGCGGAATAATGAAAAAGAAGAACATCGACTCACTCGAGTCGCTCATCCGTCAGGCCATGGACAACGGCGTCGAATTTATAGCATGCCAGATGACAATGGACATGATGGGCATAAAGAAGGAGGAACTGCTCGACGGCGTAACCGTGGGCGGCGTAGCCTCTTACATGCAGAAGGCAGAAGAAGCAGGCGTCAACCTCTTCATCTAGACATAACAACAGCATCCGGGGCCACGCCGGCCGTAGCCCTGAATGTACTGCAACATCATATTATCCGAAGCTAACAGCACAAGACAACATGCCTCAGCCACATCCGGCTCTGTCAGCTTCGGATTTTTTTATGTCATCAAGACATGCCTTATAACCTAACAACGTCGGCCATATGTCCGCATTTGTCTTACTTTTAAAAGTACATTTATATTCTCAACACGCTCTTTGTTTTCTATTTTCATCTTGCCATTTACCACTTATCTAAACAGCCCGACACAGCTTCGAGAAAACAGGCTGCAAAACATTCCACATAAAACTACAATCCTTATTGATTCCAATATCTGGTTTTGGTTTAACACTCAACAAATTCCAGACATACATCAACAAGCCTTCATTTGCCTCATTTATGTGAAATATTGCACATTTTTTATTCTTTTCCGGTAACGGTTCATGCAGCGCATGTATTTATCTTTGCAACCGGAAAAAAAGTTTTTATGAAGAAGACAAACACTCAGAACCAGAAAAAGACAAATCCATACTACGGACTTCTGTGGGGCTTTCTGCTTGTGCTGTTTCTCAACGGCCTTATATTCCCTAAATTCGGACGTGGCCGCATAATCGAAACCGACTACGGCACTTTTGTCGGAAAGGTGGACAGCGGAAAGGTGAAGGACGTTATGATTAAGAGCAGCCACATCTACTTCACGGCGAAAGAAACCGACGGCAAGACAATAACTTATCAGACAGGTGAGATTAACGACCCAAAATTGGTAGACAGGCTGCTGTCGGCCAAGAGTCCTAACAAGTCGGGCAAGATTTCTTTCAATGAAATTATACCTCAGGAAAACTCCCCTCTGCTCAACTTCCTGCTCATGTGGATTCTCCCCGGCATCATATTCTATCTCATATGGCGACAGGCCGCCAGAAGCATCAGAAGCAGGATGGGCGACGGCGGCAACTTCATGTCGTTCGGCAACGGAGGAGCCAAGATATATGCCGATGCTGACATAAAGACAACTTTCGCTGATGTTGCCGGACAAGACGAGGCAAAAGACACTCTGAAGGAAATCGTCGATTTTCTTCATAATCCGCGTAAATATGTCGAAATCGGAGCATCGCTGCCCAAAGGAGCACTGCTTGTAGGACCTCCCGGAACAGGCAAGACACTCATAGCACGTGCTGTGGCCGGTGAGGCAAAAGTGCCTTTCTTCGCCATATCCGGATCAGAGTTTGTTCAGATGTTCGTGGGCATGGGTGCAGCAAAGGTGCGCGATCTGTTCAAGCAGGCCAACGAGAAGGCACCATGCATAATATTCATTGACGAGATTGACGCTATAGGAAAAAGACGCGACAGCGGTTTCTCGAGCAACGACGAGCGCGAACAGACCCTCAACCAGCTGCTTACGGAGATGGACGGATTCGACGGAAAGCGTGGTGTGGTAATCCTTGCTGCCACCAACAGGCCCGAAACTCTCGACAAGGCGCTGCTGCGTCCGGGCCGCTTCGACCGGCGCATACAGATGGAATTGCCCGACCTTGAAGGCAGGAAGGCCATACTCAAGGTGCATCTGGCTAATGTAAGACATGAGGAAATAGACCTCGACATTGTTGCAAGAGCCACTGCCGGCTCGTCAGGTGCCGAACTGGCAAACATCGTCAACGAGGCTGCACTGCGTGCCGTGCGCATGGGCCGCAAGCGTGTAACAACATCTGATCTTGAAGAAAGCGTCGAAACAGTAATTGCCGGAGCACAGAAGAAGAACAAGGTGATATCTGCCGACGAAAAGAAAATCATAGCTTATCATGAAATAGGACATGCACTGGTGGCTGCTATGCAGACAAACTCGGCTCCGGTTCACAAAATAACGATAATACCGCGCACGTCGGGCGCCTTGGGCTACACTATGCAGGTAGATGAAGGCGAACAGGTGCTGCTGAGCAAAGAAAACATGTTCAACCGCATCGTGACGCTCACCGGAGGACGCGCTGCCGAGGAAACAGTCATGAATACCGTCACAACAGGTGCGTCTAACGACATTGAACAAGCCACAAAACTGGCCCGTGCCATGGTTACCCGATACGGAATGAGCAACCAATATGACATGATGGCGCTCGAAACCGTCAGCAACGCATATCTTGGCGGCGACTCTTCGCTGACATGTTCGGCAGACACGGCAGCCGAAATAGACCGCGAGGTGCTGAAACTGATTAAGAAAGCCCATCAAAAGGCAAAAGAAATAATAACTGGCAACATGACAATAATGCACGAGGCTGCAGGCTTCCTGATAGAAAAAGAAACCATAACGGGCGACGAATTCATGCAAATTGTCAGAAAACACACCAACGCCAAGAAACTGCAATAATCATAATTAGTCTTTCCTGTACGCCAAAGGAGTTGTCAGCGTGTGCTGCCTGAAAAACCTGACAAATGAAGACGGACTTGCAAAATGCAGTTTTTCTGATATCTGCTGTATTGTCATTTCCGTTGTACACAGATAGCGTTTGGCCTCGGCCAGTACAATCTCGTTTATCCATTTCTGTACGGAACACCCGCTGACGCTCCTTACGGCAACAGAAAGATACTTTGGACTTACACATAGCTTGTCGGCATAAAAAGCCACGCTACGTTCTGATTCGAAATGGCTGAAAAGCAGTTCAAAGAAGTTTCCTGCCAAAGTTTCTTGTCTCGACAGCGTTTTCTTTACGTCATGGCAGCTGCCTTCAAAGAGATCAGACAATATCAGTGCTGCCGAGCATACCAGCGACATCATTATGTCTTCGCCCTTGCCCGCAGTATAGTCATGCCTCATCATAATGTCGCACAGCGCCCCGAGATCAGCGGCCCACTCTCCACCGTCGACACAGGGATTTGACGCCGTGTTCCTCAATGAGTCAAAATTAGGCGACAACGGCAATTTACAGACAATGTCAATAGGAACAAAAATCAGTCTTACGTCGATATCTGCTGAATATGACACGGCTGAGAACAAATGCTTTGGCAAAACGGCAAACACCTTGCCGGGCACCACATCAAACACTGTTCCGTTTATCCTCACCGACGCCTCACCTCGAAGGCAGACGCCGAAAATAAAGCCGTCGAACAGCAAGGCCTGCCTCTCACAGTCCTCAGCAAAGACCTCATTAAGCCCCAGAACAGAACATTCTCTATGGCTTAAGCTGTCGTTCTGAATTATTATCTCCATAAACAAAAAATTATAGTCAACTGTCTGCCTGTCTATACCCTGCAAAAATACAAAGAATAACGATAACCGCAGAAATTATTTACTTAACAAAAAATAATGGCTGTTTTATTGTCCGGCTATAAGAAACTAACTTACGTCGCCCTTCATGCCGTATAATCCGCCTTATGGACAAAGGCCTTTCTAAAAGCATTTTGTCATAAATATTCTAAACATTCACATTATTTTCACATTCATCCGCTATGACAACAAGCAAAAATAGCTATCTTTACATCTTGAAAACAGCAGTCTGCTTTTTAGACAAACGTGCAAAGAGATAAACAAACTACAACACCACTTGCCTGAAGAAACAGACAGGACAAACAAAAATTGACATGAGACAGAAAATAGTTACGTTTGGTGAAATTATGCTGCGCATGACACGTCCGGAGAAGCTGCGCATCATACAGGGAAGCACATGGGACGGATATTTCGGAGGCAGCGAGGCCAATGTTGCCGTGTCGCTGGCCATGCTAGGCAATGATGTCGAATATGTTACACGCCTGCCCGACAACAGATTAGGTCAGGCTTGCCTTAACGAACTCAGAAAATACAACGTAGGCACTCGCTTTGTAACCCGCGGCGGCATACGTCTCGGCACCTACTATTATGAGAATGCGGCAGCCATGCGCGGCTCGAGCGTAGTGTACGACCGTGCCGACTCGTCAATGACCACCGTTGCCAAAGGCACAATCAACTGGGCTGACGCATTTGCCGATGCATCCGTCTTCCATTGGTCGGGCATATCCTGCGCCCTGTCACAAAGCGCTGCCGACGTTACAGAAGAGGCCGTGTGCGATGCAGAAAGACAGGGCCTTGCAATATCTTTCGACATAAACTACCGCAAGAATCTGTGGAAATACGGCAAGAGCGCTCACGACATTCTGCTGCCGCTGGCCAAGAAATGCGACATAATGTTCGGCACCGAAGGCGAATGGCAACTTCTCACGGGCATCACTCCGCCGAAATTTACTGCCACGTCGCCTGCTTTCAGCTTCGACATCCAAAGCCATAAAGAGTTTTTCAGCAAGGCAAAAGACATGTTCCCCAAGTGCCGCAAGATGATTCTTGCCCTGCGCAACACCCTTTCGGCCAACCATCACATACTGTCAGGCGTTCTCTGGTCAGACGGCAACATCTATCCTGCACGCATCTACGACATAGACAACGTCATCGACCCTATGGGTGCAGGCGACGCCTTCATAGCCGCATACATTCATGCCCTGCTGAAGTTTGGCGACGACAGCCCGAAGGACATCAACTTCGCCCTCACCGCATCTGCCATCAAGAACAGCATACCCGGCGACTTCAACCTCACAACCGAGGAGGAAATAACAGAAGTGTACGAGAATGCAGGAAAAAGCATAGGATAAATAAGAACGGAGCATAACAGAGAAGTTCTGACAGAACATATACCTGACGGCAGGTTTGCCTGCATAAAAGGAATTGTATAACAATCCTGTTATCCACATCACGAATATGCCGCCTATTTAGCACATGCAAAAGGCCTGAAATATAAGAGCATACCTTTTGCATTGTAATTTGCCGTCTTTTAGCTCATAAAAGGCGGCAAATTGCACGCTAAAAGGGCACGTTTTACAACTGCGTCGTTAAGTGTCTGATAATAAGACAAATAGCATATATGCAACAATGCATGGCCAAAGACATTCCTTATTGGCCATTTGCTCCATAAAAAGCATTACAACATACAGCTGAAAAGTAAAAAATATTGTATCTTCGCAGCTGAAAACAAAAACGATTATGATAACAAACCGCGAAGAAGTGATAGACAAGGCTTTCAGGGTGTTCCTGAAAATGAACTACGAAAAGGCAAGCATCAGCACACTGGCGAAGGCTTGCGGACTTGCAAAGACCGGAATAGTGTATTATTTTCCGCATAAGCTTGACCTGTTTGTTGCCGTGGCCGACAAGTTCTTCATACAACTGCAGAACCCCGTAAACAAGTTTGACCAGCCAGCAGACACACTGGCGGAATTTATAGATCAGTATGTGGCTGGAGTGTCGAAGGCAATGAACGGAATTGTAAGTCTTGTGAACGACGGCAACAACCCATACGACTGCTGCCCGAACTTCTATTATATCCACTTTCTTTCGCAGGTCCGCATGTATTATCCCGGCATAAGACAGAAGATTGAAGACATCTTCAGCAAGGACTATGAGATGTGGTCAACGGTGATACAGAGGTCTAAGGACAAGGGCGAGATAAGGAGCGACGTGGACGTTACGACAACGGCACGGATGTTCAGGCAGGTATTCTACGGCATATCATACGAACACGCCTTCCTTAACGGCCTCAACATCAATGAACTTAAAGAAAACTTCAAATATCTGTATTCGCTGCTGACACGAAAGTGAAAGCCCCACCAAACCTCCCCTGTGGGGAGGCTTTTGTTTTTACGAACGCGAAGCTATGCGCGAATAAGAGCGCACGCCATACCATATTATCACAAGGAAACAGATTAGCGGCAGAACAAACGACACGTTGACAGCCGGCAGCCCCATAACATATCCCCCGTGGGGAGGCTTCTGTTTCTCGGTAGTTAGAGTAGTTAAATGAGCATTTTCTAAGTGAAAAGTGAAGAGTGAAAAATCCAAATGCTTTGAGGACTTCTGTCGCAAGCACTACGTTGCTATTGTGCCGGCTGATTTGCAATCTGCCGGTAGATATTATCAGGATTTTCAATCCGCTTAAAATACCGCTTGTTTAAGTGAAGTCTACATGATGTAATAGCAAATAGGAAGTAATCGGATTAAAAAATCCTTACACTCAATTCCGGCGGAGCACAGATCCGCCGGCACAATAGCAACGTAGTGCGTTTTACGAAAGTGAAAAGTTAAAAGTGAAAAACGAAAAATCCAAATGTATTGTAGTTTCTACTTGTAATCACTACGTTTGCTATTGGATTTTTCACTCTTCACTTTTAACTTTTCATTTCCGTAAGGCGTTTTTCACTTTTAATTTTTCATTTTTAATTGCGCATTGTTTTTTTCTGTTTTTACGAACGAGAAGCGATGCGCGAATAAGAGCGTACGCCATACCATATTATCACGAGGAAACAGATTAGCGGCAGCACAAACGACACGTTGACAGCCGGCAGCCCCATAACATATCCCTGATCGATGATAAGAGCCTGCAACGGAGGCAGTACGCTTCCGCCAAGTATGGCCATGATAAGTCCGGCGGCACCAAACTTGGCCGACTCGCCCAATCCATACAAGGCTATTCCGTAGATCGTGGGGAACATCAGTGACATGCAGGCAGAAACGCCTACAAGACAGTAAAGGCCATAGATGTTCTGCATAAATATCACTCCTATAAGCAGAAATACAGCCACCACGGCCAACGTGGCAAGCATGGCGCCGGCATTGAAGAACTTTAGGAAGAACGTGCAGATGAAGCGGCTGCAGCAGAAGATTACCATGGCTATGATGTTGTAATGCTGCGACATCACCTCGGCATCTTTCTCCGACATACCTGTCTGCATGAGCAGATGAGTACCATACTGTATGATAAACGTCCAGCACATAATCTGCGCACCGACATAAAAGAACTGGGCTATCACTCCCTCACGATAATGAGGCAGGCGGAAGATGTGCCTGATGGTAGACATGAAGTTGCCGTCCTGCTTCTCTGCGTTTTTCGGCATGCGCACAATCATCAGCAGAAATACCATAAAGAGAATCACCACGCCTATTATCACGTAAGGCTGTATGAGAATGCTCAGGTCGGAGTCTCTCACCACGGCATACTCGGCCTCGCTGAGCTGCTCGCGTGCATCGGAGTCAAGCGGATTGAGGCGCGCCTGAATGAAGTTCATTGCTACATACATGCCCAGCAGAGACCCGATGGGATTGAACGACTGGGCAAGGTTAAGGCGCCTTGTAGCCGTCTCTTCGGTGCCCATCGACAAGATGTAAGGGTTGCAGCTCGTCTCAAGGAACGACAGGCCGCAGGTAAGTATGAAGTAGGCCAGCAGGAACGAATAATAGCAGCCTGTGTACTTGGCCGGGAAGAACATAAACGCGCCTACGGCATAAAGCAGCAGACCCATGAGCACGCCTGCCTTATAAGAATATTTGCGTATGAATATGGCAGCGGGAAATGCCATGGCAAAATAGCCGCCATAGAAGGCCACCTGAACCAGGGCGCCGTCAGTGACGCTCATCCTGAATATCTTTGAAAAGGCCTTTACCATCGGGTTTGTTATGTCGTTGGCAAAGCCCCACAGGGCAAAACATGACGTAATCAGTATGAACGGAACAACATAGCTTATCCCGTCTTTCTTCAAAAGATGTTGTTTTTCGGTTTTCATATTAGTTACAATGTTTAAGCATATATCTGTCCGAAGGTCGTGCAGGGCGACGGTCGGCCTTGTTGGCATCAAAGGCATTTAATCACGGTCATTACCGCTCAGCTGTATGAAGCCGCCATACATCTGAGCATGTGCATGCAGCCTGATGAATGCATCTTTCGCCATCAACACTTGTGTTCTCATATTTTTTGTCGTCAGTAGCATGTTTCGTGCATGCGCAATGCAAATGTACAATAATTTACGCTACAGACAAAATCATGACTGCGTTTTGTTCACTTTTAGCAGATACATGACGCCGCCTGGCAACATAAGCAGGATAAGCGGCGGAGGGCATACAGCCCCTGCAGGCACATTCGGCAGATGTCATGACTTTATCCCGAGCAGACTGTTATAAGTCTTTTCAGGCATATACGGCAATATCTTTCTGAAATGTTCAAGCAGCCTATCGTATGATTCTTGTGGCGTGCGATTAGGGCTACATGCCTCTCGCCCAAACAGACTTTCGGGCGTTGTCAGCAGCGACCATCCCCAGCCGTATTCACGCCCATGTCTGTCGCGCGGATAGATAAAGTCTTCGGTTACAATATAGCAGCCCATTTCCAGTCGTGTCAAGTAGGCATCGAAACGGCTGCGCATCTTCGGCCCGGTAAATCCGCATGCAGCGCGCAGTTCGCGTGTGATAAGGCTCCCTTCGCTTTTCAGTGTTGCGAGAATGGCCTCCTCTACGCTACCCTCCTCGGGATAAGGATAAAGGCTGCGACGATAATTGCAGAAGTCAGGCCACCACTCACTGCTTACGAACGCGGCTTTACGCTTGAAGAACTTGCCGTAGGCGCAACGGCTCTCACGCAGCACAGAGCCTTTCCACTCCCACAAAGGCCATTCCCATCCTCCGTCAGGCAGGCGTGTGTACTGACATTCTTCGTCCACCGCATCTTCTGCCGACCAGCCGTCAATGCCCGTGCGGAGCAAAGGCAGAAGACCTATATCGTTGATATAGTCGACAAGTTCCGGACAGGTGTGTATAAGCTCTTGTCTCATTTCCCAATCTCCCCGTTAATACGTTTTCTTACTATCGAGTATGCTTTCTGGAATAGCGCCGACTGCTCCATCGTTTGCATCATTTCATTAAAACGGTGCATCGGAATAACAAACGTAAGTTCGTCGGCAGGAACAAGCGGACGGGCTGACGGGTCTAACATTCCGATAAAGCAGCTACGCCCCTGTTTTCTATTCTCGTTTACGGCAAATGTCACTATACTGCAGCAACCCGAAGCAAAGCGTGTGCATACGGCATCGTCGGCATCATTGTCGTAGAAAGCCCAGCTGCACAAGCCTGAAAGCACATCGGGCGTGGCAAAGAACAGTATGCCTTCTGCATCATCTAATGAAGCGAGCTTATCCATACGCACAAAGTTGAGATACGGCTTTTCTGTCAGATTGATACCCAAACGGCTAACATACATCTTAACCTGTTCGGGCGTCTGCTTGTAGTGTTCCTGTTCCGACACAAAGCGCGGTATGCGTTCCTGCATCGGTGCAAACCGTGTATACAGACTTCCGCCGCCGCACAGCACATTGTCAACGCTCAACGTCAGCGCCTGGCCGTCGCACACCTTGCGTATCGCCCCAATCATGCAGCGCGGTATCTTCCTTATCTTCTCAACAGGCGTGTCGCTATATCCAAAGGCAACCGGCAATGGTACGCCATAGCCAAATGCCTCTTTGTATCTCTGCAAGAATTTCTGTATCATAAGCATCAAACATTAACTCTCCCCAAAGTTATAAGTTTAATGCGAAATTTAATAAGGGAAAGGCAAAAAAGATGCAAGAAAATAAGATATTTTGCTATTGCGAATAACAGCTTCGGGACTCAGAAAAGACTAAAGGAATAAAATATGTAAGTTCAAATGAACACAAAAAAATAACATGTCAATTCGTACTAATGTATTCATAAGAATAATGTAGCCTTTTGACAATAATAATTGAAGACATACTTTTAAAAAGAAACTTCATACATACAAGTTCTTATTCAACTTTTCTTTTGGGATAATAATTTACTAAATTCCAATTTTTCCATAATAATCCAAGTGGGCATAATTCTTCTTCACTTGCTCTTACCCAAGGCTTAGTAAGACATTTTTCTCTTGTAGGATTTAAGTTTCCTTCTGGATGCTCTTCGTAACTCCGTAAGCACCATGGGTATAACGAACATTGAAATTCTCCATCATGGAGAATTTTATATATTTGATGTACAGATTTTAGAACTTCAACACCCCAACCGGCTTTCCCTTTAGGTTTGATTGTAAAGTAATCTTTCTGTTTATTCTTCATCATCGGAGTACCTAAACTATTTACAATTTCAATAAATATGTTATTAGATGAATTAATATTTTCTGCTATAATATCCAATAAGTACGATGGGTTTTCTTTTCGCAAATTTAAAGCTTTATCAATAACTGTATCAACCCAGTCATGAAACACCTTATGCAATTCAGGATAATCAGGAACCATAAAATAAGATTTAATTTTTCTCCTTGTTTGATTAGCTATATTTTCAAAAAAATCGAAAATTTTGGTTCCATTATTCACTTTTGCATTTTCTAATTGAGAATAAATATCTTGAGGTTTTTCTGGATTATAATGTTTTTTTTTAAATTGATATAGCATATGTACAAACACATAACCTGGATTTGAAAACATCAAAGAACAATCAGCCAAGGCTAATACATTTAATGTACTTTGTCCAAATTCTGTATATATTGCATTTGCGACTTTTTCTGCAGAGGAATAGGGAAAATCACAAGATTTTTCATATTCTTCAAAACAATATCTTTCCATTATATAAGCTATGCTTTCCTTTATTGCCGATGCTCCAAATGAAATATAATCATCTTCATTAGCTTGAATACAAACTACCTTAATTGAAGGTATATTTTGTTCCTTTCCAAAATCTAATTCAAAATCATCTAAAGTTACTTTTATATTATCCAAAGATTCAATATTTGTATCCCAATCCCCTAGTGTTAAACTTTGCAGCTGCTCATTAAGTCTAATATTATCTTTGTTATCATTATAAATATATGGAACATAAAATTCTTTTTGTTTTTTCTCATATATGTCATTAACAACACTTTGAATATATTCTCCATAAGCATAACATGTGGTTAATCCATAAGTTGTTGTTATATCCTGTAAGAAATGAATATATTCATGAAAGAATAGAGAAAAATCTCTTTTTGAAAGTTTATTCAAATCAATCTCACCATCAATTTTTAGGTACATCTCAAAAAATGCAGGTATATATTCACCTCTATTTGTCTTTTGTCTATAATCCATTCGTCATTCAATTTAATTTATCATTTGACATTTATGAAATAAATCCATAAGGTTATTTACTCCATATATGAGTTCAGTACAAGATAAATATTTATCTAAAATAGATTTCATTACAAGAGGGTGTGTCAAAACTAAAATATGCACTCTCAAAAGTTACAGATTGTAACTATAAAACTTAAAAGGGTCGTATAATTACTCCATACAGAGTTCGATACGACCCTTTTTTAGTCTTTTGGGGGATGCTCAAGTTTCAAATTATAAGTTCATATTTTCAAGAATTGAGTTTTGACACACCCTCATATTTTAGATTAGCGTGGCCAAGCATCAAGAATCTTACCAGCAAGCCAAGAGTTTCGCTTTTCAATGACAGATTCATCCCAATGATCTAATCCTTGTGTGAATATTCTACACAATTCCATGTCAGCTGAACCAAGTTTCATTGCATCACGTTTGATTGGCCAATCAGCATTTTTGAATTTTGATTTGAGTTTCTCTCTTATGATAGTAAAGTTACCTAAAGTCCTTGTTAAAACGTGCCGTTGATCCTCTGTATATCCTTTTGCAGACGGCCATTTACCATTATCATTTTCAAGCATCACTTGAACTTTTTCAAATGTATTGGCATCGTTATTGAAATCAGAACTCGCGAAGTTGTCATTGATACGAGACTCCAACATATATAGAATGACTTTTGAATCTCTCTTTAAATCATTTGTTTTTACTGCTTGCACCACATCCTCATCTGATGGCATAAGAAGCGCTCCGCGATTAGTCTCATCATTTACATATTCCTTAAAAGTGTCAAATGTATTAATATTCTGACCGATAAGATTCTCAGAAAACATATCGCTATAGTTATTATTTTTACTCTTACAAATGATACGACGCATTAAATAAATCTCAAGATATTTGAAAATTCGATTTCGTTCGTTTTCACTCGCAACAGTCTTAATTATATACAGAATATATGGGGTCATTGTCCAAGAGTCCTGCATAAACATAAGATAAGCCAGACGTTCAACTCCTGGGTGTTGTATGCAAGTCTCATTGAGCGTTTCTGACTTGAAAACGTTAAGATAGATTCTAGCATATTCTACGATTTCATTAACAGCATCATCTTTCTCTATTCCAAATTTGTTAATAAGATTACGAAACTTTTCAAACTGCCCACCCTTTTGACGATAAGACTTTGTTTCGTTGAGTGTTAACCCCTTCTTAATTCTAGGTTCCTGCATCTTAATAAGCATATATCGGTAAAAGAAATTTTCGATATGGCTACCGCTTAATCGACCATTTGTCAAATCTCTTTCCCAGTAGTCATTATTCTCATTTTCGAACACCCTTTTCCAAGTACGCTCATACCTATCAACCAGAGTTTCATCAAATAGAAAATTCTTAAGCATTTCACCTGTTGTCAACTTTATACCAGTACAATTGATTGTCTCAAAAATTTTCTGAGCATTTTCTCCTGCCTGAACTTCTATACATACAAGACGGACATAATCCATCACAGCTGAATATAATTGAGCTGGCTTGATTGCATTACTGCCATCTATAGGATTTTTTGCGTCCAATATTCGATTAGCAAAATAGGCAAAAGCATCAGCCATACGATTATCACTCTCTATCGGTTCACGATGAAGAACTTCAAGATTTATGATATTGTTATACACTTGCTGGTTATAATAGTTTGTAATCAATATTGGTTCTATTTTATCATCAAGACTCATCCGTATAAAATCACGAGTAAACAAGTCTGGTCTCCCCATAGCAAGACACAAAGCCTTCATAAAAATAACAATAGTCGTCAAACGTTGTTGACCATCAATCACATCATATTGCTGTTTGCCCTTCATGCCCGTATTCTTAATTATAATTGAACCGAGAAAATAAACTTCAGGCTCTTCATCACCAACGGTCATGCTCGCAATATTTGCAATGTCATCAAAGAATTGTTTCCAGTTTGATTCATTCCATACATATCCCCGTTGAAAGAATGGTATTTTTAAAATACGATTACTAAGAAACACCTGATTTACAGATACTGCTTGAACTTCCATAATACTATAATTTTAATTAAATTACTATTTCAATACTGCAAAGATATTACGTTTAAAATAAAAAAGTATGTCAAATCTTGTCACACTTGAGTTTCAGACCACCATTGAAAGACTTCTCCATGCTCGTCTTTTTGTTTTTGGGTATTTTTAATGATTTGTTCGTACCATAAAATAACATCACACAATTGTAAAGCACAACTATTAATAAGATTATTAGTACCAACTGAATTTAGATAATTATCAAGTACTATACTATCATTTCCTATATCTGCATGACTTCCAGCATTAACCAACCTAAGAATATTGTATATATTGCGAGACATTATCTCATTAATGATAGAATCAATTACTTTAAAATGGTAATAATCAGTATCAACATTAAACCCTGACAACAATTTACTACATCCTGCTACATTCATTTTATTACTCGTATTCTTCAGATTTTTCGGTAACAGACCATTCATAACCATAGAATGGAACAAATATTCCAAAACATTTCTAACACATCCAAAATTAGAAATACCCGCTTTGCCAAAGCATGTTGATACAAGTAAATCTTCCATTATGTCTCCAACTTTACTACTAAGTTGGTATCCATATAGATAATCCAATGCATCAAAAACATTCTTATATTGTCCCGTTCTAACCATTAATTTCTCATTTACCTGGGTCTGTGCTTTTATACGTTTAAAAAGCATCAGACGCTCTTCTCTCACAGAAGAATCATAATATTTATTAGGCCACCCTCTATCCCATACTAATCTACATTCAAGGACGAGATCAACAAATTCTTTTTCATCTATATCTGTTAAAATATACCAAGGCAAACTTTTGCCCTTAATTGCGCTAATAACATTAATATCAGAAAAAGCCTGAGGCAAAAACTGCATGACTTTTTTCAAACTACCAACATGGAGTTTACTTTTAGGCTGCATAATTATAGCAGCCCACCTTGAAAAATCATTGCGTAGACTTTTATAAGCATCATCCCAACAATCAAAAGGAACAAGCTGCAATCCATAAGACAAGGCTTCTTTTTGAAAATCTCGATGAATCAAGCTATTTCCTTCTACCCACAAAATCTGCTTTAATTCATTATCCATCTCTATATTGTTTATATAATTGTTCTGCAATATCTTTTACTGTTTCCCTAAGGCTTAGAGGCTTAAGCACCTCAACATCAGCACCAAACGAAATAATGGTAGTTATCAGTTCTTTATTAACTTTCACCTTAAGGGTGATAAAAACATACTCATCTGTCTTCATCTCCTTCAGTTCAGTTTGGCTAGGATGTAAAGGTTTAGTTTTAATATAGCCGTATCGAGTATTACTAACTTTAATTAAAATTTCCTCAACATTAGAGACTGGCATCGTAACACCTATGACATCATCAAACCATTCTTGAAAATTTACATCACTATCAATAAACTTGATTGCCACATCACAAACAGAAACAATTCTATCAAGCGCATAATTAGAAATGTATTTTTTTCCGTCTATTCTACATAACAGGAACCAACGATTATTATATTGGCGAAGATGATAAGGATGCACGTTAACCTCTATTTCATGACTTCGAAAAGTCTTGTAAATAATCTTCTGAGGTTGCTTATGAATAATAGCCTTTATCAAAGTACTGATATATTCAATGCCAACAAGGTCATAATTATTATCAAATGAAATCACTGAAAGAGCATCTAACATCGCATTATTGCCCAATTCTACAAATAAATATTTCATCCAATCATACTGAGGAATTCCTGCATATGCATCCAATGCTGATATCACACCATTGAATTTGTCAATCATCTTATCTTGTATGTCATACAATGATTTCGATATATCTTTATAGCGAATAAGCTTTTCACGTCCTCTATACATGTCATCGACAAACTGCATATTATATGGAGGACTTTTAAATACACTAATATCGCGTAAAAGAGTACGCTTTGATATATTATCCTCTAAGCGAACAAGAAGATCATTGATAGTATAACCTTCTTCATATCTAAATAATTCATCTAGTTGTTTGTATCTAAGACTCTTATCCATCAGTTAAGTGGCTCACCCGATAAATAGTGGGGAAAGAAAAAAAAGGCTCACCCGATAAATAGTG
>ERZ780108.107-NODE-107-length-24864-cov-12.2028_pt1 | contig 24864 bp, 15 predicted proteins | sample MGYA00511369_ERZ780108 | MGnify/ENA primary metagenome ERZ780108 (study PRJEB29588, sample SAMEA2159553) | human gut metagenome | biome: human gut; feature: human-associated habitat; material: faeces | place: Denmark | collected 2008/2010 ...
ACCAAAACCGAGGCTCTCGGTACCCGTCATGCCGCACGCCGATGCGGCATCCAAAATACGCAAATAGCGTCAAATGGCGTTGGCTGCATTCACTGGATGCCGCATCGGCGTGCGGCATGACGGTTACCGAGTGCCTCGATTGAATACTAAATACTATTATCCCTAAACAGCAAAAAAGCTCCCATTGCAATAATACTTATGGGAGAAATAGGACTAATGGAAAAACTGTGAGTATCTGGGTAAAGTGTAAAAGGCAAACTGATTCTCCACTCTTCATTCTTCACTCTTCACTTTCACAGTTATCTTCACCGGCTGCACGCATCCGCGGTACAGGCTGGGGGGGTGGGGTGGGGGGGGGGGCAGCGGCGACAAGCCATATCGTCATTGACCGCCGGGGATTGTCCCATCCGGCCTCATACTCCACGAAGCGGAACGTCCGTTCACCCACCTTGCGCACCGGGCCGCTGACCACTTCCATGTAAGGCTGCGCCGTTCCGTGTGCGCCGGTAAGGGCGATATGCGTGGAGTCGGTGTACACGGCCTCAACGGTGAACTCGCTGCCTACGCTGTCAACGACTATTTCCGCAGCCATGCCACCCTGCAGCCGTTCGTCATACGGCACAAGACTGCCGCCGAGCCTCACGCCCACATACTGCATACGCTTGCCCCGACTCTCGCTGTGGCGTGCCTCGGTGAGCCGCGCCATCTCTCCGTCGAAGTACCAGAAAGCGTCGTGCGGATCGCCCTTGTACTCGCCGTAGGGCGCGGCAGGCCATTCAGCCGGTGCCACATACGTAGGCTGTCCGCGGCCGTCGCCGTCGTTCTGGGGCAGGTCAAGGCTGTAACGCGGTGCCAGCCAGCCGTCCTTAGGGTCAATCTTGCGCAGGCTTCCGTCGCCGCAGAGCCGCCGCTCGATGGCCTTGTGTATGAACAGTGCAATGTATTCGGCCGTGCGCGGCGAGCAATCGAAGTGGCCGCGACCCGTGTCGCAGAGGAACGACACGCAGCTTTCGGGATACATCATGCGGAAAGCCAAGGCCGGACGGACGCGCGCTTCCCACCATTCAAACTCCCCCTCGACCATCAGTCCGGGTATTCCGTCGATGTTGCGGGTGCGCCCCCACTCCACGTTTGCCCTGCCATAGCCGCACAGGTTGGTGCGCGGCGCGTCGCCGTGGAACGATATTATGCACAGCGTCCGCTGCGGATTCCACGCCGCGAAGTTCCAAGGGAACGTGGCCTGGGCCGAATGTCCGAACGGTACTACGGGCACATTGGTTATCTCGCCATGGCCGCTCGCTGCGGCAAGGTCGGCCATCATGCGCTCGAACACCTGCTGGCAGCCACTCTCCGGTGCCCAGTTGTCGGTGAAGGCAGGCGCAACCCACACCAGGCCTACGCCCATTTCAGCCAGCCGTTCACGGAACATCGGCATGCGGAAGAGCGCCTCCTCCGTCATGTTCTGCTGCGCAAGAACCACCGCCTTGACCTCTTTGCATCCATCGGGAAGCCACATATAAGCCGACGGGGCACGGCCCGTCTCGCCGGAAACGCAGCCCTTCAGCCCAACACTCCACCCGTAAACACCACTCCCCTCGCCGCCTAAAACGCGAGGGGAGATGGCAAAGAGTATTGAAAATAAAACTAAAACCTGTCGTACCATTATCTGTTCCTTACAAGAACTTTCTTGCCGTTGATGATGTAAATGCCCGGACGGTCGGCCTTGGCAACGCGCACACCAGACAGCGTGTAGATGCCTTCCTTACCCTTGTTGACGGTCTCGTCGGTCACAACTTCGCTGATGCCGGAAGGAGTCTGCACGGTGTAAGCAACCACAAGGCGCGGCTTAAGGTCGTCTGCCTTGAATACGGTGCCATCCTTAAGGGTTACGTCCTCCACGTCGCTTGAATACACTTTGATTGAAGTAGTAGTGCTGGTTGCATTGTTGCACAACATCAACCTTACCGCTCCGTCAACGCCTTTCACATATTCGGTAACGTCAATCTCGTTTCTCCAGTCGTTGATGTTGTTCGACGCCCCGTTGTCAGTTACGGCCTTGTTGTTCGTCCCGGCAAGCCTTACCGTTGCAACAGGCTCATTCTCACGGGCGGCAGTCAGGTAGCTTTCCTGCGTGTTGTAAGTGTCCTCGTCGGATATTTCATTGCCGAACGGATGTATAGCCAGCGTTCCCTTGGCACGCTCAGTGTAGAGCACAAGCGTTGCGTTGTCAATCTCCGCGTTGTCAGGCAGCGTCACGTCGAACGACATCAGACCGAGATATTCTTTCGTTATCGCGCCCTGTTCGTCGCGTTGGGTGTACATCTCGATGGCCGCCTGGCTCGGGTCAGCCTTGTCCCTGTTGTTCGTGTTGAGCGTCACGTCGCTCGTTACGTACACGGTCTGGCTTTCAACGGCATCTCCGTTGGGAGCGTATTCGACAAGAAGGTAAGGCTTGATGTCGTCCGCATTCAGCGTGAAACCAACCTTTTCATTCACCACGTCTTCAGCTTCCTTCGTGTATATTTTCACCGAACGGCCATTGGTTCCTCCCACTCCGGCGTCCTGATAGAACAGAAGTCCAACATAGCCTCCGGCCTTTGAAAGCACATAATCCGTAACATCAATTTCCGTCTTCCAGCCGTCGGCGGTACGGTACACTTCATCCGCGCTCTCGTTCACATCCCCTACGGCGTGTCCGCGCCAGCCGTTCAGGTCGATTTCAGAAGCTATCGCTTCCTCGCCGCGTGCGCTTTCAACATTTGCCGCGTGCGTTTCGTATGTGTCGTTCTCGGCAAACTCGTAGTCAAACGGATAAACGGCGAACTTCGGGTCGCCCTTAACCATGTCCGCGTGGAGCACGAGCGTAGCCTTGGCAACGTCATATCCGGCCTTTTCAGGCACGCTGAAAGCCATCAGTCCGACAAAATCCTGGGTTATTTCACCGGCCTCGTCAGTAGCCGTCCATATCTCCATGGTGCTTTTTCCGCCGTTATCGCCGGTATTGTTCATGCGCAGGTACGTGTCAGCGGTGGGCACAAGCCGCTCAGTTACGGACTCACCAGCCTCTTGGGCAAATGCGCTTGCGCAGCCGAAAACAGCAAGCGCGGCTATAAGTAAATTCTTTTTCATGATTTTTTTGGTTTTAATTGATACTTATATTAAGTCGTTTTTTATAATAAATACGCATCGGGCGCGGCGAATACGTAAGCACATGGGAATATTTTTCACGGCTGCTTGCAATGTGGGGCGATACCGCCACGGATGCGAAAGGCCGGCTGACGGCCTTCAAAAGGTGTTCATCCGCAGGTTAAGTGTATGCCGTTTTGGTATATAAAGGACAAGGTCGGTATAATGATAATGCGGTAATAATCCTGCCGCAAGCGGTCGGTTGGTAATTGTCATGCCGCACGCCGATGCGGCATCCAGTACATGCAGGCAACGCCATTTGTCATTCTTTGTGTTTTATGGATGCCGCATCACAGTGCGGCATGACAATTACCGAGTGCCTCGATTGTGACTAATTGAAATACATAATGTCACTAATTAAAAAATGGTAATCTAGTTCCCTCCCTTCGGGAGGGTTGGGATGGGGCTGTTTTTTAATTAATAATGAAAATTTAAAAATGAAAAATTATGATTACCTTTAAGGCCATCTGTTAGCAAGGCAAATCATAATTATCAATTCACAATTCTCAACTCTCAATTCAAAACACGGCCAATTGGGCTGTAAAAGGCCACCTTTTACACGCCAAAAGGCCGTCAATTGCAATGTAAAAAGCCGTCTTTTGCAGTGCAAAAGACGGCCTTTTGTAACATATTGAATGTCAATGGGTTGCGCCGTTGCCTTGCGATTGGCCTTTTTCAGTGCGGCGCACGCCCTGTCATAGTGTTATTCCGTATAAAGCATCAGAGTGCCCCAGCCGAGCTGGTCGAACGCTCCAGAGTTTGTTCCGTAGCGGTTCTGCGCCTCGCCTGCGCCGCATTCGGGGCGCAGCTTGTCAGCAAACTGCTTTACGTAGGTGAAGCCTGACGACAAGCCTTTTATCCTCCTGTAATGGTTGAGGTATATCTCCCATCCCGGACGGACGCTGCCGCGGCCTTCATCGTTGGCCAGCTGCGTGTGGGTTGCACCGTGGTTCTTGTCACGGCAGTCGCAGTCGATGCAATATTCATAGGTATTGAAAGGCATCTCCGTTGCCGCGATTATCCACTGTCCGTTAGCGTTGGCATTGTCGTCGCCGCTGCGCAAGTTGCTCAAAGCCACGTACTCGCCCATCTTCAGCAGTGCGTTGTCGTTGGCGGAGAAGAAGTCAAGCTGGCTGACTGACGGGTTCTTGGTGTACAAAGTGTAAGCCATCTGTGCGAGGTTGGCGGCCACCATGGCCGACATTTGGGCGTGTCCCTGGTCGCGTCCGCTCTCCTGGTTCTGGCAGATTTGCTCTCCGGTGCCGAGCGGGTCGTCAAAAGTTCCCTGTATAAGGTTCTCGATGCAGCCGTTGCCTGCTCCGTTGTAGAAGTAGTTGACGACGTAGTTCACCATCTCGTCGTTCTCCGTCAGGATGCCGATTGAGAGGTAAGAGCACATGTTAACCAAGTCCCAGTTGCTCCAGTAGTGCAGCGAACAGTTGTTAGCACCGCCGTGGTTTTCAAGGAAGTCGATGTTTTTCGATGCGAACACGTCAATCATCCACTGCTTGAAAGTGTTTTTATCGGCCTCGTTCCAGCCCTCATAATCGAGCAGCATCTCAGCCGCACAGGCGAAGGTATAGCCCTGCGCACCGGCTGCGAGCACCTGGTTTGCGTCGTTAGAGGTGATGCCCACGCAGGTTGCTGCCCACGCATTGAGCGTCTTTACGGCAGCTGCGGCATACTGGTTGGCCTCGTCCGCATCAGGATTAACCTTGTAGATGAGCGCCTGCTGGTAAGCGGAAGCGGCATCACGCATGGCGTATGCGTAGTTCTCAACGCCCGGTTCGGTGCCCGTTGCGTCGCCGCGGACAATCCACTCCTGCGGTTCTGCCTGATATGTGAGCCGTGAATACTGGCTGTTCTTCAGCTGCTCAAACTCGTCCTTCACTGCTTGCGGAGCACTACCGTCGGCCAATGACTCCCTCACACGTGTGAAGTCATCTTCTGAGAACATTGCACAGGGATGGTCGTAGGTGTACTGCGCCTCGATTGGTTCGTCTGTCGGGTTGTCGTCAGGCATGGTGAGGTCAACCGTGCCGTATTCGTTCTCGCGGCAGGAGGTCTGCAGCGCGATGAGCGCTGCAAATCCTGCGGTGAACATTATTTTGCTAAGTTTCATATCGAATGCTTTTAATGTTATTTGATTATCTCGTAAGTAAGACCTTCACCGGAGATGTATTCCTGTACTTCTTCGATGGTCTTGAACGTCTGCAACCAGTAAACGTTGTACTCAAGGGTGTGGTCTATGGTCCTGATGTCGGCGTACTTGAACTGGAAGGTGCGGAACTCTACTTCCATGCTTGCATCCATCACTCCGCCGTTAGCCCATGACTGCTGGGTAAGGTCGTAGATGAACACGTGGCTGCCGTCGCTGCACTTGTAGTCGTGCAGCCATTTGTTGTTGTTGCCGTCGAGTCCTCCGCTGTAGCCGTCGCCCGAAGCGTCGAGGGTTATGTTGCGTGATGTCACGCCTTCAGATGCGTACTTGTCAAGCACGTCTTCCATGCGGACGGCTATTATCGGGTAGTTGCCTGCGTGCAGATAGATGTTCTCCGTGTTCTTAAGGTCGCCGCGTTGGTTGGTTGCGTTGCTTGCGTATGTTATCATCGTAAGGTATCCGTCGTGCCACTCGTGGCTGCCATTGCCGGTGCTTGCGAATACGAAGTGGTCAGGATTGCCGTACGTCTCGCGCACTAAACCGGACGGGATGTGGAGCGTAACCGAGCTGCTCTGTCCTGTCTCGGGGCATGTAGCGGTGATTGTAACGTCGCCGCGGCCTGTAAATGTAACCACTCCATTATCGACGGTTGCCACCAACGGGTTGGACGTTGTCCACTGTATGAGCGAGGTTGTACACTGCTCGGGCACGGTGGTGTAGGCAAGGTTGACGCCTCCTTCGTTGAAAGCCCACGTTGTATTGTCGAACGACGGGTCGATGGTCACTTCTTCTGGCTGTACGATTTGACGTATGGTGAGTTGCTTCGTAGCCGTTACGCCCGAACCGTCGAGCGCCGTAGCGGTGATTGTTACGGGCACTTCGTTCTCCTCGGTCATCTGCGCCGTGAGCACTCCGTTTGCATCGACGGTGGCTGCGGCCGGGTCAGACGATGTCCATTCCACGGTCTTGTATGTGGCGTTTTCAGGCGAGATGGCAACGGAAAGCTGCATCTGGTCGCCTCCGTAAAGTTCGTCGGCCTCGGCGTTGATTGTGATTGACTGCGCCTCGACAAGCTCGTTTGACACAACTACCTTAAGCGACGCGCTGATGCCGCTGCTCGAAAGGAAGCCGAGGGGCGTGACGTTGACGACGGAGAAGCCTGTACCGTCGCCGCTGAGGGCCGACACGTTGCCTTCCTGGTCAACCGTAGCGACGGCTTCGTTGGACGAAGTCCACTCCACGTCGGTGAACGTTGCCGTGTCGGGCAGCAGCGTGTAATCCAGCTGCACGGCCTCACCCTTGATGAGCGGGAGGCACTGCGAGCCTGTGTTGTCGGTGTAAATGAGCCTTTGCAGCTCGGCTGGCAGGTTGAACTCCACCGACGACGGTGTTATGGCCGCTATGGTGCTTGAGTTCAGGTCGTCGTCATCGCATGCCGCGAGCGTCATCGCAGCCACGGCTGCCAGCGAGCCGACGAGTATCGTGGCGGCCTTCCTCATGGCGCGGAAGCGCGGCCTTGACGTGCGGTTATGCTGTGATATTGTTTTCATAATCATTATTGTTGTTGCTTGTTATACGTGTACCGGCGTTGCGTGCCGTTTCCCCCTGTCTTGCAAGAGGTGGCCTTTTGGCTTGCGAAAGACGGCCTTTTGCCGGGTAAAAGGTGGCCTTTTGGAGGGTAAAAGGCCGTCTTTCGCAAAACCGCTGATTATCAAGCCGTTACATATTATTCATTTTTCATTATTTATTTTTCATTTCCGCAGGCTTAATTCCACTCAGGGTTCTGCCCTATGTTGGGGTTGAGCTGTGTCTGGTCGCTGGGCAGAGGATAGAGATAATTCTTCTCTCCCCACTGGCGGTTGCTGAAGATTACGATGCAGCCGTCGGCATTGAGCTGGTTGCTCTGGTCTGTCCAGACGCTCTCCCACTGTGTTCCGCCGTACTGGATGCCGAGCAAATCCTGCGGCATCTCGGTGCTTGCGGTGTACCAGCGCTTCAGGTCGTCGATGCGGAAGCCCTCGAATGCCAGCTCTACGGTGCGCTCGGCGCGTATCTCCTCGCGCATGCTGAGACCGTTGTTGTTCACAAGGGCGTTGCTCAGCTTCGTCATATTGGGGTTCACGCGCAGGCGGACTACGTTGAGACTCTTGTCGAGGTCTTCGTCAGATATGGCGTTGTCAAGCTCGTATGTTGCCTCGGCGTAGTTGAGCAGAACCTCGGCGTAGCGTATTATCGGGAAGTCCATGGCCTCGCTGCCGGGGTTGACGCTGCGCTCAACGGCCCACTTGTGACCCATATATCCGCTGCCGGTGGCGCATGTCTGCTCACGGGCACGCTCAAGGTCGCTGTCGTCCCACGACACGCGGCAGTTGTTTGCGTCGCTGCCGTTCCACGTCATCGTGCCCGGACGTATAAGCGTAGTGAGCATGCGGTTGTCACGGTTGGTGTACTCTGACGTGGTTGTAGAGTAGCCTTGGAACAGCGGACTCTTGTCTATTGGCAGGCCGTCCTGGCAGCGGTACATGTTGGCGAGCTTGCGCGTAGGCGATATTCCGCTTACGAGCATGGCGTGGGAGATGTTGTAGCCGCAGCCGTCCTCAACGCGGTGGCGGCGCGAGAAGATGTACTCGGTGTTGTCAGACGTGGTAAGTCCGGCGGGGTTGCACTGCACGTCTTCAAGTATGAACATGTAGCGGTAGCTCTCGGTGCCGAGCTGGCTGTTGTAGAACAGGGTGTAGTTGCCGCGCGTGATTACCTCGTTGGCGGCGTTCTTCGCCGTGGTGAGCAGCGACGTTACGCGCTCCGAGTTGGTTGTAGCGCCAGCACCGCCGTTGTGGAACTTCTGCCATGTTCCCTCGTAAAGGGCCACGCGAGAAAGGTAAGCCCAGGCCGCGTCCTTGCACAGGCGGCCGGCCTCTGTCGGCCTGTCGGGCAGGCCTTCGGCGGCCTCTGTCAGGTCTTTTATGCACTGGTCTATCACCTCGCCGCGGTCGTTGCGCTCGGCGTTCATAGCCGGGCTGTCCATGTCGGCAGGCTCGGTAAGCAGTATGCAGTCACCGTAGAGCTGCACAAGCTCGAAATAGCAGTAGGCACGGAAGAACTTGGCCTCGGCCACCGGCACCGCAATCTCGTCCTGCCGGCCAAAGCCCTCGGCGTTCTTGAGCAGTAGGTTGGTGTAGTAAATCTGCTTGTACAGGTTGTTGTAGTTGCCGTCCTCAGACGGTATGGAGTTCGTTCCGGCACTGTAGACGTTGACGTTCGGCCCGGTCATGATGTCACTGCGGAAGTCACTGTGAGGCCCGTCGTTCACGCGGGCGCGGTAGTTTGTGGTCTCACCGGTCTGGAGGTCGCTCGTCCATCCGTAGAACTGGTTGGCGAAGAGCTGGAAGTTGTTTGCTTCGCTCCACACGCTTTCGTCGTTCATCTGCGCCTCCGGCGCGAAGTCGAGGCACGATGTGCACAGCAGGGCAAGCCCCATGCAGGCGGCCTTTGCCGAACGGCTTATGATGTTTTTGTATGTTGTCATTGTTTTTTATTTTTTAGTTGACAAGTTACGAGATACGAGTTGATGAGGTATTTCCCGTTCAGTTGACGAGTGACGAGATACAAGTTGACAAGGTGATTTGACTTGTCTGCTCGTTCCTTGTTACTTGTCTGCTCGTTTAAAATGTCAGGTTAAGTCCGAATGTGAAGTTACGTGTGAACGGATAACGCTGCACTCCGCTGGCATCGCGCTTCGCCTCGGGGTCCCATCCGTCTGAAATCTTGGTGCTCTCCCAAAGGTCTTCACCCGTGAAATAGATGCGTGCCGACTCGATGAAGCCTATCTTCTGAAGCAGGGACTTCGGCAGGTTGTAGCCTACGGTGATGTTCTTCAGTCGGATGTAGCGCGCGTCCTGTGCGGTAAGCGAACTTGCCTGGTAGTTGTAATTGTTGATGTTGCTGTCCGTAGTGTAGGGCGCATAGTAAGCGTTGGGGTTGTCAACACTCCACGTATTGCCCAGACATGACGTCGTAAAGTTCTGGTACATGTTGCGGAACGGCACCGTCCAGTTGTTTATTCCACGGTAAACGAAGCGGTTGCCGGAGCCTTGGAACACAACATTCACGTCAATTCCCTTCCATTGCGCACCGAAGTTGAACGAGTAAGAGATTTCCGGAGTGTCGCTTCCGAGGTAGATGTAGTCCTTGTAGTCAAGGCGTCCGTCGCCGTTCTCGTCGCAGAACATGTTGTCACCTACGCGCAGGTTGTTGGGCATTCCGATGCCGTTGTTCGGATAATACTTGGCCAGGTAAGCCTCAAGCTGCTCCTCGTTCTGTATCTTTCCGCCGTAGCGCATGCCGAAGATGGAGTTGAGCGGATAGCCCTGCTGCGTGCTGGTGTAGCCCGAACTCATCACGCTTGTGCCGCCGTAGTCGGTCAGCTCGTTGCGCGCGAAGGTGATGTCGCCGCCTACATGGGCCTCAACCTGCCCCACCTTGAAGTTGTAATTGAGGCTGGCCTCAAATCCCCAGTCCTTGAACTTGCCGCTGTTTGCCGTCGGAGCAGAGTCGCCGAGCACTGCGGGATATGTTATTGCGACAAGCATGTTGTCGTTCTTCTTCAAGAAAGCCTCAACTGTACCGGTCAAATGGTTGTCGAAGAAGCCGAAGTCCAACGCGATGTTGTAGTTCTTTATGCGCTCCCACTGACGTGTAGTGGAGGCGAACTTGCCGTTGGTAGCAATGTAAGTGAGCAGTCCGCTGCCTACGTATGCGCCGCTGTTGGTATTCAAATTATAGAACTGGTAGCCGTCATAGTTGTCTATTCCGCTTTGAGAACCCATCTCGGCGTATGACGCACGGAGCTTCAAGTTGCTCAACCACTTCACGTCTTTTAGCCAGCTTTCTTGGTTTATGCGCCATCCGGCAGACACACCCCAGAAGAAATCCCAGCGGTTTTCAGGCAGGAACTTCGAGCTTCCGTCGTAACGTCCGTTGAATTCCAATAGGTATTTGCCGTCATAGTCGTAGTTGAAGCGGCCGAAGTATGACAGTATGGCGTTGCGGTAGTTGTTGTTGGGCAGCCAATTGTCCTTTGTATAAAGGATAAGGTTGCCGTTACCGTTGATTACGTCCACGCCTTTGAGGATGTCAGAGTACTCTGCTCCGAAGCCCTCCATGTCCTTCAGCTCGTACTGGACACCGAGCATGAGGCTCGTGTTGTGCTTGTCCCAGAAGGTCTTGTGTGCGTTGACATAGCCTGAGAAGCTGTAGAAGTCGGTGCGTGTAGAGGTCTGACGGAAGTAAGACTCGTCCTGAGTGGGGTCGCTCATGATTTCAGTCGTGCCCGTATAATTATAATATGTGATGGCGTTCTGCACGGTACTGCGGCGTGCGTCAGAGCTGTTGTAACCGATGTTGACGCTCGCGTCGAGCCAGTCTGTGATGTTTGCACGCAGCGTTTCGCTGATGTTGATTGAGGTAACGCTGAGCTTGTTGTCGCCGCCATACTGTATTTTTGCCAACGGCGAACCCCATGTTCCCCATCCGTAGGGCTTTCCGTCGAGCGTCTGGAGCGGCAGACCGGGCTGCGGCAGGTTCACCGTGAGGGCCGCGCCGATTTGCGTCGGGGCAACCTGTTCCTGCCTGCTGTAGGCTATGCTGCTCTCAAGTGTGAAAATTTTATTCAACTTGTAAGTATTGTTGAAGCGCAGGTTGAAGCGGCGGTTGTTGTTCTTGCCGTACTGCAAGGGGCTTCCGTCGTAGAGGAAACTGCCCGACACACGGTATGACATCTTGTCGTTGCCGCCCGAGAGCGAGAGGCTTTGGTTGGTGCTCCAGCTGCTTCCGAAGAGCGTTCCGAGCCAGTCGGTCGTGTCGTCGAACACGAAATCGGCCACATCGGTGAACGCCGAGCTGCCAAACGGGTTGGGCTGGGTAGCCAGGTCGATGTAATGTCCCTTGTATTGCTGCGCCAATGTGGTGTAAGCCCACCAGTTCTGCCATCCGCCCATGGTATAGTTGTCGTTGACGATGGCCTGGCGTATGCCCGTGGCCCACTGGTCGATGTTCATCAGTTCGGGCATAAGTCCGACGGTCTTGAGCGTCGCGCTGCCGCTGTATTCCACGCGGAGCTTGCCTGACTGGCCTTTCTTTGTGGTGATGAGCACGACACCTCCTGCCGCACGGCTACCGTAGATGGCGGCCGAACCGTCCTTGAGGAAGTTGATACTCTCGATGTCGTCGGGGTTGAGCAGGCGCATGTCGTTGACGCTGTTGTAGGCAACGCCGTCGATGACGATGAGCGGCTCGGTTGAGTTCATTGACGAGGCGCCGCGCAGGCTCATGCTCCAGCTCTCGTCACCGGGGGCGCTTGACGAACGTGTAATCATCACGCCGGGCACCTGTCCCTGCAAAGCCTGCAACGGAGAGGACAGTCCGCCCTTGTTCTCAAACGCCTTTGAGTCTACAACCGTAACGGCACCGGTGAGCGACTCCTTCTTCTGAACACCGAAACCGACAACCACAAGCTCGTCGAGCGCGGTGTCCTCGGCCTTCATCTGGATATTTACGGTAGGCCCGTTCACGGTGACCGTCTGCTCGGCATAGCCGATGTACGACACCTTGAGCTGGTCGCCATTCGAGGCGCTGACGGTAAAATTGCCGTCAAGGTCGGTCACCGCGCCTCCCGTTTTACCTACTACTTGTACTGTGACTCCAATCAAAGGCTCACCCGTCTCGTCGACAACATGTCCCTTGACCGTCTGCTGTTGGTTTACCACAGGACTTGCGCCAGGCGCGGCGTACAGTGGCGCGCATGGGGCCATAAGCCCTGTAAGCAGACAGATTTTGATAAGATTACGTTTCATAGATGCTACTATTAAAACTTGATTAAATTGATTTAGGCTTGTAATTCCGATTTTCATACGATGCCGTGCATCTGCCGCTTCATCTCCTTTGTAGACAGATAGATGTGCGTCTCCACTGTGCGGCGGCTTATGTCGAGGCGCGCCGCAATCTCCTTGGCCGACAGTTCCTCGTGCCTGTACATCTCGTACACACGGGCGCGCTTGGGCGCCATGCGGGCCAGTACGGCGCGCTCGCGTTCCAGCAGTTCGTCCACCTCGAGCCGCCTCGCCACGGAGTGCGTGTCATACTGCGACACCGTGCAGGCCAGTTGCTTCATTCCCTGACGCACGAAAGCCTTGTGGCGCGCGTCGTCGATGACCATGCGCCGCGCCATGACGAACAGCAGGGCCTCCGCCGTGGCTTCTGTGACGACGCCGATGGAAAGCATCTTGACAAAAATGTCCTGCGCCATGTCCTCCGCATCCATCGTGTCGTGAGTGCAGCCTGCCAAGTATGCCAGCAGCTTGCCATAACACCTCTTATATATAGAGGCTACAACTTCATGATTGATACATTTGACTGTTGTTTCCATTCACGGTAAAGTTTTCATGGTGAATTGTCTTCGGCGGCAAAGTTATTGCGAAAATTGATATATGTCAAATGATTTTTAAGTGTATGCAGCCACCTGTTTTAGACTTCCGCTTAAAACGCAATAATCATCTGATTATCAACAATATGTGCCATATTTGTCTAAATTAGACAGAATGAAAGGGCGTAAGATTTTAAGCGGTTTGCGGCCGTTGTGAAGCTTCCGAAGCTTCTCCGCTGCAAAGACCGGCAACCGACGGCTGAATGAAAAGTTTTCAATGGAAATCCAAAAGGCCACCTTTTGCGTTGCAAAAGGTGGCCTTTTGGCGTGTAAAAGACGGCCTTTTACATTGCAATTTGCCGCCTTTTAAATTGAGAATGGAGAATATGGAATTGAGAACTAACGTGAGTTCGGTATAAACACATACCCTTTGTAGGGACATAATTAGCTTTCGCTGACCTTCGGCTCATTATGTCCGAACGCCGCGAAGAGGCGTATAAAGCAAGTAATGCCAAGCAGATACGTTCTTTCAGAACGTGCGGACATAATAAATTATGTCCATACAAAAAGTGGGTGCCTATACCGAATTCACGTGAGAATAATGATTATCTTAGGTTGTCTGCCAACAAGGCAAATCATAATTCTCAATTCCCCATTCTCAATTTTCAATTAAAATAACGTTCCTACAAAGCGTTCTCTTATACCGAACCCACACAAGCCACTATGCCGGAAGGCGCGGAATGGGCAAAGAACGGCGGCCGGACTATACGCCGATGCCCTTCTTTTTAAGGTATTCTGTAGGCGTCATGCCCTCAAACTTGCGAAACGACGTGAAGAAAGTTGACTTCTTGAAACCGCACTTCTCGCTCAAAGCCGTCAGCGTGTAACGCTCATACTCGCCTGCGGCGATGAGCCGCTTGAACTCCTCTATGCGGTAACGGTTGATGAAGTCGTAGTAGTTTTCCTTCATATACAGGTTGAACACCTGCGACAGTTTGCTGGCCGAGAGGTGCAGGCGGTCGGCCACCTCGCTCATCTTCAGGTCGGGATTGGTGTACATCTTGCTCTTCTCAATCAGCGCCTTCATGCGGCGCACTATGCGTTCGCACTCCTCCTCGTCGAGTTTTACGCGCTCATACTTGTGCGCATCGCCCCTGGCCGGCTGTCCTGAAGACGGGATTGCGGTTCCGTCCGCAGCCTGTTGTGCGGCAATCAAGCGCGCCCTACGCCGCCATCTGTACCGCCAAACCATGCCGCCTGCGGCCAATAGGAGCAGAAACAGCTCGGCAATGGCCGCCCACGATGGCACAACCTTTATGTTATATGTCCTCATCGTGGCCGCCACTCCGGCCAGCCTCAACTGCAAGGTGTGGTTGCCAAGCGACAGTCCGCTTACCGATATGCCCTCGCCCGACTTCACAACATTCCACTCTCCTTCGCCGTCAACGCGGTATTCGTACATCCTCCCGTAGTGGCGCGAGTAGTCGTTGAGGCACGGTTTCACGGCAAGCGTGGCCGAAACAATGTTCCACGGCAGCGTGGCTGGCGTGCCGTCGTTCAGGTTCTTCTCGTAACCGCTCGTCACGGGAACGCCGTTTATGGTCACGTCGAACAGCGACACGGTGTAGTTGGAACGCTTCTGCCAGCTGCGAAAGTCCTTCAAACTGACATACATCAGCCCGTTTGAAGTGCCCAAGTAGATGGTGTCCTTGCCGTCGAATACAACCTTTCCGAACACAAGCTGGCACCTGAAGCCTTCTCCGCAACCGAAGTGGAACAGGTTGCCGGCCTTGTAGTCGTAGCAGAACAGCCCCTCGTCGGTCACTATCCAGTAGTTGCCCGTAAGGTCGTCGAGGAACGAAACCTTGTCAACCAGTGCGAGATAGCGCGGCAGTTCGAGCCGTCCGTAGCGCCGCAATGCCCAGTCTGAATAATAAACGGCCGCCGTCGTGTTGAAGAAATACAGTCCGCCGTGCCCCTGCCTGATTTCCCGCATGTTCTCCTTGTTGAAGAAATCAGCCGGGAAGTTGGCCTTCTCAAACTGTCCCGAGGCCGAAGTGTAGAGGCAAAGGCCGCCCGGCCCGCCCAGCCATCCTGCCCCGTTGTCGAGGAAACAGGCGCTCGAGATGGTGTTGCTCACGATGCGCGAGTTGTCCTCCGTGTACCGGGTGATGCGCCCCTGGCCGTCAATCACGAACGCACCCTCGCTCGTTCCTATCCACAGCCGGTTTTCCTTGTCGTTCACTTGCAGCACTCCTATGGTGGTATAGGCCAGCAGCGGCTCGCCCGGAATAGGCTCCGCGGTCAGCGTGGCGGCATTGATGCGGTGCAGCCCGGCGTCATACGAGCCTGCGTAATAGTAGCCGTTGAAGTAAGCCAGGGTCGATATTATGTGCGCGCCGCCCATCTCTTCGGGCGTAAAGTGGCTCACCCGGCCGTTTTCCTCGTCGGTTATGTACAGGCCGTCGGTGGTTCCTATCACCTTGTGCCGCCCCCTTACGAGCACACTGCGCACGTCAAGCCCCTCGGTGGTGAAGCCCTTTGTGGAGTAGGTCTTGAACAAGTCGCCGCTGTGATAGGTGTAAGCCATGCCGTAACGGTAAAAACCGAACCAGTCAACGCCATTCCTGTCGCGCATGAAACAGTACACTGCGTTGGTAGGCAGTCGGTGAGCCTTGTCGCCGCGCGTGCCGTAGCGGTCGATTACCTGCCCCGTCCTGCCGTCTATGAGGAAAGCCCCGGTGCCGTCGCAGCTGGCCGTGATGCGTCCCTGCGGCGCGTTGTACAGCGACGTTACTATGTTGCCCACGCCCTCAACCTTCGTCATCTCGTTTGTTTTCGGGGTGAACACGTACAGCCCGTTGTTCTTTGTCCCTATGAAAAACCTGTCTCCGCTGACGGCCAAATGCGACAGTGCGGCGCGCTGCGGCAGCATGGGTTGCAGGTTGTAGCTCTTCACCTTGGCCGTCTTCACGTCGTACCGGTTGAGCGCATAGCGGCTTATGAACCATATTCCGCCGTCTCCGCCCTGCCTGATGTCACGCACTCCGTTCTCTATTCCGAGCGGAGTCGAGCCTACGGTAACAGTCCTTACCTGGCCGCCACGGCTGATGTGGAGGCCGTCGCGGTTGCCTACGAAGAGCACGCCTCCGGCCGAGAGCACCGCCTCGGCGCGCTTTATTGACGGCAGCACGCGGATAAACCCGTTGTCTTCGGGTCTCATCCTGAACACGCCTTGCCCCGTAGCGGCGTATATGGCCTTGCCTCCGTGTATGGTAAGGTCGTATGTATAGTTGTGCCCCTCGCCGCTGCCGGGAATGGGAAACGCGGTGATTTTCATGCCGTTATAAAGGCACACGCCGTCGTTGGTGGCAATCCAGATGCGCCCGTCGGTGTCCGCCATGATTTTCGACACCGTCTCGCCGTACAGCCCTTTCTCCTTGTTGACATACTCCATCACCTCTCCGCTGTATATGTCGGCCCACATACGCGGCAGAGGCAAGAGGAATAATGAAAGCAGCATGACGGCTAACCGCAATGAGACATTTACTAATTTCATACGTAGCAAAAATACAAAAAAAATGTAAAAAGAGGCATTACGCATTAGAAAAAAAGAACAAAATGAGGATTTGGTTGTGCATATTTGGATAGTTGATTTGGCCTATCTGCTGAATAGGACAGACAAGACTGATAAGGCAAATAAGGCCAATTGGCAAAAGCACATCAAGCTCCCACCCTTCGGGAGGGCTGGGGTGGGCCTGTTTTTTAATTAAAAATTAAAAATGAAAAATGAAAAATTATGATTTCCTTCAAGGCAGTCTGCCAACAAGGCAAATCATAATTATCAATTCCCCATTATCAATTCTCAATTCAAAACACGGCAAATTGGAAGGTAAAAGGCCACCTTTTATACGCTAAAAGGCCACCTTTTGCATCGCAAAAGGTAGCCTTTTGTAACTCGTTGGATATCAGTCTATTGGCACAAAGCGCAGCGCAGCCCCTCCCGAAGGCAGCAAACTAAGCTTCATCGGCTTGCCGCCCTTCACGGTCTTGACCATTGAACGAACGTTGGTGCGCGTCTTCAGCGACGGGTCGTCTGTGTAAATCTCTACCTTGTATTTCTTTCCTTTTTCAGTAAACGCCGACGTGTCAAGCACAATGTCGCGGCCTTCCGTGCCGTTCATCGCGCCCACATACCACTCCGTTCCGCTCCTGCGCGCCTGCACGATGTATTCTCCCGGCGCGCCGTCGAGGGCTATGCTCTCGTCCCACACTGTGGGGCAGTGCTTCCAGAAGTCGAGTTCCGCCTCGCCGCGGTAGGCGTCGGGCTTGTCATACCAGAACAGGAACTGCAACGGACTGTAGTAAACCACGGCCATGGCAAGCTGGTGTGCCTTGGTGTTTTTCACCCTCGTGTTGAAGTAACACAGCGTATAGTCGGCCGGCCCGGCCACATACCGCGTGAACGGCAGCACGGTGTTGCTCCATGCGTCGGGCATTTCCTCGTTGCCGCGCACGCCCTCCTGCGTCATAAGGTTTGGGTAAGTGCGGCTCCATCCCGTCGGGCGGTACTCGTCGTGGATGTCAACCATCAGCCCGTAGGCGGCGCATTTCTCCACCGCGCGGTGCAGCCAGTCAGTCCACTTCTGGCCGCCCACCTGCACAAAGCCGAACTTCAGTCCCTTGACTCCCCACTTTTTATACAGCGGCAGGATGCTGTCAAGCTGGTTGTACAGCGCGCGCTGGTTCACATACACCCATATTCCGACACCCTTCGACGCCGCATAGCGGCACAAGTCAGGCATTGAGAAGTCGCGGTTGGCCGCCACTTCGAGCGCAGACGAACTTACTTTCATCTCCGGGCCGTACCATCCGGCATCCAACTCGACGTATTCAATGCCGAAATCGGCGGCGAAATCTATGCTCGCGCGTATGCTCTTGTCGTCAAGCTGACCCGAACGGAAAGCCTTGCCAGGCTTGATGAAGCTTGTGTCCGTTATCCGGCAAGGCTCGTTGAGGTTGAGTATTAACTGCTTGTTGTTGATTAAGTCAACAGCCTTTTCGCCCACCATGACGACACGCCACGGCATGTCGTAGGGCGTTATGATGTCAGCGCTGCCGTACATCGCCATCTGCAACACGTTGTCACGCTGCAACTTGAGCTTTCCGCGCACAAAATCGTGAAGCCCGGCTTCGGCCAACACCACCTTCAGTCCGTTCTCCAACTCCATGTAAAGCGGCCTTTCGCTCTCATCGCTCCATGCCTCCGGCTCAAGGTTCACCCACGAACAAGGCCCTTGCGCCCATGCGGAGTGCAGGGCTTTCGCGCCCGGTGCAAATGCGAACGATGTCAAATCGCCGGTTATGTGCATGAAGAGTCCGTTGCTTGCTTCGGGGAAATGGTAGCGCAGGGCGATGCCTTCGTCGTAAGCTCTCACCACGATGTCGAACAGGTATTGCCGCCTCTTGTTGTATCCTCCGCTGTCTTCGCCCTCGTCGCCGCCCTTTATGAAGTGGTAAGTACACTGGCGGTAGCGGTCGCGTATGCGGCCGTTCTCGCCGTAGACGGGCGTCCACACCGTGTCAACCGACAAGGTGTCGATGCCGGTAAGCCGCAAATGCTCTGTCCACAGGGCTGCGGTGTCGGTGGGAATGCCCATCGCCGACTCCACCAGATGGTTGTCAATGCTCACTCCGAGCTGGCCTCCAGTCACCACGGCCTTGCCCTTATATGTTATGTTGTAAAGTAGTTTGCCGCCCCGTTGTTCCATGCTGAAGGCCAGATTGCCGCCGGGCGATGTAACAACTCCGCCCAAACCGGCCGCCCATGCGCCTGCCACTACCGCCAAGGCTAACGCCAAAAGAAGGTTTCTTTTCATCATATCGCTTGTTTACTCATTACTTGTCACTCGTCTACTCGTCCCTTGTCAACTTATAAACTCCGTTCTCGAAAGTGAAATTGTCGCTCACAATGGCGTACCGTCCGCTTACGGTCATGCCCTGATAGGTCATCTCCGCGCCGCCGACACATGAGAAGATATAGTCCTTGCGGCCGCTTTTCAGCGTAACGACGATGCCCACCGCCGTGCTGTCGACACTCTCCGGCTTGAAATATCCGACGCTTTCTATTTCGGAAGGCTCGTCCTTCGATGACGGTTCAAGCACCGCGACGAAGGGCCGTGTCCATGCTTCGCCGTACTGTCTGGCGATGTACGTCAACACGGGTTGCCCGTCGATGTCATACGGTTGGTTGGGCATGCGCTCGTATTCGAGGTTCACGGGCGACAACGCCTGTATCACCTTGCGCTCCGGCTGGCCCTGCATCCACATCGTCATGCGTATGTCTTTGTTGACGGTGAACGTCGCCTTGACATCTCCGCCATAGTCGGCGCACATCTGGTCGTATATGTACGAGTAGGCGTAGAGATGCCCTCCGGCAAAGGCTATTTCGTTGGTCGGGCGCAGGTTGAGGGACGATCCGTCGGCACGGGTCAGCGTCATGTCCTGTCCGAGGTTGTGGTAGAAGTAGTCGTGGGTCTTGTCTCCGCCCTCCATCTTGCGGCTTCTGAATATGTCAACGTAGTAACCGCCGGTGTCGGAGGTCTTCACTATGCCATTGACGCGCACCTGCCGGCTGTACGATTCGGGTTCGATGAACGACACCTGGGAGAACGTCACGGGGCTGAACTCCGTGCGGTCGTTGGTTGAAGGATAGCGTTCGTCCACCTTGAAGGCGTGCGACGACATCATGACAGGATAGCTCGAAATGCCGTCAACGCAGACGGTGTTGTGCGCGGGGAACTGCGAATAATACTCCAGGTAGTCCAGTCCGCTGTACAGGTACTTGCCTATGCCGCCGTCGGGAGCCAGCACATACCCCTTGCCATACAGTTCCATTGATATTCCGTTGGCGTGTTGGTGGTTGCCGAGACTGCCGTTGAGCGACACCATAAGGTCGTGCTTGGAGTTCATGCCGGTACGTTGCACGAGCCATGAGACGTTCGGAGCGTAGAACGAGGGCGACACATAGCGGCCGATAACGTCGTCGGGCGCGCCTGGAGCCACGGCCTCCTTCAGTGCGTTGAACTGCGCTTCAAGTGCGCGGTCGCCGTGCCTGCGGGCATAGTTCAGCACGCTTTCCATGGCCGAAGTGCTGAGATATGTGGGATGTGTGTCGCCAAATCCCGCGAACATACGGTTGGGAAAGAGGTACTGCGGCGATGCAAGTATTGCCTTTTGGAGCACCGGCAGCTGCTTGAAAAGGTCGATGCCGGTACGCTGTTCGAGGTCGTCGGCGAAGGCGGCAAACTCGTTCAGCACGGTAATGCTGTATCCGGGCGACTCGTACCAGATGCCCGTCTGCGCGTCGAAGCCGAAGTCTGCCAGTTTCTTCATGCTCCACTGGCGCACGCTGTTGCGGTCGGTCACGCAACTAAGGTAGTACTCCCGGCCCTTCTTGTCGGCATAGTCGGCATCGTGTTGCAGCACAAGTGCTATTTCAGTGATGAACCTCGCCTGGAACAAGTCCCAGTTGTTGTGGGGCACTCCGTTGTCTACGATGTTGTCGGCCCACTTCTTGAAAGCCGCCTCATACATGTCGCGGCCATCCTTTATATAGTCTCCGAGCAGGGTGTAAATCTCCGTAAGCTCGTATATTATGTCCTCGTGGATTACCTCGAACGTCTGCATGCCGACGATTGTCAGTCCGTGTCCGCGGTTCACGTCTTGGGGGACGTTGCGGTAATATATGCCCTTCATGTACACGTCGAACACGCCGAAGGCCGTCCTTGCATAGCGTTCGTCGCCAGTGGCCTTGTACAGCCGGGCGGCATCGCGCGCAATAGTGACAATGCGGCGGTTTACGCTGGAGATGTTGCAGCCCGTCTTCGAGGGGTGCGTCTTTTCCATCTTGCCGGTCAACTTGCTTATATATGTCACGCTGCCGGTCTCGTCGTCATCGTAAGGCACAAGGTCTTCGGTAGCCGGAGCGTTGTATGCCGACTCCGTTCCGCGCGTGCCGGTGAACTTGACGGTGGGCACAGGCGCCTTGCTTCCGCCCGGACGGCTGAACTTCTCGCCGTCAACGAACACATCGGTGGCATGCGTCGCCCAGTACATCTGCAGGCGCGAGTAGAGCCAGTCGGGCTGTTTCTCCACACGTTCCACGTACTTGTCAACCTTGGCTTTCAGCTTTTCGGTCTCGCTTGGAGCCGCATTTGCGCCAACGAACACCGCCAGCATGAAAAACATCAATATCAGTTTCCGTTTCATCGTTATGTTTTTTATAGTAATACGGACGAGCACCGGAAAACACGCAAACGGCATACTGAAAAAATAACATTGCACCACGATTTGACGTTTTGACTGCACTGACACGGCGCAATATAACAAAACGTCAAACGGAAAATGTACGGCTGTTTTGCCGAACCAGAATGGCGGCACGGCAGCCAACCGCCATTTTCACCTCCGTTAGTGGCCTTTCCCATTACACTTCACGGCCTTTCGTTCTGCAAAAGGTGGCCTTTTACAGTGCAAAAAGCCGTCAACCGCAATGCGAAAGGCCGTCTTCAACGTTGCAAAAGGCGGTCTTTTGCATCACTTTCCACCGTTTTTCCATTGCTTTTCAGTTGTATTTCATGCACACATTCATGCCGAAACGCCGTAAAATCCGTTATTAACGGCAGTTACGTTTGCACACGGACAACAGGCGCATTTCCGTCCGGCGGCGCGTTTTTGCAGAGCAACGGCCTTCTCATGCGCCAACGGAAATCAAAAAGAAAGCGTTTTTTAGTAAGGAGTTACAGGGAGTTAACGGGAGTTATCGCTCACTGTGCTCACTCCGGGAGTTAAAGGACACTACCCCACAAGGCATTTGTCCTTTAACTCCCGGCGACCGTAAGGGAGCCTAACTCCCATTAACTCCTTTAACTTCCCATCGTCACTTCTCCAATAAAAAACATCCTTTCAAATTTTGCAGGGAACCAAATTATTTGTACTTTTGTAGCCGTAAAATATACATTTACAGATATTCCTCCTTTCATTGGCCCTGTCCGTCTTGTACGGCAGGGTTTTCTTTTAATCAATCTTATTATAGAATTATTATATGGGAGTTATAGGGAGTTAACAGGAGTTATCGCCCGCTGTGCTCACTCTGTGAGTTAAAGGACAAATGCTTTGCAGGGTAATGTCCTTTAACTCCCGGCAACCGGCAGGAAGCCTAACTCCCATTAACTCCTTTAACTCCTTCCAAATAAAAAATTTTCGATGCCGATGTCACGTTTCACCGTTTGAAACGTCTTCTGTATGAAAAGGCATGAAACCAGAAGAGTTCAACCATATCATAATACCGATGCGCGCCTCGCTCGAACAGCTTGCACGCAAGATGACCGGCGACGACAGCCGTGCCGAGGACTTGGTGCAGGAAGTCATGCTCAAGATGTGGAGCATACGCGACACCTTAGAGCGCTATGACAGCAAGGAGGCACTGGCCGTAGCCATACTGAAAAACAAGGCCCGGGACTTATGGAGGCACGACAAGATGGAACAGGGAACGGCTGCCGAAGGCGGCGAAGCGGCCATTGAAGACCTTGAAACGGAGCATGCCGACGAGGTTGAACTGATAAGGCGCATCGTGGAACACCTCCCTCCGTTGCAGCAAAAGCTGTTCAGGATGAAGGAAATTGAGGGCTACGACAGCCGCGAGATAATGCAGATAACAGGCTGCACGGCAGAAAGCCTGCGGCAAAACCTGTCGAGGGCGAGGCGGAAAATAGTAGCCGACTACGCCAAACTGACACGAGAAAGGATGAAAAGAAACAAATGAAACAAGATGAATGTCCGCAAAGCTCCCATTCATCGGGAGTTAAAGAAGTTAAAGGAGTTAACGCTCCCTGCGGTCGCTAAGAAGTTAAAGACAAATGCCTACTATGCAGGGCGGTTGCGAACATTCATATAAAATAATATAAGGAGAACTTGGCTATGGACAAGGAGAAACGTGCAAAGGCTTTGGCCGACAAATATCTTGACGGCCTTACGACCGCCGACGAGGAACGCTGGCTGATGGACTATCTGGCCGACGACGACAACCAGGTGCCTCAAGAGCTTGTTCCGCTGAAGGCGTTGGCCACATATATAGGGGAAGAAAAGCAAGCCGCTGCCGCCCCGGAAGCACCGAGACGCAGCACAAAGGCGCGCCTGCGGTTCTTCATAACGTCGGCAGGCGCCGCGGCCGGGGGGGGGGGGCGGCTGGTGACTTACATCAACCGGCAGGACAACAGCTACGCCGTTATAGACGGAAAGGTGTACACCGACCGCCAGACTGTCAACGAAGAGGCGCTCGACGCGCTGCAAATAGTGGCCTCGGACTGCGACGACACCTTCGACGCACTTGAACTAATGCAATGAAAGGAGAACGATATTATGACGACAAAAACAACTATACACGGCATGAGACACAACCTGCTGAAGCGCATCGCGCTGGCTTTCGCGGCGGCATTGACGCTCGCCCTGCCTGCGGCAGGACAGGAAGGGCTGCACGTGGCCGACGTGTTCAGGCTGTACGGGCACGCCAAAGGCTGCAAGATGGTGGAGATGCACGACGCCAAACTGCACGGCTACGAGATGAAACTGTACAAGAGCCTGACGTACAAGAACCTGCAACCGGCCATCGCCCCGTACCTGAAAGCCGACCGAAAGACGGCCAGGAAGATACGCGAAGTGGTGGAGAACGGCCGCATTGTGAGCGGATATTACATGATGCCGACGCTCAGCAAGGGCACCAACCGCTATATACTGTTCGGCAACCCGAGGGGAAACGCCGGCGCGGTAATCTACATCGAGGGCGCACTTTCGCCCGAAGACATCATGAAACTGTGCTATTCAAGCATGTAAGAACAAACATACAAAGATATGAAACACCTTATTTTATTATTGGCGGCACTGCTGCCTGCCCTGGCGTTTGCCGCAGAAAAGAACGACACTACGTTCACTGTGAAGGACAAGAAGATTGTGGTTGACGTGGACAGCGGCAAGACCGTGGTGAAGGTTTACAACAAAGACGGCTACCAGCTGTCGAAAACGCGCGAGATGGAGTTTGTCGACGGGCAGGAGGTTGAGCGCGTATTCGTAGGCTCTCCGCTCATTCCGTCGGAGAACTTGCAGAACATGAGCTTCCGTCCGCACTTCCCCATGATGTGGTTCGGCATGAACTTCCTGACCAAGGGCGTGTCCAGCAACTCATCAGACGGCCTGCACAGCCGCCGCACAGGGTCGTTCGAACTTGGCATAACGCCGTATTCCATAGCCGTGCCGTTCAACAAGGCGCGCACGTTCGGTCTCACTGCGGCGGGGGGGGGGGGGTGGGGGGGGCCGGGCTTCAGGCGCAACTACGCCATGTATAACGACGGAGGGCGCATCGCCTACACGAAACTTGGCGGCGACGCGGGCGGCAACAACATCAACTACGGTGCGCTGCGAATACCCGTAATGCTGTCGTTGCAGCGTGACTACGAGGACCTTCACATGGCATTGGGTCTCTCGGCGGAGATCAGGACGAACGCCGAATACCGCTTCAAGGCGACCGACGCTACCGGCAATGTACACACTCCCGACGGCCTTAAGCTGCGCCGCTTCGGCCTGAACCTGGAGTATTCATTGGGCTTCGGACCCATTGTACTGTCCGCCACGGCAGGACTTACGCCCGTGTTCAAGACCACCGACGGCACAAAGGCATTCTCGTCGTCAGTGAAAATAGGTCTCGACGTGCTCGAACTTGTGCGCTTCATCAAAGGCAAGAACAAGCGGGAATAAGCCGTATTTTAGCCAACGACGTAACACCTTGGCATCCAACGAGTTACAAAAGGCCGTCTTTTGCAGTGCAAAAGACGGCCTTTTAGAGGGTAAAAGATGGCCTTTTGCATTCCAATTTGCCGTGTTTTGAATTGAGAATTGATAATGGGGATTTGATAATTGTGATTTGCCTTGTTGGCAGACAGCCTTGAAGGTAATCATAATTTTTCATTGTTCATTGTTCATTTTTAATTAAAAAACAGACCCACCCCAGCCCTCCCGAAGGGAGGGAGCTTGATTACCCTTGTTT